>Ga0080007_1123827_pt1 | contig 112997 bp, 108 predicted proteins | sample OctOCTMetagenome_FD_69210 | JGI IMG/M metagenome (GOLD analysis project Ga0080007, IMG submission 69210) | Hot spring and microbial mat streamer communities from Octopus Spring Streamers, Yellowstone National Park, USA - OCT_B (SPADES... | ecosystem: Environmental > Aquatic > Thermal springs >...
GTGAACCTGCGGGTGCGGTTGATTGCGCCGGTGGCCATTGAGGAAGGGCTGCGCTTCGCCATCCGGGAAGGCGGCCTCACCGTCGGCGCCGGCGTGGTCACCAAAATCCTCGACTAACCCCCGGGCTTACGGCGGCTGGACATCCCGGCCCCGTTCCGGTTAAAATATAGGAGGCAGGCGCTGGGGCGGTTGCCCTCCGGGCTCGCCCCAGCGCAAATCCCCGGAATCTATCGAGACCGTCGAGGGCGCAATGGCGAAAGAGGTGCGGGTGGTGATCACCCTGGCGTGCACGGAATGCAAGGAACGGAATTACACGACCCAGAAAAACCGGAACAACGACCCGAACCGCCTGGAGCTGCGCAAGTATTGTCCCCGATGCCGCAAGCATACGCTGCATCGGGAGACACGCTGAGATCTTCTTCGCTTCTTGCTCGCAGGCCGGTAGCTCAACAGGCAGAGCAGCGGACTCCAAATCCGCAGGTTCCAGGTTCGAGTCCTGGCCGGCCTGCCTGAAGTTCCCCCGTGGGACACCGCCAAGCGGTGTCCCAATTTGTGTAAGGGGGATGTGGCCTCGGCCCCTATCAAGGGGAGGGGTGGCTTCGAAGTCCCGGCGGTCTTGCCGGGAGATCTCTTGCAGGGAGCGCATCCGGTGGCGAAGGTAGCGGAGACCCGGCGGTGGCTGCGGGGCGACTGGGCCCCGCTACGCTATCTACGGGAGGTCCAGGGGGAGCTGAAGAAGGTCCGCTGGCCGGACCGGCAGGAGCTTTACCGGTTGACGGGGGTGGTCCTGGCGGTCACCATCGGCATGTCGATTCTCCTGGGGCTGGTCGACTATTTCTTCTTCTGGCTGTTCGGCGGGATCTTCACCACGCCCCAGGATCCCCTGCGGCTCGGGATCGCCGTAGTGGGCAGCTTGATCGGGCTGGGAGCCCTCGCCTTCGCCCTCAGCCGCGAGTGAGGCGAGGCGGGTGAGGACGGAGCGCTCCGGCCTCCTCTGTTATGCGCAATGGAAAGGAGATCTATGGAGGAAGAGCGGTCGGTGCCACAGGAGCCGGTGGAGGTCGATACGGAGTCGCTGGAGGAGCTGCTGCGCGAACTGGAACTGGAAGAACCGGCCTCCGCTCCTCCCGAGAAAGGAGAGGAGCCCGTCATGGAACCCCTTCAGGCTCCCGGCGAAGGCGCGGTAGAAGCCTCCGCCGAACCCGCTTGGTATGTGGTGCATTGTTACTCCGGCTCCGAGCACAAGGTGAAGCATAATCTGGAGCAGCGCATCGCCTCCCTGGGCATGCAGCACAAGATCTTCAACATCGTGGTGCCCGAGGAGGAGGAGATCGAGATCAAAGAAGGCAAGAAACGTCCGGTCCGCCGGCGGATCTATCCCGGCTACATCCTGGTGGAGATGATTATGGACGAGGATTCATGGGCGGTGGTGCGGAACACGCCGGGGGTGACGGGCTTTGTGGGGATGGGGAACCAGCCCACCCCACTGCGCCCGGAGGAGGTCCAGGCGATCTTCAAGCGCATGGAGAGCAAATCCCCTCGCATCCGGGTCACCTTCAAGCCTGGCCAGAAGGTCCGCATCACCGAAGGCCCCTTCGCGGATTTCGTGGGCATCGTGGACGAGATCGACCCGGACAAAGCGAAGGTGCGGGTTCTGGTCTCCTTCTTCGGCCGGGAAACCCCGGTGGAGCTGGATTTCACCCAGGTGGAGAAGATCTAAGACCTGCGGTCGGGGGCTCTAACTCCGAGGCGGATCTCCCCCAGGGCGGATGGAGGGAGGGATGGCGGTTCAGACGCTACGGCGGTTGTTCACCGTGGATGAGTATCATCGGATGGCCCAGGCGGGGATCCTCTCTGAGGACGATCGGATTGAGCTGATCGAAGGAGAGATCGTGTGGATGAGCCCGATCGGAAGTCGCCATGCGAGGTGCGTCCGGCTTCTGAATCGGATCTTCTCGAAGGGGGTGGGCGACCGGGCGATCGTCGACGTTCAAAACCCCATCCGCCTGGGGGAGCGTTCGGAGCCGCAACCGGACGTGGCGTTGCTGAAGCCCCGTCCGGATTTCTACGCGGGCCTCCATCCGGGCCCTGATGACGTGCTGTTGCTTGTGGAAGTGATGGAGCACTCCGCGGCTTACGATCGGGAGGTAAAAGTCCCGCTTTACGCCCGATTCGGGATCCCGGAGGTCTGGCTGGTGGACCTGGAGGAGGAGGTGGTGGAGGCGTATCAGGCGCCTTCTCCCCAGGGATATCAGAGGGCGGCGCGGTTCGGGCGGGGGGATCGGCTGGCGCCCCAGGCGTTTCCGGATCTCGTCCTGATGGTGGATGAGATCCTTTGATCCGAGAGCGAGACGCCGGATTCCTCTTTCGAAAACCTTGTTCTCAGGAGTTCGTCGATGGCCAAGAAGGTTAAGGCGATCATCAAACTTCAAATCGAGGCGGGCAAGGCCAACCCGGCCCCTCCGATCGGGCCGACCCTGGCCCCGCATGGGGTCAACGTGATGGCCTTCTGCAAGGAATACAACGCTCGCACCGCCCATATGGCGGGGCAGATCGTGCCGGTGGAGGTCACGATCTACACCGACGGCTCCTTCACCATGGAGCTCAAGACGCCTCCGGTGTCGGATCTCCTGCGTCGGGCGGCGGGCGTGGAGAAAGGGTCCTCGGAGCCGAACCGGCAGATCGTGGGCAAGATCACCCGTCAGCAGCTTCGGGAGATCGCCGAGCTGAAGATGAAGGACCTGAACACCGACGACATCGAGGCCGCTATGCGCATGATCGCCGGCACCGCCCGCAGCATGGGGATCCAGATCGTGGATTAAGCCGGCGCGCCGATACGCCCACCCATGTGGGAGGACCGAACAGGTCCGCTACAACCACAGGAGGTTCTCAACGATGGGGGAGCGAGGCAAGAAATATCTGGAAGCGCTGAAGAAGGTGGATCGCGAGCGTCTCTACTCTCCCCGAGAGGCGCTCGCCCTGGTGAAGGAAACCAGCTACACCCGCTTCGACGGCACCGTGGAGGTCCACATGCGCCTGGGGGTGGATCCCCGCCACGCCGACCAGCAGGTCCGCGGGGTGGTGGTTCTCCCCCACGGGCTGGGCAAGCGGGTGCGGGTGCTGGTGTTCGCGGCCGGGGAGGCGGCGCGGATCGCCCAGGAGGCCGGGGCGGATTACGTGATCAGCGACGACGAAGGCATCAAGCGGATCCAGGAAGGGTGGACGGATTTCGACGTCGCCATCGCCACGCCCGACATGATGCCCAAGGTGGGGCGCCTGGGGCGCATCCTGGGCCCGCGGGGCCTGATGCCCAACCCGCGGGCGGGCACCGTGGTCAACCCGGATGACCTGCCCCGGGCGATCCGGGAGGCCAAGGCCGGCCGGGTGGAGTTCCGGGTGGATAAGACCGCCAACCTCCACGTGCCCATCGGCAAGGTCAGTTTCTCGGTGGATCAGCTGCTGGAGAACTTCGCGGCCCTGATGGACGCGGTGAAGAAGGCGCGTCCTTCCGGGCTGAAGGGGCCCTATATCCGGAAGGTGGTGGTGAGCGCGACCATGGGGCCGGGCATCAAGGTGGACCCCGTGGCGGCTCAGGCCCTGGAGGTCTCGGCTTAACGCATCGCCTGTTAAAAGATCCCTGCCGTTGAAGCTCGGTGCGCACGCTCAATGGGGGAACCCCGCCGGCGGAGGCAGGGCGTGAAGGATCCTCTCCGTCAAGGCCTGTGCGGCCTGGGGAGGGTTTCTGCGCGCGCCCTCGTCTGCGCCGGCGGGGGCGCGCGATGTTTTTTCGGCAGTCCCCTCGCTGCCCCTCCGGGAAAGGCAGCGGGGATGAAAACCTCGCACAGGAGGTGACGCTTGCCGTTCACGCGAGCAGAGAAGGATCAGATGATCGCTCGGTATCGGGAGCTGCTCGCCCGCAGCCAGGCGGTGATCCTGGCGGACTATCAGGGGCTGGATGCGATGAGCATGTATCGCCTCCGGCAGAAGATCCGCAAATCCGGCGGGGTTTTCCACGTCACCAAGAACACGCTGCTGCGGATCGCCCTGCAACAGGCCGGGTGGACGGTGCCGGAGGACCTGCTGCAGGGTCCCACCGCCGCCGCCTTCTGCCTGGAGGATCCACCCGTCGTGGCCAAGGCGCTCCTGGAGTTCGCCGAGGAGAGCAAGATCCTGAAGGTCAAGGGCGGGCTGCTCGACGGGCGCCGGCTGCGCCCGGAGGACGTGAAGGCGCTCTCCGAGCTGCCGCCGCGCCCGGTGGTGCTGGGCCAGGTGCTGGGAGCCATCCAGGCCCCGGCGGCCCAGCTGGCCGGCGTGCTCACCGCGGTCCTGCAGCAGGTGGTGGGCGTGCTGCAGGCGCGGGCTGATCAATTGAAAGAAGCTTCCCAAACCCCTTAATCTTTTCGGAGGTGATCTTCCCATGGCGGATCTTCAGAAGCTGGTTGAGGAGCTGAGCAGCCTGACGTTGCTGGAGGCGGTGGAGCTGGTGAAGCTGCTGGAGGAGCGCTGGGGGGTGAAGGCCGCGGCGCCCGTCGCGGTGGCCGCTGCCGTCCCCGCGGCCGCTCCGGGTGCTCCCGCGGCGGCCCCGGCCGTGGAGGAGAAGACCGAGTTCGATGTGATCCTCAAGGAGGTCGGGCCGAAGAAGATCGAGGTGATCAAGGTGGTGCGCCAGCTGACCAACCTGGGCCTCAAGGAGGCCAAGGATCTGGTCGAGGCGGCCCCCAGGCCGGTCCTGGAGGGCGTCAGCAAAGAGGTGGCCCAGGACGCCAAGGCCAAGCTGGAGGCGGTGGGCGCGGTGGTGGAGATCAAGTAAGTTTGCCGCCGAGACAGGCGTCCGGCGGGGGCGATCCCTCCCGCTGGCCCCCGCCGGACGCCGTCCCAGAGGGCCTACAATGCGGAGCGGCCCCGGGCCTGCAGGAACAGGGCGTAAAGCGATCGCAACGCCTGCCCCGGCCGGTCCTCGTAATCCGCGGGGACGGGCAAGGGGGAGGGAGGGGCGGCCAGCGGGCGTCGGCGCGCGGCGAAACGGGCGATGACGTCCGCTGCTGGCTTGCGGGATCCGTCGGGCCGCAGCAGCCCGAAATGCCGCTCGTGGATCAGGCGATCGCAAGGGGGCCGTGTCCACAGATCCGGATGATAGTCCGTGAAACACCAGATGAAGGCCCCCAGGGCGCCTTCCTGAACCAGCGCCTCCAGCGCCCGTTCATAGAAATCCGCCGTCTCGTTCTCGGAGATCAGCGTCACCTCGAACGCGCGATCCTCCAGCTGGATTGGGATCCGTTGGGTGGGCTGCCCGGGCGGCGCGGTGGGCAATCCGAACTCCTCCAGCAGCACCGGTTTCCCCCCCAGATCGGCGGTGAGCCGAGCCAGGAAGGGGAGAACCTGCTCATCCAGCGGATGGCGAGCCCAGGCCGCATAGACCGGGTAGCCGTGCATGCAGAGGAAATCCAGCATGGGGGCGAGGGTCCGCACCCGGAACCCCAGGTCCTCCTCCAGCACCGGGCTGTGGAAGCCGATGGTGATGGGATGGGCGGGGTCGATGGCGCGCAGAGCCCGGGTGAGGGTGTCCAGCCACCGGGCGGCGGCCTCAGGGGTTCGGGGCCGCAGGACCAGGTCCGGTTCGTTCCCCAGATCCCATGCGAGCAGCGCCGGATGATCCCCCACCGCCTCAGCGGCAGCCTCCAGCATCCGGACCTGCGCCGCGAGGGCGAAGGGGTCCTCGTAGAGGTCCCGGATGCGGCTTTTCACGACGCGCCCGCCGGCGATCAAGCGGAAACGGGGGTCGCTTTCCCGCTCGCCGTCGAGCAGCCACGGCGGCAGCCAGTTCACGCCGCTCATGTGCCCGGTGAAGAGGGTGACGATCACCCGCAGCCCGTTCACCGCGGCCAGGTCCAGCACCTGGCGGAGGCGCTCCAGCATGCGGGGATCGACCCTCTCGGGGGTGGGCATGAAGTCTTCCCAGAGCAGGAAGATGCGAACCCCTTCCAGGTTCAGGGCGGCGATCTCGGCCATGTCCGCCCGGACCTCCTCCGGGTCGAATTCCTTCCACCAGAACATCGCCTTGGTGCGCGGCCAGTAGTTCACGCCGATGAGGAAGTGATCTACCCATCCGCTCACCGCTGTCCCTCCTTGTCTGGTGGTCTGGGATTCGCGGCGCTGCTGCGCATGGATGGGGCCGCTCAGCGGCCGCGACAGAACCGCTCGACCTCCTCCGCGGTGACCGTGGCCACGCCGATCACCGCGTCCGCTCCACCGTAGTAAACATAATAGAGGCCATTGATCTCCACTGCCCCGCAGGTGAAGACCACCTGAGGGACCTGCCCCTCCTGCTCCCACGTGGTCTCCGGGGAGAGGATGGGAGCCTCCTGTCGCCGGATCACCCGAGCCGGGTTCTCCAGATCCAGGAGGGCCACCCCCAGTCGATAGACCCGCTGCTCATCCACGCCGTGGTAAAAAAGCAGCCAGCCCCATGGCGTCCGGATGGGTTGGGCACCTGCTCCGATTTTCCATGACTCCCACGTGCCCGGGCGTGGCCGCATGATCACCTGATGGTCCGTCCAATGGATCAGATCCTCGGAGTAGGCCAACCAGATATCAGGAGGCCTACGGTGCAGCATCGCATATCGACCGTTGATCTTCTCCGGGAAGAGGGCCGCATCTTTGTTGTCTTCGTCCGGGAGCAGGATGCCGTGGCGGATCCAGGTGATGAAGTTGGTGGTGGATGCCATGGAAACCCGCACGCCGTGCTCAGAGTAGGCGGTGTAGAGGACGTAGAATCTTTCCCCGATTCGGGTGATGCGAGGATCTTCCACCCCACGGCTTTCCCAAGGTGTGGCAGGGACCAGGACCGGTTGGTCCAGACGATAGAAGTTCAGCCCGTCGGCGCTAACGGCATAGCCCAGGCGGGAGATCCCATCCTCTCCCATAGCCCGGTAGAGCATATGGACCAGACCGTTGTGGTAGACCACGCCGGCGTTAAAGACGTAGCGGGACTCCCAAGGATGATAGGCCACAGGTTTCAGGATGGGCTCAGGATGGCGGGTGAGACGCAGCATCGGTGTCCTCCTCAGACGGAGATGGGATACGGCGGACGACCTCCCGCCGGATGGACCAGATCAGGAGCGCCAAGAACCCCCCGCTGATCCCCAGGGCCAGGACGTCCACCACAAAGGCAGGGGATCCGGGCGGAAGGAAGGGGAGGGCCATCAGGGCGAGCAGGAACAGGGTCAGGCCCATTGTGAAGGCGAGGCGGCTGATAGCGGGTGCCATGGTGGGATCTCCGCCGCGAAATGGCAGGCCACGCGATGATCCACGGGGCCTTCAAGGGCTGGAGGGATCTCTCGACAGATCGGCCGCGCGTAAGGGCAGCGTGGGTGAAACCGACATCCGGAAGGCGGGCGCCGGGGATCCGGCGGATCAATCTCCTGGAGCGTCATCGGACGCATCGAACGAGCGATCCGCGGATCCGGGATGGGCACCGCCGAAAGGAGGGCTTGCAGGTAAGGATGCCGCGGGTTCCCCAGGACCTCCCGAAAGGTGCCGTGTTCCACGATCTTCCCCAAATACATCACCGCTAGCTGTCCATCCTCAGCCAGGTAACGGGCGGTTGCCAAATCGTGGGTGATGTAAAGGATGGCGATGCCCAGGCGGCGGTTGAGCTCGCGCAGCAGCTGAAGGATAGAAAGGCGTAGCGAGACGTCGACCATCGAAACCGGCTCGTCGGCCACGATGAGGCGGGGTTGCACGGTGAGGGCGCGGGCGAGGAGAACCCGCTGGCGCTGGCCTCCGCTCAGCTGATGCGGATACTTGTCCAGGAAGAGCTCCGGCGGCGTCAGCCCGACCTGGGTGAGCAGCGCTGCGACCTGCTCCCGAGCATCCCGCTCGGTCCGGGCGAGACGATGATGGAGCAGAGGGGCTTTCAGGGAGTGGTAAATGGTGCGGACCGGGTTCAAGGCGGCGAAGGCGTCCTGATGCACCAACTGGACAGCTCGCCGGTATTCCAGGAACGTGCGGCGGTCCATGGCCCGCAGATCTTGCCCTCGAAAGAGGACGCGGCCCCGGGTGGGCCGGTAGAGGCCGGCGACCAGCTTGCCCAAGGTGGTCTTCCCGCTCCCGGTCTCCCCCACCAGGGCCAGGATCCCACCCTCCGGGATGTTCAGGGATACACCCGCTACGGCTTCGACCCGCTCCCGAGAAGGCCAGCCTCGCGCGAAGACCAAGGAGACATCCTCCAGGGTGATCAGGCTGTTCTTCATTGCAGAGCCTCCGGGAGCGGCGCGCACTGGTGGATGCGTTGCCAGTGATGACAGGCCACGCGACGGCCGCCCGCCTCCTCCAAGATCGGCTCCACCCGACGACACAGCTCGTCGGCATAGGGACAGCGCGGATGGAAGCGACAACCCGAGGGCGGATGTCGCATGTCCGGAGGGGAGCCCGGGATCGGGCGCTTCGCGGCCAGGTCCCCGCGCAGGGTGGGGACTGCCTGGAGGAGGCCCCGGGTGTAGGGATGATAGGGCGCCTCGAATAGGTCTTCGGTGGGGGCCTCCTCCACAATCCGGCCCGCATACATGATCAGAACTCGACGGGCTGTTTTCGCGACCACAGCCAGATCGTGGGTGAGCAGGAGCATCGTCAGCCCCAGCTGTTCCTGGATCTCCTTTAAGAGCTCAAGGATATGCGCTTGGGTGATCACGTCCAGGGCCGTGGTCGGTTCATCCAGGATCAGCAGGCGAGGGGTCAGCAACAAGCTCATGGCGATCAACACCCGCTGACGCATCCCGCCGCTGAGCTCATGGGGATAGGCCCGGAGCACCCGGGAGGGCTCCAGGCGAACCATGCGCAGGCACCGGGCGGCCCGATCCAGGATCTCGTCGCGCGGCATGGCCTGATGCGTTCGCACGGTTTCCACCATCTGCTCGGCGATGCGCATGACCGGATTGAGGGCGTTCTGGGCTCCCTGGAAGACCATCGCGATATCCCGCCAGCGGCGCTCCCGCATTCGCCCGGGGCTCAGCTGGAGAAGGTCCACCGGAGTTTCCCCTCGATCATCCCACCACAACAGGCGGCCGCTGGAGATGAAGCCGGGGGGCGGGACCAGACGGATCAGGGCGAGGGCGGTGGTGCTCTTGCCGCTCCCGCTCTCCCCAACCAGGGCCACAAACTCGCCGTGCCCCAGGTCGAAGGACACCCGGTCGACGGCGACCAGACGGCCGTGCCGCCCCAGATCGAATGTGACCTCCAGATCCCGGGCCTGCAACAGAGGTTTCATGCCGGAGCTCGGAGACGGGGGTTCAGGATCTCATCCAGCCCGTGGGCGAAGAAGATCGCCCCCAGCTGGAAGAGGACGATCACCGCCATCGGCGCGATCACGTAATGAAGGGCGTTGGGGATATAGATGGCGCCGGTCTGGAAAACGGCCAGGTTCAGCATCGTGCCCCAGTTGGTGGGCGAGAAGGGAGCCAGCCCCAGGAAGATCAACCCTACGCTCGCCGTGATGGCGTCCCGCATGATCCGGATGAAATGGATGACCACGAATGGGGTCAGGTTCGGAAAGAGCTCCCGGAACAGGATGTGAAAAGTGCTCAGCCCCAGGACCCGGGCGGCCTCGATGAAATCACGTTCCTTCAGCGAGAGGATCTGTGAGCGAACGGCGCGAGCCAGCGGGCCCCACATCCACAGGCTGATCAGGGCGGCAAACCCAATGGGGTCACGGACCTGGAACACCGAGCCGATGAGAAGATAAACTGGCACGGCCGGCACGGTGAGCTGAACATTGGTCAGCAGCATTAGGACTGCGTCCACCGCGCCTCCGGAGTAACCCGCGAGGGTCCCGACGCCGACGGCCACAGCCGTGGTGAACAGGGCGGTGAGGAAGGCGATGGCCAGGACATCCCGCGAGCCGTGGATGATCTGGGCCAGCACGTCCCGCCCGGCATAATCGGTGCCCAGGGGATGGGCGAGGGAAGGCGGTCGGAACCGTTCCGCGTATTTCATGGTGGGGTCGAGGGGAACGAGCACCGGTCCGACGAGGGCCATCAAGAGGTAACCGGTCAGGATCAGGCCCCCCACAACAGCCCGTCGATTCCCTCGCAGCGCCTGGAGAAGATCACCCAGGAACGCGGCCGCGCCCATTTAATCCTCCATCCGGATCCGGGGATCCAGCAGGGGATAGATCAGATCGGTGATCAGGTTGGCCATCACGATGGCCACCGTGGTGAGGATGAGCAACCCCCGCATCATCCCGTAGTCCCGGTGATCGAGGGCGAACTTGAAGAACCAGCCGATCCCCGGGTAATGGAAGACGGTCTCGATCAGGACGGAGCCTCCGAACATCCCCCCGAAGGCTAGGGCCAGCCCGGTGACCATGGGCAGGATGGCGTTGCGCCCGACATAGTGGGTGAGGATGCGGCTTTCCCGCAAGCCCCGGGCCCGGGCAAAGGCGATGAAGTCCTCGCCCAGGACGGAGACCGCGCTCCCCTTCATCGCCAGCGCCCAGGCCCCGATGTTCTCCAAGGTATAGGCGGTGATGGGCAGGGCGGCGTGGTGGAGCACGCTGAGCAGGAAGGGCAGGTTGAACCCTGGGGTCAGGCTGCTGTCATAAGCCCCTTTGGAGGGGAACCATTTCAGCTGGAGGGCGAGGAGGATCAGCAGAAGGAGGGCAGTCAGGTAATCCGGCGTGGCGTCGGTGAGGGAGGCATAGCCGGTGATCAGAGGATCCAGCCACGTGCGCCGGCGGACGGCGATCACCAGCCCGAGCAGGACGCCGATGGTAAAGCTCAGCAAAAGCGCCGCGGAGAGGACAAAGACCGTCCACGGCAGCGCCTGGAAGAGGATCTGATTCACGGAGATGCGATAAAAGTAGGAGAAGCCCAGGTTCCCCTGCAGCAGCTCCCCCATCCACTCGAGGTAGCGCTGGAGGAGGGGACGGGTGGGATCGTAGCCGACCATGCTGCGCACCTGGGCGTAAGCCACCTCGATGGAGACCCCCCGGGCTTGGGCGATCTCTTGAGCCATCAAATAGAAGATATCACCGGGCGCCTGTTCCACCACCACAAAGGTGAGGGTGGCCACCAGCCAGATCGTGAACAAGGCCAGCAACACCCGCCGTAGCCAGCGCATTCGGCGTGGACCTCCTGATGCGGGTCTGGGGGGCGCGCAGAAAGCGCGCCCCCCAGACCCCATGCGATGGCAGCCCCTACGGGGCCGGCTTCAAGATGCCCTGGATGAGCAGATGAGCGTAGAAACGCTCGATGGCACCGGGAGCCACCGTCCACAGCGGGTCGTTCGCCGCCGGCCAGCCGGTCACCCGGACACCATCGACATGGAAGATCATCAGCTGCTTCTCCAGCAAGCTAAGGACCGGCAGATTCTCATTGGTGATCCAGGCCAGCTGGCGGACGATCGCCTTCTGGCGCTCCGGATTCGGCTCCTTCAGAAGGCTGTCCAGGGCCTGGGCGATGTTCACGTCCTCGCCCTGCGGACCCTTCATCGTCGCCATGACGTCTTTGGCGCCGGTGAACTCCGCGGCCTCGCCCTGGTAGAGGCGGTAATAGCCGGTGAGCGGGTGGGCCGTGCCCCACCAGGCGCTGCCGAACTGGATGGCCATGTCGAACTGGCCGCCCCGCAGGGTGGTGGGATACACCCCGGGCTCAACGGCGCGGGTCCGGACCTGAAAGCCCTGTTTGTTCAGCTGGGTGGCGATGGCCTCCGCGGCCAGGATCCAATCCGTGGCCCCCGCCTGGGCCAGGATCTCAAACTCAGGGGCCTTGCCCGTGGGATCCCGCCATTTACCGTCGGGCCCCTTGGTCCAGCCCATCTCCTTCAGCAAGGCTTCTGCCTTCGCCGGGTCAAGATTGTAAGCCGTAAGGGAGCCGAGGAAATCCTTTCCGAGCCACTGCTCCTCAAAGGACTTGAGGACGCCCTGGGAGTAAGGGGCGGAGGTGAGCCCAGCGTAGTAAGAGATCTCCCGGACCTTGTCGCGGTCGATGAGGTAGGCGATGGCCTTGCGGAAGCGGACATCGTTGAAGGGCGCCTTGCGCAGGTTGAAGAGCAGAGCGAACTCGGAAAGGTCGGTGACCAGCTGAAGCCGCGTCTTGGGCTGGCGTTGCAGGATCTGATCCGCAACATCCTTGGGGGCCGCCGCATGGCTGGCGTCCAGTTCCCCGGCCAGATGGAAGGCCCACATCACCTCGTTGGAGGTCCAGCGCAGGAAGCGGATGCGGTCGATTCCGATGTTCTTCGCGGCGTAATGGTGAGGGTTCTTGGTCAGGATCATCTCCGAAGCGCTGACGCTCTCAACCTGGAACGGGCCGATGGCGATGGGCTTCTCCGGCTTGAAACCGGAGACCTCCTGGCGGATCTTGTTCAGCGCCTCCTCCGCCTCAGCGCCAGTCTGGCCCAGCCATTTGGCGGCCTCTTCCGCGAACTTCCCGTAGGCGGTGACGTTGACCAGAATGGGAGCGCTGCTGATCAAGGCCTTAGGGTTCGCCAGGGGCTGCTTCCATACGATGACAGCCGTTTGTTCATCGGGGGTTTCCACCCGATCGACCTCGCCGGGCCAGTTCCACATCAGCTTCATCAGGACGAAGGAGGCCCGTACATCCTTGCTGGTGAAGGGGGTGCCATCTGACCAGCCGGTCTGGCGCAGTCGGAAGGTGATGCGGTCCGGCGCTTCCTCAAAGGATTCCGCCAGGCTGGGAATGGCTTCGCCGGTGGCCGGGACGTAGATGAGCAGCGGCTGGAAGACGAACCACCAGGCGCCCCCGACCCCGCCGGGAGCGAAGGGGTTGCCGTGGTAAGCGGGCGGGACCTCCCAGCTGGTGCCCAGCACGAACTCCCTCGGACGTGGGGCAGGCGTGGGGGTCACCACTTTCTCAACCACGACGGGGGTGGGGGAGGCGGTGGGCCCAGGAGCGGGGGTGGCGGGCGCGCAGGCGCTCAGCCCGAGGGCGAGCGCCGCGAGGATGAAGAAGAACCGCGCGCGCAAGCTGGATCCTCGGGACATGGCAAACCTCCTCTCCTCAGGATGGGATGGGGTAACTTCCGCAGGACTGACGCACGATCAGCTGGGTCTCGATGCAGATATGGATGGCCGGCTGCTCCGGGTTCCTCATCAGATCCAGCAACCGGGCGACAGCCAGAGCTGCCATCCTGACGCGGAAGACGCGCATGGTGGTGAGCGGGGGGTCGGTGTGGAGCGCGAGGGGATCATCATCGAAGCCAACCACCGTGATCTCCTCCGGGATCCGCAGGCCTCGCGCCCGGATCGCCCGCATCGCGCTGGCTGCCGTGGGATCGTTGGCCGCGACCACGGCTGTGGGCTGCGCTCGTTCCAGAAGCCGGCCCATCGCGATGAAACCTCCCTCAAAGCCTCGCTCGCCCTCGGCCACCAGCTCGGGATCGAAGGGCAGGCCATGGGCCTCCAGCGCCCGACGGTATCCCTCGAAGCGCTCCTGAAAGCTCAGGTTGGCCAGGGTCTCCGCGATGAAGGCGATCCGACGATGCCCAAGGCGGATCAGGTGCGCCGTGGCCTGGAAAGCGCCACCCACGTTGTCTGTGAACACACTGTCCACACCGGGCATGTGGTTGTCCACCAGCACCAGGGGGAGACGGCGTTCCTTCAGCGTCCAGATCAAGGAAGGGGGTAAGTCGCAGCCGACCAGGAGCAGACCATCCACGCGGTTCTCTTTGATCAGGGTGGGCAGGGAATCGTCCTCCACAGTGGCGAACTGGAGGTGATAACGGTGCCGGCGCAGCTCCCGTTCCACCGCGGTCAGGAGCTCCCCGTAAAAGGTATGGGGGGAAAGGGACTGGAGGGCATGGATCAGAAAGCCGATGTTCTCTGTGCGGCGTAGCACCAGGCTGCGAGCGGCCATGTCCGGGGCGTAGCCCATCGCCTCTGCGATCCGCAGGATCCGCTGACGGGTCGCCTCATCGACCTGCCCCCGCCCGCTCAGGGCCCGGGACACCGTCGCCACCGAAACCCCCGCTTGCTCTGCAATCGCTTTCAAAGTGGGTCGTTTCATGCCAAAAACAAGACTATAAATAAAGCAAAATTTGGTTGTTTTTACAATAAATATTTATGGAAAATAGTTAACTAAATTTCGAATATTGATTATATTGATATCAAAGTTTTGCTTGTAATCGATTACGCATTCATTTTACTCAAAAGAAGGGAATTTGTCAAGAGCCTTCCGGGTGTCCCGATCGCTGTAGGATGCAGAGGGAATCTGGAGGAGAACGCGAGAGGGGGAAGTAGAGGCGAGTCTGTCCGCTGCGATGGAACGTTGGAGAGAAAATTGTGCCCGGTCTTGACGCCGAGCCCGGGGAGGTAGGTGGAGACCTTTCTCAGCAGTAGGGGAAATCGATGCCCGGTTCGATCCGGCGAGGACCCGGCGCAGCCAGTTTGTTCAAGAGGAGGAAGAAGCGCTTTCAGCCCCTCTGCCTGCCAGCTCCTCCCGTATCTGTTCGATGATCCTATGGAGATCTGCCATAGAAATCGCGGGCGGCAACGGGGCCTGGGCGTAATCCGAACGACCCCCGCCTCCGGAGAAGCCGAGACGGCTCCGGATTCGCTCCAGAACCTCCTGGGCCGAGACGGGGATCCCCGGGCCGCACGCCACGGCGAGGAGACCGGCGCTCCCTCCCGCCGCCAGGATCACCAGGCGGGGCCCGGAGGCGCTGAGCCGCCGCGCCAGGCGGGGCAACAGCCCGGGAGGCAGCTGCGCCCACACGTGGATCACCATCTCCCCAAACGGCGCCGGAAGCGCCTCCCGTTCCAGGATCGGAAGCGCTTCCTCAATGTAAACTTCCTGCAGAAGGGACAGGCTGCGCTGGGCTTCTTTCCATGCGCGCTGCAATGCCTGCACCGCCTCCGTCAGGTCCGCCTCCCCTGCGCTCAGCAGGCGGGCGGCCTGGAGGAGCCGCCGGTGTTTCCCCTGATAATCCCGCAGGGCCCGCCAGCCGCAGAGGAAGCTCACCCGCACTCCCCCGCCGCGACGCTCCCACCTCAGGATCTTGATCGGCCCCACTTCCCCCGTGCGCCGGACGTGGGTGCCTCCGCACGGGCTACGATCGAAATCCGCCACCTCCACGATGCGGATCGGCCCCTCCACGGAAGGGCTCCGGCGCAACCCCAGGCTCCCCACATCCTCCTTCCCCACCCATCGGGTCCGCACCTCCCGGTTCTCCAGGACGACCCGGTTGGCCAGCTCCTCTGCGGCCTCGGCGATCGCCTCCGGGAGATCCGCCACCTCCAGGTCGATGGTCACCACCTCATGGCCGATGTGAAAGGAAACGGTCTGCACGCCCGCGACCCGAAGGAAAGCCTGCGAGAGGATGTGTTGCCCGGTGTGCTGCTGCATGTGATCGAAGCGGCGCTCCCCATCGACGATCCCTTCCACCTCCTGCATCCCCAGCGGGCGCTCGAGGATGTGCAGGATCACCCCATCCTCCTCTCGTTCCATCACCTCCCGCACCGGGATCCCGTTCAGAGTCCCACGATCGGATGGCTGCCCGCCTCCAGCCGGGTAGAACGCGGTGCGATCCAGGATCACGGCCGGCTGGCCCTGATAGGTGGTTTCCTCCACCACCCGGGCGGTGAATCGCCAGAGATAAGGATCCTCCCAGTAGAGCCGAAGCGTCATCCGGTCCTCCCCGGTTCGTTCGCGGCTGCGCGGGATCGTTGCTCTGGATTATACTTAGATCCCGGTGGGTCTCCGTGAGGCCGAACCGGATGGTCCGACATCCGCTGGAGGCGCTGGAGCTCATGACCCGGGGCCGGCGGAGCGGCCGGCCGCATCGGGTGGAGCTGTGGTTCGTTTATCGGGAGGACGCGATCTACCTGATGGCGCACGCCAGGGCCCACGGCCGGGGCACCGACTGGTATCAAAACCTGTTGGCGAACCCGCAGGTGATTGTGGAGGGCGCCGGGCGGCAGTGGACAGGGATCGCAGAGCCGTTGCCGCTGGAGGAGCTGCCCCGGATCACCGAGTGGTTTCGATCCAAATACGGGGATCAGGCGGTTCGCATCTGGTATGAAGGAACGCCGCGCCGGCCGGTCCGTATCCGGCTTCTCGAGGAGGGCCGGCCCGGCGAGGGCGCATCCTGAAGCCTTCGAGGAAAGAACCTCCATGGCTTCGCCGTTCCAGCAGCTCCAAAAGATCCTCAAGCACGAAGCCCAGGACGGCTATCGAAACCGCATTGTGATCGGCGGGATGGGCCGCTTCGCCGATCACTGGTATCGACAGGCCCGGGCCGCGCTCCAGGGAGAGGATCCGGAGCTCCTCCTCGCCCTGGAGGCGATCTATGCGGACCTGCGGCGCTATGAGGCCGCCGACCCGGAGGAGCGCCGACGCTTGATCGAAGCGCTGGAAGCCCGCATCCAGGAGGCCCTTCAGCGGGAGCGCCATCTCCGGAGCGGCCGCAGCGCCGCTCCGACCCCACCCGAGCCGGTGGGTCGCCCGCAACCATCGCCGCCGTCGCCTCGCCCTGCAGCTCCGCCGGAACCTCCTGCCCTCCGCAAGCCGGAAGCGGAGCCTCCTGAAAAGCCCCGGGCCCGACCGGCTCCACCGGTTTCCCCACGCCGGGCCGCCCAGGTCGAGTCCCTGGGCCTGGAGGCTCCGGTCCATGTGATCCACGGCCTGGGGCGGGAGCGGGCCCAGCGCCTGGGGCGCCTGGGCGTGCAGACGATCCGGGATCTCCTCTACCTGCTTCCCCGCCGGTATGTGGATTTCCGGGCCCTCAAGCCTATCCACCGCCTGCGGGTGGGAGAGGAGGTGACGGTCATCGGGGAGGTGATGGACATCGGGAGCAAGCAGACCGGGAACGGCCTCACGGTGATCAAGGCGCTCATCACGGACGGCTCAGGGGTCGTCGAGTGCACGTGGTTCAACCAGCCCTATTTGCTGGATCGCATCAAGCCGGGCGCGTTCATCGTGGTGAGCGGGCGCGTCGATGAGTTCCTGGGACGACCGGTGTTCCGCTCCCCGGAATGGGAACCGGCGGACCGCGAGCTGCTGCACACCGCTCGCATCGTCCCCATCTACCCGCTGACGGAGGGCCTCACCCAGCGCTTCATGCGTTCGCTGATGAAGCGGGTGGTGGATTACTGGGCGGAGCGGGTGGAGGATCCCCTCCCGGCGTGGATCCGGGAAGCCTATGGGTTCCCGGATCTCCCCGCTGCCCTGAGGCAGGTTCACTTCCCCGACGATTGGGAGCCCCTGGAGAAGGCCCGGCGGCGGCTGGCCTTCGATGAGGTCTTCTACCTGCAGATCGGCCTGCTGGAGGCCCGACGGCGGTGGCGCAGCGCGCCGGGCCGGGCGCTGGCCTTCGACGAAGCCCTTCTGGAGCAGGCCATCGAGGCCCTTCCCTTCACCCTCACGAACGCCCAGCGACGGGCCCTCTCCCAGATCCTGGAGGACCTGCGATCCGGGGTGCCGATGAACCGCCTGCTCCAGGGGGAGGTGGGCTCAGGCAAGACGGTGGTGGCGGCCCTGGCGGCCTACGCGGTCTTCTTGGCGGGGGCCCAGAGCGCGATCATGGCGCCGACGGAGATCCTGGCGGAGCAGCATCACCGCAACCTGCTCGCCCTGGCCGAGCGCTGGGCGGCCGCCGGCCTGCCCACCCCCACCATCCGGTTGCTGACCGCCGGGGTCACCGGGGTGGAGCGGGCGCAGATCTACGCCGAGCTGGCCGAGGGAAGCTGCCAGCTGGTGGTGGGCACCCACGCCTTGATCCAGGAGGAGGTCGCGTTCCGGGATCTGGCCTTCGTGGTCATCGACGAGCAGCAGCGTTTCGGGGTGCTGCAACGGGCGGCCCTGCGGGGCAAGGGCTACAACCCCCACGTCCTGGTCATGACCGCCACGCCCATCCCCCGCACCCTGGCCCTCACCCTGTATGGGGATCTGGATCTCTCGGTGCTGGACGAGATGCCCCCTGGCCGGCGGCCGGTGCTCACCCGCTGGCTGATGCCCGAGGAGCGGGAGCGGGCCTACGCCTTCATCCGCCGGCAGGTGGCGCAGGGCCATCAGGCTTATATCATTTGTCCGCTGGTGGAAGGCTCCGATAAAATCGAGGCCAGGGCAGCCGTCGAGGAGTATGAACGGCTGCAGCGCGAGGTCTTCCCCGACCTGCGGCTGGGGCTGATCCACGGGCGCATGAAATCCGAGGAGAAAGAAGCGGTGATGAACGCTTTCGCCCGCGGGGAGATCCAGGTCCTGGTGGCCACCCCGGTGGTCGAGGTCGGCGTGGACGTGCCCAACGCCACGGTGATCCTGATCGAGGGGGCGGACCGTTTCGGGCTGGCCCAGCTGCATCAGTTCCGCGGGCGGGTCGGCCGCAGCACCCATCCTTCTTACTGTCTCCTGCTGGCGGAATCCCCTTCGGAAGCGGCGATCGAACGCCTTCGGGCCATCGAGACCATCTACGACGGCTTCCAGCTGGCCCAGAAGGATCTGGAGATGCGTGGGCCGGGCGATTTCCTGGGCACCCGCCAGAGCGGGTTCCCCGAGTTGCGTCTGGCGGACCTCACCGACCTGCGCCTGCTGGAGCTCGCCCGGGAGGCCGCGGAGCGCCTGGCGGAGCGGGATCCGGAGCTGCAGGCCCCGGAGCACCGCCGTCTGGCGGAGGCGGTGACCCGCTTCTGGCAGGGCCCGGTGGAGCCGAGCTGAGATCTGATCGCGAGGAGCGCCGAATGACCCGAGCCCTGTATCCGGCGTCCTTTGATCCGATCCACTACGGACACATCGATATCGCCACCCGGGCGGCGGCGATCTTCGACGAGCTGGTGGTGGGGGTTTACGATCGACCCAGCAAGAGCCTCCTCTTCTCGCTGGAGGAGCGGCTGGCGCTGGCCCGGGAGGCCCTTCAGCATCTCCCCAACGTCACGGTGATGGCTTACAGCGGGCTGACGGTGGATTTCGCCCGGCGCATCGGCGCCCGGGTGATCGTGCGGGGGCTGCGCGTGGTCTCGGATTTCGAGCTGGAGCTGCAGATGGCCCTGACCAACAAGCAGCTGGCCCCGGAGATCGAAGTGGTCTGCCTGATGACCAGCCGCGACTACGCCTTCATCAGCTCCAGCATCGTCCGCGAGGTCGCCCTTCTCGGCGGCGACGTCTCCGCCATGGTCCCGCCGCACGTGGCCCGGGCCCTGGCCGCCAAAGCCGCCGAGCGGGCCGGCGAGGCGGTGCCCATCGTCTCGATCCGGGAATAGGCGCCGTCGAGGCGCCCGAACGAAGGAGGGCCGGGATGGACGTCCTCCATCTGATCGATCAGCTGGAGCAGCTGGTCCTGCGCAGCCGCCCCCTTCCCTTCCTCAGGTGGGTGGTGGTGGAGGAGCGTCAGCTGCTGGATCTGATCGATCAGATGCGGGTGGCCGTCCCGCAGGAGCTGAAACAGGCCCGCCGGATCGCCCAGGAGCGGGAGCGGATCATCGCCCAGGCCAAGGAGGAGGCGGAGCGCATCGTCGCCCTGGCCCAGGAGCAGGCCAGCGAGCTCATCGCCCAGCACCAGGTGGTCCAGGCTGCGGAGCAGCGGGCCGCCCTGATCATCGAGCGGGCCCAGCGGGAGGCCGAGCGCCTGAAAGCGGACGCGGACGATTACGCCCTCACCCGCCTCCTGGAGCTGGAGGAAACCCTCTCCCATCTCCTGCAGGTGGTCCGCAACGGGATCGAAAAGCTGCAGAACGAACGCGCGGATGAGCTCTCTCGGTCCCCCGATGCCGCAGCGCGTCCTCCTCATCGCCACGCATAACCCCGGGAAGCGCCGGGAGCTGACGGCGCTCCTCGGCGATCTCCCCCTCCGGCTGACGGATCCTGTGGAGCTGGGGATCGAGGAGGTCGCCGAGGAACCCCACGACAGCCTGGAGGAGAACGCCCGCTGGAAAGCGGCCCACTATGCGGCCCGCAGCGGGCTGTGGACCCTGGCCGACGATTCGGGGCTGGAGATCGACGCCCTGGGGGGCGCGCCGGGCGCCCGCTCCGCTCGGTTCGCCGGGCCCGCGGCCACGGATGCGGACCGCATCCGCGAGGTCCTGACGAGGCTGGCGGATGTCCCGTGGCCCCGGCGGACCGCGCGGTTCCGTTGCGTGATCGCCCTGGCCCGGCCGGGGGAGGCGCCGGTGCTGGTGGAGGGCCGCGTCGAGGGCTACATCGCCTTCGAGCCCCGGGGGTCCTCCGGCTTCGGCTACGACCCGATTTTTTACATCCCGGAGCTCGGGAAGACCATGGCCGAGCTCCCCATGGAGGTCAAAAACCGGATCAGCCATCGGGCCCGCGCCGCCCGGAAGGCGCGGGAGATCCTTGAGCGATGGCTACGGGAGGAGGCATGCGAAGGCTCCTGCTGATCGCTTTCGGCGCGGTGACCTTTTACCATCTGATCGCCCTGGCATGGGGATGGCCGAATCCCTTCTGGCTGATGCCGCTGAACACCCTCCTGCAGTGGGGATTCGCCCTCGCCCATGCGCTCCCCACCCTGGGCCGGCGCCGGGCGCTGCTCCTCCTGGGCCTGACATTCGGAGTGAGCCTGACGCTGGAGGCCGTGGGGGTGGCGACCGGCTGGATCTACGGCCCTTACGCCTACACCGACCGCCTGGGCCCGCGCCTCCTGAGCGTCCCCGTGTTGATCCCCCTCGCCTGGTTCATGATGGCCTACCCGGCGTTCCTGCTGGCCTGCATCGCCCTGGATGAGCCTCCGGCATCCCCCCGGGGATGGGGCGTTGCGGTGCTGGCGGCCATGTGGATGACGGGATGGGACCTGGCGATGGATCCGGCGATGGCCCGGCGGGGCTTCTGGGTATGGCAGGAGGCAGGCCCTTACTTCGGGGTCCCCGCCCGGAATTTCATCGGCTGGATGGTCACGATGCTGCTGATCTACGGCCTCTACCTCGGGATCTCCCGTCGCTGGCCGTCCCCCGCCTCCGTTCCGGCCCCCATGGGAGAGGCGGTCGTGGCGTATGCCATCGCCGGCGCCGCCTTCGTCTTCTATCCCCTCCTGAACCCCCGGGCGGATCCGCTGACGCAGGCCCTGGGGATCGTGGCGTTCTTCACCATGGGCCCCCCGGTCTGGATCGCCTTCCTCCGTCTCCGATCGCTTCGAGCCGGGAGGCGTGCCCTGGGCGCGTGAGCGAGGTGGGAGATGTTGCGCGTGCGGATGTTCGGCCGTTTCGAAGTGTGGCGGGGGGAGACGCCGATCCCGGAGGCCGACTGGTTCACCCGGCGGGCAAAGCAGCTGTTCCAGATCCTGCTCCTGGCCCGAGGGAGGCCGGTGCCGGCCGATCAGCTCCTGGACTGGCTCTGGCCGCGGGCGGATCCCCAACGGGCGGCCATCACCCTGCGCAGCACGGTCCACGCCCTGCGCCGGGCCCTGGAGCCGGATCGGCCGCCCCGGGCCTCGCGGTATATCCGCGCCCAGCCCCCGGGCTACGCCGTGGTCCCGGAGGCTCCGCTGTGGGTGGACGTCTGGGCCTTTGAGGATTTGCTGGAGGCAGCCGGGCGGTCCGCCTCCCCGGAGGAGCGCCGGGAGCGGCTGATGGAGGCGCTGGCATTGTATCGGGACGACCTCCTGATCGAGGAGCCTTACGCGGAGTGGACCCTCGCCGAACGGGAACGGCTGCGGGAGCGCTATCTGGAGGCCGCGCTGGAGCTGGCGGAGCTGCTGGCGGAGGCCGGCGCGCCGGAGAAAGCCATCTCCCTCTGCCGGCGGGTGATCACCCTGGACGAGTTCCGGGAGCCGGCTTACCGGGCGCTGATGCGCTACCAGATCGCCATAGGAGACCACGCGGGGGCCCTCAGCACCTACGAGCGGTGCCGGCAGGCCCTGCGGGAGGCCTTTGGGGTGGAGCCCTCGCCGGCCACTCAGGCCCTTTACGAGGCGTTGCGGCGGGGAGAGCTGGCCCTGCCGCGCCCCATCGCCTCCGTCCAGCCTCTCCGGGACCTTCCGGAGGGGGAGGGAGGGCCCGAGGAGATATTCGTCGGGCGGGAGGCCGAGCTGGAACGGATGCGGGGGATTTTCGCCGGGTGGTCGCACGGATCCGGCGGCGTCGGGATCCTGAGCGGGGAGCCGGGGGCCGGGAAGACCCGGCTGGCGGCCGAGGCGATCCGCCGTTTCGCCCCTGAGGCGGATGTGCTCTACGTTCGGGGGCTCTTCATCGAACGCACCCTCCCTTTCGCCGCCCTGGCGGAGAGCCTGCGGCGCTTCCTGAGCCAGTTGCCCCCCGATCGGCGCGCCCATCTGCCCGCCCCGGCCCTGGCCCAGGTGGCCCGCCTGGTCCCCTCTCTCCATCTCCTGTTCCCCAACCTCCCAGCTGTTCCGGAGACCACCCCGGAGGAGAACCGTCATCGCCTGATCGACGGCTTCGCCAACCTCCTCATCGCCCTGGCGGATCAGCGCCCCCTGGTGGTGTTCGTGGACGATCTGCACTGGGCGGATGAGGCCACTCTGACGGTGATCGGACGGCTGGCCCGCCGCGCGGCCCGCCACCCCCTGGTGTTGCTGCTGGCCTATACCCCGGGGGAAGCGCCTGAAGGGCAGGAGGCCGCCTATCTGCTGGAAGGGCTGCGCCGGGAGGGGATCGGTTCCTGGATCCGGGTCGGGCGCCTTCCCCTGGAGGCCATCGTCCGCTGGCTGGCCTCTCTGTCCGAGGAACCTCCGGAGGACCTCCGCGAGCTGGCGCGCCGGCTCTACAGCCTGACGGAGGGGAACGCCCTGTTCACCGCGGAGCTGCTGCGGGCCGTCCGCGCGGCGGAGGGAGGCTTCCGCCGGGAGCTCCTGGAGCGCTACCTGGAGGGGCCGGCGGCGATCTCCTCCCTGCGTTCCCTGGTTTTGGAGCGGGTGGCTCGTCTGCCGGAGGGCGCCCGGGAGATCCTGGAGATCGCAGCGGTGATCGGCCGCGCCTTTCCCCTCCAGTGGCTGGAGCTGGTCGGCCCGCCGGACCCCACGCCCCATCTGCGGATCCTCCTGGAGCGCCATTTCCTGCGGGAGGAGGCGGAGGAGCGTCTCTCCTTCGTGCACGAGGTGGTGCGCCGGGTGATCTACGAGGCCATCCCGCCGGTGGTGCGGCGGCGGCAGCATCGCCGGCTGGCCGAGGCCCTGGCCGCCCTCTACGGCCCGCATCCGGGCCCCTACAGCGCGGAGATCGCCTATCACTTCCAGCGGGCTGGCCGCTCCGCCCTGCCGGCGATGGTCCGATATGCGGTGGAGGCCGGCGATCACGCCCGCCGGACCTACGGGTTCCGCCAGGCGGTCCGCCATTACGATGAGGCGCTCTATGCCGCCCGGGGCGCGGGGGGCGAGGGGATGGCGGAGTGGATCCGGAGGGCCTATCTGGGGCGCGGGATGGCCCTGGAGGCCCTGGGAGACTGGGAAGGGATTGTGGAAACTTACACGCGGTTCCGGGAGTGGGCGGAGGCCCAGGGGGATCGCCTGCACGCGCTGAACGCCGCCCGCCGGCTGATGACCACGCTGACGATGCTGGGCCGTCTGGAGGAAGCCGGCGGGCTTGCAGGGGAGATCCGCGCGCAGTTCGCGGATGTGCTGAGCCCGGCGGAGGCCGACCTGCTGGACCGGGTGGAGCTGGTCTTCGGGGAGGAGCCGGCAGGGTCTCCGCTTCGGGAGCCGCTCTTCCAGCCGGCTCCGCCGCTCTGGGGACGGCCGTGGAAGGAGCTGGCGGAGGCCCTGGCCCCAGAACAGGCGCCGCTGTTGCTGAACCTCTATGGCTGGATCCTCACCCTGCAGGGGATGCCGGAGGCGGCGGAGGCGTGTCTGGGCCAGGCGCTGACCATCGCGGAGGCCACCGCCCAGTGGCCCCATGTGGTGATGGGTTGCAACCTGATGGCTTATCTGCAGGACCTGCGGGGGGACTTCCCCGGGATTCAAGCCTGGCTGAGCAGGGGCCTGCAGCTGGCCCGCCGGGTGCCGGAGATGGACTGGAGCACCATCTGGGCGCGGATCTTTCAGGGCTATCTGGCCCTGCGAGCCCGCCGGCTGGAGGAAGCCCAGGCGCAGTTTCAGAGCGTGCTCACGTTGCTCAAGGGCCGCTCCGCGTTGCGGGCCCATCGGCTGAGCGCCCAAATCGGGCTGGGGATGGCTGTCCTCGCCCAGGGGGATCTGGAGCGAGCGACGGCCCTGCTCGATGAGGCCCTGGCCCAGGGGCGGGCCGTGGATGCCGTGGCCCGCAGTGTCGGGCTGGTGGGGGAGGCCCGGCTGGCGCGCCTGCGCGGCCGGCCCGAGGAGGCCCGGACCGTGCTGGATCGGGCGCTGCGTTACACCGGGCGTCGCGGGCTGGTGGCGGAGTTCGTGCACGCGGCGGTGGAGATGGGACGCTGGGCCCGGGCGGTGGGCCGCCCCGAGGAAGCCCGGCCGGTGCTGGAGGAGGCCATCCGCTGGGCGGACGCGGCCGGGTTCCGCCCAGCCGCCCTTACGGCCCGCATCGCCCTGGGGAAAGTGCTGCGGGCAATGGGGAAGGCCTCATCCCTGGAGGAGATCCGGGAGGAAGCGCAACGCCTCTGGCTGGCCCTGGCCGCGCAGCTTCCCGCGGGCGAGCCCGCGGAGCGCTATCTGATCCCGCGCCGGGCTGTGGAAAGCATGTGAGCATCCGCGCGCCGGGCGCAGATCAGAGCCATCCCTGCTCTCGGAGACGTTCGATCAGACGGCGCGCGTAGGCTTCCCCGCCGATCTCCAGCAGGATGACATCCACCGGCGGCAGCGGGTCCTGCCAGAGCCAGTCCACCCGCAACCAGAACCCGGGGATGACCCGGGAGCGATAGATCCCCTGGGGGTCTAGGGGCGCGTGCTGAAAGCGGCCCCGCTCGTCCCGCTGATAGAACTCGGCCCACTGGCTTTGGGGGTCGATGAGCCAGTATTCGGGGATGCCGGCTTCCTGGTATTCGTAGAATTTTTCGCCACGGTCGCGGGGCGCGCTTTCAGGGGAGACGATTTCGATCACCAGATCGGCAGGGCCTTCCAGATGGGTGGGATGAAGACGATGAAGATGTTCCTGGGCGACGAAAAGGACGTCGGGTTCGCGGCCGGAGCGGGACAGCTTCATCTGGAAGGGGGCAGACAATACCACTCCCAGGCGGTGGTGCTGCACGTAGGCGCTGAGAAGGGCGGTGAGGAAGCCGACGAGCTCCTGGTGGCTTCGGGAGGCGGGGCTGTAATGACGGACTTCGCCCTGGACCCATTCGGCCAGGGTGTCCTCATCCGCCCGGGCCAGGAACTCCTCATAGGGGACATAGGGGTTCTCCATAGGCGGGAGCAGGAGCTCCAGCAGCTTCCGCCGCAGCCCTTCGGTGAGGACGCCGGGTTTCCGAAGGAGAGCGAGGATCTCTTCCGCCTGGGCGCTCATCGTGCGTTCTCCCCTTAAGGGATGAGGCCGATCTGTCGGAAGGCTTCCAGGAGGGGTGGAGGATCCCAGAGCCATTCAATGCGCAGGCGGAGGCCGGGGATGGCCTGGCTGTGGTATTCCCCGCCGGATCCCTCCGTGATCAGGCGGTAGCGGCCGGTGAGCTCCAGACGATAGAACTCGGCCCACTGGCTTTGGGGGTCGATGAGCCAGTATTCGGGGATGCCGGCTTCCTGGTATTCGTAGAATTTTTCGCCACGGTCGCGGGGCGCGCTTTCAGGGGAGACGATTTCGATCACCAGATCGGCAGGGCCTTCCAGATGGGTGGGATGAAGACGATGAAGATGTTCCTGGGCGACGAAAAGGACGTCGGGTTCGCGGCCGGAGCGGGACAGCTTCATCTGGAAGGGGGCAGACAATACCACTCCCAGGCGGTGGTGCTGCACGTAGGCGCTGAGAAGGGCGGTGAGGAAGCCGACGAGCTCCTGGTGGCTTCGGGAGGCGGGGCTGTAATGACGGACTTCGCCCTGGACCCATTCGGCCAGGGTGTCCTCATCCGCCCGGGCCAGGAACTCCTCATAGGGGATGGGGCGGGCGGAGGTTTCCAGCAATAGCTCCAGCAGGCGACGGCGGAGCTCCTCCGTCAGCACCCCGGGCGCTCGAAGCAGCGCCAGCACCCGCTCCTCATGGGGCTCCATTCCCCAGACCTCCCATCCAGCCTCCTCTATCGCTATGATAGCGCGGCTTCTCTCTTCCCCCAAGCCACGGGTGGGGCAGGACGGAAGGCCAATTTATTTAAGGAAGCCTCCTCCGGGTCCTCCCGAAAGCAGGCGGCGCACCCCGATGGGTGCGCCGCCTGACAATCGACGGGGGGGGAGCATCGGGTCATGGCCCGGCGTTCTTCATGACCAGCGGCAGGTAGAGGGTGGCCGCCGTGGGCACGAAGCGGATGGTGACCGGGACCTGGAGGGCCGTGGGGGCCGGAGCCGGGCCGATGAAGAGCAGGCCGTAGTAGGTGGCCGGCGGGGCGACCGCCTGGGAGAACGAAACCTGGAAGCTCACCGGGGTTCCCGCCATCACCCGAACCGGGTTCATATTGCGCCGGTCAGCGCTTCCTCCGACGCCCGTTGGGGGAAGCGGCGTTCCCGCGCAGAACGCGGCGCAGGAACTGGCCGGTGTAAGAAGCCTCCACACGGGCCACGTCCTCCGGTGTCCCCTCGGCCACAATGTAGCCTCCTCCCTCGCCGCCCTCCGGGCCCAGGTCGATGATCCAGTCCGCCACCTTGATGACATCCAGGTGATGCTCGATGACGATGACGGTGTGTCCCTGGTCGACGAAGCGCTGGAGCACCTCGATGAGCCGGTGCACATCGGCGGCGTGCAGCCCCACCGTGGGCTCGTCCAGGATGTAGAGGGTGTGCCCGGAGGGGCGACGGGAGAGCTCCTTGGCCAGCTTCACCCGCTGGGCCTCGCCCCCCGAGAGGGTCGGCGCCGGCTGGCCCAGCCGGATGTAGCCCAGCCCCACGTCCCGCAGCGTCTGGAGCTTGCGCTGGATGGCCGGGAAGGCCTCGAAGAACTCATAGGCCTCATCGACGGTCATGTTCAGCACGTCCGCGATGCTCTTCCCCTTGTAACGGACCTGGAGCGTCTCCTTATTGAAGCGGGCCCCCTTGCAGACCTCGCAGGTCACGAAGACGTCCGGGAGGAACTGCATCTCGATCTGGATCTGGCCCTGGCCTTCGCACGCCTCGCAGCGGCCGCCCTTCACGTTAAAGGAGAAGCGGCCCGGCCCATACCCGCGCAGCTTGCTCTCGGGCAGGCTGGCGAAAAGGTCCCGGATATCCGTGAAAACCCCGGTGTAAGTGGCCGGGTTCGAACGGGGCGTCCGACCGATAGGGGATTGATCGATGTGGATGACCTTGTCGACGAATTCAACCCCCTCGATGGCCTCGTGGGCGCCCGCCGGCTCGCGGGCCCCGTGGAGGATCTGGGCCAGGCGCTTGTAGAGGATCTCCACCACCAGGGTGCTCTTGCCCGAGCCCGAGACCCCCGTCACGCAGATGAAGCAGCCCAGGGGGAAGCGGACGTCGATGTTCTTGAGGTTGTGCTCCCGAGCCCCCCGGACGACCAGGAAGCGCCCGTTCCCGGGACGCCGGCGGGCCGGGACCGGGATGGTCAGCCGTCCGGCCAGGTAGGCTCCGGTGAGGGAGCGGCGGTTGCGCATGATGGCCTCCACCGGACCCTCGGCCACCACGTAGCCCCCGTGCTCTCCCGCCCCCGGGCCCAGGTCGATCACCCAGTCGGCGGCCCGGATCATCGCCTCGTCGTGCTCCACCACCAGCACCGTGTTCCCCAGATCCCGCAGCCGCTTCAGGGTCCGGATCAGCCGCTCGTTGTCCCGCGGATGCAGGCCGATGCTCGGCTCGTCCAGGACATACAGCACGCCGGTGAGCTGGCTGCCGATCTGCGTGGCCAGACGGATGCGCTGGGCTTCCCCTCCCGACAGGGTGGCCGTCGGCCGGTCCAGGGTCAGGTAGTCCAGGCCCACGTCCACCATGAAGCGCAGCCGGTTGTGCAGCTCCTGCAGGACCTGGGCGACGATGGCCCGCTGCCGTTCGGAGAGCAGGGGCGGTTGCCCGTCCTCCCCTTGCAGGGCTTCGACCCAGCGCATGGCCTCGGCCACCGACATGCGGGTGACCTCGTAGATGTTCTTACCGGCCACCGTCACCGCCAGGGCCTCCGGCCGCAGCCGCGCCCCGCCGCACGCCGGGCACGGCCGCTCGCTCATCCATCCCTCCACCCGCGCCCGGAAGTAGTCCGACGTGCTCTCCTCGTAGCGGCGGCGCAGGTTGGGGATCACTCCCTCGAAGGGCGCCTCGTAGACCCGCCAGCTTCCATCCCGGGCCTGGTAGCGAACGGGGATCCGCACGTCCTCCCCGGCCCCGTAGAGGAGCAGATGCAGCTGCTCGGGGGAGAGGGCGCGCACCGGGATGTCGGTGGGGATGCCGAAGGCCCGGCATGCGGCCTCCAGCAGCTGCCAGTAGTAGCCGCCTTCCTCCGCCCCGCCCCAGGCTATGATAGCCCCCTCGGCCAGGGAGAGGTCCTTGTTCGGGATCAGCAAGTCGGGGTCCAGCTCCAGCTGCACCCCCAGGCCCTCGCAGGTCGGGCAGGCGCCCTTGGGGCTGTTGAAGGAGAACAGGCGGGGCTCCAGCTCGGGCAGGCTGATGCTGCAGTAGGGGCAGGCGAAGTGCTCGCTGAACAGCAGATCCTCCGGCGGCTCCGCCGAGGCGTTGTGCACGATCACCAGGCCGTCCCCCAGCCGCAGGGCGGTCTCCACCGAATCCTGCAGGCGGGAGCGATCCGCCCCGTCCCGGCGCACGACCAGGCGATCTACCACCGCCTCGATGTGATGGATCTTGTAGCGATCCAGCTCGATGGGCTCATCCAGATCCCGGATGGCTCCATCCACGCGGGCGCGGACAAAACCCATGCGGCGGAGCTCTTCGAAGACGGGACCGTGATGGCCCTTGCGGCCCCGCACCACGGGGCCCAGGATCATGATGCGGGAGCCCTCGGGGAGGGAGAGGATGGCCTCGACGATCTGCTCGGGGCTCTGCTTCTGGACCTCCCGGCCGCAGCGGGGGCAGTGGGGGGTCCCGGCGCGGGCGAAGAGCAGGCGGAGATAGTCGTAGACCTCCGTCACCGTCCCCACGGTGGAGCGGGGGTTGTGGGAGGCCCCCCGCTGGTCGATGGAGATGGCCGGGGAGAGCCCCTCGATCTGGTCCACATCCGGCTTCTCCATCAGCCCCAGGAACTGGCGGGCGTAGGCGGAGAGGGACTCCACGTAGCGTCGCTGGCCCTCGGCGTAGAGGGTGTCGAAGGCCAGGCTGGATTTGCCGGAGCCGGAGAGGCCGGTGATGACGACGAGCTTCTCCCGCGGGATCTCCACGGTGATGTTCTTGAGGTTGTGCTCTCGGGCGCCCCGAACGATGATCTTCCCCTTCGCCATCGCCGTCCATCGCTTCCTCAGATCTGGAGCCGCTTTCTCAGCATAGCACGCCCTTGCGGTCCCTTCAATTCCGAAGGCTCTCTCCGAACCGCTCGATCGTCGCGCGCCCGGCGCCGGCCTCGCGGCGACCGTCGGGGCGGGAGATCGGGAGCGATCCGTTCCCCTTCGGCATCGGTGGGATCGGATCGGCGGGGATCGGTCCATCCATGGGTGTGTCCCAGAATCGTAGGGCAACTGCGAGCAGTTGTCCTACAAAGCGGCCAGGCCCGACAAAATTGGGACACACTCCCCTCCATCGCGCTCTCCTGCCCCGGAATGGCGGATCGGGTCCGCCCATCGGGATGGCCGACTTCGATGGCGGGAGGTAAAGTATGCTGAGAAGGCCCTCATCCGGCAATTCCCGGACGCTCCCCGAGATGAGCGCCAGGAGGAGAGGGCTCAGGGCCTGCCTGCGACGACGCCGGCATAAGAGGGATGGTGGGAAATGGAGCGGGATAGGGCGATGGAGATCCTCCCGGGTCAGATCCTGGAGTCGCCTTTCTGGAGCGAGCCGGTGCGGGTGCTCTCGGTGCAACCCCTGGGCACGCGTCTCCGCCTCGAAGCCGTCGGCGTCCGCACCCAGCTTTTCTACTCCAACGTGCTGAGCCCCGAGGACCTGAGTCGGGTGCGCCCCGTCCGGGCGGACCAGCGGGATTTCACCGGCGACCCGAAGGCCTTCTTTCTGGCCATCGAAGCCCACCGCATCCGCTTCGCCCACCAGTTCGATCCCCTCCTGGCGATCCACGTCTCTCAGATCGACCCCCTCCCGCATCAAATCGAAGCCGTCTATCACTATATCCTCCGCAGCCCTCGGATCCGCTTCCTGCTGGCCGATGATCCGGGCGCCGGCAAAACGATCATGGCCGGCCTCCTTCTCAAAGAGCTCAAGGCCCGCGGCCTGGTCCAGCGCACGCTCATCGTGGTCCCCGGCCACCTCCGGGATCAGTGGCTTCGCGAAATGAAGGAGCGCTTCGACGAGGCCTTCACCGTGGTGGACCGAAGCGTCGTGAACGCCACCTGGGGGCGCAACGTCTGGCAGGAGCACCCCCAGATCATCACCTCCATGGATTTCGCCAAGCAGGCGGACATCATGGCCGCTCTGGCGGAGGCCCGCTGGGATCTCACCATCGTGGACGAAGCCCACAAGCTGGCGGCTTATCGTTACGGGGAGAAGATCGCCCGCACGGAGCGCTACCGGCTCGGAGAGCTCCTTTCCCGCAACAGCCAGTTCCTGCTCTTCCTGACCGCCACCCCCCACCGGGGCGATCCGGAGAACTTCCGCCTTTTCCTGGACCTGCTGGTCCCCGGCTTGTTCTCCACCACCGATCTCCTGCTGGAGTCCGTCCGGAGCGGGGACAACCCCCTCTTCCTGCGACGTTTGAAGGAGGACCTCCGGGACTTTGAGGGGCGTCCCCTCTTCCCGCCCCGCCACGTCTTCACCCGCACCTTCCGGCTGAACGACGACGAGAAGCGCCTTTACAACGCCGTCACCGAGTATGTGGAGCGCTCCTACAACCGGGCCCTGGCTGCCGACAAGCGCAATGTGGCCTTCGCCCTTCTGATCCTGCAGCGTCGCCTGGCCTCCAGCGTTCGCGCCGTCCGTCGCTCCCTGGAGCGCCGCAAGGCCCGCCTCGAAGAGCTGCTGAAGCTCGGACGGTGGCTCTCCGAGGGCAGGACCCTGGATGAGGAGGAGCTGGAGGATGCCCCGGAAGTGGAGCGGCTCCGCCAGGAGGAGGAGCTCCTGGAACGCCTCACGGCCGCCGAAACCCGAGAGGAGCTGGAACGGGAAATCCACACCCTGGCCGAGCTGATCCGCCTGGCCCGCGAAGCGGAGCGCCATGAGGTGGAGACCAAGCTCAATGAGCTACGCCGAGTGATGGAAGATGAGCGCATCCGACAAACCGGCGAGAAGATCCTGATCTTCACCGAATCCCGGGAGACCCTGGAATACCTGGCGGAGAAGCTCACCGCGTGGGGCTACACCGTCACCCGGCTCCACGGGGGGATGAGCCTGGACGAGCGCATCCGCGCCGAGCACGAGTTCCGGGAGCACACCCAGGTGATGGTCTCCACCGAGGCCGGCGGCGAGGGCATCAACCTCCAGTTCTGCTCCCTGATGGTCAACTACGATATCCCCTGGAACCCCAATCGCCTGGAGCAACGGATGGGCCGTATCCACCGTTACGGCCAGCAACGGGAGGTCCACATCTACAACCTGGTCGCCCTGGACACCCGCGAGGGGAAGGTCCTCAAGGCGCTCTTCGACAAGCTCGCCCGCATCCAGGCCGCCCTGGGGAGCGACTGCGTCTTCGACGTGATCGGCGAGGTGGTGCCTGGGCGCAGCCTGAAGGACCTGATCGTGGACGCCATCGCCCGCCGTCGCTCCCTCGATGAGATCCTTCGGGAGATCGAGGCGGTGCCGAATGAGGAGGCCATCCGCCGGGCCCGGGAAGCGGCTCTGGAGGCCCTGGCCACCCGTCACATCGACCTCCAGCGCGTGCTGGGCGAGGAACGCCGCGCCCGGGAGAACCGCCTGGTCCCCGAATACATCGAGCGCTTCTTCGAAGAGAGCGCCCGCTTCCTGAACATCCCCATCGAGCGACGCCGCGACGGGCTGTGGCGCGTCCCTCACGTCCCCTATGAGCTCCGGCGGGTCTCCCAGGAGTTCCGCAACCGCTACGGCGAGGTCTTCTCCGAATACAACCGCATCGCCTTCGACAAGGCCACGGCCCGCCGCCACACGGCGGTCTTCGTCGCCCCCGGCCACCCCCTCCTCGAGGCCATCATCGAGCGGCTCCTCGCCATGCGGGCCGAGGACCTCCGGCGCGGCGCCGTGTTCCTGGACCCCGACGGTCGGCTGGATGGGTGGATCTGGTTCCTCCAGGCGGAGCTGCGCGACGGGGCCAACCGCATCGCCGGCCAGCGCCTGTTCACCGTCTTCCAGCCGCGGGAGGGCCGCCCGGTCCGCCCGTTCCCTTCCTCCATCCTGTGGGACCTCAAGCCGGCGCCCGGACGGCCAGCCCCCGAGGGCCAGCCCTCCGAGGAGGAAGTCATCGCCTTCGTGGCCGAGCACCTCCTGGAGGAATATCGGCAGGAGATCCTGCAGGTGCGCCGGCGGGAGGCCGAGATCAAACGCAAGTATGGCCTCCGCTCCCTGGATCAAATAATCGGGGAATGCCAGGCGAGGCTGATGGACTACGAGATCCGTCGGGCCAAGGGCGAGCCGATCCCCGAGGCCGAGATCCGCAATGAGGAGCGCCGCAAGGAGGAGCTGGAAGCCCGCCGTCGGGCTCTGGAGCAGGAGATCGAACAGGAGACCCATCTGCTCCCCGCCTCCCCCCGGGTGATCGGCGTCGCCCGCGTGCTCCCGATGGAGGCGGGGGATCCGGAGATGCGGCCCGATGCGGCCATCGAGGCCATCGGCATGCAGGTGGCCATGGCCTACGAGAGGGAGAACGGACGGGAGCCGGAGGACGTCTCCACCCGGAACCTGGGCTATGACATCCGTTCCCACGCCCCTGACGGCCGCGTCCGCTACATCGAGGTGAAAGCCCGGGCGACCACCGGCCCCATCGCGTTAACCCCCAACGAGTGGCTGATGGCCCAACGGCTGGGCGAGGAATACTGGCTCTATGTGGTCGAGGACGCAGCCCGTCAACCCCGCCTTCACATCATCCAGAACCCCGCGGCGAAACTGGAGCCCGAGCCCGTTGTGGAAACAGTCCGATTCGTTGTAAAACACTAGAAGAAGGCCGCCGTCCCCGCCGCCGGGAGCATCCACCCTTCCCTCCCGGATTGACCTGAAGGGCATCGGATTCGTGGGGCACTTCTTCAAGAGGTGATGCGATGGCCTCCTTGATGCTGGAACGGGTTGTGGTTCAAGGATACAAGTCCTTCCGGGAGCTGGACCTGTCCCTGGAGCGGAATCAACGTGCTCATCGGCCCCAACGGCTCCGGCAAATCCAACTTCATCCAGCTGTTCCAGATGATGAACCGGGTGACGCTTCAGGGCCTGCAGATCTATGTGGCCCAATCCGGCGGGGCGGATTCGCTCTTGCATTACGGGCGGAAAACCACCGAGCGGATGCGTGTGGAGCTCTGGTTCCGTCAGGACACAACGCTGGCCAACGGATACGTCGCCACCCTGATCCCCACGGCCGAGGACACCCTCGTCTTCGCGGAGGAGGCATGCTATTTCCACAACCGTGCCCGCTACGGCCGACCCTACCAGGCCTCCGTCTCTTCTTGGATCCATCCCGAGTCTCTTCTCCCAAAGTGGGCGGATTCGGATCCCGTGGCCTTCCATGTGCTGAAGGCCATGCAATCATGGCAGCTGTATCACTTCCACGACACGAGCGATTCGGCCAAGGTCAAGCAAACCGGCGACCTGCATGACAACCTCTTCCTGCGCCCGGATGCCTCTAACCTGGCGGCTTATCTCTACCGCCTGCGGGAGACGGCTCCTGCTTCCTATCGCAACATCGTGGAGACGATTCGCATGGCCGCCCCCTTCTTCGGAGATTCCGTCCTGCGCCCTTCCCCCTTTAATCCGGAGAAGATCCGCCTGGAATGGCGAGAGCGGGGTTCTGACATGGTGTTTGGGCCCCACATCCTCTCCGACGGCACGCTCCGGTTCATCTGTCTGGCCACGCTCTTCCTTCAGCCCCCCGATCAAATGCCCGCCACCATCGTCCTGGACGAGCCGGAGCTGGGGTTGCACCCTTACGCCATCGTGCTGCTGGCGGAAATGGTCCGTTCCGCAGCGGAGCACACGCAGGTCATCATGGCCACCCAATCGGTCACGCTGGTCAACCAGTTCTCCCCCCAGGATCTCCTGATCGTCGATCGCGTGGAGGGGGTCTCATCGATCCGGCGCCTCTCCCCTGAGGAAACAGGCCAATGGCTGGCAGACTACGGGCTGGGGGATCTCTGGGAGAAAAACCTGATCGGAGGTCGGCCCGCTCGATGAAGAAGGTGTTCGTATATATGTGGAAGGACAGACCGAAGAAACCTTCATCCGGGATGTCCTGGCCCCTCATCTATCTCAAAGAGACCTCATCCTCCAGCCCGTCCTCGCAAAAACCAAACGCACCCTGTCCGGGGCTTCTTTCAAGGGCGGGATCACCTCCTATGTGCAGGTGAGACGGGACATTATAGGACTATTGCAGGATTCCAGCGCCATCCGGGTCACCACGATGATCGATTACTATGGTTTGCCTGACGATTTCCCTGGAAAGAACCTCTTGCCGAGCGGCACTCCGGCCCAGCGGGTTGCCTTCCTGGAGGACGCTTTCCGACAGGACATTGATCATCCTCGCTTCCTTCCCTTCCTGGTCCTGCATGAGTTCGAGGCCCTGCTCTTCGCGGATCCGAGGCAGATCATCGAGGTTTTCCGCGATGTGAACTTGAACGGAGCCTCCCAGCTGGCCCAGGAGGTGCAAGGGCTTCAGCCCGAGGAGATCAACGATGGGCCGCAGACGCATCCCTCGGAGCGGATCCGCCGCCACATCCCTGAATATCGCAAGCGGTTGCACGGGCCCATGATCGCCGGCCGGATCGGGCTTGCGGCGATCCGAGAACAGTGCCCGCATTTTGACGGTTGGGTGCGCCAACTGGAAAATCTATGAGCGAAGACCGGAGAAGGAGGGAGGGGGATGCCCGACCTGCGCCTCATCGAAGTCGATTTCCCCATCCGGCCTGTCTCGGAGGAGTCCGTTCGCGAGAAGAACATCCGCCACGGGCACATCTCCACCCTGCACATCTGGTGGGCCCGACGGCCCCTGGCCGCCTCCCGCACCACCGCCCTGGCCGCCCTCCTCCCGGATGATCCCCACCGTCGGGAGGCCCTCCTCCGCCTGGTGCGGGACCTGGCCCCCTATGAGGCCGTTCAGGGGGAGAACCCGGAGCTGGAGAAGGCCCGCGCCCTCATCCGGGAAGCCTTCGGCGGACGGCCCCCTCGCGTCCTGGACCCCTTCGCGGGCGGCGGCTCCATCCCCCTGGAGGCCCTCCGCCTGGGTTGCGAGGTGCACGCGCTGGACTACAACCCGGTGGCCGTCCTCATCCTGAAGTGCGTTCTGGAATACCCCCAGCGGTATGCGAAGCCGGACTCGGTTTCCACCCTCCCCCTTCCGGTCCGCGAACGGAGCTCGCTCCTCCTCTTTGAGGAAGAAGGGCCGGACGAATCCCCTCTCCTGCGCGCGGTCCGCGCCTGGGGGGCGTGGGTGCTGGAGGAGGCCCGCCGGGAGCTCCAGCCTTTCTATCCCCCCGACCCCGACGGGAGCGTCCCCGTGGGCTACATCTGGGCGCGCACGCTGCCATGCCAGAACCCGGCCTGCGGCGTCGAGATCCCCCTCATGCGCCAGACCTGGCTGGCGAAGAAGGACAACCGGAAGATCGCCCTGCGCCTGGTCCCCAGCCGGGCCGCCCGGCGGGTGGACGCGGAGATCGTGGAGGGTGGAGGGGCGGGCCATCTCCTTTGACCCGGAGGAAGGCACGGTGACCCGGGCGCACGTGCGATGCCCCCTCTTCGGGGGGAGCATCGACGACGACACCACCCGCCGCCTCTTCCGCGAGGGGAAGGCCGGCCAGCGGATGATGGCCGTGGTGTTGCATCATCCGGACCGGCCGGGCAAGCGCTACCGCCTCCCCACCGCGCGCGACCTGGAAGCCTACCGCGCCGCCGAGCAGGCCCTGGAGGAGAAACGCCGAAAGCTCTGGGAGGAGTGGGGCATGGACCCGGTGCCGGATGAGCCGTTGCCGCCGCTGGAGACGCTCGGCTTTCGTGTCCAGCGTTATGGCCTCACCCGCTGGGGCGACCTGTTCAACGCTCGCCAGAAGCTGGCCCTCCTCACCTTCGCCGACAAAGTCCGCCAGGCCCACGCCCAAATGCGTTCCCAGAGCGCCGACCCGGACTTCGCCAAAGCGGTGGTGACGTATCTGGCATTTACGGTAAACAAAATAGCCGATTATTGCAGCACCTTATGTCAATGGCGCAATAATCTTGAGACTGTAGGCCACACTTTTTCGCGCCAGGCCCTGCCAATGCTTTGGGACTATGTCGAAGGCAATCCAGTAACAGGTGCATCCGGCACGGCTGAAGGCTCCTTAGACTGGATTGTCAGCGTCCTCGCCCACCTCACCCACATTCCGCCGGTGGAGGGAAACAATGAGTAGGGATGCGAAAACCCTGATTCGCCTGCTGGAAACCGTCGCTGGGGACGTCCAGCGCCGCTACCGGGCGGAGATATTGGGCATCTTTGGCTCCTACGTGCGTGGAGAGCAACGCGAGACCAGCGACCTGGACGTGCTGGTCAGGTTCGCCCCAGGAGCCACCCTCCTGGATTGGGTCGGGTTGGCGGACTTCCTGGAGGAGAGGTTGGGCATCCGGGTGGATGTGGTCCCGGTGGATGCACTCCGAGAGGAAATTCGCGACCAGGTTCTCCGGGAGGCAGTGTACCTATGAGGGACCCCATCATCTACTTGAAAGACATCCTGGAGGCCATAGAGGCCATAGAGCGATTCACGGAAGGCATAGACTTTGAGGTCTTCTCCCGGGATGACATGCGATCCAGCGCCGTCATACGGAAGTTTGAAATCATTGGAGAGGCGGCGAAGCATATCCCCGACCCGATCAAGCAAAAATACCCCGATGTTCCCTGGAAAGGCATGGCCGGATTCCGGGATCGGCTCATTCATTTCTACTTTGGCATCAAGTATGACCTGGTCTGGGAAACGATTCAGGTGGAATTGCCCAAGCTGAAACTCAGGCTGAAGCAAATTTTAGAGGAGTTGCAGGGACCATGAGGGTTCCGCGGGTTCAGCAAGGGTCTGCGACCGAACTTCCATACCCGGACAACTTCTTTGATGCCGTCCTGACCGATCCGCCCTACTACGACAACGTGCCCTATGCGGATCTCTCCGACTTCTTTTTCGTCTGGCTCAAGCGGACGGTGGGGGACCTTCACCCCGAGCTCTTCGCCACGCCGCTGGCCCCCAAGTCCCAGGAGATGGTGGCCGACGCCAGCAAGGCGGGCGGGATGGAGGAGGCCCGGCGCCGCTTTGAGGAGATGCTCACCCAGGCCTTCCGCGAGATCCACCGGGTCCTCAAGCCCGACGGCATCGCCGTCATCGTCTTCGCCCACAAGACCACCGCCGCCTGGGAGACGGTCCTCCAGGCCTTGCTGGACGCCGGCCTTTACATGACGGCCTCCTGGCCCATCCACACGGAGATGCAAGCCGGCTGCGGGCCCAGGAGTCGGCGGCGCTGGCTTCCTCCATCTACATGGTCTGCCGCAAGCGCACCACGGAGGAGATCGGCGACTACACCCGGGTGCGGCGGGAGATCGAGGCGCGGGTGCGGGAGCGGCTGGCCCAGTTTTGGGAGGAGGGCATCCGCGGCGCGGACTTCTTCATGAGCGCCATCGGTCCGGCGGTGGAGGTCTTCGGCCGCTACGCCCGGGTGGAGAAGCTCTCCGGGGAGGCGGTCACCGTCGCGGAGCTGCTGGAATACGTGCGCAAAGTGGTGGCCGAGTTCGCCCTGGAGCGCATCCTCCGGGGCGCCGAGCTCAGCGGGGTGGACCCCCTCACCCGCTTCTATCTCCTCTGGCGATGGACTTACAACCACGCCCGGGTGCCCTTCGATGAGGCCCGCAAGCTCGCCGCTGGGGCCGGCATCGAGCTCACCGCCCATTGGGGGCCGGGAGGGCTGGTGGCCAAAGACAGCGAACACGTCCGCGTCCGCTCCCCCATGGAGCGGGCCAAGGATCCCCGCTTCGCCGCCCGGACGGAGTTCCTGACCATGGTGGACGCCATGCATCGGGCGGCAGCCCTCTGGATGGAGAACCGCAGCGCGGAGCTCCGGGAGCATCTCTCCGCCACCTATGGGGAGAACGAGGTCTTCTGGCAGGTGGTCCAGGCGGCCAGCGAGGTGTTGCCGGAAGGGGACAAGGAACGCCAGATCCTCCAGGGCCTGCTCGCCGGCCGCCGCCATCACCGCCGCGGTCCCTCCCAGCTGCCGATGTGGGGGAAGTGAAACCACCCGCCGCAGGAGGCACCCATGGCCCAGAGCTGGCAGTCCCGTCTCGATCAGGCGCGTCGTCTCCTGGACCAGGACCTCGCCGCTCAGGCGGTGATCAGCGGCGGGCAGATCCTGGAGGATCTTTTCCGCTGGCTTTACGGGGAGCTGGTGCCCCGCCTGAGCCCCCCAGAACATCAGAAGGTCGCGGAGGCGCTGGCCGGTTTCGGCAAGTCGGTGGGCGAGCTGACCCTGGGCCAGCTGGTCGGCTTCTTCCGCAAGGCGGAGCTTCTGGATCTGGCCGGTCGGAAGCTGGGGCGGGATTTCTCGTTCCTGCGCTCGGCAGGGGACTGGATTGAGCTGCGGAACCGGGCGACGCACTCCGGCGAGCCCATCACCCGCACCGAGGCGGAGGCCTTCCTCAGCGCGGTGGCCTACTACCTGGAGCGGGCCGGCCTGACGGCGCCCCCATCGGCGGCCGCCGGCCCCCTGCCCCCGTGGCCTTCGATCATCCGCCCCCGCCGCGACATCCGGGAGGGAAGGCTGGACGAGTCCGTCTTCGCCGCCGATCTCTCCGATGTGGTGTCGGGCCGGGGGCCGCTGGAGTATCGGGACGCGGCGGCCTTCTTCCACCGGACGTATCTGACGCGGGGGTTGCGGCGCCTGCTGGCCACCGTCCTGTCCCGCCTCAGCGGGGGGGCGGGGGATCCGGTGATCCAGATCCAGACCCCCTTCGGGGGCGGCAAAACCCACAGCCCGATCGCGCTTTACCACCTCTTTCGATCCCGGCCGGGCCCCGAGGAGGCGCCGGGCCTGGAGGAGATCCTGCAGGAAGCGGGGCTTTCCGCCCTCCCGGAGGCCCGGGCGGCGGTGTTCGTGGGGACGGCCGCCGATCCCCTGCGGGGGCGAACCCCCTGGGGGGCGATCGCGGAGCAGCTGGGGCAGTATGAGCGGTTGCGGGAGCACGACGAGCGGCGCCTGGCGCCGGGGAAGGATCTGTTGCATTCGCTGCTCGGGGAGGAGCCGACCCTCATCCTGATGGACGAGATCGCGGAATACGTCGCCCGCTGCGTCCAGCCGTCGGAGATCGAGAAGGCCCCCTCCGCCCCGGAGGCCGGGCGGGCCTATCAGACCCAGGTCCTGGCTTTCTTCCAGGAGCTCACCGAAACGGTCAAGGTGCTCCCGCGGTGCGTCCTGGTGGCCACCCTTCCCTCCAGCGCTCCCTACGGCGAGGAGGGCGAGCGGGCGCTGCACCAGCTGCAGCAGATCTTCGGCCGGGTGGAGGCGATCTACGCTCCGGTGGAGGGCGAAGAGATCTACGCCGTCATCCGCCGTCGGCTGTTCGACGAGCCGGAGGATCCGGAGGCGGCCCGTCGGGTGGCGGAGGCCTATGTGGCCCTCTACCGGGCGCTGGGGGAGGATGTGCCGGCGCCGGCCCGGGAGTCGGGCTATCGGGATCGCATGATCAAGGCTTACCCGTTCCATCCGCAGGTGATCGACATCCTCCTGGAGCGCTGGAGCACCTTCCCCAAATTCCAGCGCACCCGCGGGGTGCTCCGGCTCCTGGGGCTGATCGCCGCCGATCTCTACCGGCGAGGCCATGCGGCCCCTCTGATCCAGCTGGCCCATCTGAACCTGGCCCATCCGGAGATCCGTCAGGAGCTCCTCAAGCATATCGGCAACGAGTATGAAGGCGTCATCGCCTCCGACATCGTCGATGGCAACGCCAGGGCGCAGCGGCTGGATCGGGAGCTCGGCTCGGAGTATGCCCGCTTCAGGATCGCCACCGGGCTGGCGACGGCGATCTTCTTCGCCTCCTTCAGCGGAGGGGAGCGCCGCGGTGTAGGGATCGCGGAGCTGCGTCTGGCCGTGTTGCAGGAAGGCGTTCCACCCGCCATCGTCGGGGATGCCCTCAAGCGTCTGGAGGAGGAGCTCTGGTATCTCCACGTGGAGGGCGGGCGCTACTGGTTCTCCAGTCAGGCCAACCTCAACCGCATCCTCATCGAACGCGAGGCGGAGGTCCAGGAGGACGAGATCTACCGGGAGCTCCGGTCCCGGCTGGAACGCATGGCGGGGAAAGAGCTCCGGGTGATCATCTGGCCTCAGAACCCGGAGGATATCCCGGACCGGCGGGAGCTGCAGCTGGCGATCTTGCCGCCGGAGCGGTTCCGCTCCACGCCCTCGGTGGAGACACACATCCGGGCGTTGCTGGAACGCTGCGGGTCTGTGTTCCGTCAGTATCGCAACGCCCTTTTGATCCTAACGGCCGATGCCCAGGAAGGACCGCGCCTGCGGGGGCAGCTCAAGCGACTTCTGGCCCTGCAGGCCATCAAGAGCGATAAGACGGTCTGGCGGCAGCTCTCATCGGAGAACCAAAAGGAGGTGGACCGCCGGATCCAGGATGCGGAGGGCGGGCTGCTCCGCATCCTGCAGGAGGCCTACCGGTATGTCGCCCGGGCGGGGAAGGAGGGGATCGAATGGCTCAACCTCGGCCTGCCCACCGCCGGGGAGCGGGCCTCCCTGACGGCGCGGGTGCGGCAGCATCTGGAGGAGGAGGGGATCCTGGTCCGGTAACTGGCGCCAGATCAGCTCCTGCGGAAGGTGATGCGGCCGGAGGAGGAGGAGATGCCGCTCTCGGAGATCCTGGAGGCCTTCCGGCGCTATCCGGAGTTGCCGATGATCCTGGACGACGAGGTGATCCGGGAGAGCGTCCGGCGCGGCGTGCGGGAGGGTCTCTTCGGCCTGCGGGTGGGGGAGCGGGTGTATTACCGGGAGGAGGTGCCCGCGGAAGCGCTGGCTCACGAGGCCGTGCTGACGCGGAGGGCGCCGGAGCCTTCCCGGCCCCCTCCGCCGCCGATTCGGCTCTCCCCGGAGGATCTTCTGTGGGCCATGGGGGAGGCGGAGGATCTCCCCGTGTCGAAGATCTACCAGCGGCTCTGGGCCGAGCGGGGATCCGCGTTCCCGGCGGAGCCCGTCTTCCGGGAGGCCTTCATCGCCGCCCTGCGGGAGGGATGGGAGCGGGGGCTTTTCCAGATCCATCCCAAGCCGGCGGGGGAGCCGTTCCCCCCGTCCTGGGAGGAGATCCTCGTCGGGGGAACGCTGCATCGTCTGAAGCTCCCCCCATCGCCGCCTCCGCCTCCGCCTTCTCCTCCTGGGATCCGGAGGTATACGCTGCGGGCTCAGGTGCCGTGGGAGCGCCTGTCCGATTTCCTGCGCGGCGTGTTGATGCCGCTTCAGCGGGCGGGGGCGGAGCTGACCCTGGAGATTCGGCTGGAGGCCCGCGCGGGGCAGCCCCTCCCGTCGTCCGTCCTGGAGGGCCTCGTGCGCGAGACCTTAAGGCAGATCGGCGCGCAGGTCCTGGAGGAACGGGAGGAGCCGTAACTTCCCTTCCCGGGGATACGGTATAATCTGGCGAAATCGCCGGAGATCCCGTGAGGGCGAGGATCCGGGAGAGGTCCGCCGGTTGAGGCGGATCGGTGTTCCCGTCCCGCCTGCGGTGCGGATGGCCCGCCGGTCGGAGGGGCCGGGCTCAGGGCTTGAGGCGCTTTCCTCGATCTTTCCCCCCATGGGCATCTCCGCTTTCCGGGGATCCCCGCGCGCGATGAATGGGAGCTCCGGAACCGGGTGTTCACCCCGGCGGAGGTCGCTGCGCTCGACAACCACGAGGCAGCCGGCAACCCGAAGCGCTCCCCATAGGGAGGCGCTGTGGTTCCCCTGGCGCCCAGCGCTCCGCCGGGAATTCGCCCGTTGACGACGGATGCGAGCGATCCAGAGCGGCAGCTCGGGCCTCATCGATTCCGTGAAAAAGGAGCGCGATGGGAAATCCGACCGGCCCTTCCCCAACCGCTTTCGAGGCTTCAGAGGAGGCCATCGCGGCCCGGATGCTCCAGGGCGATCCGGAGGCCTTCTCCTGGCTTTACGAGCAGTATTTCCCCCGCCTCTATGATCTGGCCTGCCGCATGCTGGGGGATCCGGATGAGGCAATGGATGTGGCCCAGGAGACGTTCCTGAAATTCCTGGAAGGCCGTCCTCGCCAGCCTCCCCGCCATTTCCGGGCTTACCTCTACGCCATCGCCCGCCGGGAGATTTACGACGTTCTCCGAAGATCCCGCCGCCACGTTCGATGGGCGGAGGGGGAGCAGGAGGAAGCCGAGGAGGCAGAACCCCGAGCGCCGGATGAAGGGGCGGAAAGGGAAATCCTCCAGAGGGAGCGGATGGCGTTCCTCCGGGAGGCCTTGCAGGCGCTCCCGGAGGAGGAAGCGATGCTCCTGGATCTGCATCTCCGCCACGGGCTGACCCCCGCGGAGCTGGCCGTGGTCTTCGGCCGCTCCAGCGGGACCATCCACACCCGCCTGAGCCGGGCCCGCGATCATCTCGAGGAGGCGATGGCCGCCTGGATCCTCCTTCGCGTGGGCCGGCGGGCATGCCCCACCCTAACGGCGATCACAGGAGGGCCGGAAGAGCCGCCCCCGGCCCTCACCCCGGACCTGCGCCGGGCTCTCCGACGGCATCTGGAGGGTTGCGCGGCGTGCCAGGAGACGCGCCGGCGGTATCTTTCGGCGGCGGAATGGCTGGGCGGGATCACCATGCTTTCCCCTTCGCCGGAGGGCGCCCGGCGGGCCCGGGAGCGCCTGAGCCAGGCGGCGCAGGCCCTGACAGCGGGCGGGGTCGCCGTGGGAGCAGCAGGCGCGGCGGGGATCGGCGGGCTCAAGGGCCTGGGGGCCGTCCTCCTGACGGGCGCGGTGATGCTGGGCCTGGCCGCCGCCGCCCTCGGGCTCCGGATCACGGGGTCCGGATCCGCCGAAGTGCGTGTGGAGAACCGGAATTGCCCCCCGCTGGTGAGCCCCTCGCCCGCCGTGCGCCTGCTTCGGATCCTGCCCAACGTGGAGGTGCCCGTTCGGATCGAAACGGGCGCGACGGAGATCATCCGCCTGCCTCCGGCCACGCTCACCCTCCAGCGCCGGGAGGATGGGATCCGGGCGGCGGCCTATGGGATGGCCTTCGATCTCCCCATCGAAGGCTTGACGGCAGCCGAATGGGATGGGGCCGATCTGCCCCCTGGACCCTATGCCATCACGCTGCGCCCCGGGGAGCGGCATACCCTTCGGGTGCGCTGCCGGTAGCTTGTAAGATCCCCCGGGCTTCGGGCGTCTCATGAGTAGAGCGCCTTGACCGCAGGGCCGCAGCGGCGGATGTCCTGGTGGCCGTCTTCCAGATCAGGTGGGGTCGGGAACGAACCCAAGCGTTCCTTCAGTCGTGGGAGTGATCCCTGTCACCGGGTTAGGAGGATTTTTGTCTAAAGTCCAGCTGAAAGGAGGGGTCCGATGTCCATCACGCGTGCGCTTCGTTTCGGAGTGTGGCTGGTGTTTCTGGGGGTCCTCGGCGCGTGCAAGGCTCCGCCGATCACGCCTCCCGGGCTCACCCTTGTGCCTCTCACGGCCACCTGGACGCCGTCGCCGTCTCCGACGGCCGTGCCCACCTCGACCCCATCGCCGACGGCGACGATGACGCCGACGCCGTCCCCAACGGCCACGGCCACGTCCACCCCGACTCCCGCGCCGACCGCGACGAAGACCCCCACGCCCTCCCCAACGGCCACGGCCGGCGGCGCCTTTGATCTGGCCGTTCAGAAGACGGTCCAGTGCCCCAGCCCCCACTACCTCTGCAAATTCACGCTGGTCATCCGCAATAACGGTCCCGGGACCTATAGCGGTCCCCTCACCGTCACCGACCAGCCCAACCCGTCCTGGTCCACGCTCCTTGCCTCCGGGGGCTACGCCGGAGGCCCGCTCTGCTCCCAGATCAGCAGCACGGCGAGCGTATTGACCTGCTCCGCGCCCTCGGTCACCCTGAGCCCCGGCGGGGTTTACACCTTCACCTTCGACGTCTACTTCGGCCCCGGCGGATACAGCCAGACCTTCCACAACTGCGCCAGCCTGCCTGGGGACAGCAACCCGGCCAACGATCAGGCCTGCATCCCGGTCACGCCGTAACCCGGAGTGGAGCATCCGCTTCAGGAGGTGCCCGATGGGACGTTTTCGGATCGGAGGGTGGATTCTGATCCTCGGGGCTCTGGCGGCGTGTCTGCCGTCGCCCCTGACCCCCGGGACGCCGTCGCCGTCTCCGACGGCCGTGCCCACCTCGACCCCGTCGCCGACGGCGACGATGACGCCGACGCCGTCCCCAACGGCCACGGCCACGTCCACCCCGACTCCCGCGCCGACCGCGACGAAAACCCCCACGCCGCCGGCCCCGATGTCCTCTCCCTCGGGGTCGTCGGGGGGTGAGGCGCCGCCGCTGCCGACGATCCCCGGGTGCGACCTTGCCGCCAGCTTCGGCCTTCTGGAGGCCACGCCGGGGAAATATGTGGTGACCTTTGGGATCCAGAGCGTGGGGGGGACGGACTGCCCGGACCCGACCACGCTCAGCCTGAGCGTGCTGAGCGGCACCATGTCGTTCACGGCCGTCTCTCCGGCCTACGAATACAACGGCAGCGCCGGATGGAGCTGCAGCGGGACGACCTGTGTGGCGGCCGGCAACATACCGGCCAGCCCGCCGGGCTTTTATGCAGCCGGTTTCCAGACGGTGGCGACCCTCTCCTCGGGGTCGGCGCAGCTGTGCGCCACCGTCTCGAACAGCGCGGATGGGAACCCGGCGAACGACACGTTTTGCCAGACGCTGCCGTGAGGTTCGAGGGCGGCGGCCGTTTGGCGCGGATGAGGAGATAAGCCCGAGAATCCTGAAAGGAGGGGCCCGATGTCTATCGCGCGTGCGCTTCGTTTCGGAGTGTGGCTGGTGTTTCTGGGGGTCCTCGGCGCATGCAAGGCTGCGCCGATCCCGCCTCCCGGGCTCACCCTTGTGCCGGTCGCTACTCCCACTCCCAAGCCGACCATCCCGGCGACGGCGGTGGCGGTCGGCAACCCCACCCCGCCGCTGGACGGCCAGTCCACGGCCACCCCATCCCCTACGCCGACGCCGCCGTGCGTCCCGCCTCCTCCGGGCCTGGTGGCCTGGTGGCCGATGGATGGAAATCCCCTCGATCCCTGGGCCTCCCATAATCCATCGGCGACCAACGCGATCACCTTCGTTCCGGGTATGGTCGGTCAAGGCGTGATGTTTGGCATGGGCGGCTACCATCGATATCCCGCACTCGCCCGCGCTGGCCAATCAGCAGTTCACCATCGACGCGTGGGTCAAGCCGAACGGCGCGCCCCTGGGGCCGGCATCGAACAACGACTTCTGGGGTGCCGTCATCGTGCAGAAAGGATTGCCGCCGCCGACCGGATACACGAACGTCCCGATCTCGCTTGCGTGGAGCGCGCAACAACAGAAGTTCGTCTTTACGTTCGGCGTCATGACCACAGAGCGGATCGTTTCAAGCTCAACTTTCCCGACAGGGACGTTCTACTACGTCGCGGCGACCTATGACGGCAGCACCTTCAAGCTCTACGTCAACGGCGCGCTTGAAGCGCAGATGGCGTTGGTCAAGACCATCAGTTACAGCCCTTTGATTCCATGGACCATCGGATCGACGGCGGCTCCGATTCGTGCCGTCGGCTATCCGCGCACGTTCAAAGGCGTCATCGACGAGGTGGAGATCTTCAATCGGGCGCTGTCGCCAGCGGAGATTCAAGCCATCTACCAAGCAGGCCCAGCGGGCAAGTGCAAGACGGTCACTCCGATCCCCACAGTCATCTGGACGCCGATGCCCACCCCGACCCCTACAGCCACCCGAACGCCGACGCCGTCTCCCACGGTGACGAAGACCCCCACATCCTCCCCGACGGCCACCCGAACCCCAACCCCTACGCCGGCGGCGACGGCGACGCCCTCGCCTTCCCCGACGGCCACCTCGACGCCGGCCGGGATGTGCGACCTCGTCGTCGATAAGCTCATGCAGCCGACGAGCAACCCGGCGGTCTTCACGGTCGTCGTGACGGTCAGCAACGCCAGATCGGGGCCGTGCCCCGTCGGCACCCAGATCTCCGACACCGCCAACCCTCCTGGCTCCATGAGCTTCAGCGGACCTATGGTCTTCAACCCGTCGGCGGCGGCGGCCGATTGGTCCTGCAGCGGCGCCTCGTGCGCCGCCGTCAACCCGCTGCCGCCGGGGTACCTCATCCAGATCCAGTTCACGGCGACCGTGAACCAGAAGCCGGCGACCAATTGCGCCGGCGGGGTGGTGCCGCAGAACGCGGACGGGAACCTGAAGAACAATCGGCAGTGCGTGACGGTGCCGTAAGCCGCTCCGAGGAGCGGCGACCGTGAACCAGAAGCCGGCGACCAATTGCGCCGGCGGGGTGGTGCCGCAGAACGCGGACGGGAACCTGAAGAACAATCGGCAGTGCGTGACGGTGCCGTAAGCCGCTCCGAGGAGCGGTCGGTTCTCCCGGAGCGCTCCGGAGGGGGAGGCCGGCAACGGCCTCCCCCTCCGTTTTCCTGGGGGATGTGGCAGTGAGGGAGCTCGCGCCTGGGCGAGAATGGGGATGGCGGGCGGCTCCTCCCCTCCAGTGATCGGAGATCCGGACGCCGGTCAGCAGCCTGCAGTGGCCCTCGTGAACCGATGGCCCAACGAAGGGGGAGAAAGATCGATGCGGGCGGCGCGGCTTCTCCCACGATCCCCGGCCGCCTCGAAGACGGAGGGTTCAGGGCCGGAGCCCTTCCGGTTGTAAGCCGAAATTCATTTCGGCATCCTTATTTTTGTTGGCAGGAGCGGCTTTAGCCGCGACCCTTTGCGTCATCGAGAACCAGGGTTTCGGAGTTTATCGGAGCGGGTTTCACCGCGACCCCTGCGTCATCGAAGGCGGAGGTTCGGGGCGAAAGCCCCTCCTACAGAAACCGTCTTTTTGTAGGAGCGGCTTTTAGAAGCGGCTTTAGCCGCGACCCTTGCGTTGTCGAGAGCCAGGTGTTCGGGGTTTATCGGAGCGCCTTCCGTTGCGACCCCTGCGCCATCGAAAACGAGGGTTCGGGGCGGAAGATCGCGGCTCTTCCTCTCGGAGGACCGGAGATGGGGTGGAGGGCAACTGCGGGCAGTTGCCCTGCTTGAACCCCATGGCGCAACGAGAGGGGGGAGGCGGTCTCTGCCCCTCTCCGATCATTCAAGGACATGAGCCTGGCAGGCTTTCCTCGAAGCTTCCAGAAGACCACACTAAGAAAGGGCTTAACCCGCGGCGGAGGCGCCGGGGGATGCGGCGCGCCGCCCGGTCTGTTGTCCGCAGGCTCGGGGGGTGGGCGCCTGGGCGGAGGACGATGGCCTGGCTCTGTGAGGAGGCTCGGGCGGGATGGTCGCGGCGGCAGAGGATCGAACTCTCCGCGAAGGAGCGTGAAAGATGCGCGAAGCCCTCGCCATCGAGATCCGCGATCTGGTGAAATCCTACGGTCGGGTGCGGGCGCTGCGCGGGGTGAACCTGGAGGTGCGCCGGGGGGAGATCTTCGCCTTCCTCGGCCCCAACGGCGCCGGCAAGACCACCACCATCCGCTGCATGCTGGATTTCATCCGCCCCGACGCGGGGCTCCTCCGGGTGCTGGGGATCGACCCGCAGCGCGACCCGGTGGCGGTGCGGCGGCGGGTGGGATATCTCCCGGGCGAGCTGCACTTCGATGAGAACATGACCGTGGAGGGCGCCCTCCGCCTCTTCGCCTCCATGCGGGGGAACACCGTGGACTGGGCCTACGTCCGGGCGCTGGCGGAGCGGCTGGATCTGGACCTGCGTCCCCGCATCCGCAACCTGTCCAAGGGCAACAAGCAGAAGGTAGGGGTGATCCAGGCCCTGATGCACCGGCCCGAGCTGCTGATCCTGGACGAGCCCACCCTGGGGCTGGATCCCCTGATGCAGCGGGAGGTTCTGCGGCTGATGCGGGAGGCTCGGGACGCGGGGGCCACGGTGTTCTTCGCCTCCCACATCATGAGCGAGGTGGAGCAGGTGGCCGACCGCGTGGGGATCATCCGGCAGGGCGTGGTGGTGGAGGTGGCCGGGACGGAGGATCTGATCCGCCGCGCCGTGCGTCGGGTGCGCATCCGGTTCGAGGGGCCGGTGGATCCCCGGCCGCTGACGGCTCTGCCCGGCGTGCGGCTCCTCCGCCGGGAGGACGGGGAGGAGCTCCTGCTGCAGGTGGAAGGGCGGATGGATCCCCTGATCAAGGCCCTGGCGGCCTTCCCGGTCCGGGATCTGGAGACCGAGCGCCCGAGCCTGGAGGAGATCTTCCTGGCGTATTATGAGCCGTCCCCTGCGTCTTCGGAGGCCTATCCATGAAAGCGGTCTTTCGTTACACGCTGTCCGGATTCCGCTGGGCGATGGTGGGCTGGGGGCTGGGGCTGGGGTTGCTGGGGGGCTATCTCATCCCCTTCTATGACACGATCTTCGAGCAGCGGGCCCAGTGGGAGGAGCTGCTGCGCGCCTATCCCCGGGAGCTGCTGGTCTTCTTCGGGGAGATCCAGGACATCGCAGATCCGGCGACGTATCTGCACGCGCAGTTCTTCTCCTGGCTGCCGCTCATCCTGGGGTTTTTCGCCATCCTCGCCGGCAGCGCCCTGATCGCCGGGCTGGAGGAGGGAGGACAGCTGGATCTGCTCCTCGGGCAGCCGGTGAGCCGGTGGGCGTTCTTCGCCGCCCGCGTCCTGGCCTTCCTGGTGGCCACTGTGGGGATCCTGGGGCTCTCGTATTTGGGCCTGATCCTCGCGCGGCCGCTCTCCCGGCATCTGGGTCTGGGGCCATGGGAGATGCTCACGCCTTTCCTCTCGATGTTCGCGCTGCTGTGGCTGTTCGGGAGCTTGTCCTTGTGGCTCAGCCTGGCGCTGCCCTCCCGGCGGGTCGCGGCGGCGGTAGCGGGGACGTTGCTTGTTGCGGGGTTCTTCCTGACCGCGCTGGCCCGGCTGGATGAGCGGCTGGAGCCCGTGGCCCGCCTTTCGCCTTTCACATACTATCAGGGGGGAGAGGCTGTCCGTTCCCTGCGGGTGGACTGGCTCGTGGGGCTGCTGATCGCCTCGCTGGTCTTCCTCCTGCTGGCGGGGTGGTGGTTCCAGCGCAAGGACCTGCGGGTGAGCGGCGAAGGCACCTGGGCGCTCCCCCTCCCGCGTTCCCGGGCCTTGGCGTGAGGTGAAAGGAGCTGCTGCGGTTTCATTTGGAAATCATCCTTGGGGAAGCTGCCCCGCCGACTGGAACGATCGCTTCCGCCGCTACCGCCCCTGGGGTTCGGCGGGACTGCAGCGGGAGTGAAGAATCCCGCATCTCTCGACTTCCTCGAACCAGCGCTCATCCGGCCTGCTGGATAAGAAGCTGACGAAGCCATCCCAGCAGGTCGCCGGGAGTGCCCACCCGTAAAGGAAGCGCATCGGGCGGGAGGGTCAGGAAGTGGCGCGCATCGTGAGTCACCAGCCAGTCTGCCCTGGCCTCCAACGCCTCTGCCAGGATCCCCGCGTCAGGTTGATAAGAGATCCACTGGAGGGCCTGCTCCAGGGCTTTCGGGCTGGCCTCTGGGGTCATCTCCACGTGGGCTGCGTTTAGCAGGAGGGCCAGGTCGGAGAGAGAACCGGGGGCTTTGCGGCGCACGACCTCTTCGCATTCCCTCAAGACCTGGGGCCTACCATCAGGCGCAGGTAACCGATTTCGCCCAGGCGCAGGACCATCCGCGCGCCTCCCTGGGGTGAGAGGACGGCGGCGAAAATCACGCTGGTATCCAGGAAGACCTTAGCGAACGGCGGATTCACTCCGGATCTCGCGCAGGGTGTTCAACATGGTCTCCGGGTCGATGCCCTGGGCGCGCCACTGCGCGGCCAGCTGGTCCGCCAGGCGGTCTGTCTCCAGAATCTGGGGGACCAGGACCAGTGCGCCATCCAGGTCCAGGAGGGTCAGGATGCTGCCCTCCCGGATCTTCAGGCTGCGGCGCACCGGTGCGGGCAGGGTGATGACGCCCCGCTTGGTCACCCGTACCGGATAGCTCCTCATCGCCCACCCCTCCGCTGATGGGATTCCTGCATCGCAGGGTATCTGAAAATCCGTCCGTGTCAATGTCGATGCATCGGGTGGTCCGAACGGAAAGACCAGCGGGTGAGCGGCGAAGCACCTGGGCGCTCCCCCTCCCGCGTTCCCGGGCCGTCTGGACAGCCTGGGATCGGCGGACGCACGCATCTTTGTGATATCATTGGGTTTGAGGGATCTGATCGGCAGGGGCGGAACCGGCGGAGCGGGCGATGAGCGTTTCGCGAGCGCGCTTGCGGGCCCGGGTGCTGGAGCATCTCCGGTCGTTGGGGTTTGAGGTGGATGCCGGGAGTCGGGGCCTCCTCACGCTGCGGGCGCCGGAAGGGAAAGATGCCCTGCGCCGGCTGCATGCGGAAGCGCGCCGCTTCATCCTCCGCGGGCATCAGGAATGGATCCGCTGGGCCTGGCCGAGGCTCTCCCCCTACTTCGCCCGGGGAGAGCAGATCATCCCCGAACGGATCCGGCCGGTTCTGGTGGAAGTGGTCGAACCGTGGCAGGCGGATCTCTTCCGCCTGGCCCGCCTCACCTGGTCCCTTCCCTATTCCAAAGGCTATGGCAGAAGGTTGCGCTTCCTGATCCTGGATGCGGGAAACCGCGCGCCGTCCGGACATCCTTTCCTCATCGGCATCCTGGCGCTCCAGTCTCCTCCCCTTTCCTTCCCTCCCCGCGATCGGCGTTTCCGGTATCCGCCCGGGCGCAAGGTGGAGCTGGTCAATCAGACCATGGACATCCAGACCCTGGGGGCGGTGCCGCCGTATAGCGATCTCCTGGGCGGAAAGCTGGTCGCCCTGGCTGCGGCCTCGAACGAGGTGCGCCGGGCCTATCAGAGGAAATACGGCGGCCGTCGGACGGAGATCGAGGGACGGATCCTGCCTGCGCATCTGGTGGCGCTGACGACGACCAGCGCCTTCGGACGGTCCAGCCTGTATAACCGCCTTCAATATCGCGGCGAGCCGATCGCGATTTCCCTGGGTTACACCGAAGGCTACGGGACCTTTCATCTGGAGGTCCTGTATCCGCTCTTTCGAGAGTTTCTGGAGGCTCATGGGGTTTCCACGAAAGGCGGCTATGGGGTGGGGCCGCGGATCAAGTGGCAGACCTGCGTGCGGGCGCTGGAGCGGCTGGGGCTTCCCCGCTCTCTCCTTCGGCATGCGCTCCGTCGGGAGGCCTTTCTTTTCCCGCTGATCCACAACCTGGAGGACTACATGGAGGGGCGGGCGGCGGAGCCCCTGTATCGGGATCTCCCCTTTGAGGATCTGGCCGCTTACTGGCGGGAGCGCTGGCTGTTGCCCCGGGCGGGTCGGGTGAACGGATGGCATGCGTGGGAGCCGGAGCGCCTGCTGGATCTCCTGATCGTGGACGAAGGAGGATAAAGACGATGATCCCGGAGGCGGAGCGGCCTTTCGCAGAGCTCCCGGCGGGCCTGGTGGAGGAGCTCCTCGAGCAATCCGGCACGCTCAGCCATCGCGTAGGGGAAGAGCTCCGGGCCCTCCGGGCTGCACGCCAGGAGCGCCGGCAGGCGCTCAGGGAAAGCGGTCTCCTGCAACGAGAGGGCGACCTGCCGGCGGTTCCCGTCCCTACCACCTGCGGGGTGGATGGAGCATACGCGGTGGAGCGGCTCATCGCCACGGACCTGGTCGCAGCGGTGGCGGTGGCGGTGGAAGGCCTGACACCTCCCTCAGAGACACGGCACTGGCCGGAGCCCCGGCATCGGGCCTACATGCAGACGGAACGACATGAGGAGGAAACCGGCACGCTGGCCCGCGCGGTGATGATCGGCATGGAGCTGGAGCTGGCCGTTCAGGCCCCTCACGATGTGGTCTTCCTGGATGGCTCCCTCACCACTCCCCTGATCTACTTCAACCAGGCAATGAATCGGGCCCGGGAGGCGCCGGATCTTCGCTTGACCGAGTTCCTGGTGAAGCATATGGAGGGTTACCTGCTTGCCTATCGGGATGTCCTGAAGGCGCAGCGAACCGATCGGGCATGGATCGGCGTGCCCAAATACTCGGTGCGGCGGGAGATCGGGAGGCAGCTCGGATGGCCGGAGCGCCTGGATGACCGGGCGCTGCTGACCGGATTGCTGGAGCCTGGGGAGTTTACCGCCCCACGTCCCTTAGAGCCCCCCCGGCAACCCTGGCATCTTCAGCTGGAGCTGCTGCCCGGTCGCATCCGGCCGGGTGCCGAGAAGCTGCGGGATGAAATCCTCAGCCTGCTCAACGAGATTCAAGTCGCTTATTACCGTCCCCGCGCCTGGCTGCCGGCGGTCCGGCTGGAGATGAGCCGCTCCATTGCAGGGAACATGGCCCGGCTGGCCTCCGTCATCCAGGCCCTTCGCGCTCAGTGTAGCGCCCCCGGGATGCTGGAGCCCTACCCCCTTTATCTGGCCGATCGGATGGTGAAGCATCTGAGTCGAGCGATCCCTGCCCTGCGCCAGGTGATGAGCCAGCAGCTGGCCGAAACCTGGGCCGGCGATGTGGATGACATCTTCCTGAATCTGCACGGATACCGCACGGAGGGCGGTCGATAAAGCTCTCCGGGAAAGGAGGCCGCACGATGGCGAACCATTCCCTGGATCAGCAGATCGATCAGGCGGAGCGCATCGGCGTGGTGGGCTCACCGTCGTCTACCTCCGAGCTGGCGCTGGACATCTTGGCCAGCGCGGTGAACCGCAAACTGGTGGGCGAATTCGCCCTCTTTCGATTCCAGCAGGATGGCAAAAGCCACTATGCGCTCGGACAGATCACCGAGATAAGGCTGCGGAACGTCTGGCATGAGGACCCCACCATGCGAAGCCTGATCCGACAGCGCGGCCGGGTGGATGCGGTGAGCGAGCGACAGGACACCCATCAGGGAGAGATGGTGGTCAGCGCGGTCTTCTGTCGTGATGGGAACACCTACCGCCCCAGCATCCTGGGCACCGTCCCCGCTACCGGCACACCCGTCTATCGGGTGGACGATCCGATTCTGGAGGCCTTGCTGGCTCCCTATCAGCGTCAGCTGTTCTACCTGGGGCGGGTCTACGGCTCCACACCGAAGCTCCCCCTTTGGTTTAAGCACTTCGACAGCGGCCCGGACGGTGCGGGCGAGGCTTATCATCTGGGGATCTTCGGGAAGACGGGCTCCGGCAAGTCGGTGCTGGCCAAGATGATCCTCCTGGCCTATGCCCGCTATCCCCAAATGGCCTTGCTGGTCCTGGACCCTCAGGGTGAGTTCGCCAAGGACCTGCGGGGGGAGCCCACCGGAGAATTCAGGCTTCCGATGAAGCAAATCCTGAATCGGCTGGGCAAACCCTTTCAGGTGGTTGGTGTTCGGGATCTGGTGCTGGATCGCTGGGAGCTTTTCGCACGCATCCTGTATGAGAGCCCCTTCTTTGAACAGCTCAGCATCCCGACGGGCGAAAACCGGGAGCGCGCGTGCAAGACCCTAGCCGACCGGCTGGAGCGTCAACGTGTTCGCTTAGCTGACCTATATAAGCGCGAGGCTTTCCAAGCGGCCTGGACGCTTCTGGGAAAAGAGTCGGTTCAGAATGTGATCTACCCTTCACGCGAAGCACGAGAGCGATTTCAATCCATGCATCAGAGCGCGGATGCCAACGAGTTCTACACGCGTTACTGGCTCCCGGTGGCAAGTTTGTTCCGTGAGGATCGACAGGGCGCCCAAAAGGTGGACGCCTTACTATATCAGCTTTTCAAACGAGAAGGCGGGAATCGGCCTCTGGTGGTCATTGACCTGTCGGAGGAGCGTGCCAAAACAGAAGGCCTGGATCCCTCCTCCCTGCCCCTGTTCCGAAGCGCGAACGCGCCCGCTGAATCGTCTGCGATCTTCTGGACGGAGACCGTTCAGGCTCTGGTCATCAAGCGGATCCTCGAGGGGATCCTGCGGGCGGCGGAGTCGGCTTATCGGGAGAGCCGCAGCCTGAACACCCTGGTCCTGATGGACGAAGCCCACCGGCTGGCGCCGCGCGAAGACCCCGATGATTCGGAGAAGAAGGCGGTTCGTGACCTGCTGATCGACGCGGTCCGCACGACCCGCAAATACGGTGTAGGGTGGATGTTCATCAGCCAGACGCTATCCAGCCTGCATCGGGGGATCGTGGATCAGCTGCGTATCTTCTTCTTTGGTTTCGGGCTCGGGATGGGTCAGGAGTTCCGCGCCCTCTCGGAGCTGGTCGGGGGACGGAGCCGGGCGCTGGATCTCTATCAGCTGTTCCGGGATCCCCACTCCGCCTTCGATGCCGCCTCCCGGGAGTATTCGTTTATGACCACAGGCCCTGTCTCCCCCCTCTCCTTCGCCGGAACCCCCCTCTTCTTCAACGCCTTCAACCGCGTCGAAGAGTTCCTGGAGGCCAACGGATGGGCGGACATCCACCCATCGTGACGGGCTCGCAGTGTCCTGACGGATTAGGAGGTGGAAGGCTCTCGCTGTGATCCCGCAAGGAGGAGGCAGAGGATGAGCACGGGAGAAGTGCTGGTGATGGTTTTCGGCCTTCTACAAGGTCTTTTGATGCTTGCTGGAACATTATTCGTGCTCGGGGCGCTGGCGGTGACGCTCGCCGGCCGTATGGCGGGTATGGATCCCAGGCATCGGCGTTGGGGAAGAGTTCAAGGCATGCTGCTTCAAGGGCTGGCGCTCGGATCCCTCGGGCTCCTGGGGGGGATCCTGGGGGCTTCGGTTCCGGATCTGCTCGGCCTTCCCATAGGGGCTTTGATCCTGCTGTGGATCCTCATCCTGGGGATCAGCCTCCTCGCTTTCGGGCTGATCCCCAGGAAGCTGGGGGCTGGAGAGGCGGGCGCATCGACCCGGGCGATGGCGATGCGGCGAAAGCGGATCCTGATGGCGGTCACCCTGGGTGGCGGCCTGCTCCTGATCGCTGCGGCCCTCCTCCTCGGCGAGAGCCGCGCGCTGGGCATCGGAGGGGCCGGATTGCTCGCCCTGGCCTTGATGATCCGCCTGGGATCTGACCTCCTGGATCGGATCGTGCGGCGAGGCGAGCGCGCCGTCCGTCGGGCCGAGAGAGGGGCCTATGCGGAGGAGCAGGTAGGCCGCATCCTGGAAGAACTGGGCGATGGCTTCTTCGTCATCCACGACCTCGAAAGCCCTTACGGGAACATCGATCGCCTGGTGATCACCCGTGAAGGCCATATGTTCCTCCTGGAAACCAAGTCCCATCCCGGACGGATCACAGCCGATGGGGATCGCCTGTTGCGAAATGGACGCCCGATCGAGAAGGATCCCATTCAGCAGATTCTGCGGAACATCCTGTGGCTCAAAGGGCGGCTCCGAGAGCTGATCGGGCGCGAGCCATGGATCGAGGGGGTGGTGGTCTTCTCCCGCGCTTTCGTGCCCGCGGATCTGGTCGTCCGCGGCGTCCGGGTGCAGAACATTCGTTACCTGAGGCAAACCTTGCAGAGGCCCGGTCGGGGAGATCCCGCCCTCTGGGAGGCACGAGAGCGTATCCGGCAGGCATTGAAGGGAAAGCCTAAGGATTGAGGAAAAAACTCCGTAGGAGGAGACTATGAAGATTCATATTGTTCACGGTAGCCAATACTGTAGTGTGGTTATCAATCAAGAAACATCAAAGCCGAAGTGTTATGAAGTCCGACACCTTTGCGACCTTGCCATGCTTGCTGCATGGAATGGCAGAGATTGGTGGACCATTCACAAGCAGGCTCATCCGGGGGATCGTGTAGTCTTTTATATCAGGCGTCCTCTTTCATGCCTTGTCGCGATCGGAACGATGATCAGCCCTCCCAGGCTTCAGGACGATCCCTTCGAAGAATGGTATGGCCGATACATCGCCGATATCGCCGATGTTCAGCTGCTCTCGCGTCCGATCCCTGTGCAGGAGATCCGTCAGCGATTCCCGAATTGGGCTTACTGGCGCCAGCCTCGGGCCCACATCTGTGTGCCTCCGCAGTTCGCCATGGAGTTCTGGAACTACGTTCTCTCTCATCTGTGAAGCGTGCGCGCGAGGGTGGAGGCGCCGGGAGAAGAGGGCTCACTCAGGAGACGGGCGCGCCCCTCCCGGGGCCCAAGCCGGTGGGGATCGGCGCGCGAGCCAGAGGAATCCCAGCGCGGCCAGGAGGGCCATCCCGGCCCCGCCCCACCAGATGGCCATGGGCCCGACCTGATCGTGCAACAGCCCTCCGATCACCGGCCCCACCCCGAAATCCCAGCCCCCACGTGAGCCCATACGCGCTCATATACCGGCCCCGCGCGGCCGGAGGGGCCAGGTTCGCCGTCAGGGTGGTGGCCGTGGGGATCATCAGCATCTCCCCGATGGTGAGCAGGACCATGCTGAACAGAAAGGCCGGGAAGCTCCGCCCCAGGGCCACGCTCCCCACCCCCAGGGCGTAAAACAGAGCGCCCACGGCCACCACCGACAGCGTAGGGAAACGGCCCGCCAGCCGGGTGATCCCGTATTGCAATCCCACCACCATGGCCGCGTTGGTGGTCATGATGAACCCATACAGCCGCTCCGGCACCCCGTAGTTCTCCTTCACGTAGACCGGCAGCAGCACCATCATCAGCGCATAGGCCATCCCGGCCAGGGTGTAAAGCCCGCAGAAGGCCAGGAACAGCCGATCCCGCAGGACGATCTCATATCCTTCCCCTCGGCGGAGCGGACGAGGACCTTCGGGGGTGGACGGGCGGGTCTCCCGCACCCGCAGGAGCACCAGCGCCGCGAAAAGGATCTGGGCAAGGCCACCCAGGATGAAGGCCAGGGTGTAAGAGGCGGAGACGATGAAGCCCCCGATGGCCGGGCCGACGGCCACCCCCAGATTGGCGATCATGCGCAACAGGGCATAGGCGGAGGCCCGTTGAGAGGGCTCGATCAAGTCGGCGACCATGGCATCGCCCCCCACCCGGTAAATCGGCCCGAACCCGCCCATGAAGGCCATGAGCGCCGCCCACGCGAGAAGGGAAGCCGCCGGGATCATCCCCAGCATGGCCAGGCCGGAGCCCAGCAGGCCGATGACCATCGCCCCCTTCCGGCCGAAACGATCCACCACCAGACCCGCGATGGCGGTGGTCACCAGGCCCGTTACTGCGTTCAGGGTGAGCAGCATGGTGATCTGCGTCAATGGGGTGGCCAGACGCTGCCGGAGATACAGCGTCAGGAAAGGCCAGACCATGCTCCCGCCCGTCGCGCTGATCCATGTCCCCCAGAACAGCAGCCAGAACGCCGGGGGGTAACGCGCTCCGCCCAGGAATCGGGTCACGGGTGAGGCTCCCACAAGGCGATGATCCTTGTCACTCGCAAGACGAGGTGGGAGGGAAGAGCAGAAGATCGCGTCGGAGGAGACATCCTCCAGCGACCGTTGCCCGGGACCTGCGCCGGAGTATGCCCCACCGCCTCTTGGCCTGACGCGACGCCTCTCTCCATTTGCGCCTCGCGCGCCTGAGCGTAGCACATCTTCCAGGAGAACTGAAGCGCTGGGGAGGCCCTTCCGGTGGCCTCCCCAGCGGCTTCACTCCTCCCCATCCTCCCCGATCACCGTGAAGGTCCGGGGCGCCGGAGGGGGCAGAAGGGGCCATCCCCCGCGGTGGGGCTCCGGCGCGGGCGGCCCGGGCATCCAGGCGATCCAGGAGATCCAGGGGATCGTTGGGAAGGGAAGCCCGAAGGGCCCCCGGCCTGGGGGGGGCATCCCCCAGCCGTTCGCCGGGGCGGCCCAGGGCGCTCCGCTGGTGATCCCGGGCGCGGGATCGCGTTCCACCCAGGGTGCCGTCACCGGTTCCCCGACCCAGACGGCCGGCCGGGGCCGTGCGGAGAGCAGCAGAACGGCCACCGGGATCCCCAGGGCGAGCCCGGTGATCACCGCCAGCCCCCACCCGCCGAGATGAAGCCCCACCCAGATCGCCCCCGTGATCCCGAAGGCGACCGCGCAGAGCATCCCGAACAATCCCAGCCACGCCGTCCGCATCTGTGACCTCCTGTTCGAGATCGCGAACCGCAAGCCGCATGCGAGCGTTGTTCATCCCCTCTCATTCGCCGTTCTCTGCCGGAGCACGGCGCGGAGCTCCTCGGGCGCCAGATACGCCGCCTGGAAACGGGTGACCGTTCCGCCCACCACCGCCAGGAAATCCCCCTTCCCCTGCAGGCGCTCCGCGCCGGTCCCGCCGATCCCCGCCGCCACCCGCGCGTCCTCCGCCGAGACCACCCGTCCGACCAGGCGGGCGGGGAAGTTGGCGGTCAGCTGCCCGCCCAGCAACGTCGCCGACGGCTTCTGGGTGCAGGCCAGGAGATGAATCCCTGCCTCCCGGCCCCGCTGGGCCAGCCGGGCCAGCAGCGCGCCCAACTCCCGTCCTCCCTGCTGCACCAGATCCCCCAGCTCATCGATGACGATCAGCAGGCGAGGGGTCGAGATCCCCTCCTGCGCGCGACGCTCCATCCGCCGGACCGCCTCCTCCAGGCATGCGGCCGCCTCCGAGGGATCCCCCGGGACGAAGGCCTGCACGTGGGGGAGCTCGCGGAAGGCCGCGAAGGCCGTCCCCTTGGGATCCAGGAGCATCAAGGCGAGCTGAGCGGGCCGATGGGTCAACACCAGGCTGGCCAGCATCGTCCGGGCCAGCGACGTCTTGCCCGACCCCGTGGTCCCGGCGATCAGGATGTGGGCGACCTGCGGGCTGGTCAGGCGGATCAGCAGCGGCGCGCCGTCCGCGGCCAGCCCGAGGAGGGCGGTGTAGAGCGGGTAGCGGGCCAGCGTCCGGCGGACCTGTTCCATCAGCGGGAGGAAGCGCACCGTCTGGGGATCGGGCCGGGGGATCTCCAGCTGCACCACCGGCCCCTCCCGCTGGATCCGCACGCTGGGCACCCCGAGGGCCAGAGCCAGCTCCTCCGCCAGCCCCTTCAGGCGCGACCAGCGGACGCCGGGGGCGGGGACGATCTGAAAAAAGATCGTCGTCGGCGTGAGCCGGCCGCCCGTCACCCGCCCGGGCGATCGATGCTGCCAGAGCACCTGCTCCACCAGATCCGCCTGGGCCTCCAGCCACCGCCGCTTCATCCGGACGCCTCCTCTCCGCCTGCGAGGAAGGGAGCGCGGCGCCGCCTTAAGGTGCTCCACGAATCATTCGTGTGGCACCTTTTATCCGGTCAGGCCGCCGTGATGCTCCCCAGATCCCGCACCGGCCCGAACCGGAAAGCCACGCGGCCCTCCAGGGTCCACGTCTGCCAGTCCATCCGCACGGGCGCCAGCTCCGGATGGGCGGGCCGCAGCCACCACGTCCGGGTCTCCGGATCCTGAACCAGCTGCTTCAGGGTCATCTGGTTGCGGCCCTTCACCCGCGCCACCACCAGATCCCCGGAACGGACTTCCTCCGGGGAGACCGGCTCGACCAGGACGATGTCGAAAGGACGGATCCCGAGGCCGATCATGGAGTCCCCCCGCACCCAGAGGGCGAACCGACAGCGCGGAGGGACCCATGCGGTGGGGAGCCATAGATCCCCGAGCTCCTGCGGCACCACCTCATCCACCTGATCCGGATGGGAGGCGGGGACCACGCCTTTCAGGGGGATCGAGATGCGGGAGACGGAGCGATCGGTCGGGCGCCACGTGCGATGCTTGCCGGGCTCCTGCTGGACCCGGCCTTCCTGGGCCAGGGCCCGCAGGTGATAGAGGACATGGGAGCGGGAGGAGAGCCCCACGTGGCGCCGGATCTCCTCCAGGGTGGGGCCGTAACCGTGGGTCTCCCAGTAAGCCTCCAGGAACGTGAGCAGCCGATCCCGAAGGGCCATCGCCGCCTCCGATTAGAACAAATGTTCTAATCCCAGAATAAAGGGTTTCCCGCGTTTTGTCAAGAGGTCGGCTCCGCTGGGGTTCGGACGTGAGTTGGGGGAGGGGGGCGGGGGAGCAGAGGGGAAGGTCCTCTTGCCCTCCGCTCCCCTGTCCCCTTGCCTCTCGCTCCCTTCAGCGGGGCTCCGGCTGGCCCAGCAGCGCGCGGACCGCCTCGAGGGCGGCGTCGTAGTTGGGGTGCTGGGCGATTTCGGGGACATACTCAACGTAGCGGATCGTCCCGTCGCGGTCCAGGACGAAGACCGCGCGCTGCTCCAGGCGGAGCTCCTTGACCCAGGTCCCGTAGGCCTGGCCGAAGGCCATCTCCCGATGATCGGAGGCCAGGAGGACGTGCTGGGCGTTGGCCTCGGCGGCCCAGCGGCGCTGGGCGAAGGGGAGATCCGCGCTGACCGTGATGAGGACCACCTCGTCCCCGAAGCGGGCCACCTCCTGGTCGAAGCGGCGCGTCTGGGCGTCGCACACCCCGGTGTCCAGGGAGGGCACCACGCTGAGGATGCGGATCTTGCCGTCGGTGCTGCGGATGCGGAAGGGGCTCAGATCGGGGGCCACCAGCTCCACATCGGGGGCGACGTCGCCCACCCGGAGGGGCTCCCCGATCACCGTCAAGGGCTTGCCGCGGAAAGTCACCGCCCCGAAGCGCTCCACCGTCATCCACCACCTCCTGGAGGGTTCAGGATGGACCCGGGCGCTCCCGGATGGGTCCGGAACCCGTCACGGGATCCCCGGGTTTCGGATCGCAAGGCTCATTCTAATTCATGCGGCGAAGGCGGTCCACTCTTACGGGAGGCGCAAGAAGCCTTCCATGTCGACGGAATGTCCTGTTCGCCCTCCAGACGTTGCGCTCCGGCTTAGATCTGCAAGCCCAAGGCGCATCGGCGTCGCGCCGATGATCCACCCAAACAACGGATCATCCACACCGATGGGCTCGGGCGCTCCGGGGCTTCCGAGGGCCGGCGCGCGGGATCCTCTCGCTCTTGCTTGCGTTTCCCGCCCTGGGCGGAGGAGCCTTGCAGGCCCGGGCGGACCATGACGGCAATCCCGAGATCCGCTCCCTCCCCCACGCCCACGGCCACCGCAACGCCCATCGCGCCTCCCACCGGAACGCCCACATCGACACCCGCCCCGCCCACACCGACGCCTCCGATGCCCTCCATCGGAACCCCGACGCCCACCGCCCCGGTTCCCGCCACGGCCGTCCCTCCCTTGCCCATGCCGCTTTCCCCCACCCCGCGCCCCACGGAGCCGCTGGATGGGGAGCTGCTGGGACCTACCGGGGGATCCGGGGAGTCTTCCCGCTCGGTTCCGACGGCCATCGTCCTGGGGATCGCCGGCGGCCTCCTGATCCTTGGGTTGCGCTCCCGCTCGTGGGCCCGGCGATAGGCGCTTCATCCGGCCACCGGGGAGGATGCCGGATGCCCGGCCGGGAGTGGAGAGCATGGGCCCTGGCGCTGACGCTGATCCTCGGGCCGTTGCCTGGCTCCGTCCGGGATCCGTGTTGCTCGGGGGTGTTGCCGGGGATGGCGAAGGCGAGCCAGGAGGGATCCGCACCGCTTGCCGGCGTGCCGGCGCCGGAGGTCGGGCCCGCTCCATCCCCGATGTCCTTGTCCTGGTGGACGGCGTGGCCCCAAGCGCCGACGTTTTCGCCTCCGGAGACGCCGGCCCGTGGAGTTCCCTTGCGGATCACGGTCCCCGCCATCGGCCTGGACGCGCCCGTGCGGGTTGCGCCGTCGCGGATCGTCCTTATAGCGGGGCGCCGCTACCGGGAATGGCTCGCCCCCGACGCGCCGGCGGCCGGCTGGATCCCGACCTCGGCCCGGGTCGGGGAGATCGGGAACCTGGTGCTCAACGGGCACCACAACATCGCCGGCGCGGTCTTCCGCCATCTGGTCGATCTCCCCCTCGGGGCGCGCATCCGGATCGATGCGGTCGGCGGCGCGCGAGAATACGAGATCGTCGAACGCCGCATCCTCCCGGAGGGGGACCAGCCGCTCGCGGTCCGGGAGTCCAACGCCCGCTGGATCCAGGCGACGGCCGAGGAGCGGCTGACCCTCGTCACCTGCTGGCCGCCGTGGAGCAACTCCCACCGCCTGATCCTCATCGCCCATCCTCTCCCCTCCTCCGGGCCCTACAGGGTCTGGCTCGCCCCGTAGCGGTGAACTCCCGGCTCCCCCTTGCGTTACAATGGAAACGGGGATCCATCCCATCGGGCGAGGCGGACCATGGGACGCAAGATCCGCGTGTTGATCGCCAAGCCGGGGCTGGACGGGCATGATCGGGGGGCCAAGGTGGTCGCCCGGGCCCTCCGGGACGCAGGGTTCGAGGTCATTTACACCGGGTTGCGCCAGACCCCCGAGATGATCGCCGAGGCCGCCCTGCAGGAGGACGTGGATGTGGTCGGCCTCTCGATCCTCTCCGGCGCCCATATGACGTTGCTCCCCCGTGTGGTGGAAGAGCTCCGCAAGCGCGGCCTGGACGATGTGCTGGTCATCGCCGGGGGCATCATCCCGGAGGAAGATGTGCCGGCCCTCAAGGCCGCCGGCATCCACGAGGTATTCGGGCCGGGGACCAGCACCGAGGCCATCGTGCGGTTCATCTGCGATCACTTCGGCATCCGGCCAGAGGATCTGAAGGCGGCCGGAGAGCCGGTGGCACCCTGAGCAGGAGCGAAGCCTTCCATGGGAGATCCGATCGCTCTCTTCGAACGCGCCCGGGCGGGGGACCGCCGGGCGCTGGCGCGGATGCTCTCCCTGCTGGAGGAAGGCGGGGAGGCGGCGGCCCGGCTGAGCGCCCATCTTTTCCCTTACACCGGGAACGCCTATGTGATCGGGATCACCGGCCCCCCTGGCTCCGGGAAGAGCACGCTGGTGAACGCCCTGGCCCGGGCCTATCGGGAACGGGGAGAGACGGTGGGGATCATCGCCGTGGACCCCACCAGCCCCTTTACCGGCGGCGCCCTGCTCGGGGACCGCATCCGGATGCAGGATGTGGCGATGGATCCGGGGGTTTTCATCCGGAGCATGGCCACCCGGGGCAGCCTGGGCGGGCTGGCCCGGGCGACCCAGGAGGTCCTCCGGGCCCTGGACGCCGTGGGCTTTCAGCGGATCCTGGTGGAGACGGTAGGGGCAGGCCAGGTGGAAGTGGACATCGCCCGCGCGGCGGACACGGTGATCGTGGTGCAGGCTCCCGGCCTGGGGGATGACATCCAGGCGATCAAAGCGGGCATCCTGGAGATCGCGGACATCCTGGTGGTCAACAAGGCGGATCGGGAAGGCGCGGCCGCCACCCTGCATATCCTGCGCTCGATGCTCTCCCTGGGCCAGCCCGCTGTCATCCGTCACCACGGACAGACGATGGCCATCCAGCGGGTGGAGCCGGCCACGGAGGGCTGGACCCCTCCGATCCTGCAGACCGTTGCCCTCTCCGGCCAGGGGATCCCCGAGCTGGTGGAGGCGATCGAGCGCCATCGAACGTATCTGGAGCAGAGCGGGGAAGGGGAGGCCCGACGCCGGCGGCGGGTGGCGGAGGAGCTGGCCGCCCGAGTCCGCGAACGGTTATGGGCTCGCATCGCCCAGCGGGTGGGCCGCGCCCGCCTGGATGGGCTGGTGGATCAGCTCATGCGCCGGGAGATCGATTTCTCCACCGCTGTGGAGCAACTTCTGGAAGGCCTGGGATAAGAGAGGTAGTCTCCAACCATGACCGTGCGAATCGCGCTGGATGCCATGGGGGGCGATCACGCCCCCCGCGTCCCGGTGGAAGGCGCCCTGCGGGCGCTGCGGGAGATCCCGGATCTCCACATCCTCCTGGTCGGCCCGGAGGACCGCCTCCGGGCGACGCTGGGCCGCCATGCGGCTGGCCTCCCGCTCTCCATCGTCCACGCCTCCCAGGTTGTGGAGATGCATGAACACACCATCGCCGTGAAAGCGAAACGGGACTCCTCCATGGTGGTGGGGATGCGGCTGGTGCGCGCCGGGGAGGCGGACGCCTTCGTCTCGATGGGGAACACCGGGGCGGTGATGGCGGCGGCCCTCTTCCACCTGGGACGGATCCCCGGCATCGACCGGCCGGCGCTGGCCACCCTGTATCCCACCCTCCGGGGGCACTGCTTGCTGCTCGACATCGGCGCGAACACCGATCCGAAGCCGGAGCATCTGGTGCAGTTCGCCATGATGGGCGTGGTCTACGCCGAGCGGGTGCTGGGGTGGCCCCGCCCCCGGGTGGGGATCCTCTCCAACGGGGAGGAGCCGGGCAAGGGCTCCATCCTGGTCCGGGAAGCCTACCGCCGTCTGGAGGCCAGCGGGCTGAACTTCATCGGCAACGTCGAGGGGAAGGACATCCCCCGGGGAGCGGCCGATGTGGTGGTGACGGACGGCTTCACCGGTAACGTCGTGGTCAAACACACGGAGGGGTTCGTCGCCTTCCTGGTTCGTTTCCTCAAGGACCAGCTGACCGACGGCGTCCTGGACCGCGTGGGGCTGGCGATGGCGTTGCCGGGGCTGCTTCTGGCCGCCCCCGGCCTGCTGCTGTTGCTCCCCAGCCTTCGGGCGATCCTCCGCCGCCTGGATTACCGGGAGTATGGCGGGGCGCCCCTCCTGGGCGTGGATGGGGTGGTGGTGATCGGGCACGGTCGCTCCGACGCCAAAGCCGTCAAAAACGCCATTCACGCTGCCGTCCGGGCTGTGCGCGGCCGGATGCTGGCCGCCATCCGGGAAGGCCTCACCGCCCTCCAGGCTTCCGCCTCGCTGGAAGCAGCCGTCCGCTGAACGAAAGGCCGTGGGGTTGTCGTCCATGGCGGTGGTCTCCGTGATCGCCACGGTCAAAAACGAGGTCGCTTCCATCCAGGAGCTCCTGGATTCCCTGGCGGCGCAATCCCATCCGCCCGACGAGGTGGTCATCGCCGATGGAGGGTCCACGGATGGAACTCTGGAGCGCCTGCGGGCGGAGCGGCGGCTGCCCCTGCGGGTGATCGAGGCCCCGGGGGCCAACATCGCCCAGGGGCGCAACCGGGCGATTGCCGCTGCCCGGGGGGAGATCATCGCCGTGACCGATGCCGGGGTGCGCCTGCATCCGGACTGGCTGCGTCACCTGCTCCGCCCCTTCCGGGAGCGGCCGGAGACCATGGTCGCGGCTGGCTTCTTCCTGCCGGATCCCCGAACGCCTTTTGAGGTGGCCATGGCGGCCACGGTGCTGCCCGAGCTGCGGGACATCCGGCCCGAGCGGTTCTGGCCCTCCAGCCGTTCCGTGGCCTTCCGGAAGTCCGCCTGGGAGGCGGTGGGCGGCTACCCCGAGTGGCTGGATTACTGCGAGGATCTGATCTTCGACTTCGCCCTCTATGAGCGCTTCGGTCCCTTCGCCTTCGTCCCCGAGGCGGTGGTTTATTTCCGCCCCCGGCCGACCCTGCGGGCCTTCTTTTTGCAGTATTACCGATATGCGCGGGGGGATGGGAAGGCGGACCTGTGGCGGCTGCGCCATGCCATCCGCTACGGCACCTATCTGGGTCTAGTCCCGTTGCTGGCCGGGCTCAGCCTGGGGGTGCATCCAGTGTTCGCCCTGGGGTATCTCCTCGGGGGCGCGCTGTATCTGCGAACCCCCTACCGGAGGCTTTTCCGGCTCTGGGAGGGCTACCCTTGGGAGGATCGGATCCGGATGCTGGGGTGGGTGCCGCTGATCCGGGTCTGGGGGGACATCGCGAAGATGTGCGGGTATCCGGTGGGGGTCTGGTGGCGCTGGCGTCACCGACGCGGCCTCCGCCGCCTCCGGGGCTCCACCGGCCTTTCCCGGTGATCCTCTCTGTGTCGGTAGAAGCGGCTTCCGCCACGACCCCGTGGGCGTCCGGTTAAGGAGCTCTTCTCAAAACGCTGAGAGGGGGCGGGCGTGGACGCGGCCGGGGGTGGTCTATGGGGATGCGGCGGATGATGCGCGGGCGATTCGGGGCCTTCCGGTTTTTCCCGAATGTAGGGCAACTGCTTGCAGTTGCCCTACTATGTGGCCGAAAGCGATCACCTGCCCATAAACCCGGAGGGCCTCGCATCCCACCGTCTCCTCAAGGCCTTCTTCTCAGGAAGGGCCTAAGCACAGAAAACCGGAAAGCCCTCGCTTTGTAGGACAACGACTCGCAGTTGTCCTACGATTTTGGGACATGCCCTCCGGCCGAGCTGCCGGGGCCGGGAGCCTGTCCCCATCCCCTCAGGCCCCTTAAGCCCTCGACGCCCCTCTTCACTCCGTCGTGAACGCGCTGACCTCCCATACCTCGCCGGACTCGACCGAGCGAGCGCGGAGCTCGATGGAGAAAGCAAACCTCTCCCCGCTGGCCGTCGTGAGGGTTCCTTCCAGATGGGCCTGTCGGATCCCATTCTTCACTTCCACGCTCCAGCGGGGGAAAGACCACTCGACCGGCCGGCGATCGCCCCCATGCCGCCGGGCCAGCTCCTCCGGCCCGCCCAGCTGCCTCTGAAAGGACGGAGCGCAACGGGCGTAGGCGTCCTCCCACCGTTCATCCCGCAAGGCGGAGAGGAACTGCTCCGCGGCCTCCCGGGCCGGCCGGACCTCTCCCGCCACCAAGCGGACGGTCCCCAGCAGCGTGACGCCCAGGCCGCTGACCACACAGAACGCGCAGAGACACATGGGAAGCGCCACGAGGCCGCCGATCGCCGCCCACCATTTCCACGAAGAGGACGTCGAACCCTGTCCCAGCATCCGCGCCTCCTCGATGAAGGATCCTCCCCCCATCTACCCGTCCTCTGTGAACGCCGTGTGAACATCCCATCGAAGGAAGGAGCAACCTCGGACGGTGCGGAGGCTTGCTTTCCCTCCTCCGGATTCATATAATCAAGCCGCCCTCCCGAGCCCGATCACCGGGAGAGCCGGGAGGAAAGGGCGAAAACCCGTCGCATCCTCCTGCCGCCTGAACGAGGTCAACCTGATCCGAGGGTGAATTTCCCGATGCGCAACCGGAATCTCTGGCTGGCGTTGATCGGCCTGCTGGCCGTCCTCGCCCTTTGGGTGGACTTCACGGAAACCCGGATTGAGATCGGTTTCCTGGGGCTGCAGCGGGAGATCCGCACCGTGCTCGGCCTGGACCTCCAGGGAGGCATCCAGATCCTCCTGGAGGCGGACGTCCCGCCGAACCAGCCCGTGGACCGGGGCAACCTGGAGGACACGCGTCGGATCATCGAGAACCGGGTGAACGCCCTGGGCGTCTCCGAGCCCGTCGTCCAGATCGCGGGGACGCGTCGGATCGTGGTGGAGCTGCCCGGGGTGACGAACCTGGAGCAAGCCGTGAACACGATCAAGCAGACCGGCCTGCTGGAGTTCGTGGACGCCGGCGCAACCCCGATCCCGGAGGGCACCACCATCCGCACCAGCCTGGACCTTCCGATCACCGGGACCGCGCCGGTCACCGCCACGCCGTCCCCTGTCCCCACCCCTTCCCTGACCGGAACAGCCGAGGTGACCGGAACGGCGCCCCTCAGCCCGACGGAGCCGATTTACCGGACGATCATGACCGGCCGGAACCTGCGCAGCGCCCGGCCCCAGCTGGATCAGTTCCGGCAGCCGGAGGTGGCCTTCACCCTGGACGCGGAGGGCACCCGGCTCTTCGCCGAATACACCTCCCGGAACGTGGGGCGCTACCTTTGCATCGTGCTGGACAAGAAAGTCATCTCCTGCCCGGTGATCCAGGAGCCGATCACCCAGGGCCAGGGGGTGATCCGGATGGGCTCCGGGAGCACGCTGGCGGACGCGGAGGCTCTGGCGGTGACCCTGCGCTACGGGGCCCTTCCGGTGCCGCTCAAGATCGTGGATACCCGCAACATCGGCCCGACGCTGGGGCAGGAGTCCATCCGTCGCAGCCTGATCGCCGGCATCATCGGGTTCTCCACCGTCGCCCTGTTCATGATCCTCTACTACCGCGTCCCCGGGGTGCTGGCGGTGCTGGCCCTCAGCCTCTACACCGCCCTGGTTTTCGCCATCTTCAAGCTGCTCCCGGTGACCCTGACCCTGCCCGGGATCGCCGGGTTTGTGCTCTCCATCGGGATGGCGGTGGACGCCAACATCCTGATCTTCGAGCGACTGAAGGAGGAGCTCCGCGCCGGGCGGGATCTGTCCATGGCGATCGATTACGGCTTCGAGCGGGCCTGGCCCTCCATCCGGGATTCCAACATCTCCACCCTGATCACCTGCGCCATCCTCTATATCTTCGGGTTGAACTTCGGGGCCAGCATGGTGCGGGGGTTCGCCCTGACCCTGGCCATCGGGGTGGCCGCCAGCCTGTTCACCGGCATCTGGGTGACCCGAACTTTCCTGCATGCGCTGCTGGATCGGATCAGCGCACGGGTCCATCAGGGGTGGTTTGGGATCTGAAACGTTCGCACAGGCACCAAGGTTACGCCCATGAACTTTTCTGACAGCGAGGCGAAGGGATGATCGACATCATCGGCAAGCGATACTGGTATTTCGCCCTCTCCCTGCTGGTCATCGTGCCGGGCCTGATCTCCCTGGCCCTCTACGGATTGCCCCTGGCCATCGATTACACCGGCGGCTCGATGCTGGAGCTCCGTCTCCCCGCGGGGGCGGCGCCCTCCAGCGAGGAGGTGATCCGGATCGTGGGGCAGGCGACCGGCTTCCCCACGGCCGACATCCGGGCCCAGCCCTCCCTGCAGGGGACGCTGATCATCCGCACCCGGGAGATGGACGCGGCGACCCAGGCCCGGGTGATGGAAGCCCTGCGCGCCCGCTACGGCGACGTCGTCCTGGAACGCTTCGAATCCGTGGGCCCCACGGTGGGGGCGGAGGTCACGCGAGGCGCCCTGGTGGCGGTGGCCATGGCCTCCCTGGCCATCATGCTCTACCTCACCTTCGCCTTCCGCCAGGTCCCCCACGCCTTCCGCTACGGCGTGGCCGCGGTCCTGGCCCTGCTGCACGATGTGGCGGTGGTGGTGGGCACCGCCTCGATCTTCGGGAAAGTCTTCGGGTGGGAGGTGGACGCCCTCTTCCTCACCGCCGTGCTCACCATCATCGGCTTCTCCGTGCACGACTCCATCGTGGTCTTCGACCGAATCCGGGAGAACCTGCTCCGCTACCGCGGCGAGCCCTATGAGCGGATCGTGAACCACAGCATCCTGCAGACCCTGGACCGCTCGATCAACACCCAGCTGACGCTGATTTTCACCCTGGTCGCCCTGCTCCTCTTCGGAGGGACGACGATCCGGCAGTTCATCGCCACCTTGCTGATCGGGATGATCAGCGGGACCTACTCCTCGATCTTCAACGCGGCCCCTATCCTGGTGGTCTGGGAGAAACGGGAGTGGCGGACGTGGTTCCGCCGGCCGGCGGAGCAGCCGGTCCCGTAAGTACCGGGCTTTCGAAAAAGCTGGGGAGGCCGTCCCTGGATGGTCTCCCCGGCGGATTTCGCCCTCTTACTGGCCTTCCAGAAAGCAACGCAGACCCTCCACGATGCCCTCCACCACCCGCTCCCGCCCCTCGGTGAGGATCCTCCGATCGAGGTAGAGAAACCCGGTCTCGATGATGGCCGCGGGGGTGCGGGGATCGATCTCCCGGAAGGCATGGTAATCGGTCATGTCGTAGGTGATGCTGTTTGCGTGGAAGCGCAGCCCGGTGCGCTGCCCGTAGGCGGAGATCAGGCAAGCCACCAGGCGATCGCTCTGCTCCGGAACGGCGTCGGCCTGGGCCCGGGCCACCTTGAAGCCGGTCGCCTCATCGTTGATGTATTCGCAGGAGTCCGCGTGGATGGAGAGCAAGGCCGCCGCCCGATAGCCGTTCAGCCGCTCGTCGAACTCCTCCAGGATGTCCACCGAATACCCCAGGTCCTCCAGGCGGCGGGCCACCTCCCGGGCGATGGCAGTGTTGACCTCGACCTCGGTGAGCCCGTCGGCGCAGACCGCCCCGCTGTCATGCCCCAGATGCCCGGCCACCAGACCCACCCGGGGGGTTCGGGCAGAGGAGGCGGGCTGGGGCGCCAGGTAGGGTTCGGGGCCGAAGGGGACGATCCGCAGGCCCCGGACGATCCCCAGGCCGCTTAGGAGAGCGAGGAGAGCGCCCAGGATCAGCAGGGCGATCCATCCGAGGCCGGGCAGGGCCCTCCTCGACCGCCCGGCGGAGCGCTCCGGGCGAGGAAGGGCCATCGGCGGTCGGGCGCGCCGATGGGGGCCTTTCGGAGCCGAGCGGATCTCCCGCGTTTTCATTTTCCGCCGTCACGAGCGACGCTGAGCGATCAGGGAGAGCACCACAAAAGTCAAGGAGGCGCCGAAGAGCAGAGAGGAGACCGCGTTGAGCTCCGGGGTGATCCCGAGCCGCACCTTGGAATAGAGCAACACCGGCAGAGTGGTCGAACCGGGCCCGGTGACGAAGAAAGTGATGACGAAATCATCGATGGAGAGGGTGAAGGCCATCAGCGCCCCGCCCAGGATCCCCGGCATCAGCAGAGGCAGGGTGATCCGGCGGAAAGTCTCCCACTCGTTCGCCCCCAGATCCTGAGCCGCCTCCTCCAGCGTGCGATCATAAGTGGCCAGCCGGGCGCGGACGATCACATACACGAAGGGGATGCAGAAGGCCACGTGGGCGATGAGGATGGTCCAGAGACCGAGAGGCGTGCGGGTCAGGACGAAGAAGAGCAGCAGTCCCACCCCCATCACGATCTCGGGGATGATGATGGGAAGATAGAGCAGGCCCTCGAGGAAGGCCTTTCCGAAGAAGCGATGGCGATCCAGCCCCAGGGCCAGCATCGTGCCCAGGATGGTGGAGATCAGCGTGGCGAGGAAGGCGATGAGGAGGCTGCGCCCGGCCGCCCCTCGCACCAGCTCATCCTGGAGCACCCGCTGATACCAGGCCGTGGAGAAACCCTGCCAGACCGTGGAGATCGGCGAGGCGTTGAAGGAAAAGAGGACAAGGATGAAGATCGGCACATACAGAAACAAGAAGGTCAGCCCGATCATCCCTGCCCGCCATTCAGCGGCGAAACGGAAGGCAGGGACCGGCCAGGGCTCCACCCGCAGGAAGCGGCGCAGCACATGCTCGCGGTTGATATCCAGCAGGACCAGGAACAGGAAGACCAGGGTGAGAGAGCCCCAGGTCAACAGATGCCGCAGGATCCGCCCCATCCAGCCGGGGCGACGCCACAGGTAGCCGCACAGCAACAGCAAGCCGTAGAGGGCCAGCCAGCCGCTGGCCAGCGAAACCCATCCGGGACCCTCCGGGCCCGTCCACATCCGGGCCAGGCGGAGCAGGTCGCCCAGCACCCCCAGACCGGTGAGCCGGGGGATGAGGGTCCCGAGGGCGCTCCCCAGATGCAGCAGCACCAGGCCCACGGCCGTCCACTCCAGCCCTTCCACCAGATACAGCACCAGGGGCGGCCACACGCGCGCCGCCGCGCGCTCCGGCCGGGTGACCGCAGGGACGCTCATAGCACACGCTCCCTTCCGCCGACGCGCAGGTAGATCATCGTCGCCGCCAGGACCATGGCCATCAAGATCAAAGAGAGGGCAGACCCGAAGGGCCAGTGGCGCACCGTGAGGAACTGATACTGAATGACGTTGCCGATCATGATCGTTTTGGCTCCACCCAGGAGATCCGGGGTGATGAAGGCCCCCACGGAGGGAATGAAGACCAGGGTGGAGCCGGCCAGGACCCCCGGGAGGGTGAGGGGCCAGATCACCCGCCGGAAGGCATGCCATTCGTTCGCCCCCAGGTCCTGGGCCGCCTCCACCAGGGAGAAATCGAACCGCTCCAGGGTGGCATAGAGGGGAAGGATCATAAAGGGCAGCTGCCCGTATACCAGGCCCAGGATCACCGCGTTTTGCGTGAACAGGAGGGGAAGAGGCTCCGGGATCAGGCCCATGGCCATCAGCAGACCGTTGATCGGACCATCCGAGCGCAGCACGAACATCAGGGCCAGGGTGCGCACCAGGAAGTTGGTCCAAAAGGGGATCATCGTCAGGACCAGCAGGGTGTTGCGCCAGCGGGCCGGCGCCCGGGCCATGGCGTAGGCGACGGGATAGCCGATGAGCAGACAGAGGACCGTGGTGACGAGAGCGATCCAGAGGGAGGTCAGAACGATCTGGATGTAGAGGGGATCCAGGGCCCGCTGGTAGTTCTCCAGGGTGAAAATCCAGCGGATCCCCCCATAAGGCCCCCGTTTCATGAAGCTGATGACGGCGATGATGCCGACGGCGAAAGAGAAGAAGACCAGCAGGTAAAAGGTCCCGGGGAGGATGAGGAGCATGGGAAGCCGGGCCCGGGGGAGCGCGGCGATGAGAAGGATCATGCTAAGGAGAGCGATCACCAGACCTCGCTCCAGGCCCAGGGCGAACATCGCCCCAACCCCTCCGACGAGCCCCGCCCCGGCGCGGGCGAGGATCAGGGAGGAGGCCCCCGGAAGACCCAGGATCCAGACGGCCGCCAGGACCCCGTCCACCAGCCCCAGCCCGCCCAGGATCATCCGCCCAGGAGGCTCCGTGTTCTGGGCCAGGAGAAGGAGCGCCACCCCGCTCCCCACCAGGACCCCGAACACGCCGAGCGCGGTCCCTGTTCGACCTCCGAAACGCAACACGCCTGCCATACGACGACCTCCGGCCCTCGTCCGACCGTGTCCGGGCGCGCGATGGCCCCGCCTGCCGGCGCCCCTGCCTCACTCCCGCAACACCCGGGCGCTCTCCGGGATCCAGGCGACCCAGATCGCGGACCCCGGCGCATAGCCGGCCAGGGGCGCGGTGCCCTCCCGGTTCTGCATGCGCGCCCGCAGGGCGAGGCGCTCGTTCAAGCGGATCCGAAAGAGGGTGTCCGTCCCGATGTAAATCATCTCCTCGATCCGGCCGGGATAGCGATTGGGGAACGCGAGGGGCTCCTCCAGGCTCACATGGATCCGCTCGGGGCGGATGGCGACCGTGACCGACTGGCCCGGGGAGATCCCATCCGGCCGCGCAGCGAGGAGGGGGAATCCTTCCACCTCCACCCGGGCGTATCCTTCCTCAAAGGCGACCAGCCGACCCTCCAGGAAATTGGTCTCCCCGATGAAATCGGCCACGAAGCGGGTGGCGGGGCGCTCGTAGATCTCCACCGGCGTGCCCACCTGGAGCACCCGCCCCTGATTCATCACGGCGATGCGGTCGGACATGGTCATGGCCTCTTCCTGATCATGGGTGACATAGATGAACGTGATGCCGACCTGGTGCTGGAGGTTCTTCAATTCCAGCTGCATTTCCTTGCGCAGCTTGAGGTCCAGGGCGCCCAGGGGCTCGTCGAGGAGCAGGACCGCCGGGCGGTTGACCAGGGCGCGGGCCAGGGCCACCCGCTGCTGCTGGCCGCCGGAAAGCTGGCGAGGATAGCGGTTCTCCAGCCCGGTCAGGCGCACCAGACGCAGGGCCTCCGCCACCCGACGACGGATCTCCTCCCGGGGGAGACGTTTCATCTCCAGGCCGAAGGCGACGTTCTCGAAGACCGTCATATGGGGGAAGAGGGCGTAGTGCTGGAAGACGGTGTTCACCGGGCGGTGGAACGGAGGAACCTCATTCATACGCTGGCCGCGGATCAGGATCTCGCCGGCATCCGGCCTCTCGAAGCCGGCGATCATGCGCAGGGTGGTGGTTTTCCCGCACCCTGAAGGGCCGAGCAGCGAGAAGAACTCCCCTTCCCGGATCTGCAGGGAGACCTGATGGACGGCCTCCACCTCTCCAAAGCGCTTGCTCACCTCCCGCAGCTCTACTGCGTAAACCATCCCGGAAGCCCCTCCTTCCAAGATGGATCCGATCCCGGCCTCACATGCCCTCCGGCCGGGCGCCGAGCAACGCGACGGCGGGAAGGCCATCCCGCCGGCGGGCGGCCAGCAACGCCAGGCCTTCGTAGACGACGTTGGCCGCCAGGAGGGCCGTGATCCCTGCCGGATCATAGGCCGGCAGCACCTCCACCACGTCCATCCCCACCAGCGGCAGGCCGATGAGACCCCGCAGGAGGGTCAAACCCTCCCACGAAGCGAAGCCGCCCACCTCCGGCGTGCCGGTGCCCGGCGCATAAGCCGGATCGAAGAAATCGATGTCCACGGAAAGGAACGCGGGATGATCTCCTACCCGCTGGAGGATGCGGCGGGCGGTGCCCTCCATGCCCAAAGCGCGCGCCTCCCCGGCGGTCACGATCTCCAGGCCCAGGGCCCGGGCCGCCTCCCAGTCCTCCGGGCTGTAGATCGGCCCGCGCAGTCCCACCTGGATGGACCGCTGGGGGAGGATCAGCCCTTCTTCGATGGCCCGTCGCACCACCGTGCCGTGGGTATACCGATGCCCGAAATAAGCGTCCCAGGTATCGGGATGGCTGTCGAGCTGAACCAGGGCCACCGGCCCGTAAGCCGCGGCCACTGCCCGCAGCTCCCCCAGAAGAACCGAGTGATCCCCGCCCAGCCCGATGAGGATCACGCCGGCGGCGGCCCACGGCGTCAGGAACTCCGCGATGCGCCGCAGGGAATCCTCAATGAAGCCGGGGGCCACCGGAGCGTCCCCGGCGTCGACCACGGAGAGGTGTTCGAAGAGGTTCACCCGGAGAAACGGATGATAGGGACGCAGGAGGACCGAGGCGCTGCGGATGGCCTCCGGGCCGAAGCGAGCGCCCACCCGGAACGTCGCCCCGGTGTCGAACGGGAGCCCCAGGATGGCCACATCCACCCCCTCAGGGTTCTGGACGTGGGGCAGGCGCATGAAGGTGCGGATCCCCGCAAACCGCGGGAAAGCCAGCGCGTCCGGTGGCTGATATCGCCCCATCCCCTCTTCTCCTCCGGAAACGATCGACGATCCGGTTCACTCCGGGCCGGCGGAGCCTCCTCGGGCGGGGGCGGCGAGAGCCGGGGAGGGCGCGGCCCCGCTCACGCTGACCCCACAGTAGGGACAGAGCGTCCACTCCAGGCGGAGCGGCCGCTGGCACCGCGGGCAGCGCTGCTTCAGACGAGTGTGGCAGTAGGGGCAAACGATGAACTCGGCCTTCACCCGGCGGCCGCACGCCGGGCACTGTTCGATCTCCTCCAGGGTCTGGAGGATCAGCTCCTCCTCCAGGGCCCGCTCATAGGCCTCCGCCAGCGTCTCCCGAGGGCGCAGGATCAGGTAAATCAACAGGCCCGGGACGTTCAGCACCGCCACCAGCAGGGTGGCCAGAAACTGGGTCGGCAGATCCCGGGTGCGCGACCGGATGTCCCGGAAGGTCCAGATCACCATGCTCAGCCAGAAGGCGGCGACGGTCGCGCCCAGGAAGGCGATGGGCAACAGGATCAGATCGGTGAGATCCATAGGCTTCGGATCCTCTCCCAGGATGGCCTGTCCGGTTGCCCCAAATTATAGCCGAATCCCCGATCTCCCACACCACGCTCCTGCGGGCTTAGGGGAGGACCCGAATCTCCCCCAGCTCCACCGCCCGATGGGGCGGGCGTTCGCCGTCCGGCATGATGACCTCCGCGCGCTCGCCGCCCGGCTGATAAAGGCCGGCGCGCAGGCCGTAGAGACCCGGCGGCAGATCCATTGGGATCGGGAGGGGATGCGGGTCGGCGAAGCGATCGCCGGGCTCCCACCACGTGGAGGGCAGCTCCCCCCGGGCCGGAGGGCCATCGTGCTGAGCCCGGGGCGGCTGATCGGGATCCCCCAAATGGAGGAAGACCCGCCATTCCGTTGAAGGGACCGCCTCGACCTGCCAGTAGAGGGTCACCGTCACCACCTCCCCGCGTCGGACCTCCGCCGGCCGGTCCACGCCGATCAGGCGGGCGGGCCCGACCCGCACATCCAGGGGCACCGCGGGGGACAACACGGAGGTCCCCCGCAGCTTCCCCGCCTCCAGGATCACATGCTCGACAGGCCGTCCCCGGCCGTCCCGCGCCGGGGCGATCCAGCTGGTGTCCGCCTCATAGAGCCCCACATGCAGGCGGATCACCGCCGGCGGGGTGTTGCCGGTTCCGATGGGCACCCAGTATGGATCGGCGAAGCGGAAGCCGGGGCGGCAATCGGTGGTGGAGAACAGGCCGCGGCCGGGATGGCGATCCACCTGCCGGACATCCTGAACCAGAGGGGTTCGAACCGGATGCAGGAAGACGCTCCACGGCCGGGCGGTGGGCTCCAGGCACTCCCAGAACAACGTCAAGCGGAGCGCGCGGCCGGGCGTCGCTGCGCCGGGGAGGTAGCCCAGCAGGCGCAAGCGATCGCCGAAGACGGCCTCCACCCGTCGGGCCTGCGGAGGGAGCTCGCGGATCGGTGTGGGGCCCGCATAGGTCGGCGCGATGTAGCGGATCGGCGCGATCCAGGCCACCGCCATCCAGATCACCGCCGGGGCCCATCGCCCGACGGTCCGCCCCCAGGGGATGGAGCGCTCCACGATGGACTCCCAGCCGACCCAGAGCATCCAGGAGATAGGGCCGATGGCCGGGAACATCAACCGACCCTGGGAGGCGGAGGTCATGGAGGTCCATCGCACCAGCCCGGCGAAGATCAGGCCGGTATAGCCCAGGGCGCCCGCCCAGAGGGCCCGGGCCTCCGGATCCGGCCTCTGCCATGCCTGGTGTATGGCGAAGGCCGCTCCGATCCCGGACAGCAGAAGCCAGGTTTCCAGGAAGAGATACACCGGCGGGTCCGCCAGGATGTTGAACCAGCCCCAGACCGCCCAGAAGGACCAGACGAGGCCCCGGGCCTCGGCGAGCAGCTGCGCCGGCGTGACCGAACGGCGCCCGAAGATCTCCAGCATCGCGTTCAGCCCGGTGGGATCCCCATACAGCATCCAGTTGCGCAGGAACCACCACCCGGAGAGGAGACCGGCGATCGCATAGATCAGGATTCCGTGGAAGAGCAGCGAACGGACGCGGAGGCGCCTTTCCCGGACGAGGGCGAAGAGCACGCCGGCGGTGAAGAGCCAGAGGGCCAGGCCGCTGAGTTTGCTCAGGGCGGCCAACCCCAGCAGGAGCCCGAGGAGGATCGCGCGAGGCCACGTCATCCCGTATCGCCACAGGCGGGCCAGCGCCCACAGGGAGAGGGCGGACATGGCGTTGATCAGCGTGTCGTTGTTGACCGCGCTCATCACAAAGGGAAACATCGGATTCCATGCGGTCAGCGCAGCCGCCCCCAGGGCCCAGCCCGGGCGGCCGGGAGCCACCGTCCGGACCGCGGCGTAGATCGCCCCCACGGTGATCAGCCCAAGGAGCAGGGAGAGAAAGCGCCACCGATGCAGGGTGCCCACCGCCCCCGGCCAGGGGAACCGCTCCCAGGAGCCGTGCAGGGCCATGTTCTTGTTGTCCGGCAGTTCCGCGTTCCCCGGGGACGGATGCCGGTTCTCTATGCGCACGGCCTCCAGGTCCTCCAGGGGCCAGCGGAAAAGGCGGGAGAAAGCCGCCAGCATCGCGTAATAGAGCGGCGGCTGGCTGCCCTCCTGCCGCCAGGGCGTCTCCTCGCCGGGCCGCTGCACCGGCAATCCCCCGCCTCGCGCCAGGTGGGCCGCCATCCCCACATGCCACAGCTCATCGGGCGTCTCAAACAGCGGCGTCGCAAGCTGAAAGAGCCCCCCGATGAGGGCAAAGGAAAGCAGGAGCAGATGGATCGGCCGCATCGCCCTCTCCGCTCGGGATCGACGTCATCCCCGACCTCGGGACGGTGCTGGACACCCGCTCACGGTCCCGCTAAGATGAAGGCTCGGAGATCCTGAGGACCCCGGAGGTTCCATGATGCCATGGCAACGGACGCGATGGCCGCTGGCCCTGGCCCTGGCGGCCGCCGGTCTCGGTCTGATCGGCGGGCTGGCCTGGGCGCTGCGGCCACGGGCGGAGGCGGAGACCGCTGCGCTGGCCCGTCGGTCGCTGCGGGAGGCGACCCACCAGCTGGACCTGTTCTTGCAGACGTATCCGACCGCCCCCGGCGAGGCTCGGGGAGCGCTGCAACGGGCCCGCTCCGCTTTCGATCGGGCGGCCGGGCACCTGTCCCTCACCCGCCCGGCGGAGGTGCAACAGGGGCGAGCGGATTTCGAACAGCTCCAGGCGCTGACGGCCGCTGAAGCGCCGCCGGAAGCGGTGCTCCCGCTGGCCCGCAGGCTGCGAGAGCGGATCCAGGCGCTGCAAGGGGAATGAGCGGTGCCCCTATTCCCGGAATCGTTACCCTGAAGCACGGAGGAAGTTCCCATGGCGGATCTCTCTCTCATCGCGGAGCTGGCGACCGAGGGGACGACGAAGATCGTCCTGCTGGTGATGGATGGGTTGGGCGGGATGCCGGTGGAGCCGGGCGGGCCTACGGAGCTGGAGGCCGCCCGCACGCCGAACATGGACCGCCTCGCCGCGGAAGGGACGCTGGGGCTGCACATCCCGGTGCGGCCGGGGCTGGCCCCGGGGAGCGGCTACGCCCATCTCGCCCTCTTCGGCTACGATCCGCTGCGCTACCCCGTGGGCCGGGGCGTGCTGGAAGCCCTCGGGATCGGCTTCCCCCTGGAACCTCACGACATCGCCGCGCGGGGCAACTTCGTCACCGTCGATGCGGAGGGCCGCATCGTCGACCGGCGGGCCGGCCGGATCCCCACCGAGGTGAACGCGCGCCTCGTAGAGCGGCTGCGGACCATCCGGCTGGAGGGCGTGGAGGTGCGCATCGAGCCGGTCAAGGAGCACCGCTTCGTCCTGGTCCTGCGCGGGGAAGGGCTCTCCCCGGCCCTCACGGAGACGGACCCCGGCAAAACCGGCGTGCCGCCCCTTCCGGTCCGCCCCCTCCAGCCCGAGGCGGAGCGCACCGCCGCCCTGGTCAACCGGTGGATCGAGCAGGCGCGGGCGCTGCTGGCCGACGCCCACCCGGCCAACATGGTCACCCTCCGGGGGTTCGACCGTCCCCCGCATCTTCCTCCCTTTTCGGAGGTGTATAAGCTCCGGGCCGCCGCCATCGCCGCCTATCCGATGTATCGCGGGGTCGCCCGTCTGGTGGGGATGGAGGTCCTGGAGGTTCACGGGGAGAGCCCCGAGGGGCTCTTTCAAGAAGCGGCGGCCCACTGGGAGCACTTCGACTTCTTCTTCATCCACATCAAGCCCACGGACAGCCGGGGGGAAGACGGCGATTTCGCCGCCAAGGTCCGGGTCATCGAAGCGGTGGACGCCGCGCTTCCCATCCTGCTGGAGCGCGGCCCGGATGTCCTGGTGATCACAGGGGATCACTCCACCCCGGCGGCCCTGCGCACCCACACCTGGCATCCGGTGCCGGTGCTGCTGTGGGCGCCGCGGACGGCGCGGCCGGATGGAGCCCCCGGCTTCGGAGAGCGCGCGTGCCGGACCGGCGGGCTGGGGATCTTCATGGCCACGGATCTGATGCCCCTGATCCTCGCCCACGCCGGACGCCTGAGCCGCCTGGGCGCGTGAGGGAAGAAGATGCTTCGGGGATCATCGCCCCGGCTCGGGCTGCTGATCCTGCTCCTGATCGGGGCCTGCCGTCCTTCCGCCCCGGCCGGGGGGCGGACTTTCGACGGCCGGGAGGCCTTCCGCCACGTGCAGGCCCAGCTGGCCCTGGGTCCCCGCTATCCCGGAAGCCCGGGATGGGAAGCGGTGCAGCGTTACATCGAGGAACACGTAACCCGCGAGGGCTGGGCCTTCGAGGTTCAGCCTTTCGCCGCCGCGGGGCTCCCCGGCCGCAACCTGATCGCCCGGGCCGGTCGAGGGCCGGTCCTCGTGATCGGGGCCCACTACGACACCCGACGCCGGGCGGATCGGGATCCCGAGCGTCCCGATGATCCGGTGCCGGGGGCCAACGACGGGGCCAGCGGGGTGGCCGTGCTCCTGGAGCTGGCCCGGGTCCTGGACCGTCCCCGTCTGCGCCAGGAGGTGTGGCTGGTCTTCTTCGACGCCGAGGATCAGGGAGGCCTGGAGGGCCGGCCCTGGATCCTCGGCTCCACCCACTTCGCCGCCACCCTGGCGGTGACCCCCACGGCGATGATCCTGGTGGACATGGTCGGGGATGCCGATCCCCAGTTTTACTACGAACAGCACTCGGATCCCGCCCTGCGGGAGCAGCTGTGGCGGATCGCGGCCGAGCTGGGCTATGGGTCCTGGTTCATCCCCGAGCCCCGCTGGGCGCTGATCGATGATCATCTCCCCTTCCTGCAGCGAGGCATCCCCGCCGTGGACATCATCGACTTCGACTACCCGGCCTGGCACACCACCGCGGACACCCTGGATCGGATCTCCCTGGCCACCCTGGAAGCGGTCGGCCGCGTGATCGAGCGGTTCGTCGAACGCGAACCGGACGAGCTTGAGGCCCCCTGAAACCTCCGCGCATGCTTTCCGGGAGCCATGAAAACTTGACCGTCGGGAAAGCGAAGGGGAGTGGTCGCATCACCCTCCTGCCCCCACCGCTCACGCCGTGGATGCCCTCTCCCTCTTTCCACACCAGGTGGTGGTCGAATTCTCCTCCACACCCTGAAGCCATGCTTTTCCAGAACGGGGATCGGGGGGTCCGTGGATCGCCAGGCCGGGCGCCTCCTCCGCGCCGCCGGAGACCCGCCCGCCCTCCAAAACGGGAACACCCGCGGGTCGAAACAATGAACCTGCCGGCCTGGCCAGGGTCCGCCCTCCCTTCGTTCAGACCCCCAAACGCATGCAGGGAGCGACGCCCATCCCGGCAAACGCCCGGCCTTCCGGTTAAAATGGGGGAAAACATCCCGCACGGAGGCTCCCATGCCGGAGCGCGTCGCCCTTTACCTCCAGGACGCCCACGATCTGCGGGAGGCCATGCGCTACGTGCAATACGCCGAACAGCGCGGCTTCGAGGCCGTCTGGCAGGCCGAATCCCGGCTGGTCCGCGACGCCATCGTCCCCATGGCCGCCTACGCCGCCGTCACCGAACGGATCAAGGTGGCCTCGGGAGTGATCAACAACTGGACCCGCAACCCGGCCCTGATCGCCGCCACCTTCCTCACCCTGGATGACCTCGCCCCCAACCGCATCATCCTCGGCATCGGCGCCTGGTGGGATCCCCTGGCCTCCAAGGTGGGCATCAAACGGGAGAAGCCCCTTAAGGCCATGCGCGAGGTGGTCACCGTGGTGCGCGACCTCCTGGCCATGAAGCGGGTGACCTTCCACGGCGAGTTCGTCCATCTGACCGACGTGGAGCTGGATGTGGTGTATGGACGCCGGGAGCCTCGCAACGTCCCCATCTACATCGGGGCCACCGGCATGCAGATGATGGAGCTGGCCGGTGAGATCGCCGACGGCGTGTTGCTCAACTATCTGGTCTCCCCGAAATACAACGAACTGGCCCTCCATCACCTGGAGATCGGGGCGAAGCGGGCCGGCCGCCGCATCGAGGACATCGACCGCCCACAGCTGGTGGTGTGCTCCGTCGACCACGACCGCAAGAAAGCGCTGGACAGCGCCCGCAAGCTGGTGACCCAGTATCTGGGCCAGCAGCCTCACATCATGAAGGCCAGCGGCGTCCCGCAGGAGCTCCTGGACGAGATCGGGCGCGTCCTCACATGGCCGGCCACCCCGGAGCAGATCGAGCGGGCCATGGAGCTGGTCCCCGACGATATCGTCCAGCTGATCACCGCCAGCGGGTCGCCCGAGGAGGTCCGCCGCAAGGTGGACGAATATCGCGCCGCCGGGTGCACCTGCCCGGTCCTCTACCCGCTGGGGGATGTGAAGCTGATGATCGACATCTTCGCCCAGGCGTAAGGGGCGCCGATGCGCGCATCTCTCCAGCCGAACTCCCGGATGTGTTTCGTCTGCGGGATGCAGAACCCGGTCGGCCTGAAGGTGCGCTTCTACGAGGAAGGGGCCGAGGGGGTGCGGGCGGAGGTGGTGATCCCCGAGGTCTATCAGGGCTATCCGGGTGTGGCCCACGGTGGCATCGTGGCCGCCCTGCTGGACGAGGCGGCCGGTCGGGCGTTGATGATCGGGGATCCCATGCGCTTCATGGTGACCGCCCAGCTCCGGGTGCGCTACCATCGTCCGGCCCCCACGGGGCAACCTCTGGTCCTCACCGCCCGCCCCCTCCGCATCGGATCCCGCGTCGCCCGGGCGCAGGCGTCGCTGCGTCGGCAAGATGGCACCCTGTGCGCGGAGGCCGAGGCGATCCTGGTTCAGGTTCCGGCGGAAATCCAGGCGACCTTCGAGGCCGAACGGCCCTTCTGGCGCGTGTATCCGGAGGAGACGGGATGAGGACCCTGGCGAAGGAGGCGCGGACGATGTTGCTGAACCTGCGGGAATACCATCGCCCGAAGACCCTGGCGGAGGCCCTGGCGTTGCTGCGACGCCCCGGCATCCGCACGGTGCCCATCGGCGGGGGCACCCAGGTCCTGGCGGAGGGATCCCGGGAGGTGGAGGCCGTGGTGGATCTCCAGGATCTGGGCCTGTCCTTCGTTCGACAGGAAGGGATGTGGCTGCGCATCGGGGCGACCACCCCGCTGCAAGCGCTGGTGGAGACGCCTGAGACGGCATCCCTCGGCGGGGGCATCCTCGCCCTCGCCGCCCGGGAGACCGCGCCCCTCCCGTTACGGAACCAGCGCACCGTCGGCGGGGCGGTGGTCGGCGCCTCCCCGGAGCAACCTCTGGCAACGGTGTTGCTGGCCCTGGACGCCGAGCTGGTGGTGTTCACGGAGCCGGAGGCCCCGCGGGCGCTGCGCCTGGAGGCCTTTTATGACTACCGGGAGGCCCTCCGGCGCGAGGGGATGATCGTCGCGGAGGTCCGGATCCCCCTTTCCGCTGCCCCTATGGGCGCTGCTTTCCACAAGGTCGCCCGCACGCCTGCCGATGCCCCCATCGTAGGGGTCGCTGTCCGGTTGTTCCGGGGGGTGGATGGCGCCTGCTATGGGGTGCGGATCGCCGCCGGAGGGACCGCGCCGCGGCCGGTGCGCCTGATCGAGGCCGAGCAGGTCCTGGAGGGGCGGCCGCCGGATCCGGAGCGCTTCGCCATGGCCGCAGAGAAAGCCCGGGCCCGGGTGAACCCGCCCGGGGACTTCCGGGGCTCTCCCGAATATCGGCGGGAGATGGTGGCGGTGCTGCTCCGCCGCGCCCTGACCGAGGCCGCCGCTCAGGCGGGTTGGCAGGAGCTCCCATCCTCGTGAAAAACAGATCCGCCTTGATCCGCCTTCCCCAGGAGCGGTTCCGCCGCGACCGAGCGCCCTGGTAATTCGGGGCTGAAGCCCCCTATGTAGGCCGAAATTCATTTCGGCATCCATTGCGTCATCGAAGAGAGGGTGTCGGAGCTAAAGCCCCTCCTACAAAACCGTTTTTTCGTAGGAGCGGCTTTAGCCGCGACCCTTTGCGTCATCGAGAACCAGCGGTTCGGGATTTTCGGAGCGACTTTCGCCGCAACCGTTGCGCCATCGAAGGCCGAGGTTCGGGATGGAAGCCCCCCTGCCAGAAGCGACCGGCGACGTCACAAAGGGTAACGGAGGGTGTGTCCCGATTTTGTCGGGCCTGGCCGCTTTGTAGGACAACTGCGAGCAGTTGTCCTACGATTTTGGGACACACCCGTAACGGAGCCCCGTGGGTTCCCTTGCCGGATCCGTGCTAAAATTGGGGAAAGGGACGGAAAGGCGGTGGCGGCATGGTAGGGGTGCAGAACCCGACCACCCTGGAGTTCCTGCTGGAACAGATCCGCGATCCCCTCAGCCCTTCGGACCGTGCGCTGATCGAGCGCGCCTATGCGCTGGCGGAGCGGGCCCACAGCTGCCAGACCCGCGCCTCCGGGGAACCCTATCTTTACCATTGCCTGGCCGTGGCAGGCATCCTGGCCGAGCTGCGGATGGACCCCCCGGTGATCGCGGCCGCCCTGCTGCACGATGTGGTGGAAGACACCGGGGTGACCCTGGAGGAGATCCGCCGCGAGTTCGGGGAGGAGGTCGCCCGCCTGGTCGATGGGGTCACCAAGCTGAAATACATCGACCGGCTGCGGGCCCAGCCGGAGGACGGGGAGGCCCGGCGCACGACGCGGGACGAGCAGAGCGCGGAGAACATCCGCAAGATCTTCTTCGCCATGGTCGAGGACCCCCGCGTGGTGCTGATCAAGCTGGCCGACCGCCTGCACAACATGCGCACCCTGGGAGCCTTGCCCCCGGAGAAGCAGAAGCGCATCGCCCGGGAGACCCTGGAGATCTATGCCCCCCTGGCCAACCGCCTGGGCATCTGGCAGCTGAAGTGGGAGCTGGAGGACCTGGCCTTCCGCTACCTGGAGCCGGAGAAATACCGGGAGATCGCCCGGGCCATCGATGAGCGCCGGGCAGAGCGGGAGCGCCACATCCAGCAGATCGTGGAGCGCATCAAGGCCCGCCTTGCCGAGGAGGGCATCCAGGCGGAGGTCACCGGCCGGGCCAAACACATCTACAGCATCTACCGCAAGATGCTCCGCAAGGGCGTCTCCTTCGATCAGGTCTATGACGTGCGGGCCGTGCGCATCATCGTGAACACCGTCCCGGAGTGCTATCAGGTCCTCGGCATCATCCACTCCATGTGGCGCCCCATCCCCAAGGAGTTCGATGATTACATCGCCAACCCCAAAGACAACTCCTACCGCAGCCTGCACACGGCGGTGATGCTGGAGGACGGCAAGACCCTCGAGGTGCAGATCCGCACCTGGGAGATGCACTGGGAGGCGGAATACGGCATCGCCGCCCACTGGCTCTACAAAGAGCAGGTCTCCAAACGGGACCTGGCCTTCGAGAAGAAGGTGGCATGGCTCCGCTCCCTCCTGGAGTGGCGGAACGAGGTCACCTCGGCGAAGGAGTTCGTCGAATCCCTTAAGACCGACGTCTTCGAGGATCGCATTTACGTCTTCACCCCGAAGGGGGACGTCATCGACCTGCCCCGGGGGAGCACGCCCATCGACTTCGCCTATCACATCCACACCGAGCTGGGGCACCGCTGCCGCGGCGCCCGGGTGAACGGCCGGTGGGTCCCCCTCAATTACGTCCTCCAGATGGGCGATCAGGTGGAGATCATCCCGGCCAAGCAGGGCGGCCCCAGCCGCGACTGGCTGGATCCGGCCAAGGGCTACGTGAAGACCTCGCGGGCCCGTCAGAAGATCCGCCAGTGGTTCAAACAGCAGGGCCGGGCGGAGAACATCGTCCACGGGCGGGAGATCCTGGCCCAGGAGATCCGGCGTCTGGGGGTGCCCTTCTCGGTGGATGAGGCGGCGCGCCGGCTTTACGCCGAGTTCGGCTACAAGGAGCCGGAGGACCTGCTGGCGGCCATCGGTTGGGGCGACGTCTCCCCGGAGCAGCTGGCCCCGCGCCTGATCCGGATGGAGGAGGAACGGCGTCGGGAGGAGCAGCGGGCCGCCCCGGAGCCCCAGGCTCCCTCGGAGCGTTACGACGCCTCCCGGCCGGTGCTGGTGGAGAACAACCCCCAGGGTCTTCTGATGCAGCTGGCCCGCTGTTGCAACCCGGTGCCCGGGGATGAGGTGATCGGCTACATCACCCGCAACCGCGGCATCACCATCCACCGCCGCAGCTGCCCCAACATCCTGAACGTGCGCACGCCGGAGCGTTTGATCGAGGTGCAGTTCCCCGCCGGGGAGAAGGGCTACCCGGTGGAGGTGGAGATCATCGCCATCGACCGCGTCGGCCTGCTCCACGAGATCAGCGGCGTCCTGAAGGACGAGCAGATCAACATCGCTCGCATCAGCGTGGACACCCGCAACGGCTTCGCGGTCTTCCAGGCCACCCTGGAGGTCCGCTCGGCGGCCCAGCTGCATCGCGCCCTGGCGCGGATCGAACAGATCCCCAACGTCCGCGAGGCCCACCGCCGACGGTGAGGGGGAACACCTTCCCGGAGAGGTGGTCCAAAATCGTGGTATAATTGGTTGCGGAACGCGCCCCCGTCGTCTAGTGGCCTAGGACGCCGCCCTTTCAAGGCGGAGGTCAGGGGTTCGAATCCCCTCGGGGGCACCTGGCCCCGCATTCCCTCACCGGGGATGCGGGGATTTATGTCCCGGCGGAACGGCTGGATCCCGGATCCCCGAGGCAGAGCCCGGAGCACTGATTCCGATGTTCCCGAAACGGATCCCCTCCATGCGCCGGCGGCGCCTGTGGCCTCCGATCGCCGGGATCGCCCTCCCGGGCGGGCTGATCGTGCTCATCCTCCTAAGCGTCCAGCAGACCCTGGCCCTGCCCTCCTGGGGAAGGCCCCTTCAGATCTCTCCAACCCCCACCGGGACCCCGACCCCGGAGCGCGTCCCCTCCTCGACGCCGACCCTCCCTCCGCCGACCGCAACGCCCCTTCCCACCCGGATTCCAACCCCGACCGGGACGCCGACGCCGACCCCCTATCCGTTTTTCCAGGAGCCGCTGCCGCCTTCCGACGGGACCCCGCGCGCCCTTCGGGTTCCCATCCTGATGTATCACTACATCTCCGACCCGCCTCCGGGGGCGGACCGCCTGCGCATGGATCTCTCCGTTCGGCCTTCTCAATTCGAAGCGCATCTGCAATATCTGCGTCAGGCCGGTTACGAGACGGTTTCCCTGAGCGACCTCATCTTCCATCTGACCCAGGGGAAGCCCCTGCCGCCGCGCCCCGTCGTGCTGACCTTCGATGACGGCTACCGGGATGCCTATGAGGAAGCCTTCCCTTTGCTGCAACGCTACGGCTTCCGAGGCACCTTCTTCGTGCTCACAGGGCGCGCCGATGAAGGGGATCCGCGCTATCTCTCCTGGGAGCAGATCCGCCGGATGAGCGAGGCCGGGATGGAGATCCAGCTCCATGGCCGGGAGCACATCCCGCTCAACGGGCGGGATGAGGCCTTCCTGTTCTATCACATCATCGGCGGCAAGCAATCCATCGAAGCCCACACCGGCCGGCCGGTGCGCTTCTTCGCCTATCCGTCCTCCGTTTACGATGAGACGTTGATCCGGTTCCTGGAGGGCTATCGGTTCTGGGGAGCGGTGACCACCGCCTACGGGGCCGACGAGCGTCTGGAGAACCGCTTCCTGTGGCCGCGGATCCGCATACGGGGCACCGACGACGCGCAACGGCTGGCCGAGAAGCTCCGCCAAATCCCCCGCCCATGAGGGGGGCCTCGATGGCCTTAGAGCGCCTGCAGAAGATCCTGGCGCGGGCCGGCCTGGGCTCCCGCAGGGAATGCGAGGAGATGATCCGACAGGGACGGGTGACCGTGAACGGGGTCCCCGCCCACCTGGGGATGCGCGCCGATCCGGAACGGGATGACATCCGGGTGGACGGACGGCCGGTGAAGATCCCGCCTCTGATGGGATTCGTCCTCTACAAGCCGCGAGGGGTGCTCTCGGATCCCATGCCGGGCTCCTCTTCACCCACCGTCTATGATCTGGTTCCCCCGGTGAGGCCTCTTTATGTGGTGGGGCGGCTGGACGCGCGCAGCGAAGGGCTTATCCTCCTGATCAACGATGGGGAGCTTGCCCATCGCCTGACGCACCCGCGCAATGAGCATCCCAAGGTTTACCACGTGCTCGTGGAAGGACGACCGGAGGCGGAAACCCTGGAGCGCTGGCGGCGCGGGATCTTCCTGGACGGCCGACGGACCCGGCCGGCGAAGGTGCGGGTGATCCGTTATGAGGGGGCGCACACCTGGCTGGAGGTGGAGATGCGGGAGGGGAAGAAACGCCAGATCCGGCGCATCGCCGCCCGCCTGGGCCATCCGGTGCGCCGCCTCATCCGCATCCGCATCGGGCCGGTGACCCTGGGGCGGCTGAAGCCCGGCCAGTGGCGTCCGCTCACCGAACAGGAGCTTCGACAGCTCCGTTCTCTGAAGGCCGAGAAATCCCCTCGTTCCCGCCCGCGCCGGGCAGGGCAGCGGTCTGCGGCGCAAAAGGGATAAGCCCCTGTATCGAAGAGCTCAGGCCCGCTTCCTCCCTCGGGAGGCCAGCCACCGGGCCAGGGACGCCGGGCTCTCGGCGGAGGGCTTTCCCAGAAGCAAGCCCTCTACGCTCACATCCTCATCCAGATCCGGCCAGTGGATGCCATAGCCGGCCCCGGCGATCTCAAACCTCTGCCGCTCCTCCGGCGTCCCATGAACCAAACGTGGATACCAGCTCAGAGGCACCATGAGGGTGCGGCCGTCCTCCAGATCCACAACCAAACTATCCTCTGTTACGCGGACCTGAAGAATTTTAGGAAGCACCAGAGTGGCCGCCACAGAAGTCATCCCATCGCTCCCGCAGAAGATCCAACTCTTCCGTCAGAATTGATTCGATCTGCCGCAACTCAGCCCGACTATAGCCATAATTGACTGCCAGGATTACAACAGGATCGAGCCAAAACTTGGCGCTTTTATTTTCTCGATCTACATGGACATGGCGAGGCTCGTTACAATCATGCGAGTAAATATAAACCCGATATGGCCCCTTTCTCAGCAGAGTCGGGCTCATTGCTGGTTATCATTGGGACGATTGGATCGGAATCACTTCTTCTGGGCCTTCTGCTCCTTCGGACGCTTGGCGCCGTATTTGGATCGGCCCTGGCGCCGCTTCTCCACCCCCGCTGCGTCCAGGGCGCCGCGGATGATGTGGTAGCGCACCCCTGGCAGGTCCTTCACACGGCCGCCTCGCACCAGGACCACCGAGTGCTCCTGCAGGTTGTGGCCCTCGCCCGGGATATACGCCGTGACCTCCACGCCGCCGGTCAGGCGCACCCGGGCGATCTTCCGCAGGGCCGAGTTGGGCTTCTTGGGGGTCATGGTGCGCACCACCACGCACACCCCCCGCCGCTGGGGCGCCCCTTTGGGGTCCCAGTAGCGCTCCCCGGTGAGGGAGTTATACACCCAGTGGAGCGCCGGCGACTTGCTTTTCCGAACCTTAGGCTTTCGCCCCTTGCGCACCAGCTGATTGAATGTCGGCATGCTCCCGGATCCCCCTTGTGTTTCCGATCGGATCTCGAGCCGAACAGACGCAGGTTATTTTACACAGCCGATAGCGGGCTGTCAATGCGAACGGGTTCGAACCGCCCCGGCCGGGGGGCGAGCCAGGAGCAGGCTTCCCAGGAAGAGCAGGCCGGCAAGGCCGTAGACCACATCATAGCCCATCAGCCCTCCGGTGCTCCGGTTGATGGCGTCGATGGCCGGGCCGCTCAAGCGGGCGATGGCGCTGCCGAGGGCAGTGGCCATGTTCCCCAGCCCGAGGTAGCGCGCGGATTCCTCGGGGGGAACGATGCGGGTGATCCAGGTCCAGCTGGCGGCCACGAACAGCGCGACCCCGATCCCGATCACCAGGGAGGCCGCCACCAGGGCGGGCAGCTCCGGCCGCCCGACCAGTCGGGAGACCGCCAGGAACCCGAAGGTGCCCAGGCCTGCCAGGACCCCTGCCCCGCGCAACAGCGGCCGCGTCCCCCAGCGGTCCGCCAGGGTCCCCGCCGGCACCATCAGGAGCAGGATCATCGCCCCCAGGATGGCCGAGAGGGTCCCGTTCAGGGATTGGGCCTGCTCCATCGTTAGACCCATGGTGTCGCGGAGGAAAAAGATCAGGAAGGTGCGCAGCGTCAGCAGCGCCCACCAGAAGACCAGGCGATGGGCCAGCCAGAAGGCGAAAGTGGGCGCCCGGCTCCAGTCCACCTGATAGATCCAGGTGGGGCGACGGGAGGGCGGCTCCGCCAGGGCCTGGGAGGGCACCGCGGCGGCCGTGATCAGGCCCACCGCCAGATAAACCCCCAGCAGCACCGGATACGGCCCCCAGATCTGGCCGCGCCCCAGGAAATATCCGGCGACCAGGGGGCCGATCACCACCGCTGGGATCTCCATGAACCCCTTGATCCCGGAGGCCCGCCCTCGCCGATCCTCGGGCACGTGATCGGGGATCAACCCCTGATAGGCCGCCTGCACCATGTTCGAGAACGTCTGCACCAGCAGCAGGGCCAGGATCAGCATGGGCACCGAGGGGGCGGCCACCAGGAGGGCGAGGGCCAGGGCAAGGAGCAGGCTTCCCAGCCAGAGGAAAGGCTTCCGGCGGCCCCAGGGGCTCCGGAGCTGATCGCTCCGGGCACCGAAGATCGGCTGGACCAGCGCGGCCCACACCAGGCCGATGAAGGCGACGCTCCCCAGCAACGTGTTCTGCCAGCCCGGGCCGGCCAGCTGGCTGGCCTTCTGGCTCAGCCACGGCGGGTCCACGATGTTCGAAGTCATGGTCAGGGCGAGCCCATAGAGGCTCAGGGCGATCCACTGTGGCCACGTCGTCGCGGCGCCGCGCGGGGTGGCCATCATCGAGGCCTCCAGAGATCCCGAAGGTGTTGCTCCGACCGCCACACAGGGCGGGAAGCTGCGCACCTCCATTTTACGGCTTCCCGCCCCAGGCGGAGATATGCCCACGAGCGGATCGCCGGGAGGAGCGCGGCTCATCCATCGCCGGGGGACCCGTCTTATCATGAGCGCGGCAGGCCGGGATCACGGCTGTGAGACCAATCGAGGAACGGAACCGCATCCATGAAGGACCTCACCCTGGTGATGATGGTGGGCCCTTTGGGAGCTCATCCCCTCGAGCGCACCATGGGGTTCCTCCTGCGGATGGCTGCGCGGGAGACCCTCAGCCGGATCATGGGCACCGGTCGGGTGACCCGGGCCGTCCTGGCGGCCCCGGATCTGGAGGGGCTGGAGTCCCTGGGCCACGCGCCCTTCCCCCTCGAGATCGATCTGGATCCCGCCTCGCAACCCTTTGATTTCGGCTCCCGCCTGGCGGATCTGATCGCGCGTTACCGGATCTCGCGCCTTCTGTATGTCGGCGCAGGCGCTTCCCCGCTCATGACATCCGAAGACTGGGACGCGGCCCTGGAGGCTTTCCAGGAGATGGAGGAGGGGCTGCTGACCAACAACCTGCACTCCAGCGACTGGATCGCCCTGGCCCCGGCGGAGGCCGTTCGGGCACGTCCCCACCGGCTCCCCACCGACAACGCCATGGCCTGGGTCCTTCGCCGGGAAGGGGGGCTCCCGGCGCGCGCCTGGCCGCGCTCCACCGCCTCCCTCCTGGACCTGGATACGCCGGTGGATGCGTTGATCGTCGCCCGTCATCCTCTGGCCCCGCCCGCCCTGCGCGCGGCGGTGGTGGAAACCGGATGGGACGACCGCCGGGTCGCGCGGATAGAGGCCCTGCTGCGGACGCCGGGGAGCCGCCTGATCCTGGCCGGCCGGGTTCCCTCCTGGGCCTGGGCGGCCCTGGAACGCCATGCCCAGGTCTGGACGCGGGTGTTCAGCGAGGAGCGCGGCATGCAGGCCAGCGCCCGGATGCAGCGCGGGGAGGTCCGCTCCCTGGTGTATGCCTACCTGCAGGCCGTCGGGCCCCGCGCGTTCTTCCAGACCTTAGGGGAGCTGGCGGATGGAGCCCTCCTGGACATCCGGGTCTGGATGGCCGCGGCCGGGCGCTGGCCGGAACCCGTCGATCGCTATGCGGCCGATCTGTTCGCGTGGGAAACCATGCGCGATCCGCTCCTGCGGGAGTGGGTGGAGGCGGCCGCCGGGGCGCCCCTCCCGGTGTTGCTGGGCGGCCACACCCTGGTCTCCGCCGGCCTGGTGGCGCTGCTGGAAAGCGCCCTGGGGATCCCCCGCCTTCCCTTGTAATCGGGTGTCGTGTCGCTGTGCTCCCCGGTGGGCTGACCCGAAGTAAAATGTGGGGCGACCTGTGGAGCCGGAGGGGGCGATGGGCCGCTGGGGCTGGCGGATGGGGGGAGCGCTGATCTTTCTTATGGGATTAGGGGCGCTGTGGGAAGGGCTCCACCTGCTTCCCCCGCGGTATGTCGCCCGCCTGGTCCCGGAGCCCCTTCAGGCCTGGATATGGCCCGCCCATCCCGCCGCCGTCCCCACTCCCTCGACGCCGGTGCCCCCGGAGCGACTGGCCGTTCTCCTGACGCCCCTCACGCCTGCGCTGCGACCCTCCCCAGGCCCCACCCCTTCCCGGACCCCGGTCCCCTCTCCTTCTCCTCGTCCATCGCCCTCGCCCACTCCTCGCCCCTTGCCGACGCCGACGGTGACCCCGCCGGTTTTCCCCGGGCCCACCCAGGCCGCGCGCAACACCCCGGCAGCCCTGAACGAGGCCGACGTCCTGCTGTATGGCGTGCGCCACACGTTCCAGACCTGGAACAATTGCGGCCCGGCCACCTTGGCCATGGCGTTGAGCTTCTACGGCTGGCGGGGCACTCAGAAAGAGGCCGCTGCTGTCCTCAAGCCGGACCCCGAGGACAAGAACGTTTCCCCCGAGGAGATGGCGGCCTTCGCCCGGAGCCTGGGGCTGGGGGCCCGGGTGCGGGTGAACGGAACCCTCCCCCTCTTGCAGCAGCTGCTCCGAAACGGGTTCCCGGTGATCATCGAGACCGGCTTCGAGCCGGACCCCCGGCAGGGGTGGATGGGGCACTACCGCCTGCTCATCGGGTTCAGCGAGCGGCGGGGCCAGTTCATCGTGATGGATTCTTACATGGGGCCGAACCAGGGGATCCCTTACGCCGAGGTGGACCGATACTGGCGCCACTTCCAGCGCGCTTATATCGTGATCTATCGTCCGGAGGATGAGGAGCGGGTGCGGGCGCTGATCGGGCCGGTCTGGGACGACGATGGACGGATGTGGGCGGAAGCCCTCGCCCGGGCCCAGGAGGAGCTCGTCGCCGATCCCCGGGACGCCTTCGCCTGGTTCAACGCCGGCGCGGCGTTCCTCCATCTGGGGCGGGCGGAGGAGGCGGCGACGGCCTTCGATCAGGCCCGGACCCTGGGGCTGCCCTGGCGGATCCTCTGGTATCGCTTTGAGCCCTTTGAGGCCTACCTGGCCGTCGGCCGCTACGCCGACGTGATCGCCCTGGCCGACGCCAACCTCCGGGTCACGCCCTATGTGGAAGAGTGGTATGACTACAAAGGGCAGGCCCTGCTGGCCTTGGGGGATCGGGAAGGCGCCCGCGCCATGTTCCAACGGGCACTACAGTTCAACCCGAACTTCCAGGCCGCTCGGGAGCATCTAACGGCCCTCACCCCATGAGCCTTCCTCCATCCACCGAAGCGGGGCGGAGCCTCGCCCCGCAGCCACCGCCCCAGCCCGATCCGCCATCCTCCCACCCGGAACGCAAGCCCCTCATCCGGATTCCCCTGCTCCGCCAGCCGGCACAACCGCTCCCGCTCCCCCGCCACCCGATGCTCCTGCCCATACCAATGCACCCAGTCCTGGGCATCCAGAAACATCCGTTGTTCCCCCGTTTTTCGATATTTTGCACGAAAATTAGTTTAAATCTTCAGCAATTTAATCATCTCATAAATTTTATTTTTTGTCAAAAAGGGAGGGCCTGCTTCCTTCAGGCCCTCCCTTCCGGGCGGGGGCGGCTGGCTAAAACGTTCCCTTTAGCGTCTCCAGGCGCTCGATGAAGGCGGCTGGGGCGAAGAGCCAGGCGTGGTAAGCGGGGTCGTAGTAGCGCCCCCGGAAGGGATGCGGGTTGCGGACCACCCGGGGGTCCAGCCCCTTTGAGCAGACGATGAAGCTCCACCAGTTGCAGGGGTAGGTGGAATAGGGCATGGGGATGGTCTCCACGTATCGGAACAGCCGGCTCAGCGCGCCCCGCACCGTCGGCGCCTCGTAGCCCAGGTAGCCTTCCCGGAACAGGGATTCCGAAAGATGGAGGGCCAGCATCCCTTCATCGGTGAGGTGTTCCGCGCACAGCCGGAAGAAGACGGGATCGAAGAGGCTGCGGGCCAGCTCCGCCAGAGGATCGTTGGAGTCCAGAAGGATGACATCATAGGATCCGGCCTGCTCCTCGAGGAACGAGCGGCCGTTGCCGATGATCAAGCGGACCCGGGGATCGTCGAAAGAGGAGGCGAACTCGGGCATATGCTGCCGGCACAGCTCCACCACCCGGCCGTCGACCTCCACCACCGTCACCTCCTCCACCGTCGGATAGCGCAGGGCCTCCCGGGCCACCCCGCCGTCCCCGCCCCCGATGACCAGCACGCGGCGGGGGTTGGGATGGGCCATCATCGCCGGGTGGACCAGGGACTCGTGGTAGAAAAACTCGTCCCGCTGGGTGAACTGGATCACGCCGTCCAGGACCAGGGCCTTGCCCCAGTTCTCCAGCTCCAGGATGGCGATCTCCTGCAGCGGGCTGCGCTCGTGGGCCAGGACCCGGCGGACCTGGTAGACGGCGGTGATGGTGCTCTCCTCGGCGAAGGTCAAGGTCATGCCCTCGAAGGGCTCCTCTGCCAGCGCTCCCTGAGCCATCGGTCCTCCTCTGGATGAAAGGGATAAGCGGTTACGGCCCGCCCGAAAAAGCGAAAAGCCTTCCGCGATGGGGACATCGCAGAAGGCTTTCGGGCAGGCAGTGAGGCGGGTGGGACTCGAACCCACAACCGTCGGCTTAAAAGGCCGCTGCTCTGCCGGTTGAGCTACCGCCCCATTCATGCCCAATTCTAACCTTCTCCGGAGGGCCTGTCAAACCCGATGCCCTCCCCGCCCTCAGAAAGCCGGATGCGGACGGAGGCCGCGTGGCCGTGGAGCCCCTCCACCTCCGCCAGGGTGGTGATCACCGGGGCCAGGCGGCGCAGCCCTTCCTCCGTGAGGGCCTCCACCTCGATCCGCCGGATGAAGGTGTCCACCGAAACCGAGGAGGCCGCCCGGGCCCAGCCCCCCGTCGGCAGGGTGTTGTTGGTCCCGGTGGCGTAATCCCCCGCCGCCACCGCCGACCACGGCCCCAGGAAGACCGACCCGGCGTGGCGGATGCGGGGGAGGACGGCCCAGGGATCGCGGGTGTAGATCGCGAGATGCTCCGGCGCGTAGGCGTTGCACACCGCGATGGCCGTCTCCAGGTCCGCGGTGACGATCAGCCCGCCGTAGGTCTCCAGGGCCTGGCGGGCGATGGGCCAGCGGGGCAGCGCCGGGCCCTGACGCTCGATCTCCCGACGCACCGCCCGGGCCAGCTCCTCGACAGGGGTGACCAGGAGACACGAGGTCTGGGGATCGTGCTCCGCTTGAGCCAGGAGCTCCGCCGCCACCCAATCCGGGCGGGCGGTCTCATCGGCCAGCACCACCACCTCCGTCGGGCCCGCCAGCATGTCGATGGCCGTCTCCCCCATCACCAGCATCTTGGCCGCCAGAACGTAAATGTTGCCGGGGCCGACGATCTTATCCACCCGCGGGATGGTCTCGGTGCCGTAGGCCATCGCCGCGATGGCGGCCACCCCACCCACCAGGAAGAAATCCGTGACCCCGGCCGCGTCCGCAGCCGCCAGCACGGCCGGATGACGCCCGGCCGGCGGGGTGCAGGCCACGATGCGGGGGACGCCCGCGACGGCGGCGGGGATCCCCAGGGCGTGGACGATGGTGGGATACACGGCGCGACCGCCCGGGATGTAAAGCCCGGCGGAATCGAGGGGCCGGATGATCTGACCGGCCAGCACCCCGGGGGCCATCTCCATCAGCCAGATCGGCCGCTCCCGCTGCGCCTCATGAAAGCGACGGACGGCCTCGGCCTCCCGGCGCAGCGCCTCCCGAACCTCCGGGGAGAGCTCCTCCCAGGCCGCGGCCATGGCCTCCCGGCTCACCCGCCACTGCGACGGCGGCCGATCCACCCCATCGAAGCGACGCATGTAGTCCTGCACCGCCGCGTCGCCCCGTCGGCGCACGTCCTCCAGGATGGCCTTCACTTCGGGGAGCACTTCCGTGAGATCCGCCCGGGCCCGCAGCAACAGGCGCCGACGCGTCTGCGGATCCAGCGCCTCCCACCGGTAGATCTCCATCGCCTTCTCCTCCCTGAGGATCAGCGAAGCCCTCGGCGCTCCGCCAGGACCTGGAGCACCGCATCCCAGCTTAAGCCGCGCAGGCTCAGGCCCACCGTCAACATGTAAAGAAGATCCGCCGCCTCCTCCAGGACCCGGCGGTCGGACTGATGCCGGAGGGCCAGGAGCACCTCGACGGCCTCCTCCCCGATCTTCTTGGCGATCTCATCGGGGCCGGCGGCGAACAGCTGCGCGGTGTAGGACCCCGCCTCCGGATGATCCCGCCGGGATTCCACCACCTGCTCCAGGCGGTGGAGGATGGAGCCGGACGGCGGCGGGGTCTCGGATCCCTCCAGCGCGCGGTGGAAGCAGCTGGGCCGGCCGGTGTGACAGGTCGGGCCGGCCGGGAGGGCCTGCACCAGGACCGCGTCCGCGTCGCAATCCAGCCGGATCTCCACCACCCGGAGGACGTTCCCGGAGGTCTCGCCTTTCCGCCAGAGGCGGCCCCGGGATCGGCTCCAGAAGTGCACCTCCCCCGTCTCCCGGGTGCGCCGGAGGGCTTCCTCGTTCATCCAGCCCAGCATCAGCACCCGGCCGGTGACCGCGTCCTGCACCACCGCCGGGCGCAGCGCCTCCTCAGATCCCGAGCTCCAGCCGGAAGGGGTTGAAATCGGTGTCATAGTCGTAATAATCCTCCTGTTCCAGCTGCTTGAGGGCGCCCACGACCAGATACGTCACCGGGGTCATCACCGCCTCGACGCCGACCTTGAACAGATAGTTGGTGAGCACCAGGGTCGTGAAGAGGCTCCAGGGAAACACCCCGAACAGGGAGGCCACGGTGACGAAGACCCCGGTGTCCACCAGCTCTCCAACCAGCGTGCTGCCGATGGTGCGGGACCACAGGTAGCGCCCGCGGGTGAGGATCTTCATTTGAGCCAGGGTGAAGGAGTTGGCGAACTCGCCCGACCAGTAGCCCAGGAGGCTGGCCAGGACGATGCCGCCGGTGCTCATTCCTCCCAGGATCGCCTCATACGCGCGCTGGCCGGCGTATCGCTCCCACTCGGGATCCCCCGGGAGGATCCGCACCAGCCACAGGATAAAGGCGCTCAACGCGAGACACGCGAAACCGGTCCGGATCACCCGGCGGGAGCGGCGGTAGCCGTAAACCTCGGTGAGGATGTCCCCGAAGATGTAGCTCACCGGGAAGAGGATCGTGCCGGCGTCGAAGGCCAGGCGCACGCCGAAGAGGCTCACCCCCCAATCGACGATCTTGGCCGAGGAGGCGATGTTGCTCACGATGAGCACGGTGACGAAAAGGGCCATCACCAGATCGAAGAAGCGATACGGGCGAGTGGGCATGCGGATTCCCTCCTCGAGAACGGGATGGCGATCCGCTTCACCCGGTCAGACCAGGCGGACAGGGATCCCGCGCTCCGCGAGATAGCGCTTGAGATCGGCGATGCGGAGCTCGCGGAAATGGAAGAGGGAGGCGGCCAGGGCCGCGTCGGCTTTCCCCTCGGTGAAAACCCGGTAGAAATGCTCCGGCGCCCCCGCCCCCCCGGAGGCGATGACGGGGATCCCCACCGCCTCGGCCACCGCGCGGGTGAGGGCCAGATCATAACCCTCCCGGGTGCCGTCCGCGTCGATGCTGGTGAGCAGGATCTCCCCGGCCCCCCGGCGCTCGGCCTCCCGGGCCCACGCCACCGCGTCGAGCCCGGTGGGCGTGCGCCCGCCGTGGATGTAGACCTCCCACCGGTCCGGGCCGACCCGTTTGGCGTCGATGGCCACCACCACGCACTGGGAGCCGAAGCGCCGCGCCGCCTCCGTGATCCGCTCGGGGTGTTGCACCGCCGCCGTGTTGATGCTCACCTTGTCCGCCCCGGCCCGCAACAGGGCCCGGAAATCCTCCACATCCCGGACCCCCCCGCCGACGGTGAAGGGGATGGAGAGGACCTCCGCCACGCGCCGCACCACCTCCAGCAGGATCCCGCGGTCCTCAACGGAGGCGGTGATATCCAGGAAGACCAGCTCATCGGCCCCTTCCTCCTCATAAAAGCGGGCGTGCGCCACCGGGTCCCCGGCGTCGCGCAGGTCAACGAACCGCACCCCCTTGACCACCCGCCCGGCCCGGATATCCAGACACGGGATGATGCGCCTGGCCAGAGCCATCTCCACCTCCCCTTTGACCAAGCTCCCCCCTAAATATCCCCTTCCATCCGCAGCCAGTCCCGAACCCGCGCTACGAGCTCCCGGAGCACCCCCGCCTCTTCCCAGGCCATCCGGTAGACCGGCTCGGGGGTCACCTCCCGGTATTCATGGCTCATTTCATTCCGAGAGCGCGCGATCCGCCGCAACCGCTGTCGGAAGGGATCCTCCCATCCCAGGCGCGCGGCCAGCTGGTCCAGGCACAGGACGAAGCATCCGGGGGCTTGGCGGAACTTGCGCGCCATGATATGGTTGCAGAGCGCGGCGGCTCCCTCCACCGCCTCCACGAGGAGCATTTTGACCGCCAGGACATTGCGCTCATCCTCCAGGAAGGCTGGGAGATCGGGAGCAGTGTAGGCCGCGAGCCGCTCGACCCGCTCCAGGATCTCCGCGCTGAGCCGGGCCACGCGCTCCGGATCAACTTTCATGGCAACAGCTCCCTCAGGAACTGGCGGACGTAAGGCTCCCAGTGCATCCACTCCCAGCCCGTCCGCTCCAGGAGTTCTATGAAGCGCTCCATATCGCGGATGAGCAAGGGGCGGCCGTTCAGGATCTGCACCTGCAGCCCCAGCGGCGCGCGGGCGAAAACCACCACATCCACAGGATAACCCAGGGCGACAGTCCAGTTAGCGGCGCGATCGAGCTCGTAGCGCTCGGGGTCCGCCCCCGGGGCCAGCCCCAGGCCGACGTCGATGTCCGCGAAGGGCAGCTCGGGATCCAGGACGGAGCCAAAGACGGTGGCGAACTCGACCTCCGCCTCCCTCTCCACCTGCGCCCGCAGCCGGTCCAGCAAGCGCTCCCGCTCCGCCATCGGGAGAAAGAACCGCGGCCGCATCATAGAAGGCCTCCCGCCCAGCCCCCTGCTTATTTAGCATCGCGTTATTCGCATGAATTTAATAGGACCTCTCAATAATTCTTCAAGACTTCTCAATAATGCGCCAGCCCGGCCGATAGCGCCTTCCCCGCTTCTCTCCCTCAGGTTCCAGCCACCCTAAGGAAACCAGCTTACGGGCGATCCAGTTGGCCCGCCAGATAGGTGGCCCGCTCCAGACGGGAGCGCTTCATGGCTTCGATGTCCCGGGCTGGGAAGGGGAGGTTCTGGGAGCCCACCCGCAGGAGGTATCGCCCATCGGTGAGCTGATGTGCCTCCGCGCTCCAATCGGTCTCAAAAATCCAAACACGCCGTCCTTCCAGCCCAATCTTCACGAAGCGAAAATTCAGTTGAGGGCGAATGAGGCCCTGGATCTGTTTCCAGATTGTCTCCGGATACTTATCTGGAACACCGGAGACTGTTCCATCGTCCTCTATGCCGAGCACGACGGTTCCGCCGTCGGCGTTGGCCATCGCTGCCAGCGCTTCCGCTACATCGCGCGCCACCTCTTTGATGGGACGGGGACGAGGGGTCCTGCCCGTCTGATCATAACAACTCTTGCGCTCCAGGAACTTCCCCTCGGGTTGCGTCGTCAGCCAGCCCCAGCTCATTCCCAGTGGCTCAGAATCCTCGAAATGCCTCGCATCACAGATAAACAGCAGCCGGTCCAGCAGGCACTCCTGCTCCGCCATCGGGAGAAAGAACCGCGGCCGCATCATCCAGGGCCTCCGGGTTCGGCCGGGCGCAGGCGCGCCATCGCCTCGCGCAGGGTGAACCGCCCCTCGTGCAGGGCCCGGCCGAGGATCAGCGCCTCCAGGCCGTGGGCCGCCGCCCGGGCCGCCGCCTCCACGTGTTCGAGGGTCCCCACCCCCCCGGAGAGCAACACCCGCACGCCGCTGGCCCGGGCGATCCGGAGGGCCCCTTCCACGTCCGGCCCGGCGAGGGTCCCATCCCGCAAGGTGTCCGTATAAAGGATCCGACACACCCCCCGCGCGGCCCACGCCCGGGCGAAGGCATCAGGGTCCCCCGCCGCCTCCTGCCAGCCCGCCCAAGTCAGCTGCCCTCCCCGGACCTCCACCGCCAGCACCAGACGTTCCGGGCCGAAGCGGGCCAGGGCCGCCTCCAACGATGCGGGATCCCGAATGGCCATCGTGCCCACCACCGCGCGCGCAACCCCCCAGGAGAACGCCCGCTCCAGGTCCGCCAGGGTGCGCAAGCCGCCGCCCAGCTGGACCTGAAGCGGGGCCTCCCGGACCAGGCGGGCGATCACCGCCGCGCTGGCCCCCGAGGCCCCGAAGGCGCCGTCCAGGTGGACGACGTGCAGCCAGCGGGCGCCCTCTTCCGCCCAGCGCGCCGCCTGCTCCAGGGGGTCCACCGGATACACGATCCGACGACGGGGATCTCCCTGGATCAGGCGGACGACCTGGCCTTCGAGCAGGTCCAGGGAGGGGATCAATTCCAGCGCCATTCCCGAGCCCTCACAGGCGCAGGAAGTTCTCCAGGATCCGCTGGCCCGCGCGATGGCTTTTTTCAGGGTGGAACTGGACCCCCATCACCGACCCGCGGGCCACCGCCGAGGCGTAGCGGATCCCGTAAACCGTAGTGGCGATGACCACCTCCGGATCCTCCGGCTCGCAATAATACCCATGCACGAAATAGGCATAGGCGCCGTCCGGGACCCCGCGCAACAGGGGATGGTCGCCCCGGCGCTCCAGCTGGTTCCATCCGATCTGCGGGATCTTCCCGGCCTCAGGCGGGAAACGGCGGACGCGGCCCTGCAGCAACCCGAGGCCGACATAGCGACCCATCTCCTCGCTCTCCTCGAAGAGGAGCTGCATCCCGAGACAGATGCCCAGGAGAGGCTTGCCGGCGGCGACGGCGGCCCGCAAGGGCGCCACCCAGCCTCGGGCCTGCAGGCCGGCCATGCCGTCCCCGAAGGCTCCCACGCCGGGCAGGATCAGGCGGTCCGCCCACTCCAGGTCCGCCGGATCCTCGCTCAGCCGCACCTCGGCGCCCAGGCGCTGGAGCGCCCGCACCACGTTCCCCAGGTTGCCGATCCCGTAATCGATCACCAGAACCCGCGTCATGCGTGCCCCCACCGGGCAGCCATCCTACCCGGTCTTCGGATGTTCTCCATTCTATCGCACGCCGGAAGGCTCGCGGATCGCGGATGGCAAGGCATAAACGAATGGGGCTGGGCCCTGATGGACCCAGCCCCGCGAAGGATCGGGCGGCCGCGACGAGGTTACGGGGTGACGGCCTGGGCCTGCGGCCGCTGGAGGGCCTGCACGGCTTTCAGCTGGGCCTGGCGGGCGTAGTTGATGGATTCCGCCAGCAACCGCATGGCCTCCTGGGGGTTGTGGAAGCCAAGGGAGTTCTCCACGGCCACGAAATCCCAACGCATGTGGGCCTTGCGGAACAGCGTCCGGGCTTCCTCCGCCAGCTTGGGATCCGCGTTGGGGTTGTCCTTGACCGCCTTCAGGGCCTCGATGGCCTCCACCAGGGCCATCTCCGCCGCGTCCTGAAGGGCCTTAGTGGTCGTCTGGATGATCTCCACCCGTTTGCGGATGAAGGGGATGTCCAGATGGCACGTGCCGCAGGCCTGCTCCATGCGATGCCAGGGGCTGGCCGCCTGATGGGAAGTGTATTTGATCCCGCCCTCGATCACGAAGGGCATATGGCAATCGGCACAGGCGACCCCGGCCAGGTAGTGAGTGGAGTTAGCGGTGTATAGCTCATACTCTGGGTGCTGGAACTTCACCAGCGGCACGCCGGTGGAAGGATGGGTCCAGTCGGCGAATTTCCGCTCGTTGTAGTAGGCCTCGATGTCCTCGAAGCGGGTCCCCTTCTCCCACGGGAACACCAGGTAATCCTTGGGCTCCTTGGCGAAGTAATACTCCACGTGACACTGGGCGCGGGTCAGGGAGCGCAGCTCCTGGCGGGTGAGCTGATTGATGTCCTTGCCCAGCTTCTGGAGGGCCTCCTTCAGGGCCACCTGCTTGATCGTAGGCGCCATGGTCTTGGGGTCGTGGCAGTTGGCGCAGGAGACCGGATGCTTCACTTTCCCTTCCTCATAGAGCTTTTCGAAGGAGGCCGCGTAGAAGTTCGCCGGGCCCATCTCCTCCAGCAGGCGGGGGACATCGGCCGACTTGCAGCTCCAGCAGGTCCCCGGGGTCACCCCGCCGCGCCGCTGGGCCAGGGCCTGGCGCCGCTTGCTCTTGAGCGTGTCCTCCACCGAGTAAGCATGCCCGCGGTCCTCGCCCCATTCGACGGCGAAGAGGTGGCCTTCCCATAGGATCTTCAAGCGGGGATCCTCCTCCAGCTTGTCGAAGGGGACCGAGCCCGCGTAGAGGGTCTTGCGGCCCTCCTTGGTGCGGAGCCAGCTCTCATACTCCCGGGGGAAGGCCAGGCCCCATACCGCGGGGTTCGTCTCGCCCTCGGGAATGGCCACCGGCCGCACCACCTCCAGGCGCGGCCCGCGCAGCTGGACGATCACCAGCGCCAGGGCCAGGCCCAGCACGATCACCAACACCACCAGACCCGCAATCCGAAATCAGAGCGGCGGCATCCGCTGGAACATCCTCACCTCCTTTCTAAGAGGGTGCCGAAGGCGATGGAACGCCGTTCCCCATGGGCCACTGTGCGATGGCAATCGAAGCAGAAGCGCTCACCCTGAGGCAACCCGCTCTGACCGGAGACCGTATTGAAATGGCAGCGCACGCAGTTCGCCTGAACGATCTGTCGGGTCAACGGGTCCGCGCGGATCTGGGCCGGGATCTGATAGGTAGTGTAGAAGTAAACGTGCTGCATCCCCTTCGTGACCTTCGTCGCCCATTTGAGGGGGAACTCGTGGGGGGTATGGCAATCGTTGCACACCGCGACCCGGCGATGGGCAGCGTGGAACCAGCCTTCATAGGAGGCGTTCATCACGTGGCAGTTGTTGCAGGCTTCCGGGTTATCGGACAGATAGGCCCCGAGGCCCTGAGGGGCGAGGAACAGCGCGCCCAGCCCGGCGACGATGAGCACACCGATCACCCCTCCGATCGCCCAGTAGACGGTCGTCCGCATCCGCATCCTCCCCGAGGGGTGTCCTCCTGGGCGGCGAAGCCCCAAGTGTTATTTCAACTTGATAAATAACACAAGACGGACCGCCAAGACCAGTGAGCCTCTTCATAATCCGAGAATGACCCAAAACCTGACTGGTCCGTCGATTTTAAGCGCGAGCTTTCGGCCCGGGGGATCCGCGCCGGTAGACACACCGCTTCTCACGGGAGCGGAGGCCGGTCATCGGAAGGCGCGTCCCCGTGGTCCTGAGGACGCCATCGGACGCTTCGGTAGAGAAGCCCTCCGATCAGCCCGGCCAGCCATCCCAGGCTGAGGGCCGGCGAGATGGCCTCCCCCTCCCGCCCCACCCGGATGCGGGCCAGAACCACGGTCCCTGCTTCCACGGTGACCTCTGCCGCATGCAGGCCCACCCCGCTCGGAAGCTCCACCGCCCAGCTTCCTGCCGGCAAACGGAACGCCCGAGGCGGCCCGCCATCGAGCTCCACCCGAAGGCGCGCGTCCCCCTCGCTGGTCCCTTCCAGGCGCAGCCGTCCGCCGTAGAAGGTCCACGTCACCCGGGCCCCCGGAGAGCCCCGACGGGCGCCCTCCTCCGCCTCCGCCCACGGGCCCTCCCAACGCAGCGCCCAGTGGGCCGCCGTGTGGACCCCGGGGTCCATCCGGGGAGGCTGGCGCAGATAGGCCTGGAGCGCCTCGTAGGCGGGCAGCGGCGTGAAGTCGGGCTCCACAATGGCGAAGTAATAGAACGATTGATCCCGCTCCCGATCCGAAGCCCGCTTGAAGAACCACACGCTGGCCACCGCCACCCATGGCCACTCCCGCCGGATGCGCTCGAAAGCCTCCACCAGATAGCGGGCCTTCTGTTCCTCGGTCACCTGGCCGAAGCGCTTGTCCCCCACCCAGTCCGGCACCGCGTTCCAGCCCATCTCCGCGATGTAGATGGGCTTGTGCGCATCCCCATGGCGCACCATGACATCCCGGATGTAAAGGGCGCGGTTGATGTTGATGACATAAGGCCGCAGGCGGCGGTCCGTGGGCCCGGACCACAGGCCGTAGCCCTGGACGGAGAGGGCGTCGAAGCAGGACCCTGCCCCGGCCCGATACATCCGCTCCAGGAAGACGACATCGTTGATCCCGTTGGGCGGATAGGGGTTGAGGGAGAGGGTGGGAGCCAGGGCCCCGGCGATGACCACGATGCGGGGATCCACGGCCTTCAGCCGGCGATAAGCCCGACACAACAGGTCCGTATACGCCTCCGGGTCCACGGCGCAGGTCGGACACGAGCCCCACTCCGGGGCGATGTTGGGCTCGTTCCAGATCTGATAGTGGAAAACCCGTCCCCGATAGCGACGGGCCACGGCCTCGGCGAAATCGGCGAAATCCTCCGGATTGTCCGGCGGGGCGAAGGCGCCCCGGGCCTCCCCGTCATGGCGCGACCAGGCCGGCGGGCTGGTCAGCCGCACGATCAGACGCAGGCCGTAGCGCTCCGCCAGCGCGACAATGTGGTCGTATTTCTCCCATGCCGAGCGATGCGGGAGATGCCGGCGGTCCTCGAAATCCCCCTTGCCGTGGATCTCGATGTCGGCCCAGGGGAACTCCTGCCGGATCCAACGGAAGCCCGCCTCGGCGATCATGCGCACGGTCCGTTCCCGCTTCTCCGGCTCGACTTCCTGCTCGAGGAAGGTGTTGATGCCGAAGGGGGGATCCTCCGTGCGGGCCACCGGTATGTCGGGGGCCAGCAGGGGAGCCGGGCGCAAGGGGTTGGTCAGATCATGCAGGACACCCCGCAGGCGGGCGAGGGGGTTCTCCTCCCCGGTCACCGTGTAAGCCCAATCCATCAGGGCCGGCCCGGCCCTCCACAGGCTCAGAAGCCCCAGCCCGACCAGGGCCAGCGCGATCGCTGTCCCCCATCCCCTTCCGTCACGCATCGGAATCGCCCCATCTCCGTTATGGAGACGCTCCCTTCATCCCCGGATCGCTGGGCGTCCGCAGAGGCCCCCGCTACCGGGCCGGAGCGCTCGAGGGTCCGGAGGCCTTCTGCTTGGGGGCCTTTCGCTTCATCGAGGGACGCACCCCCCGGTTCAGGTAGGCCTCGATCTCCTCCCGGGCCTCCTCGAAGCGCTCGATCAACTGCTCGTCCGTCCCCTTGAACCCGGCCACGGCCCGCTGGGAGCAGGTCGCGCACCCCAGGGACGCCCGGTAGCTGTCCATGTCGCAGGTCAAGCAGCCTGCGAGGCGGATCACGGTCAAGGAAAGGGCCAGCGTGTCCGGATGGTCCTCCGGCAGCCGGGCCACCCGACGCACCAGCGCCTTCCATGCCTTGCCCCGCACCTCCGCCAACAACGGGATGCACCGGGGCGGGAACAGGATCTCGCTGTCCGGATACATGGATTCCCTCCTCACCGAGCTCTTCCCCACACCCATTTCCCCTATTCTACACCCACTCACTCCCACCCCATGCAACTCTCAATTAAAATATCTCGGTCATACTTTGGGATCAAAGCACATAGCATTCAAACCCCAATAAAACGTTAATATACAGCATAACTTTGTTCGATTGGTCTAAAATGATTCGTATAAATGTTTTATCTTGCCGGAAACATCAAAATTGCATCCTGCAAGGACCGTGTGGGGCCTCGGGTCAGGGGCTTCGGAAACCTTGGAGGCTTGTCCCTGCGATCCCTTTGGGGCCCCAGGAAGGCGATCCAGACCCCCGCGGCGGTCTTGGAAGCTCTGGCTTGCGATCGCCCTGGGGGCGGACCGGCGGGGGCGCCGGCGGGTGCTGGGGATCTCCCCGCGCTTCGGGACGCGCTCTCCCCTCCCCTCCGGGGGAGGATGGCCTTCGAGCGGATCGATCATCCTCCCCCTCGAAGCTTCAACACCCGCCGCCGAGCGATTCGAAAGATCGGGCCTCGGGACCTCGCCCGGCTTTTCCGGTTCCGGTCGATTCGGGGAAAATGAACAGCGAGGTCCCGAAAGGATGACCTTCGAGCCCGAGGAGGGGAGGAATCGATGCCGGCGCGGGCCCGGATTGATCCGGAGACACGATCGGTGATCGTAGAGTGGCCGGATGGTCTCCAACGTGCCTTCTCATGGTCCCGGCTGCGGGCGGCCTGCCCCTGCGCCCTGTGCCGGGTGGAGGCCCAGCGCGCACAGGAAGATCCTCTGTTCCTGCGCCCTGCCCCCGATGACACGCTGGTGGGCCTGGAGCCGGTGGGCAACTACGCGGTGCGTTTCTTCTGGGGGGACGGTCACTCGGCGGGCATCTACACGTGGCGCTATCTGCGGGAGCTGGAGGAGGGATGATGGCGCGCCTGGTGCTGATGGGCTCCCCCACCTTTGCCCTGCCCACCTTCGAGGCCCTGGCGGAGGAGCACGAGATCGTTGGGGTGTTCACCCAGCCGGACAAACCCGCCGGGCGCGGCCTGCGCCCCACCCCGCCGCCGGTGAAGGTCTGGGCCCAGGAACGGGGGCTTCCGGTGTTCCAGCCCCGCTCCCTCCGCCGGGACCCGGAGGCGGTGGCCCAGCTGCGGGCCCTACGGCCGGAGGTCATCGTGGTGGTGGCTTACGGGCTGATCCTGCCCCCGGAGGTGCTCGCCCTTCCCCCCTACGGATGCCTGAACCTTCACGCTTCGCTCCTCCCCCGCTACCGGGGCCCTGCGCCGATCCAGGCCGCCCTCCTCCACGGGGATTCGGAGACCGGGGTGACCGTGATCTGGATGACCGAGGAGGTGGACGCCGGGCCGATCCTGGCGATGGAACGGGAGCCGATTTACCCGGAGGACACCGCGGAAACCCTGGGGGAGCGTCTGGCCCGGCGGGGGGCCCGCCTGATGCGGGAGACCCTGCGACGCTGGCTGGCGGGGGAGATCACGCCGCAACCCCAGGATCCGTCCCAGGCCACTTACTGCCCGCGGATCACCAAAGCGGATGGGGAGATCGACTGGCGCCGCCCGGCCGTGGAGATCGAACGGCGCATCCGGGCCTTCACGCCCTGGCCCGGCGCTTACACGTTCTGGAAAGGCCGCCTGCTGAAGATCGGCCCGGCCCGGGTCCGCCTCGACCTCCACGCGCCTCCCGGCCGGGTGGTGCCGGTGAACGGCGGGGCGGGCGTGGGGACGGGCGAGGGGGTTCTGGAGCTCCGGACGGTTCAGCCGGAGGGCAAGCGGATGATGCCCATCGAGGCCTTTCTGAACGGCCATCCGGATTTCCTCGGGGCGACCCTGGGCCGGGAGGAGGCCCGGGATGGCTGAAAGGGCTCACCTTGAGACCGGCCTGGCCTTCCTCCTCACCGCCGGGCTGCTCTACCTCACGCAGCGAGCTCTGCATCGGAACCTCCAGCTCGCGCTGCACCGCCTGGCGCGGGATCCCGAGGCCGCCCTCGTGCTGTATTGGGCGCTGCTGTTCCCGGGCGTGCTCCTCCACGAGCTCAGCCACTGGATCGCGGCGCTGCTCCTGGGGATCCGCCGCTATCGTTTTGTGTTCTGGCCCCGGCGGATGGGCGGTCGGATCCGTCTGGGGGCGGTGCAGCTGGAGGAGGGGGATCCCTTCCGGATGAGTGTGATCGGGGCGGCCCCGCTGTTGACCGGGATCAGCGTGATCGCGCTGATGGGAGGAGCGGAGCCTTCGACCCCTTCGTCCGGGCTGGCCCTGTGGGCTTCTGCCGCGCAGGCGCTCCAGGGGCTGTTGCAACGGGAGGGCGGCGGGGCGCTTCTTTACCTGCTCTTCGCCGTGGGGAACGCGATGTGGCCCAGCCCTTCCGATCGGGCGGCATGGCCGGCGGTGGGGATCGCGGGCGGGGCGCTGCTGGGGCTGCTGCTGCTGGCCGGCCCCAGCTCCCTCCTCCCGGCCCTCGCCGGGGTGGCCGTCCATCTCCTGTCGCGGCTCACGCCCCTGTTCGCCCTCCTCCTCGCCGTGGACCTCCCGGTCCTGATCCTCCTCCTCGCCCTCAACCGGCTCCTGAGCCGATAAGCCGTCCCGCGCCGATTGGAAATCGGCCTCCCTGAGGGCATGCGGCGCCGAGCTCAGCCTTCGCCGATACCCCCTTTCGTGTCGCAGGAGGGGCTTCAGCCCCGAACCTCCGTCTTGGAGGGCGCGAGGGTCGCGGCGGAAGTCGCTCTGACAATCCTGAATCTCTGGTTCTCGATGACGCAAAAGTTCGCGGCTAAAGCCGCTCCTGCCAAAGAAGGGGCTTCAGCCCCGAACCTTTCGTCTTCGAGAAGGCGCAGGTCGCGTCCTGTAGCCGATAAGGAATTTCGGCCTGCGGGTTGAAAGGCTTCCGCTCCTCTGTCGGCGCGGGCCCCATGTCCCAACGAGGCTGCCGGAGAAAAACATCAGCGGGGCAGGCACGGATGCCCGCCCCGCCGCGCCGGCAGCATACAGGCTGCGGCTCATTCCACCACGATGTTGATCAGCCGCCCGGGCACGTAGATGATGCGCTGGGGCTGGCGGTCTCCCAGATGACGGCGGACGTTGGCCCGGTCCAGGGCGATGCGCCGGGCCTCCTCCTCGGTGATCGAGGCCGGCACCTCCACCCGGTCCCGCACCCGCCCATTGATCTGGATCACCAGGGTGATGGTATCGGCCCGGGCCAGAGCTTCATCCCATTGCGGCCACGGCTGCTGGTGAACGCTGTAGGGATAGCCCAGGCGCTCCCACAGCTCCTCCGCCAGGTGCGGGGTGAAGGGCGCCAGCAACAACAGCAACGTCCGGATGGCCTCCTGCCAGGCCTCGTGGCCGGCCACCGGGGTCGCCTTCGCCTCCTGGAGGTAGTTGGTAAACTCCATCAGGGCAGCGATGGCGGTGTTGAACTCGAAGTCCTCCAGGTCCTGGCTCACCCGCTTGATGGTGCGGTGGGTCCAGCGCCGCAGCTCGGCCACCTGTTCGGGCGTGGGCTCCCCTGCGGCCGCGGCCGGCTCCAGGACCAGGTTCCACACCCGGTTCAGCCAGCGGTGGACCCCTTCGATGCCGGTGGAGCTCCAGGGGCCGCCCACGTCCCAGCGGAAGCCAAACATCAGGTAAGCCCGCACGGTGTCCGCCCCGTAGCGCTCCACCAGCTCGTCAGGGGCCACCACGTTGCCCCGGGACTTGGACATCTTCTCCCGGTCCTCTCCCAGGATGACGCCCTGGTTGCGCAGGCGGATCATCGGCTCGTCGAACCAGACCATTCCCATATCGCGCAGGACCTTGGTCCAGAACCGGGTGTAGAGCAGGTGCATGGTGGCGTGCTCGACGCCGCCGGTGTAGAGGTCCACCGGCAGCCAGTAGCGGGCCTCCTCCTCATCCCACGGCGCATCGTCCTTGTGCGGGCTCAGGTAGCGGTATTGATACCAGGAGGAATCGACGAAGGTGTCCATCGTGTCGGTCTCCCGCTCGGCCGGGCCGCCGCACTGCGGGCACGTCGTCCGGACGAACTCCTCCAGGTATTTCAGAGGCGACTCGCCGGTGGGCAGGACGTTGACGGTCTCCGGCAACAGCACCGGCAGCTGGTCTTCCGGCACGGGGACGGTGCCGCACTTCGGGCAGTAGATGATGGGGATGGGGGTGCCCCAGTAGCGCTGGCGGCTGATGCACCAGTCCCGCAAGCGGTAGGAGACGGCGGGGCGGCCCAGGCCGCGTCGCTCCAGCTCGGCCACCACGGCCTTCTTGCCCTCCTCGCTGGGCAGGCCGTCGAAGGGACCGGAGTTCACCATCGTCCCGGGCCCCTCGTAAGCGGCCGACAGGGGCTCCCCCTGCCAGCCGGGCGGGGCGATCACCACCCGGATGGGCAAGTTGAACTTCGTGGCGAACTCGAAGTCCCGCTGATCGTGGGCGGGCACGCCCATCACCGCCCCCGTCCCGTATTCCATCAGCACGTAGTCGGAGATCCAGATGGGCAGCCGCTCCTCCGTCAGCGGATGGCGGGCGTAGGCCCCGATGAAGACGCCGGTCTTCTCCCGCTCCAGGGATAGCCGCTCGATCTCGGTGCGGCGCTGGGCCTCATGGATGTAGGCCTCCACCTCAGCGCGGCGCTCCGGGGCGGTCAGCTTCGGCACCAGGGGATGTTCCGGAGCCAGCACGACGAAGGTGGCCCCGAACAGGGTGTCCGGGCGGGTGGTGAAAACCACGATGGAATCCTCCCCCTCGGTGGGGAAGACGATCTCGGCGCCTTCGCTGCGGCCGATCCAGTTCTTCTGCATCGTGCACACCCGCTCCGGCCAGTCCAGCCGGCTATGGTCCAGCAGTTCGTCGGCATAGGCGGTGATGCGCAGGAACCACTGTTCCAGCTCCTTCTTGATCACCGGTGTCCCACACCGTTCGCAGACCCGCTCCCCGTCCTGGGAGACCACCTGCTCCCGGGCCAGGGTGGTGTTGCACTTCGGGCAGAAATCCACCGCCGAGCGTTTGCGGTAGGCCAGCCCGCGCTTGTAGAACTGGATGAAGAACCACTGGTTCCATTTGTAGTATTCCGGCTCGCAGGTGATGACCTCCCGTGTCCAGTCAAAGGAGGCCCCCATGCTGCGCAGCTGCCGGCGCATCCGCTCGATGTTGGCATAGGTCCAGGTCTTGGGGTGGGTGTTGTGCTTGATGGCGGCGTTCTCCGCGGGCAGGCCGAAGGCGTCGAAGCCGATGGGGAAGAGGACGTTGTAGCCTTTCATGCGCAGGTAGCGGGCGACGGCGTCGCTGGGGGCCATGGCGAACCAGTGGCCCATGTGCAGGTCGCCCGAGGGATACGGGAACATGGTCAGGAAATAGAACTTGGGGAGGCTCGGGTCGCGGACCGCCCGGTAGATCCCGGTTTCCTCCCAGCGCTGCTGCCACTTCGGCTCGATGACCTGAGGATCATAGCGCTCCATCCCACACCTCCTTTTTATCCTTTCCGATCCACCACCGTCAGCCATCCATAAAGATCCGGCGCCTGACCGGTCACGATGGCGAAGAAGCGCTCCTGCAGCCGCCGGGTGATCGGCCCCGGCTCCCCGCAACCGATGCGAATGCGGTCCACCGATCGCACCGGGGTGATCTCCGCCGCCGTCCCGGTCATGAAGATTTCGTCGGCGGCGTAGAGCCACTCCCGGGGGATCGGTTGCTCCCGGACCTCCAGGCCCTGCTCCCGGGCCAGGGTGAGCACGGCGTCGCGGGTGACCCCGAGCAGGATCGAGTTGTGGAGGGGTGGCGTGTAGATCACCCCGTCCTTCACCAGGAAGAGGTTCTCCCCGCTCCCCTCAGCCACGTAGCCGTAGGCGTCCAGCATGATCGCCTCGGCATAGCCCAGGTCATGGGCCTCCATGGCGGCGAACTGCGAGTTCACATACTGGCCCCCGATCTTCCCCAGAGCCGGGAAGGTGTCCGGTGCCATGCGCCGCCAGGAGGAGACGATGACGTCCACTCCCTTCTCCAGGGCCTCCTGGCCCAGATACTTCCCCCACTCGAAGGTGATGATCACCACCTCCACCGGGCAGGAGCGGCCGTCGACCCCCAGGACACCCGCTCCCCGAAAGACCAGGGGGCGGATGTAGCAGGAGGCGTGGCCGTTGGCGCGCACCGTCTCCACCACCGCCTCGGCCAGCTGCTCCTCCGTGTAAGGGATCTCGATGCGCAGGAGCCGGGCGGAGAAGAACAGACGGGCCAAATGGGGCCGCAGCCGGAAGATGGCCGGCCCCTGCGGCGTCTCATACGCCCGGATCCCCTCGAAGACGCTGGTCCCGTAGTGGAGGGCGTGCGCCGTCACGTGGACGGTGGCCTGATCCCATGGGACCAACCGCCCGTTCCACCAGATCCAGTCGCTTCTCAGCGCCATCGGGGTCCTCCTGCTCAGGGTATGGAGACCAGCTCATGGGCCACGACGGCCCCGGCCAGCACCAGCAAGGAGAGCTCCAGCGCAAGGAAAAGAGGCTGCCGGTAATAGCGGCGATAGAAGGCCAGCCCCCGCACCCCGGCAGTGTGGAGGTCCCGAGGCCAGATGGCATACTGCCGCCGCCGCCACGGCCACAGCCACATGATCCCATCGTCGGTCCCCAGGCTGTCCAGCAGCAGATGCACGAGGGCCAGCCCGAGCACCAGGGCGACCGGCAGGTGGAAAGCCCAGGCCAGGCAAAGACCCCAGATCCCCCAGAACAATGGAGTGTGGGTCCAGAGGGCGTGGTGGGGATTATGGCCTTCGCCCCCGGCCCGACGCCGGCGCCACCAGCCCCACAGGAGGTCCAGGTCGGGCAGCCCGCTGAGCAGGGCCGCCAGACCCGCCACGCCCAGGTGGAAGGGCTGATGGGCGGCGCGCTGGATGACATACGCGGCCACCACGCCGGCCGCCGCATGGGCCATCACGGTCATCCCGCTCCCTCCGGAACGATTCGGGATCCTTCGAGCCCCGGTCTGTTTAAGGAAAGAGCCCCCCTCCGTCAGGGACGAAGGGGGGCTCCTCCGCGGTCCCACCCTGATTCACCGGGAGCGCGGGGTCTGCGCCTCCGGTGCGCTCTGGCGCGGTAACGGGCGCGACCCGGCCGGGGCTACCCGCCGGGCAGGCGTTCACCCCGGCAGCTCCGGGGCGAGTTCAGCCTTTGGGGGCTTCCGCAAGAGCCGCCCGGGATCCGGGGATGACCCGGGGGACCCTCGCCCCGCTGGCCCTCCTCAGGGGCCGTGCGGCCTCGCACCAGCCGGCCGCTCGCTGGAGGATGGCCTACTACTCCCCTTCCCCGCCTTTAGCAGGATCCACAATCCGACGGCGGATAAAAATTAGGGCGCCTTCGCGCCCCGGAACAGGTGGACCCGACGGGATTCGAACCCGTGACCTCCGCCGTGCCACGGCGGCGCGCTCCCAACTGCGCTACGGGCCCACGATTTCCAACCAGTGGAGCCGACCGGATTCGAACCGGCGACCTCTCCCGTGCGAGAGGAGCGCTCTCCCAGCTGAGCTACGGCCCCACGGGCACCCTTCATTTTACCCGGAGGACATGAGCCGTGTCAAGATCGGAGCTCCTGACCTTCAGGCAGGAGATAGGACAGGGCCTTGGACGATGGCCCTGAACCGGTCCAGGGCCAGCCGGATGAGCCTCAAAAATGGCCTGAGCCTCAGCCGGAGCCGGCGCTGGAGGAGGAT
>Ga0080007_1064949_pt1 | contig 109184 bp, 93 predicted proteins | sample OctOCTMetagenome_FD_69210 | JGI IMG/M metagenome (GOLD analysis project Ga0080007, IMG submission 69210) | Hot spring and microbial mat streamer communities from Octopus Spring Streamers, Yellowstone National Park, USA - OCT_B (SPADES... | ecosystem: Environmental > Aquatic > Thermal springs >...
CGGCCGGCGGCGTCGTGGGCGCGCCTGGTGCGGCCGGAGGGGACATGGTGGGAGGTGCGCTGGCGGGGTCCGGTGACCGATTTGGGGTTGTGGATCAACGCGGGGGGCTGGTCGGGGGCAGGGACGCCGCCGTATCGCAGTCTGGCGTTCGAGCCGGGGATCGGGGCGCCGGACGACCTGACGGCGGCGATGCGGGAATGGGGAACCTTCGGCCTGCTCCCCCCGCTGCAGGAGGCGGAGTGGTCGCTGACGGTGACAGTGGGATAGTTTCAATCCCACCCCGGCGTTCCGGCTTCCTCAGACGGCAACCCCCACGGTGACCCCACCTCTGAGTTTCAAGGTCATAGCTTTCAATGCCGCCACTTTCAATGCCACCACGGCGTTCCTGCTTCGCTCGTCTGGCTCATATCGGTCTCGGCGGGGTCCTAAGTTTCAATGCCACCACGGCGTTCCTGCTTCCGTTGGAAGCCGGGGGCGGCCATGTAGTGGGCCACGATGTTTCAATGCCACCACGGCGTTCCTGCTTCGGTCCGGCCCACCAACCGCGATGCGCTGTCGAATTTGGGTTTCAATGCCACCACGGCTTTCCTGCTTCCTTCCTGACGCTTTGCCCGATGTTCTTGTCTCCTTCAAGTTTCAATGCCACCACGGCGTTCCTGCTTCGGTCTGCGGCAGGGGTCCGTGTCGGTCCATCAGCTCTGTTTCAATGCCACCACGGCGTTCCTGCTTTGACGGTTGTGAGGCGGGTGTGGTGTGTGTGGGACGTGGTTTCAATGCCACCACGGCGTTCCTGCTTCAGAGATCCCCGAGGAAGGGCCGGGGGAGGAGCCGGAAGTTTCAATGCCACCACGGCGTTCCTGCTTCAGGTCAGGGTCGATACCGTCCGCTTGACCGAACCGAGTTTCAATGCCACCACGGCGTTCCTGCTTCATACACGCGGACAAATTCGCTCGACGCTATCATCTTGTTTCAATGCCACCACGGCGTTCCTGCTTCGGTCTCCGGATCGAAGGGGTCCTCCCCGGGGGCGAAAGTTTCAATGCCACCACGGCGTTCCTGCTTCGCGCCTACGCCAACACCGACACCAAGTCCAGGCTCTTGTGGTTTCAATGCCACCACGGCGTTCCTGCTTCGGCTCCTGGATTGGGGGAGGTCATATGCGCAACAGGTCGTTTCAATGCCACCACGGCGTTCCTGCTTCGGGTTGGGGCCTCCGGGATCCGCCCGGGCGGATCCTGTTTCAATGCCACCACGGCGTTCCTGCTTCCGGCAGGAGGACGATATGTGGGGGATCATGTTGCTGTTGTTTCAATGCCACCACGGCGTTCCTGCTTCTTGACGTCCTCGCCCATGGCCGCGCGCTGGATTCGTGTTTCAATGCCACCACGGCGTTCCTGCTTCTTCCAGCGCCCCTGGCCTGGAACTCCTGTTTCCACACGAGTTTCAATGCCACCACGGCGTTCCTGCTTCCGGGCGGTCGCGGCCTTCTGCCAGGCCTGGAAGAGGTTTCAATGCCACCACGGCGTTCCTGCTTCCTCCTGTTTCGGCTTGGGCTCATAGCGAGCCTCCCATGTGTTTCAATGCCACCACGGCGTTCCTGCTTCCCGCCGCACCAGGCCCACAGCCAGCATATGCGGCAGTTTCAATGCCACCACGGCGTTCCTGCTTCCGGGTGCTGTCCTATGTCGGCAAGTATGTCCGGAAGCGTTTCAATGCCACCACGGCGTTCCTGCTTCCGACCTGGACGGGACGCTAATCGCGCGCTACCCGTCGTTTCAATGCCACCACGGCGTTCCTGCTTCGGCGGCGGCGCCTCGCGGAGTATCCCGGGATCCACGGTTTCAATGCCACCACGGCGTTCCTGCTTCGTCCTTGAGCTGGGGGCGGTGCCGGAGGCCTGACCGGGGTTTCAATGCCACCACGGCGTTCCTGCTTCGTGGCGGCGGGGAAACCTTTCCGGAGGGAGGTTGCCAGTTTCAATGCCACCACGGCGTTCCTGCTTCCTGCTGGAGGCCGTCCTGGTCCCGCCTGCCGCGCCCGGGTTTCAATGCCACCACGGCGTTCCTGCTTCCGGAGAAGCTCCCCGGCGGGAAGGAGACCAGCAGGACTCGTTTCAATGCCACCACGGCGTTCCTGCTTCGCACCACCTCGCGCTGGGGGGTGGGCCCCCACCTTCCGGTTTCAATGCCACCACGGCGTTCCTGCTTTTGCCTCGCTCGGTGCCTCCGCAAGGTGGTAAGAGCAAGGTTTCAATGCCACCACGGCGTTCCTGCTTCGCGTCCTCCAGGCGTTTCCGAACGAGGCCTTCATCCCGTTTCAATGCCACCACGGCGTTCCTGCTTCAGCTCGGGGGCCGGCTGGACGCGGCCCTGATCTGCGGTTTCAATGCCACCACGGCGTTCCTGCTTCTAGAATCCGGAGGAGAATATGTGGGTAACGAAAAACCGTTTCAATGCCACCACGGCGTTCCTGCTTCGGCCAAAAGCGATTTCGAAAAGGCGATTTTAGGGAAGTTTCAATGCCACCACGGCGTTCCTGCTTCGTGGCGCGGCCTGCCCATGGGCTTCGAGACGGAGGAGTTTCAATGCCACCACGGCGTTCCTGCTTCAGCAGCGCAAAGAGCGCCTCCGTGTCGGCCGAAAACGTTTCAATGCCACCACGGCGTTCCTGCTTCTTCCTCTACCGACGGCCTCACTGGCGAGTTTTCCACGTTTCAATGCCACCACGGCGTTCCTGCTTCCTGCCCGTTCTTCGCGGACTGCGACTACATCGCCGCCGTTTCAATGCCACCACGGCGTTCCTGCTTCCCGGAATCCAAGGCCGGCTGAAGGATGGCCTTGCCCGTTTCAATGCCACCACGGCGTTCCTGCTTCGGGCGAAGCGCTACCGGGCTGAGGCTGAGGAGGTGCAGTTTCAATGCCACCACGGCGTTCCTGCTTCACATGGGGGGCACCCATGTCCGTAAAGCATGATAGCGTTTCAATGCCACCACGGCGTTCCTGCTTCTCGCGGATCGTGGCGGACAGCCCGACGATGCGGACCTCGTTTCAATGCCACCACGGCGTTCCTGCTTCCGGCAAGGGCCTCTGGGCGTCCTTGCAGATGGCAATCGTTTCAATGCCACCACGGCGTTCCTGCTTCGATCCAGAAGCTGTGGGAGCAACTCAAGTCTGCCTAGTTTCAATGCCACCACGGCGTTCCTGCTTCTGGGATATTTGTCGAGCGCATTTTCCAGCCAAACCGCGTTTCAATGCCACCACGGCGTTCCTGCTTCAGGAGTAGGAGTAAGCGTAGGCACGGGCGTAGACGCGTTTCAATGCCACCACGGCGTTCCTGCTTCGAGCCGCCTACGAGTTCGAGCTCCGCGATCCCGTTATGGTTTCAATGCCACCACGGCGTTCCTGCTTCATGCCATCGCGGCCAGGCTGGTTCGGAATCCTGCCTTAGTTTCAATGCCACCACGGCGTTCCTGCTTCCCTATTATACCACAGGGTGGTGGACTCTTGTCAAGTCCGGGACGGGACATCGAAGGGGATGGGGATCGTTGGGTTCGAACATCGGTCGGTTTCGACGGCTCCTTCGCCCCTTCCCTGTCCATCCCACCATCGGAGGTCCGCGGAAGCCTTTTCCGAACCCTCGATCATTTGCCCGTTCCGCAGCCTCGAAGGGCAGTCTTCTTGAAGAAAATGGATTGAAGAAATGGAGTTCTGTTGCGTTGCAATGCGTCATTGGATTCCCCTTCCGCGGACCCCCGATCGCCGGATTTCCCATGGGGGTCCGCGGACGATTTTTGAGCGGGGTGGACGCACGTGCGAGGGGCGGGGGTTCAGGCCTCGGCCTCCAGCTCCGGGCGCTCCTCCTCCCGGAGGGCCCGCGCCTGGCCCATCCCCATCCCGGTCAGGATCCCCACCCCCGCATACCGGGCGAACTCCGCCAGCAGGTGCACCATCGCCTGCAGATACCGATCCTCCCCCAGCACCCGATATCTCACCTGCCCCACGCACCCGATGCGCACCCCCTCCTTCACCCGCACCGCCCGGCTCGACAGATCGAACCGCGCCACCCCCACCCGCGCCGCCACCATCTCCCGCAAGGCCTCCGGCAGCACCGCCGGCGCAAACCGGTTCCACTTCTCCATCAAATGCCCGAACACCGCCTCCGGAACCGGCAACGGGTTCCACCGCTCCCCGTCCCGAAAGGCCGTCGGCGAGGTGAACTGCAAGGCCACCTCCCGGGGCCACGCCCGCGGCGTCCGCCCATACCGCGCGATCAGCTCCTCATACGTCGTCCACCCCGCCCACGGATCCCCCTCCCGGATCACCCGCTCCACCCGGAAGGGGACGCCCTCCAGCTCGATCCGCTCCCCCTCCCCCCACAGGGCGCCCCCCTCCGGATCGATAAGCGGGGCCAGCTCCGGCCGATAGGCCGTCACCCGCAGGCGATACACCCGCCCCGGATCCACCGCCTCCCCCTCCCGAGGCCCCATCAGGGTGGAGCAGGTGAGGCCCGACGGCCCCTCCGCCTCATGCACCTCCCCGGCCCGCGCCGCATCCCGTTCCGCCAGCCGCCGCAGCACCGCCCCATACACCGCGTAGCCCAGCCAGCGGGGCAACGAGGCGGCCCGCTCCGGCCGCACCTCCCACACGACGCTGATCAGATCCATCGCGCTCCCCTCCCGCCGCTGGATGCCTCCGTCCCGACCGCCGCCGACGCCCGCGGGCGCCCGCTCGGGGATCCCCTCATCCGCCGTTGAAGAGTCCCTCGGCGTCCGGATCGAAGCGCTCCCGGCCGCGCCCGTGGAGCAGCCCCAGGACCTCCCGCATGGTGCGGGCCAGGGCCACCGGCCGGCCCAGGGCCTTCGCGATGTCCCACGGGGTGCGATCGTCCAGAGAGATCCCATCCGGGTGGTCGAACATGATCCGGGGGAGCACCACCAGCTCCCCCAACGGGCGCGGCCTCAGCTGGGCGATCACGTCCTCCGCCATCAACAGCCCCGCCACGGTGATGGTCTCCCCCAGACGGGTGTTGACCACCGGGACCACCTCCAGGGCCGTCCCGGCGCGCCGGTTGAAATCCCGAACGACCCGCTCCAGGACCGGCGCGAAGAGGGTGGCGGTGACCAGCGTCGCCCGCCGCCCGGCCAGATCGCGAGGCCGCCGCCGGTCCAGCAGCCGCTTCACCCGCCGGTAATCCTCCAGGAAGTCCCGGACCATCCCCAGCCCGTTCTCCTGCAGCTGCAGCCCGTCGTAGGCCCGTTTGGAGGGGACCGGACGTCCGAGGGAGAGATACCACTCGTCGGTGGCGTAGACGAACCCCACCCCGAGCTGCCGGCGGAAGGCCCGCTGCCAGGCGTGGACCGCCCGCAGCACCCGCCGGGCCTCCTCCCGGGTGTTCGGGCGCACCCCGTAGCGCTGGAAGCGGGTCACGCCCACCGGCACCACGCTCACGGAGCGGATGTGGGGCCACAGGGCCGCCAGGTCGAACACGCTGCGCTCCAGGATCTCCCCGTCGTTCAGCCCGGGCGTCACCACAATCTGGGTGTGCATCTCGATGCCGTGCTCCGCCAGCCAGCGCAGCTGGGCCATGATGTCCGGAGCCCGGGGGTTGCGCAGCGCCCGCCGGCGGACCTCCGGGTCGGTGGCGTGGACGGAGATGTAAAGCGGGGAAAGGCGCTGCTCGACGATGCGCCGCCAGTCGCGCTCGGCCAGGTTGGTCAGGGTGACGAAGTGCCCATACAGGAAGGAGTAACGGTAATCGTCGTCCTTGATGTAGAGCGTGCGGCGCATGCCCTTGGGGGTCTGGAGGACGAAACAGAAGGGGCACAGGTTGTTGCAGCGGCGGATGTCGATGTCGAAGGTCGGATGGGCGAAGGTCAGCCCCAGGGGCTCCCCCTCCTCCCGCGGCCCGCCCAGCCGCAACAGCTGCCCGTCCCGCCACACCTCCATCACGACGTGATCCTCCGCGGCGTAGAACTGAACGTCGATGATGTCCTCCACCGGATGCCCGTTGACCCGCAGCAGCAGATCCCCCGGCCGGATCCCCACCCGAGCGCCCCAGCTGTCCGGGTCGACCGACCGGATGAGCCCCGCGGTCTCCTGCGGGCGGGGCCGCTCGGGGACGCAGAACTCCGGCGGGACACGAATGGGACGGGACATGGAAGCCTCCGGGAAAGGATCCCCTTCAACGCATGTCCAGATCCGGGACCGTCAGGACGGCGGAGGGGGCCAGGTAGGCGAAATCGAAGCGGACGGGATCCCCGGGCTCCCGGCCGGGGATGGGCATCAGGCGGGCGGTGAGGGGCTTGCGGAGCCGCTCGCTCAGCGCCCGCAGGTCCTCCAGGATCCGGATCAGGGCGCCCTCCGGCGTCGAACCGGGGAGCGGGACGGTGTCCAGCCCGGTCCCGCAGACCGCGGAGTAGAGCAACAGATGGGGAAGGCCGAAGGCGCCCTCGGCGGCCCGCCGGGCGAGGATCGCGTCCTCCAGCACCGGGAGCATCACCCCGCAGAAGCCGGTTCGGGGGAAGTCCGCGGCGTGGAGGGCGGCCGCCAGCCCGGCGATGACGGCCAGGGTGCCGGACGCCCCGAAGGGAACCCCACTGAGGGCTTCGATGGCCGTCCCGATGCTGCGCTCAGGCTCGGGGAAGGGCGCCAGGGAGAAGTCGACGCCGGCGAAGCGGGCGCCGAAGGCGGCGGCGATCGGCCGGAGCAGGGCGCCGAGCTGCCGTCCGATGGCCTCCACCTGGGCCTGGATCATGGCGCAGGCCGCCGGAGGGTCCTGGGCGGCCCGGGCGGCCTCGACGGCGAGATCGGCGGCCTCGGTGGCCAGGGCGAGGGCCATGGGGCCGCCGTCGTGGTAGGCGGCCGGGAAGAAGGGGCACAGCGGGGGCACGCCGGCCAGGGCGGCGAACCGGAGGTTGGCGAAGCCGTCCGGGGCCACGGCCGCGTTCTCCCGGATGACCCGCGCGGCCGCTCGGGCGTCCGCCTCCCGGCTCAGGGCGAGGGCAGCGAAGACGCTTCGGGTCTCCGCGAGGAGGCGGGGGATATGCGGGGCCAGCGGCCCCACAGGGCCCACGCTGAGGTAATCGAAGCCGGCCTCCTGCGCCAGGGCCTCCTGCGCGCGGGCGCGGGCGAGGAAGGCCTCCGGCGCCTCCGAAGGCTCAGGCGGGGGCAGGGCCAGCCGGAGGGTCTGGACCTCGTAGCCGGCCGCCGCGAGGGCTTCCCGCGCCGCCCGGGCCAGGGCCCCGGCCCGGCGGATCTCTTCCTCTGCAGGCGCGCCGAACACCGTCACCGCACGGATCCGCATCGTCCTCCTTTCCCGCCGGCGCCGGAGGCGTTCCCTACGCCTCCTCCCCGGCCTCCTCCGGCTCCAGCTCGGCCAGCGGCACGACGGCCTCGCATTTGAGGCAGCGGGCGTTCTCCCGATCCTCCTGCACCAGGAGGCCGCCGCAATGCGGGCAGCGGACGGTCAGGGGGCGCTTCCAGGTGGTGAAGTTGCAGGTCGGCCAGTTGCTGCAGCCGTAGAAGGTGCGCCCCCGCTTGCTCTTCTTCTCCAGCAGCTCCCCGCCGCACTGCGGGCACGGCACCCCCAGCTTGTTGAAGAAAGGCCGGGTGTAGCGGCACTCCGGGAAGCGGGTGCATCCGACGAACTTCCCGAACCGCCCGTAGCGGATTTGCAGCGGGGCGCCGCACTCCGGGCACTGCTCGTCCAGCACCTCATGGTCCAGGGAGACCTTCTGGATCCTGGCCAGGGCCTCCTGGAGCCGCTGCTCGAAGGGCCCGTAGAAGCGCCGCAGCACCTCCACCCAATCCTCCTCCCCGGCGGCGATGCGGTCCAGGTCCTCCTCCATCCGGGCCGTGAAGTTCACGTCCATGATGTCGGGGAAGTGCTGGACCAGCAGGTCGGTGACGGTGATCCCCAGGGGGGTGGGGACCAGGCGCTTGTCCACCCGCTCGACGTAGCCTCGCTGGAAGAGGGTGGAGAGGATGGGGGCGTAGGTGCTGGGCCGGCCGATGCCCAGCTCCTCCAGGGTCTTGATCAGGGAGGCTTCGGTGTAGCGGGGCGGCGGCTGGGTGAAATGCTGCTCCGGGAGCACCCGCCACAGCCGCAGCCGCTCGTTGGGCTCCAGGGGCGGCAACAGCCCGCCCCCCTCTTCCTCCTCCGGCTTGACGTCCTCCTCCCGGGCCTCCTCGTAGACCACCAGGAAGCCGGGGAAGCGGATGGCGGAGCCGGTGGCGCGGAAGAGGTAGCGGGGGTTCTCCAGGGCCTCCAGAGGGATCTCCCCGTCGGCGATCAGGGCGCGGGGCACGGCCACGATCTCCACGGTCATCGTGTCCAGGATGGCGGGGGCCATCTGGCTGGCGATGAAGCGCTTCCAGATCAGCTCGTAGAGGCGATACTGATCGCGGTCCAGATAGGGCTTCACCGATTCCGGCGTCCGGAACACGGAGGTGGGCCGGATGGCCTCGTGGGCCTCCTGGGCGATGCGGGCCCGGGTCTTGTAGACCGGAGGCTCCGGCGGCAGCAGGTGCTCCCCGTAGGCCTGGGCGATGAAGCGCCGCGCCTCCTCCTGGGCCAGAGGGGAGACGTTCGTGGAGTCCGTGCGCATATAGGTGATGAGGCCCACGGAGCCTTCCTCGCCCAGGGGCAGGCCCTCGTAGAGCTGCTGGGCCACGGCCATGGTGCGGCGGGCGGTGAAGCCCAGGCGGCGGGAGGCCTCCTGCTGCATCGTGCTGGTGGTGAAAGGCGCCGCCGGCCGCCGCCGCCGCTCCCCTTTCTTGACGTTGACCACGACGTAAAGGGCGTCCTCCAGCTCCGCCACCAGCGGGCGCACCTGCTCCTCGTTCTTGAGGTCCGGCTCGAGGCCCAGATAGCGGACCAGCCGGGCGCGGAAGGCGCGCTCGTCGTCCAGTTTGGAGAGCTCCACGGCGATGGTCCAGTATTCCTCGGGGACGAAGGCCTGGATCTCCCGCTCCCGCTCCACGATCAGCCGCAGGGCGACGGATTGGACCCGGCCCGCGGAGAGGCGGCCGCGGACCTTCTCCCAGAGCAGGGGGCTCAGCTTGTAGCCCACCAGCCGGTCCAGGATGCGCCGGGCCTGCTGGGCGTGGACCAGCTGCATGTCGATGCCGCGGGGGTGGGCGAAGGCCTCCCGGATCGCCGGCTCGGTGATCTCGTGGAAGACGACGCGACGGAGCTTGGAGGGCGGGATGTCCGCCACCTCGGTCAGGTGCCAGGCGATGGCCTCCCCTTCCCGGTCTGGATCGGTGGCCAGGTAGACCTCCTCGGCCTCTTTGACCGCCTGTCGCAGCTCCCGCACCACCGCCTGTTTCTCTTTGGGCACCCGGTAGGTGGGCTTGAAGTTGTTCTCGACGTCCACCGCCAGCTGGGATTTAAGGAGATCCCGCACGTGCCCGATGGAAGCCTTCACGGTGAAGCCCCGGCCCAGGATGCGGCCCACGGTGCGGGCCTTAGCTGGGGATTCCACGATGACCAGCCGCGTCCCCTTCTCCGCCATCCTGACTCCCTCCCGTCGAATGAATTCGACCTCAAAGAGCCTTCGGCCAACGGTCGGCCTGCGCCGACCGGAAAGACATTCTTCGCGTCGGCGAAGGCCGACGCCCGGCGCGCAAGCGCCTGAGAAAGCCGATTTCAATCGGCATGAAAGCCGACGCCCGGCGCGAAGCGCCTCAGAAGGCCGATTTCCATCGGCACGAAACCGTTACAGATACTCCTGCCGCCCCTCGCGCTTCAGCGCCTCCACCAGGAGACGCACGTCCTGGGCGCGCTCGCGGTGGCAGACCAGGAGGACATCATCGGTGTCGACGATGATCAGATCCCGGACGCCCAGGGTGGCCACCAGACGGCCGTTGCCGAAGATCAGCGAGCCCGAGGTGTCCAGCCCCAGGTGCTCCGCGCCCAGGACCACGTTGCTCTGATCGTCGCCGGCCAGGATATCGAGCAGGGCGGCCCAGCTGCCGATGTCGTTCCAGCCGAACTCGGCGGGGATGACGGCGACCTCCTGGGCCTTCTCCATCACCCCATAATCGATGCTCGTGTTGGGCATCCCGGGCCAGATGCGGCGCAGGACCTCCCCCTCCTCCGGGGTCCCCAGGGTGCCCTCCAGCTCCCGCAGCCCGGCGGCCAGCTCCGGCATATGGCGCGCGATCTCCTCCAGGATGCGGTCCACGCGCCAGATGAACATCCCGCTGTTCCAGGAGTGGCGCCCATCGGCGACGAAGCGCTCCGCCGTGGCCAGGTCGGGCTTCTCCCGGAAGGCCCGCACCCGGTAGGCCAGGAAGCCCCCGAACCGCCCCAGGAGCTCCCCGCGCTCGATGTAACCGAACCCCGTGGCCGGATAGGTGGGGCGGATGCCCAGGGTGACCAGGAACCCTCTCTCGGCGACCTGGAAGGCCGCCCGGAGGACGGCGCGGAAGCGGGCCTCGTCCCGGATGTAGTGATCCGCGGGCAACACCGCCATGCAGGCCCGGGGATCCCGGCGGCGCAGATGCAGGGCCGCCAGCCCGATGGCCGGGGCGGTGTTGCGGCCCACCGGCTCCACCAGGAAGTTCTCCCGGGGGATCTCCGGGGCCTGCTGCATGAGCTCCTCGGCGTGTTCCCGGCCGGTCACCACGAGGATGTGCTCCGGCTTGAACATGGGGAGCAGGCGATCGACCGTCAGCTGGAACATCGTCCGCTCCCCCAGGAGCCGGAGCATCTGCTTGGGGCGGCTCTGCCGGCTCAGCGGCCACAGCCGGGTGCCGCTGCCCCCCGCCAGGATCACCGCGAACATCTCCCCCGCCATCCGCCACCTCCCCTCGCATTTCGCCGATTCGCAGATTCCGGCTGAGAATAGAGCCTGCCGGCCGACTCCGGCTGTCCGCCCGGATCCTTCATCGGCGCGAGAGCCTGTGCGTCGAATGAATTCGACCTTCAAGGGCCTTCGGCCGACGGTCGGCCTGGCGGGCCGAATTCATTCGGCCCGAGAAGGCCTCGGCCATCGGTCGGCCTGCGCCGACCGGAAAGACACTCTTCGCGTCGGCGAAGGCCGACGCCGGGCGCGCAAGCGCCTCAGGAGGCCGATTTCAATCGGCATGAAAGCCGACGCCCGGCGCGCAAGCGCCGCAAGAAGGCCGATGTCCATCGGCGCGAAAGCCCGCCGCCGGGCAGGCGGTCGCCGGAAAATAACGATAACGCAGAGCGAACGGGTTCTGCAACTTCGACCGTCCGGAGCGGTCCGGCCATCCTTCGATCCGCGGGAGGCTTTCGTCCATGAACGTGCTGGTGCTGCATGGGCCCAACCTCAACCTGCTGGGGACGCGGGAGCCCCACATTTACGGGACGATGACCCTGGAGGAGATCAACGCCCGGCTGGAGGAGTGGGCAGCCGCCCACGGCGTCACCCTGCGCATCATCCAGTCCAACCACGAGGGCGTCCTCATCGACGCCATCCACCAGGCCCGGGGCTGGGCGGACGCCATCCTGATCAACCCGGGCGCCCTCCATATCTACGGCTACGCCCTGCGGGACGCCCTGGCCGCCGTGAACCTGCCCGCCGTGGAGGTCCATCTCTCCAACCTTTACGCCCGGGAGGAATGGCGCCGGGTCTCGGTGATCGCTCCGGTCTGTAAGGGGGTGATCCAGGGCTTCGGCTGGCGCAGCTACCTGCTGGGCCTGGAAGCGCTATACGCCCTCCATCAGGAGCGCGCCGCGCAGGGCCGGGCGTAAGCAAAGCGGAGGAGCGCGATGCCCGAACGGTTCCCCCCGGCGCCTTACCGGGTGCGGATGCTGGCCGGGACCCCGCGGGAGATCGGCGCGCAGCTGGGCCGCCTGGATCCGCCTTTCCATCGCCCGCCCTGGTGGCCGCCGCCTCCGGATCCCGAGCTGGCCGAGGCCTGCCGCCGGCTGGTGGCCCGCTGGCATCCCCCCTTGATCGAGGAATACGAAGGCTACGCCGCCGCCCAGGGGATGGACCCCCGGCTCCTCTGGCAGCAGGTCTGTCGCACCTCCATGCGCGCCCGCCTGTTCGCCTGCTCCGCGGGGGCCGTGTGGGGGCCTGCGGGCGCGTGGGTAGGGCGCAATTACGATTTCCGCCCGATCCAGCGCCGGCGGGATCTGGTGGGGCTGCGCCCGGAGGGGTGCCTGGCCTCCCTGGGGATGATGGGCAGCGTCCCCGGCGGCCGTTACGATGGGGTCAACGAGGCCGGCCTCTTCGTCTCCCTGCACGCCGTGATGGCCGACGAGCCGCCTCCCCGTCCCGGGATCCCCTTCCATCTGATCCCCCGCATCCTGCTCGAGCGCTGCCGCTCGGCCGGGGAGGCCGTGGAGCTCCTGCTGCGGATGCCGCACATGCTCCCCCTGAACCTCCTGGTCGCCGATCCCCAGGAGGGGTTCGCCGTGGAGATCCATCCGCTCTGCGCGGCGGTGCGCCTCCCGGAGGACGGGATCCTGACGGTGACGAACCACTACGAGCATCCGGCGATGCAGCCTTATGGAGGCCGCCGGGATCTGCGGTTCTCCATGCGGCGGAAGGAACGGCTAACGGAGCACATCGCAACCGGGGAGGGCCCGCCCCGGGAGCGCCTCCGCAGGGCTTTAAGCGATCACGAGGCGCCGGTCTGCGGGCACCGCCCCGGGTTCTCCACCCTCTGGTCCGTGATCGCGGACCTGAGGGGGCGCGCCATCGAATACGCCTTCGGCCCCCCCTGTCAGACCCCCTTCCATCCCTTCCCATGGCCCTCCGCCTCTGAATGGGATCATCCAGGCGCGCCCGATTCGGGAAACTGAAATGCGCGGGCGCGTTTCCTCCGGCGGCCCTGGGGCGGTGGTATAATTTGGATAATCACGGTAATCATGGACGGGTTCACGGCGGAAACCCAGAGGTCGCGGCCTCTAAGCAAAAGTCGCGGCGAAAGCCGCTCCTACAACAAGCATGTGGACGCCGAAATGAATTTCGGCCTACGTGGGGGGGCTTTCGCCCCGAACCTCGGCCTTCAATGACGCGAGGTTCGCGGCGGAAACCGCTCCGACAATTCGTTGACCCTGGAGGGGCCCAGGGATGGAAGCGGGCAGAGCTCCCGCGATCTTCCGGATCCGCCCGCATCTCGTTCAGCGGGTTCACGAAGGACTGCAACAGGGGGCGGTGTGGATCGCCGCGCCGCCTGGCTACGGCAAGAGCACGCTCCTGCGCTCCCTGGAGCTCCATCTCCCCGGCAGCCGCTATCTGGGCCTCATGCCATCCGCCATCGACCCGGATTGCCTCCGGGAAGTCCTCGCGTCCCTTCAGGGAGCCCGCATCCGGCTCCTGGACGACGTCCATCTCCTCGCCGATGGCCCGGAGGCGCTGGGCGTGTTGCAAGAGGCCATCGCCCGGACCCCGGAACGCTGGGTGGTTGCCGGGCGGTGGATCCCGGAGCCGCTGGGCGGAGGCCCGTTTCCGCAAACATGGCTGACGGAGGCGGAGCTGGCCTTCTCCGTCGACGAGGTAGCGGCGGCCCTCGGGGTGGACCCCGGGACGGCTGCCCAGGTGCATCGGCAGACCAGGGGCTGGCCCATGGCCATCGCCCTGCTCGCCCAGCCTGACGCCGACCGCCCTCTCCCGGAGCGGTGGCCGGAGGCCCGGGATCGGCTTTTTGAGGAGCTGGCCCGCTCGTTGATCCGAACCCTCCCCGAGCCGCTGCGCGCCTTCCTGTTCCGCACCGCGATCCCGCTGTGGTTCAACGGAGCCCTGGCCGCCGCCCTCCTGGAGGATCGTTCGGATCTCCTGCCCCAGCTGCCCGGCCTGTTGCAGGAGGTCCAGCGGCGCCGGCTGTTCCTGGAGTCCGCCGGATCCCCGGATCGCTGGCGCTACCACGAGCTGTTCCGGGAGTTCCTGCTCCGGCACATCCCGGAGCCGCTCCCGCCCCTTTTCACCCGCGCCGTCGCCTGGTTCGAGAAACAGGGCGACCTGGAGATGGCCATCGAGCACGCCCTGGCCGGCGGGCTGGACGCCGAAGCGGTCCGGCTGCTGCGGGCCCTGCCGGACGCCTTCATCTGGGATCGGGGGCGGCGGCGGACGTTCCGACGCTGGGTGATGGCCCTCCCGGAGCCCGCGCGCCGGGAGGCGCCGGATCTGATGCTTCGCCTGGGCAAGGAGCTCCATCGGGGCGGCTACTGGGAGGAAGGCCGCGCGCTCCTCCGGGAAGTGCTGGCCTGGGCGGAGCAACGGGGCGATCCGGCGTTGAGGGATCAGGCCTCGCTGATGCTGGCCTCCGTGCTCTACATCGAGGGCCGCTTTGGGGAAAGCCTGGCCTGGAGCATGCAGGGGCTGGGGCAGGCGCGCTCCCCGGCCCTGCGCATGCGGCTGCTCAAAACCGCCGCGGACGCCTGCACCGGCCTGGGCCGTCTGAGGGAAGCCCGGCGCCTCTATCAGGAGGCGATGGCCCTGGCAGAGGCGCTGGGGGATCCCCACTACCCGGCGTTCCTCCGCCACAATCAGGCGGTGGGCGTGGAGATCCCTGCCGGGCGCTTTCAGGCGGCGCGGGCGCTGCTTTCCGCCAACGCCCCCTATTACACGGAGCGGCCCGCCCAGCGGATCACCCATCAGATGGGCTGGGCGCTGCTCGCGGTGGAGACCGGAGCCTGGGCCGAGCTGGAAGGGATCCTTCAGGAGATCGAGGCCCTGGCCCACGAGGTGGAGGAAGGACAGGCCAGCAACGATTTCTGGTTCTGGTGGTGCCGGGCGATGGGCGCCATCGGCCAGAAACGATGGGACGCCGCCGCTCAGGCCCTCGCCCGGGCCGGGGATCTGGCCCATGGGCATCCCGAGCGGATGGGAGCCCTCGCCCAGGCCCAGGCCTGGCAGGCCCGCCGGCAGGGCCGCCCGGAGGAAGCCCTCCGGATCGCGGAGCAGGCCCTGCCGCGCCTGGAAGGGGCCCCTCTCGTCCGAGGCCTGGTGGCCCTGGAGCGGGATCTGGCCGCCTGGGCGCTGGGGCGGGCGGAATCCCACCCGGCCGTGGGAGCCCTGATCGCCGCCCGGGCCGGCGCCGCTTTCCCCCGGTTGCGGGCCCTGCGGGCTCTCCAGGCTTACGCCGCCGGGGATCCCCGCTGGCGCCGCCACCTCCACGCCGCCCTTCGTCAGATCCGACGGGAGGATTGGCTCTCCGCCCGGGACCCGGAGCTGGGGACCGCCCTCTGGCTGCTCTGCCTGCAGGAGGGGATCCACGAGGCGGAGGCCATCCGAGCGCTGGGACGCCTGCGGCCTCTCTCCGAGCTCGGGGCCTTGCTCCGGCATCCCCGCGAGGGGGTTCGTCACGCTGCGGCCCAGGCCCTGGCCGCCGCCGGGGAGGAGGCCGCCATGCCGCTCCTGCAGGACGCCCTCCGCCGGGAGCGCCACGCCCAGGTCCGTCAGGCTATAGCCGCCGCCCTGGAGGCCCTGGAATCCCTCCCCCCGCCTCCCCTGGAGATCCGGCTTCTGGGCCGCTTCGAGGTCCGGCGCGGCGGGCAGCTCCTCCCGGACTCCGCCTGGCCCCGGCCGGCTGTCGCCCGCCTCCTGCAATACTTCGCCCTCCATCGACGTCAGTGGCTCACCCGGGAGCGCATCCTGGAGGACCTGTGGCCCGAGCGGGATCCCGAGGAGGCGGAGGAGATCTTCCGTCGGCTCTTCTCCTGGCTGCATCAGGTCCTGGAGCCGGCAATGCGCCCCAAGGGCCCCTTCCGCTACTTCGCCAGCGCAGGGGAGAGCCTGCGCTTCGATCCGCACGATGTGGTGAAAGTGGATGTGGAGCAGATGGAAACGGAGATCCGCCGGGCGCTGGCGGCGCGCCCGATGAATCGGGGGACCTGGGCGGCGCTGGCGGCGCGCCTGGAGGAATGGCCCCTGTTGCTGCCCGGGGCGCCGTATGACGCCTGGCTGATCCCCCACCAGGAACGCTGGCGGTCGCTGCGCACCGAAGCCGCCCAGGCCCTGGCGGAGGACGCGCTGGTCCTCCAGGAGCCCGTGGAGGCCATCCGCTGGGCGGAGCGCGCCATCGAGGAGGCCCCCTGGCTGGAGGAAGGCTACCAGGTCCTGATGCGGGCCTGGTCCCGCCTGGGGCAACGGGCCCGCGCCCTGCGCGTTTACGAGGAGGCGGTGGAAGCCCTCCGGCGGGAGCTCCAGGTCCCTCCCGCCCCCCTCACCCGCTGGCTGGCCGAACGCCTCCGTCGGGGCGAGCCGATTTAAGCCCCGGTCCGCCTTCCCGGCTCCCTGTTCACAGGTTGTTCACAACCCCCGCCTACTCTTTGCTTCGAGCAAGAAGGGATCCACCGACTTTCCGAGAGGAGGGCGCGATGTCGAACATGGGATCATCCGGAAGCCGGCTTCCGTTGGTGGTGGGCGGGGGATGCGCCGGGCTGCTGCTGCTCGGGCTGGCCCTCGTCGGCCTGGGCGTGTGCGCGCTGGGCGTCGTCGCGCTGAGCCGCGGACAGGGCCCGCAACCCGTTCGGCCAGCCACCCCGGCCGTCCGACCGACCGGCGTGCCCGGCGGTCAGACGGCGCCCCAGCCTGGCGGGACCACCGGGATGCCTTCAGGAGGCGGACCCGCCGGAGGCGGCCCAGCCGGCGCGCCCGGCGGTCAGACCATGCCCCAGCCCGGCGGGATCACCGGGATGCCTTCGGGAGGCGGACCCGCCGGAGGCGGCCCAGCCGGAGGAGCAGGAGGAGGCGGCTTCACGCTGGTCCAGACCGGCGGCTATACCTGTGATTTGAACGCCAACCAGTGCCGAGCCCTCACCTCCGGAACGGGGTCTGCGATCCAGGTGCAAGCGTTGGGGGATGGGAGCATCCTGGTGCAGTTCCCCTTCGGCGGCCTGCGGGTCAACCGGGATTGCTCTCTGGTGGACCAGCCGGGCTATACCCTTTTCCCGTGTCCTTTCTTCCCCAACGTGCAGGGGTTCCAGGGGCTTCTGGTCACTCCCCAGGGCGCCCAGCCGATCTATGCGCCGTTCCAGTATGCGCTGATCGACATGGATTTCGATCAGGACGGCATCGTGAACGAGCCCGGCTACTACAGCCACAGCAGCGGCAGCCTGGCCTTTGAGGCGTATCGGGAGGACGGCACCCTCAAGTTCGCGGGCTACATCGTCGACACCGGGAACTATACCTACTTGTATGTGTTCACCTACCAGGCGCGCTGAGATCGGTGGAGCCCGGCCCTCTTCGGACCGGGGCCTTCCAGATCTCCTGGGCAGGTGAGTGCCTTCCGGCTACAGGACATGTAGGGCAACTGCTCGCAGTTGCCCTACATGCGGGCCGGGCTCCTTCCCCAAACAGATGACCGGGAGGTGAAACATGACGGCATCCGCGATTGCGGCGCTGGGGATCGCCATGGTCGGGGCGTTGATCCCCACCTTCCTGTTCGCAGGGCTGCTATGGTGGTTCGACCGCTACGAGAAGGAGCCGCTGACCCTGATGGGGGCCGCCACCCTCTGGGGCAGCCTGGCGCAGATGGCGGTGACCCTGCTGCGGCCCCTGGTCCTCGCCGGGGGCGCGGCCCTGTTCGATCCACTATGGGCGGGGACCTGGGGGAACGCCTTCCTGTTGCCGGCTCTGGAGGAGGTGATCAAGGCCCTCTTCCTGGCCGGCTTCTTCGTCCTGTATGCCCGGGAGATCGACAGCCTCTACGACGGCTTCCTCTACGGAGCCCTGACCGGCTTCGCCTTCGCTGCTGCGGACACCATCGTGGGGGCGCCGGCCCGGGGCTGGAGCCTGGAGGGGGCTTTCGGGCGGACGCTGGCGCTGGGCCTGGCCCACGCGTTCTTCACGGGGTGGATCGGCCTGGGGCTGGCGGCGGGCCGGCTGAGCCGGAGCCCGGCGCGGCCGGCGTGGCCCCTCCTGGGCGTCCTGGCTGCCTTCCTCTTCCACGGCCTGCGGGAGCTGGCCGTCGTGCCCACCCTCTGGAACCCGGGGCTGGCCGGCATACGGGCCCTGATCAACGCCCTGGGCGTCCTGCTGCTGATCGGCATCGTGATCTATGGGATGGGCCGGGAGCGGGCCTGGATCGCCCGTTACCTGGGGGAGGAGGTCTCCGCCGGCGTCCTCCCGGCGGCCCTGTATGAAGTCCTCCGCTCGCCGGGAGGCTGGCTGACCTACCGCTGGGGGCCGCTGCTGCGGGGCGACGCCACGACGTGGCGGCGGCGCGGGCAACAGCTCCAGGTCGCCGCTGAGCTGGCCTTCCGCAAGCATCAGCAGGCGGCCCTGGGGGAGGCCCGATGGGAGGAGGAGATCCGGCGCCTGCGCGAGCTCCTGCGCCGCCTGGCGGAGTAAGCGACGGCTTCATCCCCGACCGGAGGGACAACCATGGAGAGCCAGGGAGGATTCCCGCTCATCGCCCTGTGTCTGGCGCCCGTGCTGGCCTTCGGGCCGATGGTCCTCTACGCGGTCTTCGCCTGGTGGTTCGACCGCTTTGAGAAGGAGCCCCTCTGGCTGATCGTCGCCGCCTTCCTGTGGGGCAGCGTCCCCACCGTCCTGCTTTCCCTGTGCGCCCAGATCCCGGCCGCCGCTGTCTTCCAGGCCGCCCTGGGGCAGGGCGCGGGGAGCGCCCTGAGCTCCATTCTCGTCGCGCCCTTCACGGAGGAGCTCTTCAAAGGGCTTTTCGTCTTTTTGCTCTTTCTGCTCTACCGGCGGGAGATCGACAGCCTCTACGACGGCTTCCTCTACGGCTCCCTGGTGGGCTTCGGCTTCGCCGCCACCGAGAACGTCCTCTATTTCCTGGGCGCGGCGTCGAAGGGCGGACTGGCCGGGATGTTCGGCAACTTCATCGCCCGGGCCATCGTCTTCGGCCTGAACCACGCCGCCTTCACATCCCTCACCGGCCTGGGGTTCGCCGCCGCCCGGCTGTCGACCTCGGCCCTGGTCCGCCTGACCGCTCCCATCCTGGGCCTGGGCGGGGCGATGGCCTTCCACGCCCTGCACAACACCGTGGCCACCCTGACCGAAGCCACTCAGTCCCCGCTGGTCTGCCTGTTCTGGGTTCCCTTCGATTGGATAGGGGCGCTGCTGATCTTCGCCATCGCCCTCTACGGGCTCACCCGGGAGCAGCGCTGGCTGCGGCAGTATCTCCGCGAGGAGGTGGAGGCGGGCGTGCTGCCGGAGGCCCTCTATTGGCAAACCATATCGATCCTGGGTCGCATCGGCGCGCGATGGGGGGCGTTGCTGCGCGGGGATATGACCGCCTTCCGGCGGCTGGGATGGATCTACGCCCTGGCGACGGAGCTGGCCTTCCGCAAACATCAGCGGGCCGCCCTGGGGGAGACCCGCTGGGAGCCGGAGATCCAGCGCCTGCGGGAAGCGCTGCGTCAGGCCGTCGGCCCCGCCGGCGCCGGATGAGGGGAGATCCCCCTCTCTTGCCTTTATGAACACCGGGGGCGGCCTCCCGCTGGCTCCTCGCGGGACAAGAGGCTGCCCCCGGCGCCGAAGCCCCATCCTGACTTTATTCGAGGGACCCCGCTACAACCCCTCCTGTCCAAGCATTGGACATCGCCGCCACACACTTCCGATCATCACGCCTTCGATCGAGCCGCCCTCGCTGGGATCACTTCCCCGGAGGCGCTTCCGAGGGGCCCTCCGCGGCTTGCCCCAGGATCCGCGGCAGATCCGCGAGGTTGCGGAAAACCCACTGGCGCATGGTGGCCGGCTCCGTCACCCGGCCGTAGACCGCCCCATCCGGGTCCTGGAAGACCTGGACCACGTAGACGCGCACGAGCCGCCGATGCGACACCGGTTCGATCCCAGCCATCGAAGCCTCCCGGCGTGAGATCCGGATCTCCCAGCCCCTCGCACCTGATCTTCCCCCGCCCCTGGGAACAGGCTGTGAACCGGAGGATGGGGCCTCAGGGCATGCCGGCGGACCAGAGCCCCCACAGCAGCGCGCCGAGGAGCCCGCCGATCCGCCCGCGCCATCCGGAGCCCGTTCGGATCGCCAGGGGAAGGGCCGCGAGCAGCGCTCCCGCCGCCCGGATGAAATAGACCGCGCTCAGGAACTCCAGGGGGGTCCGGCGGTAGAGGCGCTCCAGCCACTCCCCCGCCAGCGGAAGGACCGGCAGGGGCAGGATCCAGGGCGCCACCTGAAAGGCCACCGCCCCCAACCCGATCCACGCCCCGTGCATCCATCGATCGGTCCGCGAGCCCTCCGGCGGCGGGAGCAGCAGGCTCCCCAGCAAGAAGGCCAGCGGCGGCAGAAAGCGGTCCTCCAGGGGGAGCAGCGAGGCCAGCGGGAGCATCAGGCCATAGCCCAACAGGAAGGGGCGGACCGGGGAGACCGTCCCTTCCCCTTCCACGCCCCGGGCGGCCTGCAGGGCGGTGAACAGCAGGTAGGGGAAGCCCCAGGCCATGGCGCCCAGCAACGGCCACAGGGCGGTGTTCCGAACCAGCCCCTCCGGATCCTCGAGCTGCCGGGCCATGACGGCGGTGAGCAACAACAGCCCGGCCGCGATGATCCACTCCAGCAGATCCTCCGCTTCCTCCCGCAGCTCCTGCAGACCCTTCAACGGCTCCCACGTCCAGGCCACCATCATCAGAAGCAGCGGCCACCACTGCTGGGGCAGCTCCAGGTCCACGATCTCGAAGAACGCCTGGTAGAAGGCGAACAGGAAGGCCACCGTGCCGATGAGGAGGGCGACATACCGCTGGGCGAAGGCCCCCGCCGCCATCCGCCGCCGCATCCCGAGGCCGGCCACCCCCAGGACGAACAGGACCCCGACGGCCGTCCGGCCCGCCAGATAGGCGTCCGGAGGCCAGCCCCGAAGGGCATGCCAGATCCCTTGATACAGCGCGAAGGGAGCCCACAGTCCCGGGCGCGCCAACCCCTGCATCCCCAGCTCGGGCCAGAAGGCCGGCAGGGCCAGCGCGCCCAGCGCCAGGGTCAGGAAGGGGAGCGCCCCGAAGAGATGGGGGCGGGCGCGCAGGAGCTCCATCCGGCGGCTCCAGAAGTGGCCCAGGCGTCCCCCCTCCTCCACCAGATTGGCCCCCAGCCAGAGCCAGACCGGGACGCTCAGGCCCCACGCCCCGGCGAGCATCTGCCGGATCCCCTCGCCGAGGGCCGCCGGCCCGCTCCCCCAGGCGGCCAGATAGGGGATCGTCAGGCCCAGGGCCAGCAGGCCCCCCCGCGCCGTCCGGGGGATCCGCACCGAGGGCCAGAAGGGAAGGCTCATCAGGCCGATCCCCAGCAGCGCCTTGAGCCCCAGGCTGAGCAAGAAGGGATGGATCGGATGGGGCGGGAACTGGGCCAGGGCCAGCGCCCACAGGATCCGCCCGGGCCAGCCCGCGAGGGCGGAGCGGGGATGGGTCCGCTCGAACAGGAGAAGGGCCAGCGTCGGCGCCAGCACCAGCGGCGAGGCCCCGGCCAACAGCGGCAGGCCGAAGTAGAACAGGCTGTAGACCGCGACCGGCAGCCGGAAGGCCGCCGGCAGATCCCCCGCCGTCGCCGTCAGCAGGGTCCAGAGAAAGGCGATCCACAGCGTGAGCAGCCCGATCCCCGCCGGATGGGCGAGCCCGTCCCGGACCTGCGGGCCCACCCCGGGGAGAGTGAAAACGAAGGCCGTCCCCAGGGTGGCGAACAGCAACAGAAGCCAGGCCCACCCTCGCGGCCCCATGCGGAGGAGATCCGTTAGCAGGCCGACGCCGCTCCGCTGGGGGGCCAGGATGAACGTGTGGAGAGCGTCCGCCGCCGTCCGGCGCAGCTCCATCCACGCGGACCGCATCTCGCCTCCCCCGCATCAACGTCCCGGGATCTCGTAGATGCGAACCTCGACGCCCGTCATATAGCCGATGAGGACGGCCACCGACCGCCCCTCCTCCATTAAGGCCATCCGCAAGGGGCGCGGCGGGAGGACCGCCCGTCCGATCATCCGCCCGCTCGCGGCGTCCCAGACGTAGAGCCGGCCGTTCATGTTCCCTTCCCCCACCCAGTCCGCCAGCCCGACGATCCGCCGGCCATCGGGGGTGAACTGCAGCGCCTGCAAGGGCAGCGGGAACTTCCCCTCCATCTCCGGCTGCAGCCCCAGCTCCTCCTCCAGGTCCAGACGCACCTTTCGCCGGTCCGGATCGATGGAGACCCGCCACAGGGCGACGCGGGTCGGGAAGGGGCCTTCATAGCCCTCGCCCTCAATGGGCCGCATCTCGTTCTCCGCCGCCGTTAGGAGGCGCCCGTCGGGGGAGAGGGCGATGGCCGTGAGGGGCTCGAACTCGATGGAGCCCCACCACTCCCCGGTGTAAGCGTCCCACACCTCGAGATCAGAGGCCCGATCGGTCATCTGGAAGATCAGCCGCTCGTCGGGCGTCATGATGAACTGATCCGCAGGCCCGTAGAGATCGAAAGCGAAAGCCCGCCGTCCCGTCTCCACGTAATAACCGCTCAGGGTGCGCTCGCCTCCGACCAGCAACAAGCTTCCCTGGGGGGAGAAGGCGATGCGGCGCACCTCTTCCTGGATCGGCAACGTGAAACGGGTTCGCGCTCCCGACATATCCCACACGCGGATCTCCGACCCGGTCCGCAGGGCGAAGGCCCGGCCGTCCGGGGAGAAGACCAGCTCTTCCACCCTCGACGGGGTGGGGAGCCCCTCCGCGATCTCCCCGGTCCGGGGATCCAGAAGCCCGGTCTGGCCGTTCGCCGTGAACAGCGATAGGCGTCCATCGGGGGCCGGGGCGATGGCGACGACCCCCTCTACCGGGATGGCCATCCGGAGCGGCAGGGCGGGGGCCTCCCCGTCCGTCGGGGAGAGGGTTGGGCCCGGCGTCGGCGGGGAGGGCGGCGCGGCCGTTGGCCTCGGGAGGGAAGTGGGGGAGACCGGCGGGCGCGCCGTGGGCGTCCGGATCTCCGAGGCGGGAGTAGGCGAGAGCAGGCGCGGCAGGAACCGGTAAGCCAGGAATCCGCCGCCCGGGACGGCGCAAGCGCACAGCGCGACGAAGGCCAGCGCCAGGCCGCCGATGAGAGCCGTTCGCGAGCGCATCCGGTTCGCCTCCTTGCTTAAGGGTTCTTTGCGGCTCACCCCTGAGGGACCACCCGCGCGGCCACCTCGGCTGGAAGATCCCGGGCGAGGGGACGATCCGCGATCCCCCGGACGAACCAGCGGATGTCATAGAGGTCGCCGGAGCGGGTGATCGGGCCATCGGAAGGGATCTCAAAGGCGAACGCTTCCTCCTGGCCGGGCTCGAGCTCATAAACGGCGCGGCCGATGAGGGTCGTCCAGGTCCGCCCCTCGGCGAGGATCTGGTAGCCGGCCTCCACCCGCACCCGCTGCCGCGCCTCGCCCTCCCAGCGGACCCATCCCCGCAGGGCGGAGCCCACCGGGAAAGACCATGCGGCCAGAGCGACCCGCAGGGGGTCGGAGGACGGGAGGTCCGAAACAGGCTCCGCCGCCGGGGCCTCCGGAGCCGGCGCTGCCCGAACGGGCCGGACGGAGAGCGGGATCTTCTCATACGCGTCGGGCCACCCCTGCAGCCCGACCTCCAGCTCCACCCACCATTCGAAGGCGTGGACGTCGGTGCCGAGGCGGCCTCGCTCCTCCCGTCGGAACGAGGCCATCCCATCGATCGGGACAACGAGGGCGGCCATGTAGCGCTGGGGGAGCCCGGGGAGGAGCTCGACGCGGTCGGCGATCTGGATCTCCTGGACCACGCGCGTCTGCTCCCGCTCCTCCTTCCGCCGGCGGGTTTTACGGAACCAGTCCCACACCCAGAAGGCCATGAACTCCTTCGTCATCAGCCGGAGGCGGATGGGGCCGGCGATCAGGGGGCGATGGGCCTCCACGGCGATCCGAACCGCGAGGGTCTCCCCCAGGCGGGCCGCGCGGGGCTCGACGTCGACATGCACCGTGGCGGCCATGCAGGTGAGCCCCTCCGATGCGAACCCGGCCCCCAGGAACAGCAGGGAGAGGGCCGTCAGCCCTCCCCCGCACCCCCAGATGAGCGCCATCTTCGGATCCCCCGCCCGCCCGGCGCGAACGGCGAGCCATCCCCCCAGGCCGACGGCCCCCAGACTGAGGAGGATCAGCACGGCTCCGATCGCGATCCAAGGGGCTCCCCGTCGCATCGCCGACCTCTTACCGGCGCAGGAGGGGCTTTCGCCCCGAACCTTCCGCCTTCAAGATCCCAAAGACCAGGGATGAAGCCGCCCCCACAATCCCGAATCCTCCGCCTTGGAGATCGCAATGGGTCGCGGCTCCTACAGAACGATTTTTTTGTAGGAGGGGCTTTAGCCCCGAACTCTCCGCCCTCAATGACGCAAGGGTCGCGGCTAAAGCCGCTCCTACAGAATGAAATTGTTTGCAGGAAGGGCTTTCGCCCCGAACGTCCGTCTTCGAGATCCCAAAAGGTCGCGAATGAAGCCGCCTCTATAGCCCGGAACTTTCCGCCTTCGGTGGCGCAAGAGTTCGCAGCTAAAGCTGCTCCTACAGAGAAGGATGCCGGAATGAATTTCGGCTTGCTTTCGCCCCGAACCGGTCTTCACCCGGCGCAGGGGGCTCCTACCCCCGAGGCGCGGCCCCTGGGCCCGAAATCCGGCGATCGGATGCCACGGATCATCGCCCCTCATAGGCGGCGGGGAGGGCGGCCCCGCAGGCGGGGCAGCGCCGCCATTCAGGATCCACCTCCCGGGCGCAATAAGGACACCGGAACCGGGCGGGCTGGCCGCAGCCCGCGCATCGGGCGTCCCCTCGCGCCAGCCGCCGGCCGCAGGTCGGGCACCGGAAGGCCACCGGGGCCTCCGGGGAAAGGGTGGGGGGCGGCCCCTCCAGGGCCCGGACGAGGGCCCGAGCCGTTTCCCCCACCCGCTCCTCGATGGTCGTCCCCAGGCCCGGCGGCGGGACGGGCCGGGGCAGCCGCGGCCGCCATCCCCCCAGGGTCCGCCGCAGGGCCCACGGCAAGAGCCACAGGTTCAGCGCCGGGGAGAGGGCCAGCAGCCCCAGGAGGCCCAGGGCGCCCTTCCCCCCTCCTGGGAGGACGAGGAAGAGCGCGAGGGCCCCCAGTCCGACGATCAGCAACCCTCCCCGAACCCCCCGGAGCATCGTCCCCTCCTCGCTTTCCCCTTCCCTCACGCGTTAGGGGAAGGGGGACGACCCGGGAAGGGGAAGGGGAAAAACGGCGAGAGGATGGGGCCGAAGGTCTCGGTCAGGCGGGCGAAGAACGAGCGGATGGCCTCGGCGACCGCCCCGCCCACGACATCGGGGTGGCTGCGGAGATAGGCGGCCACCGCGCCCAGCAGGGCCAGGATGACAACGGCCAGGGCCACCCACTCCAGGGTCTGCAGCCCTCGAACATCCGAGAACAGCCGGGCCCCGAGGGCGCGCCCCTTCCAAACCATGGCTTCCGACCATCGAAGGCGTCCGGCTCGCATGGGATCCCTCCTTTCCGGTGTCTATGCGCCCAGCTTGGCGCCGCAGGCGGGGCAGAAGCGGGCGCCGGCCGGGAGCTCCGCCCCGCACTGGGGGCAGAAGCGATACGCCCCGCCGGGCGCGGCCTCCCCGCCGGAGGCGGCCGGGGCCGTCGTGGCCTGGACGGCGGTCACATACCGCTGGGCCTCCTGATAGCGGCCGGCCACCCAGGCCGCCGTGTCCACCGGCAGGGCCGCCCCCGTGGCGATGAAATACTGGATGAACTCGAAGGTCCGCTGGGGCAGCTTGCGCTGCTGCCAGGCCCCGTAGGCGGCGGTGAACAGCAGCGGCCAGAGGAGGAAGAGCCCCGCCCCCGCCGCCACCGCCTTGTCCACCCACTTGCCGGCCCCGATCTCCACCTGCAGGCTGTCGCCCTGCCGGCGAAGGGCCACGTTGAGGGCCGAGGAGACCCCCAGCAGGTTCCGCCATGTCTTGTCCTGGCGGGCCTGGATCACCACCCCGCCCTGGGGCAGATCCAGCACCTGCGCGTCGAACTTCTGGGCCCGATACCGGTCGGCCAGGGCCTGCACCAGCCGGCCCATATCCAGGTTCGGAGCGTGGAACACGCGCTGATCGGGCATGGCCTCACCTCCTCAGGCCGGGGTCTGCAGGAAAAGGGTCGTTTGCATCGCGTTCAGAACCGCCAGCTCCAGCAGCAGCTGGGTGACCTGCTCATGGAGGGCGTCGCTGAGCTAGGGTTCGATCTCCCGCAGCAGGGCCGCCACCCGCTCCGCCTGGGCCCGCACCTCCTCCGGGTCGATGCGGCCGTCGGCGATGGCCTGCTGCCAGGACTCCATCCGATCGACATACCGCTGGAAGAAGAGGTCATCCCCCTCCTCGCTGAACCAGCTGATCCGTCCCATGGGCGCCTCCTTCCCCCGGATTCGGGAACATCTTGCCTCCTGCATCGGAACAACTTGTGAACAGACCGGCCGCCCCGGCTTGAAAAAGCCGGCCGGACGACCCCCAATCGTCCGGCCGGATCCCCGCATCGTCAGCGGGTCGGGATGGCGTCGCGCGGGCTCTTCGGAGGCTCCGACGGCGGCGGACTCGGGGAAGCAGTGGTTGGGGAGCCCGGCTCTTCCCGGTCCCGGGGAGCCTCGGAAGGCCCGGCCTTCCCTGGCCCCTGGAGGACGTCCAGCGTCATCCGGCGCGTGACGCGCGGCCCGTCCTTCTCTTGCTCCTCCGTCTCCAACCGCAGCTGCATACGCCGGACGATCTCCTCCGGGGTCTCCCCGGGCGGCCCCTCCTCCGGCTTCTTCTCCTGCTTCTCCCACAGCTCCTCCGTCTTCTCCACCATGTGGTCCAGCAGGCGCTCGGAGAGGCCGAAGAGGGCTCCCAGGGCCAGGAGGGGCACCGTGTCTTTCTGCAGCGCGATGGGTGGGGTGAGAAATTGAGAAAGCGTTCCCAGCCCTTCCAGAGAGAAAATCTTCTGGCTCTGCAGGATGGCGACCAGGTGCAGGCCGGCCCAGGCGCTGAGGGCCCCAAAGAGGGATGCTGGGAATACCGTCGCCCACGAGAGCCCGTAGTCCGGCATCTTCGGGCTGCCCCGATACACCCGCGCCAGCCGGCTGAGCAGACCGCCCACCGCCCCCGCCAGCAAGATCGGGCCGTAGCCTGCGATGGCCAGGGCCAGCCCGATCAGCAAGCCCACAAAGACCATAAAAGTCAGCATGTTCTGCAGCTTGAGCACCTGCGCGAACCGCTTGTCCTGCGCCTCGTAGAGATCCGCCAGGAACGCCGAAAGGGTCGCTCGGGCATCCCCGTTTGCATGCCCCAGCGCTTCCTGGAGAGGCTTTTTCCATGCCTTCTGACGCGCCGGGGGAAGCTCCGAGAGGTCGCCCAGGGCCCGCTGCAGCCGCGCCTTGAGGTGGGACGTGGCCATCGCGTTCACCGCCAGCCGCTCCGCGTCGTGGATCAACCGCCAGGCGGCCAGCTCCGCCCCGCCGTTCCAGCATAGCGCTCTCACTTTGTCCCCGAAGGTCCAGGAAACCGTTCGCTCCGCCTGCTGGAGCAGCGCCTCGACATGTTTCAGCACGACCTGTTCGGAGGGGGTGACCGCCTCGGGCTCCTTCTGTTCCAGCTGGATGCGCCGGCGGGTCCCCTCGATCTCGGCCCGGGTGAGCTCCCGGAGCATCCCGGCCACCAGGAAGGCCCGGACGCCAAGGAAGAGCACCAGGTAGGCGAGCCACAGGACTACGCCGACCCAGACGGACGCCTCGGCGCAAACCCCGAAGAGACAGTAGCTCGGATTCCCCATTCGATGCCTCCTAAATTTAGAAATTTAAAATTTAGAGGAAGACCCCTCATCCTCCGCAGGCCTCCTTCGCCTCGGCGCGCCGCCGTGCGCTTGCCGGAAGAGGGTCCCGGCGACCCTTCGCCCTGCGCCCCCCGCCCCTGCGGCCTTCCGCTCCCGGCAGCCCCCGGCGTCGCGGCCATCCCTCCCGCCTCTCACCGCATCCGCAACACCAGAGGTAGAGGTCTTCATTACCCACTGTCGTTGGGCGACAAGCCCGCTAGCAAGAAGCCGCCGTCGGAGACAATTGCGGCTGCGGCCACACTATCACCGTATCTCCTCCCGTAGCGGCGTGCCCACTGGACTACCCCGTCGGGGGTCATCTTCGCAGCGGCCACGTCCGGGAGGTCTGTTACCTGGGCGCCGCCCACGAGCAACAAGTTGCCGTCGCCCAGCGGGACCATGAATCCTACTCCGGAACCGCTCACGAACTCGGCCCACCGCACGTTGCCGCTCCCGTCGATACGCAGCACCCACTCATAACCGGATCCAATTCGATTGTTGTAAGCGGACCCGGCGAGCATAAAGTCGCCGCCGGGCAGCCGTGCGACTGTAGGATCTTCCCACTTAGTGGCGCCACTAAACTGTTCACCATACATTCGCGCCCAATCCACGTTCCCGTTGGCGTCGATCTTGAAGGCCAGGACTACGCTGTAGTGAAACAGCGCCGCGACCAGCAGCGCTCCGCCATCCGGCGTAGGAGCCACATCGCGGAGATGGACGCTGGTACCAGGGACTTCGTATGTGCGGCTCCACCGGAGCGTGTCGTCCGGACCGATCTTAGCGGCGAACATCCTGCGGACAGTCGCGTCCGGGCCGATGTACCCGATCAGAAGAAAGTCGCCATCGGAGGCGGCCACGGCGCGAAAGATGCTAAGGATGCTTACCGAGGAGGAGCGATAGGTCTTGTTCCACAGGACATCGCCGGAGCCATTGATCTTGAGCACCTCAGCAACTCCCTTGCCCCCGTCGTAACATGTGCTGCCGGCCAGCAGAAAGCCACCGTCCGGGGGTCGGGACCAGATCCACATCGTCGTCTTCTTGCAGGACGTTGTAGGTGCGGCTCCACTGCATATTCCCGGCGGCCTCTGTTTTCATCACAAAGAAGTCTGAACTGAAATAGGGATTCCCGACGATCCCGGCGACGATAAACCCGCCGTCGGCGGTGGGTGCCGCCTCCAACGGCCCGGGACTCCAGAGTGGGATGGTATAGACCCGCTGGAAGCGGATGCCGGACGAGGCAGCGCTCGCTGCAGCCCGGCAGACCGCCGCCGGACCGCCGGAGGCTCCCGGGAGGGGAAGCCCCCACCATCCGCCCATCATCAGCGCGAGCAGGGCCACGATGGCCCGCCCGGCCCCTTGCCGCCTTCCCTAGCATGCTATCACCGGCATCGTTCGGTCGCTTTCGATGCCGGAACATCATCCGCCTCCGATCTAAGCAACCATGGCCCACCGCACCGCCCAAGGGCGGACCGACCCCCCATGGGGCCCGGGCACCGGCGAAAGGCCCCCTCTCATAATCCCGGTTCCCAACTTACCGGAGGCGTGGGAACAAATTGTGAACAGGCCCGACCCGTTGAGGAGGCGCAGAATGGGGAACGGGCGAAGGCAGCTCAGGCCTCGCGGCCCAGCCGGAGGACGGCGAGGAAGGCCTCCTGGGGGACCTCCACGCGGCCGATCATCTTGAGGCGCTTTTTGCCTTCCTTCTGCCTCTCCAGCAGCTTCCGCTTGCGGGTGACATCGCCCCCGTAGCACTTGGCCAGCACGTCCTTGCGCATGGCCTTGATGGTCGCCCGGGCGATGACCCGCCCCCCCACCGCCGCCTGGATGGCCACGTCGAACAGCTGGCGGGGGATCACCTCCCGCAGCTTCTCCACCAGGGCGCGCCCCCTGGCATACGCCTGATCCCGGTGCACGATCAGCGCCAGGGCGTCCACCGGCTGGCCGTGCACCAGGATGTCCAGCCTCACCAGATCCCCCGCCCGGTAGCCGATGAAGGCGTAATCCATGGAGGCGTAGCCCCGGGTGCGGCTCTTGAGGGCGTCGTAGAAATCGATGAGCAGCTCGGCCAGGGGGACCTCGGCCTCGATCATCACCCGCCGCGGATCCAGATAGGTCATGTTCTGATAAACGCCCCGCCGCGAGGTGATGAGATCCATCACCGGCCCGATGTAATCGGCCGGGGTGATGATGGTGACCTTCATCCACGGCTCCCGGATCTCCTCGATCCAGGAGGCGTCCGGGAGATCCGAGGGACGGGTGATGGTCTTCACCGAGCCGTCCCGCAGCACCACCTCATACTCCACGCTGGGGGCCGTGGCCACGATGTCCAGCCCATACTCCCGCTCCAGGCGCTCCTGCACGATCTCCATGTGGAACATCCCCAGGAAGCCGCACCGGAAGCCGAAGCCCAGGGCCTGGGAGGTCTCCGGCTGGAAGACCAGGGCCGCGTCGTTGAGCTGCAGCTTCTCCAGGGCCTCCCGCAACAGCTCGTAATCCTCGCCTTCCGAAGGGTAAAAACTGGCGAAGACCATGGGCTTGGGAGGGCGGAACCCCGGCAGCAGCTCGGGGGCCGGGCGGTCCGCCGTGGTCAGGGTGTCCCCCACCCGACACTCCCGCACGGATTTGAGGCCCGTGGCCACGTAGCCCACCTCCCCCGCCTCCAGCCGGCCCGTGGGGGTGAAGTCCGGCGTGAAGACCCCGATCTCCACCGGCTCGCCGGTCACCCCGGTGGACATCACCAGGATCTTCCGGCCCATAGCGAGGGCCCCGTTGACCACCCGCACGTAGGCGATGACGCCTTTGTAAGGATCGTAGTGGCTGTCGAAGATCAGGGCCTGGAGGGGGGCCTCCGGATCCCCCCGGGGGGGAGGGACGCGCTGCACCACCGCCTCCAGGACCTCCTCCACGCCGATCCCCAATTTGGCGGAGATCCGGAGGACCTCCGACTCGGGGACACCGATGAGCTCGGCGATCTCCCGGGCCACCTCGTCGGGCCGCGCGGCGGGCAGATCGATCTTGTTGACCACCGGGATGATCACCAGGTCGTGCTCCAGGGCCAGATAGAGGTTGGCCAGGGTCTGGGCCTCGATGCCCTGGGTGGCGTCCACCAGCAGCACTGCCCCCTCGCAGGCGGCCATGGCCCGGCCCACCTCATACGAAAAGTCCACGTGGCCCGGCGTGTCGATCAGGTTCAGGATGTAGGTCTGCCCGTCCCGCGCCGTGTAGCGCATCCGGACGGCCGAGGCCTTGATGGTGACCCCCCGCTCCCGCTCCAGATCCATGGAGTCCAGCACCAGCTCCACCCCATCCCGCGTCTGGATGGTGCCGGTGCGCTCCAGGAGCCGGTCCGCCAGGGTGGTCTTGCCGTGATCCACGTGGGCGATGATGCAGAAATTGCGAATGCGCTCCAGTCCCATCGCTCCCCCGCCCGGGTTCGGGAAGAGGTGCGCCCGAAGCCGGTTTCGCCGTGCATCATACCCATGGCGCGAAACGGGTGTCAAATGCCTCCGCCGATTGAAATCGGACCTCTCAGGCGCTCCGCGCCAGGCGTCGGCCTTCGCCGACGCAAAAGGGATCTTCTCCCGGTCGGCGCAGGCCGACCGCCGGCCGAAGGCCTTTGACGCCGATTGAAATCGGCCTCTCCGGGCGCTCCGCGCCACGCGTCGGCCTCCGCCGACGCAAAAGGGATCTTCTCCCGGTCGGCGTAGGCCGACCATTGGCCGAAGGCCCCTGGAGGCCGAATTCATTCGGCGTGCAGGCCGACCGCCGGCCGAAGGCCTCCCCAGGTCGAATTCATTCGACATCGATCCTCCACTGCTCGCAGTTGCACTACATGCGGCCGGAGGCTTCCTCCCGCGCCCGGCCCGGATGTAAGATAGGAAAGCGCCGCTCCAGGGATGAACAGGCTGCCGGGGGCGGGCTCTGAACCCGAGGGAACCTCTCACAGGAGGCCGCTATGCGCCGCCGTATGCTGCTCTGGATCGGGATCGCCCTGGGGGCCCTGATCCTGCTTCTCCTCGCCGGAGGCGCCCTCGCCTTCTACCGAGCCTCCCGCCAGCCCTTCCCCCAGACCCGCGGGACCCTCCGCCTCCCCGGCCTGCAGGCCCCGGTCACCGTCATCCGGGATCGCTGGGGAGTGCCCCACATCTACGCCTCCAACCTCCACGACCTGTTCATGGCCCAGGGCTTCGTCCACGCCCAGGACCGCTTCTGGCAAATGGAGTTCTGGCGCCACATCGGGACCGGGCGCCTCTCGGAGATGCTGGGGAAGACCACCCTGAACCAGGACCGCTTCATCCGCACCCTGGGCTGGAACCGGGCCGCTCGGCAGGACCTGGAGCGCCTCGGCCCGGAGGAGCGGGCCATCCTCGAAGCCTACGCGGCCGGGGTGAACGCCTACCTGGAACAGCATCGGGATCGCCTGCCCCTGGAGTTCACCCTCTTCCGGCTGTTCGGACGCCGCTGGGAGATCGAGCCCTGGCAGCCCCTGCACACCGTGGCCTGGGCCAAGGTGATGGCCTGGGATCTGGGGGGCAACTGGGACGACGAGCTGCTCAACGCCCGCATCGTGGACCGAATTGGCGCTGAACGCCTGAAGGAGATCGTCCTCCCCTACCCCGCCGACCGCCCGATCATCGTCCCGACGCCGGTAGCCGAGGTCCCGGAGGAAACCTTCCGGGCGCTGCTGGACATCGGCCGCTCCCTCCAGCGGATGACCCTGGGAGATGCCCCGGACATCGGGTCCAACAACTGGGTGGTGGCCGGATCCCGCACCGTCACCGGAAAGCCTCTCCTGGCCAACGATCCGCACCTCAGCATCCAGATGCCCAGCATCTGGTATGAGGTGGCCCTGCACTGCGAGCCCGTCACCCCCGAATGCCCCCTCCGGGTCGCCGGCGCCTCCTTCCCCGGCGTCCCCGGCATCGTGATCGGCCACAACGACCGCATCGCCTGGGGCGTGACCAACGTGGGGCCCGATGTCCAGGACCTCTATCTGGAGCGGGCGAACCCTCAGAACCCCCTCGAGGTCGAATTTCAGGGGAAGTGGGAGCCCGTCCGGGTGATCACCGAGGAGATCCGCATCGCCGGACAGGCAGAGCCTCTTCTCCTCCCGGTGCGGATCACCCGGCACGGCCCGGTGATCAACGACGTGGTGGAAGCCCTGACCCGCACCCAGACCCTCTACGCCTTCCGCTGGACCGCCCTGGAGCCCTCCTCCATCGTGCGGGCGTTGTTGCGTCTGAACCGTGCCCGGAACTGGGAGGAATTCCGCGCCGCCCTGGCCGACTGGGACGTCCCCGGCCAGAACTTCGTCTACGCCGACGTCGACGGCCACATCGGCTACCAGGCCACCGGCCGCATCCCCATCCGGGCGAAGGGGAACGGCCTGCTGCCCGTCCCGGGCTGGACCGGCGAATACGAGTGGACCGGATATGTCCCCTATGAGGAGATGCCCCGGCGGCTGGACCCACCGGAGGGCTTCATCGTCACCGCCAACAACGCGGTGGTGGATCCAGCCTATCCCTACTTCCTGGCCGCCGTGTGGGATTACGGAGACCGGGCCCAGCGCATCACGGATCTGCTCCGGGCGAAGGACCGGCTCTCCATCGAGGATATGGCCGCCATCCAGAACGACACCTTCTCCCTGGCCGCCCAGGCCATCACGCCCTACATCCTCCAGGTCTCCTTCACCGACCCCCTCGCCCGCCAGGCCCAGGATCTCCTGCGGGCCTGGGATTTCCGAGCCACCCCGGAGAGCCCGGCCCCCACGATCTTCGAGGCTTTCCTCCAGCATCTCCTTCACGAAGCGTGGGTGGACGAGCTGGGCGAGGAGATCGTGCAGGAGCTGCTGACCGGGGGCAGCCACAACCGATACTGGGCCCGCTGGGCGCTGGCCCAGCCGGACCTGGCATGGTGGGACGATCTCCGCACGCCGCAACGGGAGACCCGCGACGACATCGTGCGGCGGGCCTTCGAGCAGGCCGTGGCCGAGCTGCGCGGGCGCCTCGGCCCGGATCCCCGCGCCTGGGCCTGGGGGAAGGTCCACACGGCCACCTTCGTCCACGGGACCCTGGGACAATCCGGTATTGGGCCGGTCGAGGCCATCTTCAACCGCGGCCCCTACCCGGCCCCCGGGACCAGCGCGGCGGTGAACAACACCGGGTTCAACGTCCAGAAAGGGTTCGCCGTCCGCAGCCTGCCCTCCCTCCGCTTCATCGCCTCCACCGCCAGCTGGTCCGACAGCCGCTTCATCCACACCACCGGCCAGTCCGGGCAGCCTTATCATCCCCATTACGACGACTTCATCCCGCTGTGGCTGAAGGGGGAGTATCACCCGATGCTCTGGTCCCGGGAGGAGGTGGAGCGGAATGCGGAGGGTATCCTCATCCTGCAGCCATAGCTTCGGCCTGGGGAGGCTCGCATGCGCGTGCTGATCACCGGAGGGACCGGATTGCTGGGCCGGGCGCTGGCGGAGCGCCTCTGTCGGGCTGGCTACGAGGTGATCGCGCTCTCGCGGCGGCCGGAGCCGGCGCGCCTGCCGCCGGGCGTGCAGGGAGCGCGCTGGGACGGGCGCACCCCGGAGGGATGGGGGCATCTGGTTGAGGGGGCCATCGCGATCATCAACCTGGCCGGGGAGAGCGTCGGCCAGCGGTGGACCGAGGCCACCAAGCGCCGCATCCGCGAGAGCCGACTGAACGCCGGCCGCGCCGTCGTGGAGGCCATCGCCGCCGCCCGGGTGAAACCCCACGTCGTCCTTCAGGCCTCCGCCGTCGGTTACTACGGGGCGCGGGGCGAAGAGCGGTTAACGGAAGAAGATCCTCCGGGGAACGACTTCCTGGCCCGCCTGGCCGTGGACTGGGAGGCCAGCACGCAGCCCGTGGAGGCCATGGGAGTCCGCCGGGTGATCCTGCGCACCGGGATCGTTCTGGCGAAGGATGGGGGCGCCCTGCCCCGCCTGCTCCTTCCCTTTCGCTTCTTCCTGGGCGGCCCCCTCGGGAACGGCCGCCAGGGGTGGTCCTGGATCCATCGGGATGACTGGGTGGAGGCCGCGCGCTTCCTGATGGAGAACCCGGAGGCCCGGGGGCCCTACAACCTCACCGCCCCCCAGCCGGTGAGCAACGCCGAGCTCTGCCGGATCCTGGGGAAGGTGATGGGGCGCCCCTCCTGGCTGCCGGTGCCCGCCTTCGCCCTGCGCCTGCTGTTCGGGGAGGGGGCCGACTTCCTGCTCACCGGCCAGTTCGTGCTCCCCAGGCGTTTGCTCGAGGCCGGCTTCACCTTCCGTTACCCGGATCCCGAATCCGCCCTGCGGGCCATCCTGCGCCCCACCGCCTCGTAAGTTCGCCCATGTCCCCATTCCCGCAGGGATCGGGGAGGTCCCACGAGAGGCCTCCCCGATCCCTCATTTTCCCGCAGCCCCTCCCCGACCGCGCGGGCTCCCCTCGGTTGATCGGTTAAAATGAAGCAAAGCGCTCCGGAACCGGGGTCCTGCCCGCCGCCCGGCCGGGGCGCGCTGTGGAGTGGGGGAAGAGGACCGCCATGCTCAAGCCGGGGACGCTGCTCCACGGCCGGTATCGCATCCTGCGCCCCATCGGACGAGGTGGGATGGGCGCCGTCTACGAAGCCGAGGACACGCTGCTGGAGGGACGCCGCTGCGCCATCAAGGAGATCCTGCTCGGCTTCGAGGCGGATCCTGCCTATCGGGAGCAGGCCCGCGCCCAGTTCTATCGCGAGGCCAGCGTCCTGGCCCGGCTGGATCATCCCAACCTCCCCAAGGTCTCGGATTATTTCTCCGAAGGGGATCGGGATTACCTGGTGATGGATTTCGTCCCCGGCCGGGACCTGCGGGAGCTCATCGACGAGGCCCGGGAGAGCGGCCGCTTCCTCGACGAGCGGACGGTGCTGAGCTGGGCGGAGCAGCTGTGCGACGCCCTGGATTACCTGCACCGGCAGAACCCGCCCATCGTCCACCGGGACATCAAGCCCTCGAACATCAAGCTGACCCCCGACGGCCGGATCAAGCTGGTGGATTTCGGGCTGGTCAAGCTCCTGGCGCCGGATGAGGACCGCACCATCACGATCCTGCAGGGGCGGGGCACCGCCGCCTACACGCCGCTGGAGCAGTATGGGGGGGACGTCGGGCACACGGACATCCGTTCGGACATCTACGCCCTGGGGGCCACGCTCTATCATCTGCTGACCAACACGCCCCCGCCGGACGCGCGGCAACGTTTCCTGAAGCCGGACAGCCTGATCCCGCCCCGCGCCCTTAACCCGCGCATCTCCCCCCGGGTGGAGCGGGCGATCCTGAACGCCATGGCGTTGCATCCGGATGACCGTCCTCCCAGCATCGCTGCCTTCCGGGCCGAGCTGCTGGGGACGGCTCCGCCCTCCCCACCTGCAGCGGTCTGGGCGCCCCCCGAAAGCCCGTGGGAGGTCCTCTGGCGGCGCCACCGGCTCCTGGCCCTGGTGGCCCTGGGGATCTTCGTCCTCGCCCTGCTGATCACCCTGATGCACGGGTAGGCGCCGACACCCATTGACAATCCCCCGCCGCTCCCCCTATAATGGAAAGCGCGAGGCAGATCGATCCGAACACGAAAGGGGGTGGGAACGTTGGCGCGCGTGGTCATCGAGGAGGGGGAGTCCTTTGAGTCGGCCCTCAAGCGGTTCAACAAGCAGATCCAGGCCGACAAGCTGCTTTCGGAGCTCCGCCGCCGGCGCTACTACGAGCCGCCCAGCGTGATCCGCAAGCGCAAGAAGGCGGCCAAGCTGCGCAAGAGCCGGCGGACGACGCTCAAGGCCCTGCGGGCCGCCGGTTTGCTCTGAGCGGAAACGCCGAAGCCCTGAAGGAGATGAGGGGCGGGGATCTTTCCCCGCCCCTCATCTGTTTTCCGGATCCCGGCTTGCGAACCGGCAACCCCTTCTCCTCCGGCTCGCGTCAGGAAGTCGGATTCAGCGGTCGAAAGCCCGGCGCTTCCCCCTAGCCCCACGCCTATGGGAGCATCTCCGTCTTCAGCACCGCATCCAGCACGATCATCGCCGCCAGGGCCAGCGGGAGCGCCGTGCCCAGATGATAAATCCAGCCGTATTTAGCAGGGGGGATCGCATAGAGGGCCAGGACACACAGATCCAGGGCGATCCCGATGATCAGCCCGCCCACGATCACGGCGATGCGCTTGGCCAGCATCCCACCTCCCTCCGCGAAGTTCATCGAGCGCCTTCTTCACGGAAACCCCTCACCAGCACAGATAGATTGTAGCCAGCCCCGGTCGCTCCGTCAATAGGAAACTCATAAATTCAGAGCCGGGAAGCGTTTTTGAGAGACAATGACCGCCTTCCCAGCCCCCGCGGACAACCAGCGGCCCATGATTGGGTCAGCTCCATTGACATTTTTCCCAGGATCGGTTATGCTGGGGATAGAGGGGCCAGCGGGGATGGACGGCGATGGCGGAGATCTTAGGGGAGGCACAGGCCTCCCTGACTCCGGAGGTGGCCGATGCAGGCCACGAGGTCTCGTATCCTTCAGATCCTGCGGGAACGAGGAGAAGCCACCGCTGTCGAGCTGGCCACACGGCTGGGCCTCCGCGCCGTCACCGTCCGGCATCACCTCCGCGTCCTGCGCGCCGAGGGCCTGATCCGGGAGGTCCGCACCCACCGCAACGGCCGCGGGCGTCCTCGTCTGGTCTTCACCCTCACCGAGGCCGCCAACCGTCTCTTCCCACGGAACTACGAAGGGCTCGTCCGCCATCTCCTCCCGGTCGCCCTCTCGGCGGCGGAGATCCGTCAGATCGCCCGACGCATCAGCGAGGAGGCCGCCCTCCAGGGGCTGGCCGGTCCGGCCCGGCTCGCCGCCGTCGTCTCCTTCCTCAACTCGAAGGGCTACCTGGCCCGGATCGAGCCCGCGACCAACGGCCCGGCGTGGCTGGAGATCCGCAACTGCCCCTACCTGGAGGTCGCCCGGGAACAGGAGGGGCTTTGCGCCCTGGACGCCGCCCTGATGGAGGAGCTGCTCGGGGCGCCGACGGAGCGGGTCTCCTGCATCATTCACGGGGATCCGGCCTGCCGTTACCGCATCCGCTCCAAAGCGGCCTGATCCCTCGGGCCGAACGACCCTCTCAGGAGCCCCGGTGCGAAAGGCCCGGACCGGGTTACAGGCTCAGTATGTGCCACGCTGCATCCTCCAGCCCCAGGCGGCGCAGGGTGAGGGGCACCAGGATCACACCCAGGGTGTTCAGACGACGGCTGCCGGTGAGGGAGGGGAGCAGGCCGATGCCGGAGGCCGCGAGCAGGACCGCAAGCCCCGGGACCCCCCCTAACCCTGCAACGCTGAGGACGATCAGGGCCAGCGCCGCGGCATAAACCCACCGCCACGCCCGGGAGGCCGCCCAGCGGCTCATCCCCCGCGTGAGCGGCTCCATCAGCAGGAAAGCCAGCGCCGCCGCCAGAGCGGTGGCCAGGACCGCCGCGCGATAACGGTCCGGCGTCGCCGGCCCCGCCCAGGGAGCCAGCATCGTCCCCAGCCCGCCCCGCGCCGCGGGGGAGTCCGGCAGGAGAAGCAGCCAGAAGACGCCGACGCTGTAGAAAGCCCGGGCCGCCCCCTGGGCGACCAGGAAGGCGCGATCGTCCCGCTGGGCCGTGGCGTGACCCGCCAGCAGCCCCCCGATCCCCGCCGTCACCCCCGGGAAAAGCACCGCGAACACCCCTCCCAGCAACCCGGCCCCCACCCCCCGCGCCCAGATCCCGAACGGAAGCGTCTCCCCTGAGGGACGGGATGGAGCGGGCCGACCGCCCCTCATCGCCTGCAACAGGCTGGGAACCGCGAACAGCCCCAGGAAGGCGGGGATCAACGGCTGACGCGCCAGGGGACCGATGAGAGGATTCCGGGCGAGCAGGAGAAAGCCCAGCGCTCCGGAGAGGGCGAAGGTGACCACCCCGGCGCCGAGCCGCATCCAGACCGTCATCAAACGCCGGGCCGGCGTGGGCAGCCGCTCGGCGCCCCACGGCCACTCCGAAAGCAACAGGAAGGCGCTGAGGGCCAGCAGGATCCAGCCCACGTGCGGCGCCAGCACCGCCCGCAGCGCCGCCCATCCCCGGGGCCAGAAGGGCGCGGAGAGCAGCAGGAGCATCACAGCCCCCCACGCTCCCCATCCGGCCCATCGCACCGCCTCCTGTCCCCATCCCTCCCGGAGGGCCTTCTGGGCCGGCAGCATCAGCCCCAGGGCCCCTTCATCCGGGGTTTGATAGAACACCGCCGGGGCCAGATGGAAGAAGGCGTAACCCACCGCCACTCCGATCCCCAGCCCCGGCCCGCCGTCGGCGGGAAGGATCCCTTTTCGCTCAGGAAGGCTGAACAGGAGGGCCGCCACCAGGTTATAAGGATGCAAGCCGGGGACGATGGCGCTCACGCCGCTCAGCGCCAGCCCCACCCCTACCCCGAGCAGCAACTCCACGGACATCCGGCTCCCTCCCTCACGATCCATCCTCCGCCCGGAGCCAGCCCGCCTCCGTCAGGATCCACTGCACCCGGCTGTCCCGGGCGGTGTGAGGGAGCGCGTCGACCAGAAAGCGGGCGTAGGTGACCCCCACGGTGATCCCTCGAAGGCGCGGGAGGAGGCGGTCGAAATACCCGCCGCCGTATCCCAGCCGGAAGCCCCGGCGATCGAAGGCCACCCCCGGGATGAGGGCCAGCTCGATCTCCTCCGGGGCCACCTCGGGGCACTCCGGCGTCGGCTCCAGCATGCCATAGGGATGGCGCTCCAGGGCGCCGGGCTGATACCGATGGAGCGAGAGCTCCCGGGAAGGGGCGATCCGGGGGAGGACCCATCGCTTCGTGGGGTGGCGGTCGAGCAGCGGTGTCAGATCGATCTCGTTCCGGAAGGCCATATACGTCAGCACCGTATGGGCCTGCGCAAAGGGAGGCCATGCCTCCAGGTGCGCGCGGACCGCCGCGCTGGCGGCGGCGACGATCTCCGGAGGCAACGCCTCCCGCTCGGCGAGCCATCGGGCGCGCAGGGCCCGCTTCACCCCGCGAACCGACTCCGGGGATGGGAACTCATCCTGCTCATTCATCCAGAGATATACTCCTTGCCCTCCGGGTCCGGCGCATCCACCGGAAGCCAGGCAGCCAGCTGCTGCGCCCAGTGCTCCGCAGCCCGGCGGGCGGCCTCCCGGAAATCCATGCGTCGGGAGGCGTAGAGGATCGGCTCCCCTACGAACACCACCGCCGGCGGCGGCCCTCCGGCCATCCTGGGAAGGTCCGCGGGATCCTGGACCTCCAGGGCGACCCATCGGAGGTCCTCGGGGACGGAGAGCGGGGCGCTGCATGCGAGGCCCGCCGGCAGGCCGCGGGCGCGGGCGGCCCGGGCGTGACGGCCAGCGATCCCGGCCTCCGGCGCCTCCCGAGCCCACCAGAAGACCGCCCCGTTGGCAGCCCCATGGGGGACTGCCTCCGCCGGGAGCTCGGGAGCCACCGTCACCGCGTCTGCTCCCCACACCTCAAAGGCGGCCCGGAGATACACGCCCGCCGAAGCCGGATCCCGCCACCGGGCGTCCAGCAGGATGGGCAGATCGTCGGGGAGATAGCGGATCAGACGCTCCATCGCCACCATCCCGGCCGCGCCCTCGGCCAGGAAGGGGATCAGCGGGACGGCGCAGGCGCAGATCCACGCCCCGACCTCCTCCAGGATGGCGCGGGCGAAGGGGAAGACCGGATCATCCACCGGCAACATCGGCGCCGGCATCCGATCCCGCCACACCGCCAGGGTCAGGCCCAGACGGGTCCGCCGCTGCCGCTGGGCGTTCCGGAGCTTCCCCCAGAAATCCGGGCGTCCGGGGATCGTCATCGCCATCCTCCCGCTCTCCAGCGCGGCGATCCGGCGGGCTCAAGCGCCGGCCATCGGCCAGCGGGGCCGATACTGCAGAGCCTCGGCGATGTGATGGGCTTGCAGGACCTCCGAGCCCTCCAGGTCCGCGATGGTGCGAGCCACCTTCAGAACCCGATGATAAGCCCGAGCGGAGAGATGCAGCTGATGCATCGCGGCCCGCAGCAGGGCCTGGGCCTGGGGCTCCATCGGGCAATACGCGCGGATATGCCCGGGTCCCATCTCGGCGTTGCACGTGACTCCGGTCCCGTGGAAACGCAGGCGCTGGAGGGCCTGGGCGCGCTCCACCCGTTCCCGGATCCGGGCCGAAGGCTCCCCCCGCCGGTCGTCGGACAGCTTCTCATACTCCACGCGGGGGACCTCAATCTGGATATCGATGCGATCCAGCAGCGGCCCGCTGAGGCGTTTCTGATAACGGGCGACCATGGCCGGGGAGCAGGTGCAGGGCTTGATGGGATCGCCGTAGTAGCCGCAGGGGCAGGGATTCATCGCCGCCACCAGCATGAACGCCGCCGGGAACTCCAGGGTCCCGGCGGCCCGGCTGATCACCACCCGCTTGTCCTCCATGGGCTGACGCAGCACCTCCAGGGCGCGCAGGTCGAACTCCGGCAGCTCATCCAGGAAGAGCACCCCCCGGTGGGCCAGGGAGATCTCCCCCGGGCGGGGGAAGCGCCCCCCGCCCACCAGGCCGGCGTGACTGATGGTGTGGTGGGGCGCCCGGAAGGGGCGCTGGCGGATCAGAGGGAACTCCGAGGAGAGGAGGTCCGCCACGCTGTAGATGCGGGTCACCTCCAGCGCCTCCTCCAGGGAGAGACGGGGGAGGATCCCGGGGAGGGCGCGGGCCAGCAGCGTCTTCCCGGTCCCGGGCGGGCCGATCATCAGCACGTTGTGGTTGCCGGCCGCCGCCACCTCCAGGGCCCGCTTCGCGTGCTCCTGGCCCTTGATGTCCGCGAAGTCCACCGCGGGAGGCGTGTCGATCCAGCGATCCAGCGGCGTGGGCGGCTGGGGAGGGATGGGACGCTGCCCGAGCAGGTGATCCACCAGCTCCCGCAAGGAGGCCACGGGGTAGATCTCGATCTCCGGCACCAGGGCGGCCTCCGGGGCGTCTGCGGCGGGGACGAAGAGGCGGCGGATGCCCATCTCCCGGGCCAGGGCGGCCATCACCAGGGTCCCCGGCACGTGGCGCACCGACCCGTCCAGCCCCAGCTCCCCCACCACCATGGCCTCCTCCACGGCGTTCAGGGGGAGCTGCTCGGAGGCGATCAGCACCCCCAGGGCGATGGGGAGATCGTAGGAGGGGCCTTCTTTGCGCAGATCGGCCGGGGCCAGGTTGACCACAATGCGGGCCAGCGGGAAGGAGAGACCGGCGTAGCGGATCGCCGAGCGCACCCGTTCCCGCGCCTCCTGAACCGCCGCGTCCGGCAACCCGACGATGGTGAACCCTGGCTGCCCGCGGCTGACATCCACCTCCACCGCCACAGGCTCCCCTTTCAGCCCGATCAGGGCGCAGCTCCACAGGCGGGCGAGCATCCCGGCTCCTTCGCGCGGAATCCCTGGAGCGGGAGGCCGTCCGATGGCCTCTCCCGAACACGCGCTCCCAATTAAATGATAGCCGGTGGTCCAGGCGGCTCTCCGTCCCTCTCAGGAAAAAGACGCCGAAAAGGGCGGATGGAAGCTTCTCTGCCCATCCGCCCCGGCGGCATGCGCTCGATCGCAAGATGTCGGTTGAGAGGAGGGGCTACGCGCCGGCTTCCTCAGAGGCCTCGGGCGCTTCGGAGGGGAGTTCCGCAGCCTCGGGGGCGGCGATCAGGCGCTCCTTCAGGCGGGCCGCCTTGCCGAACCGCTCCCGGAGATAATACAGCCGGGCGCGGCGGACCCGGGAGTGGCGCACGACCTCGATGTGGTCGATGCGCGGGGAATACAGGGGGAAGGTGCGCTCCACCCCGATACCGTGGGCGGCGATGCGACGGACGGTGAAGGTGCGGCCGGTGCCGCTGCCCCGGATGCGGATGACTGTCCCCTGGAAGACCTGCACCCGCTCCTTATCGCCCTCGCGCACCCGCCAGTGCACCCGCACCACATCGCCCGGCCGGAGCTCGGGGACCGGCCGCCCGGCGATCCATTCCCGCTCCAGCTGTTGAAGGATCAGATCGCTCATCCCGATTCCCTCTCCACCGAGATTTGCCCCGAATGGCTTCATGATGGCGACGATCAGGATCCTGGAGGACCCCATCCCGATCGCCCCGCTGGCCTCTTCCGGATCTCCGTCCCCAGGTGGCCACGGGGTTCGCAAGCGTGCCGATGGCCGATCTTCGCCGCGATCCGCACGCAGAGGGACATTATAGCCGTCCTGTATGATCCTGACAATATTGCCCCCAGCGCGCAACGAGGACAACCTGACCGGTCCACCTCCGACCCCGCCCCAATCCATCCTGCATCCGGAAGAACCGATAAGCCCCGCAACGAACGGTGGACCACGCCGAGATCTCAGCCCCTCCCCGGCGTCCCCCGATCCTCCGATGCACATCCCCGGGAGGGGGATCCTCCTCCCATCCCCCGGGATCGGATGTCGGGGAAAGGGCCGGCCGGGAACGCGCCCCCGGCGCAGCCCATCCCCCTTGACAGGCCGCCCCGGCTATGCTATGATGGAAGCCCGCTTGAGGCCGGAAGATGTGGCGGGGCTCCGGCCCTCTCACCCAAGATCTGGGGGTTCCCGACGTGCGCTGTCCCTTCTGTGGGAGCGAGGAGACGCGGGTGATCGACACCACGCCGGAGGCGGAGCGGCGGGCGGTGCGGCGCCGTCGGGAGTGCCCCCGGTGTCTGCGCCGGTTCACCACCATCGAGCGTCCGATCCATCTGGCGCCCATGGTCATCAAGCGGGATGGGCGGCGGGAGCCTTTCGATCGGGAGAAGCTGTTGCGGGGGATCCAGATCGCCTGCGCTAAGCGGCCCATCCCGGCGGAGGCTCTGGAGCGGTTGGTGGAGCGCATCGAGGCTCGCATCCAGGCCATGGGCAAGCCGGAGATCCCCAGCCGGCAGATCGGCGACATGGTGATCGCGGGGCTGAAGGAGCTGGACGAGATCGCATACATCCGCTACGCCATCGTCTATCTCGGCCTGAGCGACCTGGAGAGCATCCGACGGGAGATCGATAGCCTTCTGGAGGCCCGAGCCCGGGAAGGGGCCCCCTCCCCGGTCGGCCCGGCCTGAACGCGCCCACCCCTCGGGCCCTGCCACATCCCAACCGAACGGAAGCCACACCCGGGATCCCGCCGTGCTCCGGGATCCACCATATATGGGATTCAAACACATAATCACCGCCATATATGGCGTTCCCCGTGTTCCGGCAGGGGGCGGGACGGGAGGTGGGGGGTTAACCGTCATGCAGGGAGAAGCGCATTTCGATTCCCGTTGGGACGCGCGGGTTCGGCGCTCAGGGCGGACGAGGGACGGGATCCCCTGGATGGCGCTACACGCATGATCCGTGGGGCACTTCGAATCCATCCTACCGGAAGGAGGCGGCCATGACGACGCGCTGGGAGATCCGAGTGGATGAGGCCAACCCGGAGGAGGAGATCCCCTTAACGGAGAACGGCCGCATCGTTCTGGAGCGGCGGTATCTGCGCAAGGGGCCGGACGGCCGTCCCGTCGAGACGATCCCCCAGATGTTCCGCCGGGTGGCCCGGGCCATCGCCGAGGCCGAGAAGGAGCTCGGCGGCGATCCGGCCCTGTGGGAGGAGCGGTTCTATCAACTGCTCACCTCCCTCCGCTTCCTCCCCAACTCCCCCACCTTCACCGGCGCCGGCACCCCTCTGGGGCAGCTGGCTGCATGTTTCACGCCGGAAATGCGGGTGATAACGGAGCATGGACTCAAACGGATCGCCGACCTACAGCCCGGTGATCGCGTTCTGACTCATCGAGGCCGCTATCAGCCGGTCCTGCAGACGTCTCGACGATTTTATCGGGGGCCGTTGCGGATCATCAAAGTGCGACGAATCGGCCAGAGGATCGAAGCAACCCCGGAGCATCCTTTTCTGACTCCTCGGGGATGGGTGATGGCCGCAGATCTCCGTCCCGGAGATCGCGTCGCCATCGGCTTTCCGAAAGGTATTCTTCCTACACCCTCCTTAGACTTAGCGGAGACCCTCTCCGGGGAAGATCTCGAAGTCCAGAGCACCCCTACCACTTATGTGACTCCAAATGCCCGTGAGGCGGCTCAGATCATCATGCCTCCTCTCCGATCTCGACGATTAATTGAAAAGTCTTTCGGGATCCATCTCCCAGACGCCGGAGTGTCAAATAATGGGGTGTTGCGGGACGAAGAACACGTTTACTTCGAAATAGAAAACATAAACGAAATTTATTACGAAGGATATGTTTATAACTGTGAAGTAGAAGAAGATCACACTTACGTTGTAGAAGGTGTTGTAGTTCACAATTGCTTTGTCCTCCCCCTTGAAGACGACATGGGGAAGATCCCGGGGGGGATCTTCCAGACGCTGCGGGATGCGGCGCTGATCCAGCAGACCGGCGGCGGCAACGGCTTCTCCTTCTCCCGTCTGCGTCCCAAGAACGCCATCGTCTTCTCCTCCATGGGCCGCGCCACCGGCCCGGTGGGCTTCCTACGGGTCTACGATCGCGCCTTCGGGGAGATCGCGCAGGGCGGCTGTTTAACCCCGGACACTTTGGTGTTCACGGAGAAGGGGCTGCTCCGCCTGGACGAGATCGTGGATCCCGAACAGCCGGGGTGGCATCCGCATCATCTGACCGTGCTCACCGATGAAGGACCACGGCTTTCCCCTCACGGCTATAACCGGGGCCGTTCCCCTGTCCTCCGGGTGGTGACCCGGGAGGGATTGACCCTGACGGGCACGCCGGACCATAAAGTCAAAGTGCGGACCCGAGAAGGTTGGGTTTGGCGACGGCTGGATGAGCTGCAGCCGGGCGACGCCATCCCAGTTATCCTGGGCCAGCATCGTGGCCAGCTCCAAACCCTGCAGCCTGTAGAGACGCGTCACGGCAATCAGGTGGCGCCCCGACTGCCCCAAGTGCTGGATGAGGAGCTGGCCTTCTTCCTGGGCTATTTGACCGGAGATGGGTTCGTGGCTCAGAGCGAGGACGACCATCGGGTGGGGGTTTCCGTGGCCAACGACTCCTACCTGATCGAGGAGATGCCCCGCCTGATGGAGCGCCTCTTTGGGGTTCGAGTGCACGTCCGGCGCAAACCCGGGGATGGCTCAACGATCTTCGTTATCGACAACCGGGCGGTGAAGGAGTTCCTCCAGATCAACGGCCTTGGGAAAGGCCGTAGCACGCAAGCATGCGTCCCCCGCTTGATCCGACTTAGCCCCCCCTCGGTCGTCGCGGCCTACCTGCGGGGGCTCTTCGAAGCCGACGGAACCATCCGGCATGGCTACCCGGAGCTCTGCACCGCTTCTGAGCGTCTCGCCCATGAGGTGGCCGTCCTGCTGATCGGCCTGGGATGCCCTGCAGTGGTGCGTCGAGGCCGCCCCGCGGCGAGCCGTAAAGGGAACTCCACGCCTTGGAGGGTGCATGTGGTTTCCCCCGCCGGGCTGCGCGCATGGGCAGAGCGAATCGGTTGTGATCCTCGTTCACGCTTTCGGGCCTGTCAGGAGCATACCCCGGATGAGAAGCGGGGGCTTCACTACCCGCTCCCTGAACCGTCTTACTGGCTGAGCCCGGTGCTGGAAGCCATTACCCTCCCGCCGCGGGATCGGCGCGGACGGGGGAAGGGCCTTAAGCTCTGGAGCACCCAGCCTCCGCTGCGTCGCACGTTGCTGCGATATCTCCGGGGGGATCGTCAGTTGACCCTCTCCAACTACATTCGCCTATCGGAACAATATCCCGAATTCGCCCGCCACGCCCCACCGGTGGGAGATCGTTGGTTCGTATTCGTTCAGTCCGTTGAGCCGGCGGGGGAGGCGCTGACCCTGGACCTCGAGGTCGAACAGAACCACACCTACCTGGCCAATGGGATGGTGACCCATAACAGCCGCCGGGGCGCCAACATGGCGGTGCTGCGGGTGGACCACCCGGACATCGAGGAGTTCATCACCTGCAAGACGGACGAGAACGCCATCACCAACTTCAACATCTCGGTGGGCATCACCGACGCCTTCATGCGGGCGGTGGAGAACGACGAGGAGTGGGAGCTGCGCTTCCCGGATGTGCTGCACCCCGCGTATCGCAACTTCCGGGGGACCCTGGAGGACGCCGAGCGGGCGGGCATCCCCATTCGGGTCTACAAGCGCGTGCGGGCCCGGGACCTCTTCCGCAAGATCGCGACCCAGGCCCATCACAACGGCGAGCCCGGCGTCCTCTTCCTGGACACCGCCAACCGCTCGAACCCGGTGCCCCATCTGTATACGTTGGAAGCTACAAACCCTTGTGTGACCGGGGACACGCTGGTGGCTACCCCGCAGGGCTGGCGGTATGCGGCGGAGATCCGAGTCGGTGATGAGATCTGCACCGTCCTGGGGACCGGCCGGGTGGAGCGCATCGAAGTCTACGAGCAACGCCCGGTGTATCGGGTTTTCCTCTCTGATGGAGGCGTCATCAAAGTCACCGCAGCCCATCAGTTCCATGTTCGAGATTCGCGCACAAAATACTACGAGCCTCGTCGGGTCGATCAGCTAAAGCCGGGCGATTGGGTCCGGGTGTTCCCTGCGCGCATGCCCAACAATCCGGTACCGGATAAGCCTCCTCACCTAAGCGATCGGGAATTTGGGTTCCTCATCGGCGTCCTGATCGGAGATGGTTGCTACACGGAGCGCGCCCTCTCCCGCAACGTGGTCCGTATCAGCACTCATGCAGATGAAGAGGAATGGAACGCTATGCTGGAGGAAACCTTTCGGAAGCTGGGGGCCACGCACTTCGTGACGTACGTGAACCCGGGCTCCCGTTCCATGATGATAGATCCCAAGCCAGGCCGTGTCATCGCCGGCTGGGTGCGCACGTTGCTCCTGCCGCCTGCACGAAGCCCGGAGAAGCGCCTGCCTCTGGCTTACATCAACAGCAACCGCGAGTTCCTGGAAGGGCTTTTAGACGGGTTGTTCAGCACAGATGGAAGTGTAGATCTTTCCTCCAACCATCCTCTCCTTCGATTCCACACCTCCAGCGAGGAGCTGGCCCGTCAAGTCCGGCTGATCCTGCTCATGTTCGGAGTCCACGCCCGCATCCATCGAACTGTTCGCAAGCGCCATGCTTTAAACGGTCGGGAGATCCGCCATGACCGACCGAAATATGACGTGGTGATCTCCGGAGCCAGCTTGGGACGGTTTATTGAACAAATCCGACTCAGCCATCCGGAGAAGAGGCGGCGGCTGGAAGAGGCAGCTCTACGCTGCAACTTCACGGGGGGGAACTGGGCTGCCCAGGTCGTGAAGATCGAGTTCGCCGGCTACGAAACGGTTTATGACCTCTATGAACCCCAGAGTGACACCTGGATCACGGAGGGCTACGTATCCCGGGGTTGCGGTGAACAGTGGCTGGGGCCTTATGAGAACTGCTGTCTGGGCTCGGTGAACCTGGCCCGCCACGTGAAATACGTGAACGGCAAGGCGGAGGTGGACTGGGAGAAGCTGCGGGAGACGGTGGAATGGGCCACCCGCTTCCTGGACAACGTGGTCCAGGTCAACCAGTATGTGCCCGCCGTCCCGCAGCTGAAGGAGGCCGCCTTCAAGACCCGCCGCATCGGCCTGGGCTTCATGGGGCTGGCGGATCTGATGTATCACCTGCGGATCCGCTACGGCTCCGAGGAGGGCCAGGAGTTCGCCGCCCAGATCGCCGAGTTCATCCGCTATCACGCGATGCGGACCAGCATCGAGCTGGCCCGAGAGCGGGGGCCCTTCCCGGCCATCCGGGGCAGCATCTATGATCCCGAGGACCTGAAGTGGGAGCCCCCGAAGCCCCTCAAACCCTACACCCGCGACTGGGGCCGACCGCCGCTGGACTGGAACGCCATCGTGGAGGGGATCCGCCGTCACGGCATCCGCAACGCTGCTCAAACGACCGTCGCGCCGACCGGCTGTCTGGTAGCCGGGACGATGATCATCACGGATCGCGGCCTGTTGCCCATCGAAGCCCTCGGAGATCCGAATGGGCCGCAATGGCAGGATGTGGATTGGGTGGTTGCCTCTGAAGGAGGACCTCGCCGGGCGACGAAGTTTTATGTGAACGGCGTGGCCCACACTTTGCGGTTGGTCACCCGGCGGGGATACGTGCTCCAGGGAACCGATGGCCATCGCGTTCGGGTCTGGGAGAACGGCAAATGGGTGTGGCGACGACTGGACGAACTGAAACCCGGCATGCGGATTCCGATTGTGGCCGGCATGATCGGCACCCCCCAGAGGGTGGAGCTGGACATTCCAGCAAATAAAGACCCGCGTTGCACGGATGTTCGGTTTCCTTCGCATATTACGCCGGAGCTGGCATACCTTGTGGGATTCTTTATGGGAGACGGCAGCTTGAAGCAACGATCGATGCGGCTCAGCGTCTCCGATCCCGAACTTAAAGAGGAGTTGGTCCGACGGATCCGTGAGGTATTCGGTGTGGAGCCTCGTTTGCTTCAAGATCCTCGAAGCCGGCGCCTCTGGAGCGTGGAGATTCATTCGAAGCTCCTCGTGGAATTCTGGCGGAAGAATGGCTTTAACAAGATCCCAGCCCGCCCTGGCCATCGCGGCAAGGGCTATCAGCCTCACGTTCCGATCAAGATCCTGCAGACCAACGATCCGCGGATCTACGGTGCCTTTCTCGCAGGCTTGCTGGACGCGGATGGGATGATCCAGCGGGGACATCTGATCTCCTGGAGCACAACCTGTCGGGAGTTCCACGATCAGGTTAAAGCAATGCTTCTGGCCCTCGGCGTTTTAACCACTTCGGATGTCCAGCAAACGGGAATCTCCGGGGCGCCTCTCTATCGTCTGCGAACCGCTCACGCGGAGGCCACACGCCGGCTGGTTCAACAGCTGGAGCTTCTCCTACGTCTGCGTGTGCCCGGTTCGAACGGACATGTCCGTCGCTCTTACCTCCGGGACACGATCCCGCTGAGCGATTGGGAGAAGAATTCCCTTCTCGCCATCGCCGGTTCCACGAGGGAGCAGATGCGGGTTTGGGGATGGCGACAGCGCGGGCTCGCCAATCGAGAAACCGCCATCGCCTTCGTTCAGACCCATCGAGAGGATCTTCTACATGCAGGCCTCGAAAGCTTCGTCCAAGCGGTCGAGCAGCCTGTTTTCTATGATGAGATCGTGGCGATCGAGGATGGCGGATGGCGGGAGACTTACGATCTGTCGGTTCCGGGAACCCATGCTTATATCGCAAATGGGTTTGTGAGCCACAACACCATCTCCACCGTCGCCGGCTGCGAGGGCTATGGGTGCGAGCCGGTCTTCGCCCTGGCCTACATCCGTTACGTCCACGAGGCCGAAGGGCGCCTGGAGCTGCGCTACGTCAGCCCCCTCTTCATGCGCGCCCTCAAAGAGGCCAGCCTCGACGAGGAGACCCGCGCCCGGATCATCGAGGAGGTCCTGCGCAAAGGCACCTGCCAGCACATCCAGGAGCTCCCGGACTGGATCCGCCACACCTTCGTGGTCGCCCAGGACCTCACCCCCGAAGAACACGTGTGGATGCAGGCCAGCATTCAGGCGTTTATTGATAATAGTATATCAAAGACGATCAATTTCCCTGAAACAGCAACCGTAGAAGATGTTGAAAAAGCCTATTTTTTAGCCTGGAAGCTGGGATGCAAAGGGCTTACCGTATACGTCGCCGGCTCCCGCCAGAAAGAGGTCCTGGAGACCCTGGAGACCAAGGCCAGGAAGGAGCAGAAGGAGGCCGCCATGGTTCCCGCTCAGCCGACGCTGCCGCAACCGGTTGGCCCGACGGTGCGCCCCCGGCCCCAGAAGCTTGCGGGCGTGACCTATCGCATCGCCACGCCGGTGGGGACGGCCTTCATCACCCTGAACGAGAACGGGGAGGGCCAGCCCTTCGAGGTGTTCCTGAACGTGGGGAAGGCCGGGTCGGACATCGCGGCGGTGGCGGAGGCCATCGGGCGGCTGATCTCCCTGCTGCTGCGGCTGCCTTCGCCCGTGCCCCCGGCCGAGCGGCTGCGCCAGGTGGTGGATCAGCTCCAGGGCATCGGCGGGGGGCGCGCCCTGGGCTTCGGACCGGAGCGGGTGCGCAGCCTCCCCGACGGCATCGCCCGGGTGCTGGCGGAGTATCTGGCCGAGCGGGGCCTGGAGCTCCCCGCCGCCCCCGCCCCTGCGGTCCAGCCCGCCCTCCCGTTATCGGAACCCCACCCCGGCCGGGAGGAGCCGGGGGCCATGGGGCCGGTGGGGGACATCTGCCCCCAGTGCGGGGAGGCCACCCTGCTGGAACAGGAGGGATGCCGGACCTGCTACAACTGTGGCTACAGCGAGTGTTAGCGCGCGTCCCCCCTCCCCTCAGATGGGGAGGGGGGATTTCAAATGGGGTTGGCCTGACGAGTCCAGCGCGGGCCTGCGCGCTCGCGCGCTCCTATGGTCTGTCTCATGGAATCGCCGACAGACGCTCAAGGGGGCGGGGGCTCCAGCCAGGGCGGCGGCTCCTGCCCGATGACCTGGCGCCACAGGCGATCGAAGGCCTCGGCGCCCATTTGCCAACGCCAGCCGGCGAGGATGCCGGCCACTTTTTGGGCCTCCGGGGCAGCGCCGATTTGGGAAAGGGTTTGCAGAGAAACCAGCAAGGCGCGCAGGGCGGGCTCTTGCTCGCCGCGCAGAATATGCACCTGGGCCATCATCGCCAGCGTGGCGGCTTTGCCCTGCAAGTCCCCCAGGCGCTCCGCGATTTCAAGCGCCTCCTGATAAAGCCGCATCGCCCCGTCCAGATCGCCACGCAGGACGTAGATGTAGGCCATCTCGCGCAGCGTGTCGCCTTTGCCTTGCAGGTCGCCCAGGCGTTCCTTGATTTTGAGCGACTGCTGATAGAGCCGCATCGCCCCGTCCAGGTCGCCGCGGGTGACTAGCACGTTGGCCATGGCGTGCAGCGTGGCGGCTTTGCCCCGCAGGTCGCCCAGGCGTTTCTTGATTTTGAGCGACTGCTGATAGAGCCGCATCGCCTCGTCCAGGTCGCCGCGGGTGACGTAAATGTAGGCCATGGCGTGCAGCGTGGCGGCTTTGCCCCGCAGGTCGCCCAGGCGTTCCTCCAGTTCAAGCGCCTCCTGATAAAGCCGCATCGCCCCGTCCAGGTCGCCGCGGGTGACCAGCACCTGGGCCATCATTGCCAGCGTGGCGGCTTTGCCCCGCAGGTCGCCCAGGCGTTCCTTGATTTCGAGCGACTGCTGGTAGAGCCGCATCGCCCCGTCCAGGTCGCCACGCAGGCGCAGGATGGAGGCCATCCCGCGCAGCGTGGCGGCTTTGCCTCGCAGGTCCCCCAGGCGCTCCGCGATTTCAAGCGCCTCCTGATAGAGCCGCATCGCCCCGTCCAGGTCGCCGCGCACGCGCAGGATGGAGGCCATCTCGCGCAGCATGTCGCCTTTGCCTCGCAGGTCGCCCAGGCGTTCGTAACACGCAAGGGCCTCCCGGTAACGTTCCAGGGCGAGGTCGAGGTTGAAGCCCCCCTCCGCGTAGAGGCGGCCGAGCTGGAAGAGGACGGTCGCCAGGGCGGGGAGCGCTTCCTCGCTTCCGCTGTATTCGGCCCGTAATTCTTCCAGCAGGGAGATCCGCCTCTGGCGCTCCTGGGGCGAGAGGGCCGAAGGCATCTGAAGCTCGATCCAGCGCAAGGCCTGTTCCGGAGCGAACGTCCGGGCGGCTTTGAACTCGTAAAATCCGCTGTGCCAGTCGAAAAGATCCGGCGCGTGCTCCATCAATTCCCGAAGGCGGAAGGTGGGCGTCCACAGCAGAAGGGGATGGCGCAGGCGGCTCAGGCCGGCCCGCTGGCGGTTCAGGGCTTCGATCGCGCTCAGGGGAAGGCGCTCCAGCCCCTCCAGCCACAGGATCGCTTCGGGTTCCGCCGCTTGATCCGCCTCGCGAATCTGCTCGAGCAGCGGGCGGTCTTCCTCCAGCGTCCGGACCTCAAGCGGGCGGTCGAGGACGCGGCTCAGCCAGAGGCGGATGGCTTCGCGGAGCACAGGTTGGTCCGCGACGGCGATCAAGAGGCCCTTCCGGGCCCGCTGCAGCGCTTTTCGCAAGGCCCCCAGCTCCAGGGCATCTTCGACCGCAGGATATTCCAGGGAAGGCGGAGCGATCATGGCTTTTCCAGATAGGCCTGCAAGGTGGGCGATCGGCGGGCGGCCGGATGCACGGCGATCCAGCGTTCCTCGTCCTGATACGGAAGCGCCAGCCGGTTATACATCAGGCGGGCCAGACGATCGCTGGCCGGCGGGTGGGGGTCCCGGAGGATCTTTCGGAGCAGATCCAGGTCTTCCTCGTGGATGAGCAGATCGTATTCGCGGATCAATTTGCGGATGGCGCGCTGGACATGCTCGGGCGCAATCCGGCCATCTTCCGGAGCGTAGTCGGCGGCGAACCGGATCAGGCGGAACAGGTCGCGCAGCACGCCGCCGCTCATGCGGATCAGCTCCTCCAGGGCGGCCGGATCGCTGAAGACCGCCTCCACCTCCACGCGCCGACGGATGACCTCCTCGAGCAACCGGACCCCGGGGGGATAAGGCGCTCCGTCCACGGTGGCGATCTTGACCATCGGCAGCATGTCCAGGTCGGGATAGGCCATGCCCAGGTTGCGGTCGTTGAGCAGGGTGACGGGGACGGTGTAGACGAGGTGCGAGTGAAGGGCTTTGAGGGCCTCGGCGTGTTCGACGAAAATCGCCGCGTGGTTGGTCAGGCCGCTCGACGCATCCAGGATCTTAAGGGGGATCTTTTCCAGGTTGTCCACGATGGTCACCAGCCCGGCGTGGCCGCGCTGGCCCGCCAGAACGCCGATCTGATCCAGCAAGAGGTTGGCGCGGTCCAGGAAATCCCGCAGGCGACGCTCGATCTTCCGCCGCACTTCCTCCCGCACGCGGTCTCCGCTGCGCAGCTGCGAGCGGACGTTGAGGAACAGCCTGGCCAGGAGCGGGATCTCCGCCTTCGCTTCGCCTCCCCCTTCAGCCGCGAGCTCCCGCTCTTCCAGGCGCTCTTCCACCAGTTCGACCTCCGCGAACCAGCGTTCGATGTCTTCGACCAAGGCCTGCCGGATGGGCAGCCCTTCCCGCCGCGCCAGCTCCGTCCAGGCGGAGATCACGGCGATCAGGACATCGAGGTATTCGACATCGGCGATGTCCAACGTTTCCTCGGCATCGACGTAGGCCACCAGAAAGCGCTCCTTCTCCAGCTCGGCTTTGAGGCTGAGCAGTTCGGTGGACTTGCCGCACCCGCGATGGCCGGTCACCAGATGGCAGTGGTATCGTCCCGGGGGGCTGTGGCGCACGCGGCGCAGGATGTGCCGGACGAAGTCTTCATCGCCGCGCGCGGGCGACAGATCCACATAGCGCGGGTCGGCGCGATGGATCGGCTCTTCAGGATCTACGGTCTGATAGATTTCGCTGATTTGAGAGGCCTTTCGCATCCGTTCGCCTTCCCGGCGGGAGATTTACGCTCATTATAGCATGGCATCGGGCGGGTTTTGGGCCGGCTTTCCGGCCCGTTCGCACGGGTGTGTCCCAATTTTGTCGGGCCTGGCGGCTTTGTAGGACAACTGCTCGCAGTTGTCCTACGATTCTGGGACACACCCTTTCCGGCCTGTCCGGCCGCCCAAGGTCTGCGGTCGGCCGTTCAGGGACGCGCCAGCCAATCGGGGACGGGCTGCCCTGTAACCTGGCGCCACAGGCGGTCGAAGGCCTCGGCGCCCAGCTCGCCGCGCCAGCGCGCCAGATCGGAGGCCATGGCCTGCCGCGTCTGCGGCTCGATGCCCAGCCGCATCAGCAATTCCAGCCCACTCCAAAGGGAGGCGATGGCCTCCCCGCGCTTCCCCTGCGCCCACAGCGCCTGCCCCCTCATCCCCAGCGTCACGGCTTTGTCCCTCAAGTCCCCCAGGCGCTCAAAGATTTCGAGCGCCTCCTGATAGAGCCGCATCGCCCCATCCGGATCGCCACGCAGGACATAAATGCCCTGGGCTGCCGCGGGCGGACCCGGGGCAAACGCCGGGATCCCCTCACCCGGCCGGCGCCTCCGGTTCTCCGGAGCGCGCGAGGACCCGAAAGAGGCCATAGCCGATGAGGACGGTGAGGTCGGGCTCCAGGCCCTGGAGGACCTCCGGGCGGTGGGTGGCGGCGATCAGGGTGATGCCGTGGGCGCGGCACAGGGCCGCCACCTTGCGGGCCACCCGCAGCGCCATCGCCGGATCCAGATGGGCGGCGAACTCGTCGATGAGCAGCAGGTTCGGCCGCGCCGCCAGCAGGTAGGCGATCCGCGCCCGCTCCTTCTGCCCGGTGGAGAGCTCGGAGAAGCGCGCCCGGTAGAGCACCGCGTCGGCGATCCCCGCCACGTTCAGGACCTCGATGGCCAGCACCTCATCCCCTGTCAGCCGATACAGGGCTTCCAGCAGCGTCTCCTCCCCGAACTCCGGCTCCATCTCGCCCGGCAGATACGCCGCCGCCCGGATGTTCCCCGGCACCTCGATGCTCCCCGCCTGCAGGGCATACAGGGCCCGGATCGCCCCACGGGGCAGCGGGGCCTCCCCCCGCCGGGCCGCCGCCCCCAGCAGCAGGCGCAGCAGGGTGGTCTTCCCCGCCCCGGACGCGCCGATCAATGCCACCACCTGTCGGGGGTGGATGATCAGGGATACATCCTTCAGCACGATCTTCTGGATCGCCCGCTCCTGAACGCCAAAGGCCTCCAGCACCTCCTGCACCGGGCGCGCCACCCCGGCCAGGCGCAGAAGGCTTTCATAGCGATAGGTCACATGCCGCAGGCGAATAGGGCCGGCCAGCGGCTCCACCGGCCGGAAGGCCGGACGGTAGAGCCGCCCGCGATGGGCCCGGGCGACCGGGTCGGTTTCATAGAACCGCTCCAGGTAAGGCTGCGCCTCCTCCGTTAGCGGGTAGACCAGCACCGGCCGCCCGGAGGCGGTGTCGCCGAGATAGCGGAAGCCCGCCCGCTCCATAAACGGGTTGTAGCGGGCCATCTGGGCGATGGTCTCCAGAAGCACCTTGGGACGACGCATCTCCGGGATCCGCCGCTCCCGGATCCAGGCGATGGCGGCTCGCAGGGCCAGCTGCCCCAACCCATCCGCCCGGTAATCCGGATGGACCACCACCCGCGCCAGACGGGCCACCCGCGTGTCGCAGACCCGCAGGGCGATCTCCTGGGATTCCCACCACAGGTCGAAGGGGGTGAGCTCCGGCCGCTCCCGCTGCAGCTCCTCTTCATAGCGCTCCGGCCAGAAGGGAGGCTCGAACCATTCGGCGGGGAAGATGGCCTGCCGAAAATGGGGCTGGACGGAGCCATCGGGCAGGCGGCGGTGCATCAGGGGGATCGGCGGATCGATCCGCACGTATCCGATGTAAAGGGGCTCATAGGGCATGCGCTCCTCCAGGGTCAACACCAGAAAGCGGGAGGCCCGGGTGGCGTCCTTGAGGTCGCCGAAGCGCATGGGACGACGGCAGCGGGGGCACTGGGGCCGGGCATTGGCCTCCGCCCAGGTCCGATCCTCCGGGCACCACCAGCGGGCCAGGATCTCGGCCTCAGAGGCGTAGTGATGCTGCTCCAGATCGACGATGGCTTCGAAGTCCGACTCCAGGCCGGCCTCCCGGGCCCGCACGGCGTAGCGATACAGAGGCGCCGTTGAAAGCGGGGAGGAGCGCTCCAGGACGAAGGAAGCCTGATACATGGGCCAGACCGGGATCCACTCCCCGTCGACCGCACGCCACAGGGCGTAGGCATCGAAGGTCAGAGCCTGGGGATCCGCCCCTGCGCCCAGGGCCACCCACACCTCCTCCCCCGGGCGGAACCACTGGGCGATGGTCCCGGTCATCGGCAGGCGAAGCCGCCCGTCCTCTCCCTCCACCTCCAGCATGCCGAACCAGCGGTATCGGAAGCGATCGAGCCAGACGCCCCGAACCCGATAGGGCTTCCCCGCAGGATCCGGGACGCCGGATGGATGCGCGCGCTCCGTCGACACGGAATCAGACCTCCGGACGGATTCCCTGATCGACCCGCCTTCCTCACAGGATCACCGGGATGGCCTCGGCCAGCCGGATCTCCTCCATGGAGACCACGCATCGGTAAGCCAGGGCCTGCACCCCTCCGGCCACGGCCGCCCGCAACATGCGCCCGAAGGCGGGGTCCGCCGCGTCGTGGGGGCGGAAGGCCCGGGCGTCCGGCCGCTGCACAATGAAGAGGATGAAGGCCTGGGCGCCCGCCGCGCGGGCTGCCTGAAGGGCGGAGAGATGGCGCCGCCCCCGCTCCGTGGGGGCATCCGGGAAGAGGCCATCCCCTCCCTCGACCAGAGTGACGCTTTTCACCTCCACATAAGCCAGGCCCTCCGGACCCTCCAGGCGGAAGTCCACCCGACCTTCCCCCAGAGGGGGCTCCGGGATCAGACGGATGTAGCCGCGGAAAGGCGCCAGCCGCCCCTCCGCCCAGGCCTCCCGGAACAGGACGTTGGGAACCCGGGCGTCCGCGGAGACCAGGGTGCCGTCCGGGAGGGCCACGAGCTGGACATCGTAGCGGGTGCGCCGCGGGCCCTCCCGGCGGGCCAGCCACATCGGGTATCCCGGGATGAGCAGCTCGTGCAGGCGGCCGGAGTTGGGCAGATGGGCCCGTGTCCGGCGCCGGCCGAGGCGCACCTCCACCGCAAAGCGATTCAGACGCCGCAGGAACACCGCCGGGATCAGGGGCGGCCAGCGCATGGCGGCAACGCTCACAGGATCAGCATGGCGTCGCCGAAGGAATAGAACCGATAGCCTTCGGCGATGGCCGTCTGGTAAGCCCGGCGCATGAGATCATAGCCCATGAAGGCCGCCACCAGCAGGAGCAGCGTGGAGCGAGGGAGATGGAAGTTGGTGATGAGGGCGTCGACGGCGCGGAAGGTGAACCCGGGATAAATGTAAAGATCGGTCTCCCCCTCGAAAGGCCCCACCGTCCGCCAGGGGCAGACGTCCTCCGGGGAGCAACCCAGGCCGTAACGGGCGGCGGTCTCCAGGACCCGCACCACAGTGGTGCCCACCGCCACGATGCGCCCGCCCTCCAGTCGGGTCCGGTTGATCTGCTCCGCCGTCTCCGGGGACAGGATGCACCACTCCCGGTGCAGCTTGTGCTCCCGGACATCCGGGGTCTCGATGGGGCGGAAGGTATCCAGACTGATGTGGAGGGTGACGAAGGCGAAGCGGACGCCGTGCTCCCGCAAGCGGGCCAGCAGCTCGGAGGTGAAGTGCAGCCCGGCCGTCGGGGCGGCCACGGAGCCCGGCGCCCGAGCGTAGACGGTCTGATAACGCTCCGGGTCGTGGAGGGGCTTCCGGATATAGGGGGGGAGAGGGATCGCGCCCAGCCGCTCCAGCCAGCTCTCCGGAGGGACGGAGAAGCGGAGCAGGCGGAGCGGCCCTTCGCCCTCAGCCTCCACCTCGGCGTGGAGATCGATGGGCTGGTTGCCGGAGAGCAGCTGCAACCGCAGGCCCGGGCGGACGCCCCGACCCCGCACCATCGCCCACCAGCGATCCGCCGCCACCCGCCGCACCAGCAGGAGCTCCACCCGACCGCCGGTGGGCTTCATCGCGAACAGGCGGGCCGGGATCACCCGGGTGTCGTTGAACACCAGCAGATCCCCCGGCCGCAGATACGCTACGATCTCGCGGAAGATCCGGTGCTCGATCCTCCCGGTCGCCCGGTCCACCACCATCAGCCGCGAGGCGTCCCGGGGCTCGACGGGCTCCTGGGCGATGCGGTCGGGCGGCAGCTCGTAGTCATACGCTTCCAGGCTCAGGAGATCCTTCGGCTCCATAGCGAGCGCGATACAGCTCCAGAAGGGTTTGAAAGCCCTCCTCCCCCAGCACCCACTTCACCTCCTGGTCGAAGACCATAAACAGCGGACGGGCCGTCTCGGCGGGCTGCTGGCAGGAGGCCTCCGCGTAGAGCTCGTTCTCATCATCCAGGATCAGCTGACCCTCCCACAGGGTGAGGGGGTAGAGGGCGCAGTGGAAGGGCTTGAGGGCCCAAGGATGCATGCCGGCCTCCACGGCCGCCACCTGCAGGCCGCAGCGGCCGTCGTCCAGCAGGAAGATGCACGACTGACCGACCGGATGGTTGGGGTTCTCGATGACCGTGGTCCCGACCCAGTAGCCCGCAGGCGGCGTGTCGTCCCATTCGGGCTCCGGATCGAACCAGCGGCTCGGGTCCCGGCGATCCGGCGGCAGGACCCGCTGGACGAGCTCGGCGTGGCGGAGGATCTCATCCCGCTGCTCCACCCGCACCCACACCCCATAGGCGCAACAGCGCCCCCGGCAGTAGGCAGGGCCGCACCGCTGCACCGGCCGGGGCTCCAGCAAGCGGGGGTCCACCCGAATCCCGCGGATCTCGATGGTCATCCCGGCCATCCCCTCCCACCGGAAGCAGGAGGCTACCCGATCAGGAACTTCCCATCCCGATAGAGGACCTCGCCATCCACCACGATCTCTCCTTCTTTCAGATCACAGATCAGGTCCCAGTGGATGGCGGACTGGTTGGTCCCTCCGGTCTCGGGATAGGCGGCGCCCAGGGCGAGGTGGAAGGTGCCGCCGAGCTTCTCGTCGAAGAGGATGTTGCGGGTGAAGCGGCGGATGGCGAAATTCGTGCCGATGCCCAGCTCCCCCAGCCGCCGGGCGCCCTCGTCGGTCTCCAGCATGCGGTGGAGGAAGGCCTCGTTCTTTTTGGCCGTGGCCTTCACCACCCGCCCGCCCTCGAAGACCAGCTCCACGCCGTCGACCTCCCGGCCGCCGTAGAGGGCGGGGTAGGTGAAGCGGACCCAGCCCTCGGTGACGGTCTCCTCGGGGCCGGTGAAGATCTCGCCGTCGGGGAAGTTGTGGCGGCCGTCGGCGCTGATGAAAGTTCGCCCCTCGATCCCCAGCACCAGGTCCGCGTTCGGGCCGCGGATGTGGACCCGTCGGCGGCCCTTCAGCCATTCCACCAGGCGCGCCTGGAAGGCCGCCTGCTCCTGCCAGCGGGCGACGGGATCTTCGTCGTTGAGCCAGCCTGCCTCGTAGACGAAGTCCTCGAACTCCTGGAGGCTCATCTCCGCCTCCTGCGCGTAGGCCTCCGTGGGGTAGAGGGTGAGGACCCAGCGCAGCTCCCCCCGGGCGGCCCGCTCCATATAGGTGCGGGTGAGATCCCGACGGGCCGCGGAGGCCTTCGCCTGACGGGCCGGATCCACCGTGCTCAGGGAGCGGGTGTTGGTCTCGCTGAGCACGCTGATCAGGACGTCGAAGGTCTCGATCACCAGCCGGTCGATGGGGGAGACAAAGGTGAGCTGATGATCCTCCGCCACCCGGTAGAAGATCTCGGCCGCCCCCGGGAGGGAGACCAGCAGGTGGGGATAGGCCCCTCGCTCCAGGACCTGCCGGTAGAGGGTGAGGAGCAAGGGAGCGGCGGCCGGGGTGCCCCGGAGGGCCACCTTGTCCCCCGGCTTCACCGCCGTGGCGTAGTCCACCAGCACCCGGGCCCACTTCTCCAGACGCGGATCGCTCATCGGACACCTCACGGCGAAGGGGATGGATCCATCCTCCCGTGATTATATCTTGCGCCCGTCTTCCGGGGACATCGGATCTGCCCTCCGGCGGATGGTCCAGGCTATCATGATCCCCGAACGTATGCGGGAGAGGAGGTCGGGGATGTTGCGGATCACCCGCGAGGGCGGCCTGGCCCTCTGGACGGTGGATCGGCCCCATCGGCGCAACGCGATGGATTGGGCCACGATGGAGGCCTTCGCCCGGGCGGTGGAGGAGGCCTGCGCGGATCCGACGCTGCGGGTGGTGATCCTCACCGGCGCGGAGGGGGCGTTCCTTTCGGGGGCGGATCTGTATGAGCTGAGCGGCTACCGCACCGAGGCGGACGGCCGGCGGCTCTCGGCGTTGATGGGAGAGGCGCTGCGCCGGATGGAGACGGCGCCCTGGATCAGCATCGCGGCCATCAACGGCCCCGCCCGGGGCGGCGGGGCGGAGGTGGCCCTGGCCTGCGATCTGCGGGTGATGGCGGAGGACGCGGACCTGGCCTTCGTGCAGATCACATGGGCCCTCCCGCCCGGATGGGGCGGCGGGCAGCGGCTGCGGCGGCGGGTGGGGCTCGGCCGCGCCATGGAGTTGCTCCTGACCGCCCGACGCATCGGGGCTTCAGAGGCGCTGCAGCTGGGCCTGGTGGAACGGATCGCTCCGGCAGGCGAGGCCCTCGCGGTCGCCCGGGCGCTGGCCGAGGAGATCCTCCAATGGGACGCGGAGGCCGTGCGGGCGGTCAAGGCCCTGCTGCGAGAGGGGGAGGAAATGCCCTACGAGGCCGCCCTGGCGGCGGAGCGAGAGCGCTTCGCCCGCCTCTGGGCCGCCCCCGCCCACTGGGCCGCCAAAGCGCGTTTCCTGAACCGGCGAAGCATATAGGTTTGTAGGAGGGGCTTCAGCCCCGAACTCTCCGCCCTCGAGGACGCACGGGTCGCAGCGAAAGCCGCTCCTACAAATAGGAGCCCCGAACTTCCGTCTTCGAGACAGCATCGCATTCTCAAATATAAGGACGAATTTGTTGAATAAATCGCACAAAATCATCCGTCCGGTCAAGGAGAGAATACAAATAATCTATATTGACTTCAGCATATTCATGAACTAGTATGTTCCTTAAACCCACCATTCCGAGCAAAACCCTGTAGGTTTGCTCGTCAATGAACCCGTTTCGGCGAAGAAGATCCGTGCATGCCGCATATGAATCAGGCACTCCAAGATTGTAACGGCTCACGATATGACAAGAAATATCGATTACAATTTGAATCGCCTCCAATAAGCCGTAGCGCAACGACCACTCGAGGTGAGGCTCCTGCCGGATCTCCTCCAGGGTGTATCGCTGGCGGAAACGTCGAAGCTCGCGGACGTTCGTTTCCAGACGGAGCAGGCGCTCATTCCCGGGGTTCATGGGGCGGCTCCTGGGCGAGACGGCCAGTTCGCAGACGTTCCTCAAACGCTTGCTGAACCATGGCGCGCAGGAAGGCCGTATCCAGATAGCGCTGGATCGCCCGCGCCCGGAAGGTCACAAACCGGTCGCGGTCTTTGCAGAAAAACAGGCGGCCCTCCGCGAGCACCCGATGCGTGAGGGCGGGATGGCGCTCCAGGGCCGTGTTCAGAACCAGAAGATCCACACTCCGGCCCAGGGCGATCTCCAGCTCCGCGGCGAGCCGTCCCAAATCGAGCGCCGACATATGAGCATGGACGTCCTCGGAAATATACACGGCCACATCCAGATCGCTCCACGGCCTCGCCGTGCCCCGGGCAAAGGAGCCGAAGAGCAAAGCGAACTCCACCCCATGGGCGGAGAGGATCTCCTTCGCCCGCTCCAGGCGAGCCTCCAGCGCCCCCTCGTGCGAGCGGCTCATTCCAGCGCCTCCTCACAGATCGATCGGAACCCGCAGGCCCGGCAACGGGCCGGGATGGCGTGGGAGCGATGCGCCTCCCCCCAGGCCAGATCCCGCCGCATGGCCTCCAGGACACCGAGCAGCTCCTCCCGCAACGCCTCCGTGTAATCCACCCGGAAGGTCCGATCCCGGTAGCGGATCAGCCCGTAGGGCGGGCGCTCCCCCAGGGCTTCCTCCACCAGCAGGCAATAGGCCGCCAGCTGCAGGCGGTGGGAATCGTAAGGCCGCGCCGGCGCGGACCCCGATTTCACCTCCATCGGGATCAGCCCCTCCGGGCGGCGGATCAACACGTCGGGCCGCCCGCTCAAACCGTAACGGGGCGCCCGCAGCACCGGGGCGGGACGTCCGCCGAGGTCCTCGGCGACCACGGCCCCGCCGGGCAGGCCCGCCATCCGCCGGAGGAGCCATCCGATCCCGCCGAGGAACACCGCCAGGACCAGCAACAGAAGACCCGTCAGCGTCATCGCCGGATCAAAACGCCCGCAACGCCCCGACCTCCTGAACATCCACCGGAACCCCGTCGATCTCCGGCGGGATGCGGTCCTCAGGGGCCAGCTCCTCCAGCGGGACCTTGCGGCGAACGGAGACGACCATGCAGAGCTCGCCGGTCGGCCGGCCGCCCCGCTGCCGATAGCCGATGCCCACGGCCACCACGTTGGCCTTGCGCAGCAGCTCCGCCTCCCGCCGTCGCTTGACCTCCCGGATGCGCGCGAGGGCTTCCGGTTCGCTCATCGCAGGGCCTCCGGGGCCGCCCGGCGTCGAAGCGCGGCGTGCAGCAACAACCGCCAGGCGAGCAACAACGCGCCGTTGCCGATCAGGGTGATCAGGGCGAAGGCGAGCGGGGCCGGCCGCCCAAGGAGGAGGCTCCGCAGAGCCAGCCCCAACGCCCATGCCCCCAGCCAGGCCAGCCCGGTCCGAACCCCCACCCGGGCGAATGTCGCCGAGGGATCCGGGCGATGTCCGCCGAACAGAGGGATCAGCATCAGCCAGGCGAGGGCGAAGGGGATGGCCGCTCGGACCACTCCCCAGAGCGGGGGCCCTTCCAGCAGCAGACCGTGGCTGGCCCGCCCCATCGCCGCGAAGATCAGGAAGAGGAGAAGATCCCCTCCCAGCGCCACTCCACCCCAGCGCGTCATGGGTTCCTCCCGAAGCTCCAGCCTGTCCATCGCTTTCCTTACTTGCTTCCATTGTAACGTGGGGCAAGCCGAGCGGGGGAGGGTTGACGGGCCGGCCGTTCCTTCTACAATTGAAGGGGTGAGCATGGGGCACCCTCCGAAGACCCGCCCGGCGCGATGTTGACTTTCCGCATTCGAAATCCGATGGAGGGGGCGATGGATATCTTCGCGAAGTGCTACAGCTTCACCACCGCGAAAGAAGCGATGGCCGCCGGCTTCTATCCCTATTTCATCCCCCTGGAGGAAAACGAGGGCACCGAGGTCATCTACCAGGGGCGCCGCATCCTGATGTTCGGCTCCAACAACTACCTGGGCCTGACCACCCATCCCAAGGTGAAAGAGGCGGCCATCGAGGCCCTCAAGCGCTATGGCACCTCGTGCACCGGCTCCCGCTTCCTGAACGGCACCCTGCGCCTGCATCGGGAGCTGGAGGAGCGCCTGGCCGCCTTCGTCGGCAAGGAAGCGGCCCTGGTGTTCTCCACGGGCTATCAGACCAACCTGGGGACCATCTCCGCCCTCGTCGGGCGGGGGGATTACGTGATCCTGGATAAAGAGGATCACGCCAGCATCGTGGACGGCGCCCGGATGTCGATGGGGGTGACCAAGCGCTTCTCCCACAACGACATGGCCGCCCTGGAGCGCCTGCTGGCTTCTCTCCCTCCCGAGGCGGGCAAGCTGGTGGTGGTGGATGGGGTGTATTCCATGGGCGGGGACATCGCCCCGCTGCCCCAGCTGGTGGAGATCTGCCGCAAACACGGCGCGCGCCTGATGGTCGACGACGCCCACTCCCTGGGGGTCCTCGGCCCCAACGGGCGCGGGACCGCCGCCCACTTCGGGCTCACGGATCAGGTGGATCTCATCATGGGCACCTTCAGCAAGTCCTTCGCCTCCATCGGCGGGTTCATCGCCGGGGACGAGGCGGTGATCCACTACATCCAGCACCACGCCCGCTCCCTGATCTTCAGCGCCAGCCTGCCCGCCCCCAACGTGGCCGCGGTGCTGGCCGCCCTGGAGATCATGCTGGAGGAGCCCGAGCGGGTCCGGCGGGTGAACGAGATCGGCGCCCGCATGCGCTACGAGCTCCGCCGCCTGGGCTTCGACATCGGGCCCAGCCAGACCCCCATCGTGCCCATCATCATCGGCGACGACATCAAGACCGCCCTGGCCTGGAAGGCGCTCTTCGAGAACGGAGTCTACGTCAACTGCGTGGTCGGCCCCGCCGTCCCCCCCGGCAAGCAGCTCCTGCGCACCTCGTATATGGCCACCCACACCGACGAGCAGCTGGAGCGCGGCCTGGAGATCTTCGAGCGGGTGGGGCGGATGCTGGGCCTCATCAACCCCTCGGCCGCCCATGCCGAGGAACCCGCGCCTTCCGCCCATCCCTGAGGGAGGAACGCGAGGATGCCGCTGTATGAATACCTCTGCCAGGATTGCGGGACGAAGTTCGAGCTGCTGCGGGGGATGGCCCACGCCGACGACCCCGCCCCCTGCGCTCAGTGTGGCAGCCTGCGCACCGGGCGCCTGATCTCCCTGTTCGCCGCGGTCAGCGACGGAAGGATCGTGACCGGCCCGGCCGGGTGCGCCGGGTGCTCCGCTCACTCCTGCGCCGCATGCGGATGCCATCGATGAGGTCCGGCCTCGATCCCCGACCTCGCGCCTTCCTCCGGCTTCTGCTCCTGCTCCTCGGGGTGGGAGCGGTGGGACGGATCTCGGCCATCGCCTGGGCCCAGGGCAACGCCCAGGTGATCTCGCCTCCCCGGGATCAGCCGGTGCGGGGCACCGTCGACATCGTGGGCATCGCCACCCATCCCAACTTCGCCAAATACGACGTGGCCATCCTCGACGCCCACGATGTCAACAAAGAGTGGCGCTGGCTGGTCCAGGGACGGCCGGTCCGCGCAGAGGTGCCGATGGTCCTGGCCACCTGGAACACCACGCTCTTCCCGGATGGGGATTACGCGATCCTGATCCGCATCTGGGATCAAGGAGGGGGCCACCAGGATTTCCTGTTCTCCGGATACCGGGTGGCGAACGCCATGCCCGCCCCCACGCCCACGGAGGAGATCGCGCCGACCTTCGAGCCCGAGCCCACCGGCACCCCGGTTCTCACCCCGACGGTTCGGATCGAACTGCCCCCCACCCCTACGCCCGGCCCTACTCCTACCCCGATCCCGGGGGTCGGACGAACCCGAGGGGATTCCCTGGGGATCGGGGATCTCATCGGTGCGTTCCTCCGGGGAGTCCAATGGACTTTCCTCCTGTTCGGGGCCTGGGGTGGGATCCGGCTCCTGCGCTGGGCCTGGTGCCGGCTGGCCCGTCGGCCCCGCGCCACCTGAGGGCCGCGCGCTTCCTCTTCTCCCGGTAGGGAGCGAGGGGAGGCGACTTCGGTTAAAATTTCCGTGAACTTCCCGCTCTCGGGGACCATTATGGCGTCTGAACCCATTCGCGTCCTTCATTTCGCCGATCTGCATATCGGCATGGAGGCCCACGGCCAGATCGACCCCCAGACCGGCCTGAACCGGCGGGTGGTGGACTTCCTGCATGCCTTCGATCGCATCGTGGACTATGCCATCCAGCACGAGGCGGACCTGGTCCTGTTCTGCGGCGACGCCTTTAAAAACCGGGATCCCTCCCCGACCTATCTGCGGGAGTTTGCCGCCCGCCTCCGGCGCATGCTGGAGGCCGGCCTCCCGGTGTTCCTGCTGGTGGGCAACCACGACCTGCCCGGGATGGAGAAGCGGGCCACCCCCCTGGACGTCTTCGGGGAGTTCCGGCCGCTGCTCCGGGGCGGCGAAGGCCTCATCGTGGGGCGCCGGGAGGATGTGCATCGCATCGACACGCGCCGCGGCCCTCTCCAGGTGATCGCCATGCCCTTCCCGGTGCGCAGCCGCCTCCTGAAAGACGAGGCCTGGAGAAACCTCCCCCCGGAGGAGCTGGATCATCAACTCCGGGAGACGCTTCACGCGGTGCTCCAACATCTCCTGAAGACGAAGATCGATCCCGCTCTGCCGACCATCGTGGCCGGGCATTTCTCCGTTCCCCCCACAGAAGCGATCTACGGCTCCGAGCGCCAGGTGATGATCGGCTACGACGTGGTCCTGCCTGCCTCCATGTTCCGCCATCCGGCCATCGATTACGTGGCCCTGGGCCACATCCATAAGCATCAGGCCGTGGGCGATGGGGCTCCACCGATCGTCTACAGCGGGAGCGTGGAGCGGGTGGACTTCAGCGAGGAGGACGAGCCGAAAGGCTTTTGCTGGGTCGAGGTGCGTCGGGGCGAGGCCCGCTGGCGCTTTGTCGAGCTCCCCGCCCGGCGTTTCTTCACCCTCTCCCTGGACCTCCGCCAGGCCGCCGACCCGGAGATGACCGCCATCGCCGAGATCCGCCGCCAGGCCGATCGGATCCGGGAGGCGGTGGTGCGGGCCCTGGTGCGCATCCGGCCGGAGCAGGCGGAGCGTCTGCGGGAGGCCCGGATCCGGGAGGAGCTGGAGAAGGCCGGCGCGTTCTCCGTCTCAAGCCTTCACATCGAACGGGAGGAAAGCGTCCGCTCCCGCATCAGCCTGACGGAGATGGAACATCTGACCCCCCTGGATCTGCTGGCCCGCTACCTGGACTCCCGGGATCCCCCGCCGGATCCCAGGCGACGGGAGCGATTGCTCCGCCTGGCGGAGCAGCTGATGCGCGAGGAAGAGCCGTGAGCTTCGCACGTCGAATGAATTCGACCCTGGGAGGTGGGTGTGTCTCAATTTTGTCGGGCTGGCCCCTTTGTAGGACAACTGCTCGCAGTTGTCCTACGATTTTGGGACACACCCTGGGAGGCCTGCGGCCGACGGTCGGCCTGCGCCGACCGAAGGAAAAAGGCGTCGGCGGAGGCCGACGCCCGGCGCGCCAGCGCCTGAGGAGGCCGATTTCAATCGGCGCCAAAGGCCTTTGGCCAACGGTCGGCCTGCGCCGACCACAAGGGTGTTCTTTGCGTCGGCGAAGGCCGACGCCTGGCGCAGCGCACGTCGAATGAATTCGACCTTGGGAGGCCTGCGGCCAACAGTGGGCCTGCGCCGACCGAAGGAAAAAGGCGTCGGCGGAGGCCGACGCCCGGCGCGCAGCGCCCGGAGAGGCCGATTTCAATCGGCGCGAAAGCCTGCGCCGGCGAAGGCGACGTCCGGCGCTCAGCGTCTTAGAGGCCGATCGCAATCGGATGAGGACGGAGATAGGGATTCGTGGAAGGTCTCCGCCGTCCTACCGGAGGTAAAGCGCGATGGAGCTCGTCCGGCTGGAGTTAAAGAACTTCCTGAGCTATCGGGAAGGGGTCCTGGATTTCAACGGCCTGCGCATGGCCGCGCTGGTGGGGCCCAACGGGGCCGGCAAGAGCAGCCTCCTGGATGCCATCACATGGGCCCTGTGGGGGAAGACCTCCCGTCTGGACCGGGATCAGGATCTGCTGGTGCATCGGGGAGAAAAGGAGGCCCGGGTGAGCCTCACCTTCCGCCTGGGGGAGGCCCTCTATCAGGTGACCCGCACCCGCCGCCGGGGGAAAGGCAGCACCCTGGACTTCCAGATGCTGGCGCCCCGCCGTCGCTCCCTCACCGGCTCCGGCCTCCGGGAGACCGAGCGGCTTATCTCCCAGACCCTCGGGATCGACTTCGAAACCTTCGTGAACTCCGCCTTCATCCGTCAGGGGCGCGCCGACGAGTTCACCACCAAAACCCCTGCGGAGCGCAAGGACGTCCTGGCGGAGATCCTCCAGCTCAGACGATGGACGGAGCTGGAAGAGCGGGCGAAGGAGAAGATCCGGCGCATCGACCAGGAGCTGGAGACCCTGCGCTGGCGGATCCAGGAATGCGAGAAGGAGCTGGCCCAGCGCCCCCAGCGGGAAGCCGATCTCCAGAAGGCCTCAGCCGAGCACCTGGCCCGGCAGGAAGAGCGGGAGAAGGCGGAGAAAGCCTGGGAGGAGCTGCGCCGGGATGAGGAGCGGGCCCGGGAGGTCCAGGGGCGGCTCCGCGAGCTGCAGGCCCAGCGCCAGGAGGTGGAAAACAGCCTGGCTCGCCTGGAGGAACAGATCCGCCAGCAGGAGGAATCCCTGCGCCGGTGGCGCGCCCTGCTGGAGCGGCGGGCGGTCATTGAGGCCGCATGGGAAGCGCTACAGAGGGCCCGGAGGGAGCTCGCCCGCATGGACGAGGCCTCCCGGACCGCGCTCGCCCTTCGAGAGCGTCGCGCCGAGCTGGAGAAGCAGATCGCCGTCGCCCGGGCGCAGCTGGAGGGGGAACGCCAGCGGCTGCAGCGGGAGATCGAAGCCGCCCGGGATCGCGCGAGCCGCCTGCCGGACCTGGAGCGCGAGGCCGCCGACCTCCGGGAGCGCCTGAGCCGGCAGCCTGCGCTGGAGCAGGAGATCCGGGCCCTCGAGGAACGGCTTCAGACGCTGCAGGCCGAGCGGGTCGAACGCCAGAGCGAGAACCGCCGCCTCCATGAAGAGATGAGGGATCTCAAAGCGCGCATCCAGGCCATCGCGCAAATCGGCGCGGAATGCCCCACATGCCGTCGCCCCCTTCCCGATGCGGAACGAGAGCGCCTGCGCCGGGAGTGGGAGGAAGAAGGACGCCGCCGGGCCGACCGCTACCGGGAGAACCAGAACCGTCTCCAGGCGCTGGAGCAGGAACAAGCCGAGGCCGCCGCCCGCCTGGAGGAGCGCCGGCAGGCCCTGAGCGCCCTCGCTCGATTCCATTCCCGCCTGGAGCAGATCGAGGGGGAGCGGGCGGACATCCTGCGGGAAAAGGAACGGCTCGCGGACCTGGAGACGGCGCTTCGGGAAGTGGAACGACGGCTCCAGGAGGACCTCATCGCCCCCGAGGAGCAGGCCGAACTGCGCCGCATCGACGAGGCGCTTCGGGACCTGGGCTACGACGTCGAGGCCCACCACGCCCTGATCCAGCGGATCCGGGCGCTGGAGGAGGAGGCTCAGGACTGGCCGCGCCTTCAGGAGGCCGAGCAGCGCGTCCCCCAGGAGGAGGAAGCCCTCCGCCGGCTGGAGAGCCTGTATCACGACAGCCTCGAACGCCGGGAGCGCATCCTCCGATCCATCGGGGAGCTGGAACAGGCCGGGCAGGCGCTGGCGGAGCGCCTGAAGGCCTTGCCCGAAGCCCAGCGACGGCTGGAGGAAGCCCGGCGGGCGGAGCGGGAAGCGCGGGATCGCCTGATCGCCGCCGAACAGAGGCTGAAGATCCTCGATCAGCTGGAGCAGGAACGGCAAAGCCTGCAGAAGGAGATCCTCCGCCTGGAGGAGGAGAAGGGTCTCTACCGGGATCTGCAGCTCGCCTTCAGCCGGAACGGGGTCCCGGCCATGATCATCGAAGCCATCCTCCCGGAGATCGAGGAAGAGGCCAACCGCATCCTCCACCGCCTGACCGATGGGCGCCTCACCGTGCGTTTCCGCTCCCAGCGGGAGACCAAAGAAGGCAACGTCCGAGAGACCCTGGACATCCTGATCTCCGACGAGGGGGAGGAGCGGCCCTACGAAAACTTCTCCGGCGGGGAGAAGTTCCGGGTGGACTTCGCCATCCGCCTGGCCCTCTCCCGGATCCTCGCCCGGCGCTCCGGAACCCCCCTGCGGCTGCTGGTGGTGGATGAGGGGTTCGGCTCCCAGGACCAGGCCGGCCGGGAGCGGCTGATCGAAGCCCTGAACGCCATTAAGGACGAGTTCTCCACCATCCTGGTGATCTCCCACCTGGAGGAGTTCCAGGACGCCTTCCCGGTTCGCATCGAGGTCCGCAAGACAGCGGCGGGCTCCCGGTTGCATATCGTGAGGTGAGGCGCAGGGATGTCAGAGATCGCTTCCGCTCCACCGCGCACCCATGTTCTCTACGGAGGCCAGGCCGTCCTGGAGGGGGTGATGATCTGGGGGCCGGCGGGGCTGGCCGTGGCCGTCCGCGCTCCCGATGGGCAGATCGTCTGCCGGACGACCCGTCTGCCGCCCCGGCGGGGCTGGCGCCGCTGGCCCCTCCTTCGAGGCGTCTTCATCCTCTGGGAGACCCTGCGCTGGGGGATGGAAGCCCTCTGGTTCTCCGCCACGGTGGCGGCCGGGGAGATCGAAACCCGGGAGGGCCTGCGGAGCCCGGCCGCCCTGCTCACGATGGCGTTCTCCCTGGCCCTCGCCCTGGGGATCTTCCTGCTGCTGCCGGCTTCCCTGGCGGAGGGGATCCAACAGGCCACGGGAGCCTCCCCAGGGGTCCGGACGGCGGCGGAGGCGGTCCTCCGCCTGGGGCTGGTGATCGGCTACCTGATCGCCGTTGGACACCATCCCGAGGTCCGCCGCGTCTTCGCCTACCACGGCGCCGAGCACAAAGTGGTGCACGCCCTGGAAGCCGGGGCGCCCCTCACGGTGGCCGGGGCCCGCCCCTTCCCCACCGCTCATCCTCGCTGCGGCACCGCGTTTCTCCTCACGGTGATCGTGGTCGCCGCGGTCCTGTTCGCTTTCCTCCCCGCCTCAACGGTCCTCGAACGCCTGCTGCTCCGCCTGGCCCTGCTCCCGGCCCTGGCGGGTCTTTCGTATGAGCTGCTGTGGCTGAGCGCCCGCTACCATCATCTGCGACCGGTGTCCTGGCTCTTCGCGCCGAACCTGTGGCTTCAGCGGTTGACCACGCGGGAGCCTGACGACGCCATGCTGGAAGTCGCCCTGGCCGCCCTCGAGGCCGCGCGGGCCCTGGAGTCCTCAACAGAGGTTGCCGCTGGCGATGAAGCCTCCGGACCGTGAGCATCAAGGGGGATCTTCGCAAAACAATCGGGGTTCCTTCCCATCGCAGTGGGCCCTCACGTTGATCCTGATCGCGTATTTCCTGGCCCTGACACCCGGAAGGGAGCCCGGAACGATCGATGGGGAGGTGGTCTACTGGGCGACGGTCAGCATGGCCGAGCGCTGGCATGCTGCAGTTCGGAATCCATTCCCCCCTTCCTGGGCAGCAGAACATGCTTCCTGGGTAGTGGAAAATGGCTTCCTTCAACCCGGATGGGATGGCTCCTGGTTTGTCCGCTTCTCCCTGGGCCAGCCCCTCGCGGCCCTCCCCTTCTATCTCCTTGGGCGGATCCTCGGCGGCCCGGATTCCTCCACCACCCGCCTGTTCGTGAACGCCCTGTCGGCCGTGGCGATGGCCGGGGCCGGAGCCCTGCTCTACGCCTGGGGCCGCTCGCTCTGGGACAGCCGCACGGCCCTCCTCCCGCTCGCGATCTTCGTCCTGGCCACCCCCGCCCCCGTCTACGCCCGGCTTTTCTTCAGCGAGGCGCTGCTCACCTTCTGCCTGCTGCTGGGCTTCCGGCTGTTCTTCACCCGCCGACCCGCCGGGATCGCCCTGGGCGGTCTGGCCATCGGCTGGGCCGTCCTCACCCGGGAGGGGGCCGCGGCCGCCCTGCCCGCCGCCGCCCTCGCCCTTCTGGTTCTGGCCCGAGACCGGCGCGAGCGCCTCGCCTTCGCCGGTTACGGGATGCTCGGCGCCGCGCTCCCCATCTCCCTGCTGCTCTGGTATAACGTCTACCGATTCGGCCATCCCCTCCGCCACGGCTATGAGGGGGAGGGCTTCACCGCCTCGCTGCTCGAAGGGGTGGCCGGGTTGCTGTTCAGCCCGGGCCGGGGTCTCCTCTTCTACGCGCCCGCCGTCCTCCTCGCCCTCCCCGGCGCGCGGCTCCTCTGGCGCCGGGATCGCGCCCTCGTCCTGGCCGCGGGGATGCTGTTCGCCGGATACCTCCTGATGTATGGCCGCTGGTGGGCCTGGCACGGCGGATGGGCCTGGGGCCCCCGCTTCCTGGTCCCCACGCTCCCCTTCCTGCTGTTGCTCGCCGGGGAAGCCATGACCCAGCCTGCCGGCCGCCGCGCCGCCCTCGCCCTGGGCCTCCTCGGGTTCCTCGCCCAGCTCCCCGGCGTGTTCACCGATCACCAGAAGTTCCACGCGGAGCTGTTCGTCGAACGGGGCCTCCCGGACGTCCCCAACGTCTGGTTCCGGCCGGAGCTCTCTCCCATCCTGGGCCAGTGGCGCGACCTGTGGCATGGGCGCCACGGGGCGCTGGCCCTCCACCGCCTGGAAGCACAGGGGATCCCATCCCCCATCGCCTGGGGCTTCCGGCTCGGGATCGCCGCCTTATTGGCCTTCGGGCTGTGGGGCCTCCGCCGGCCGGTTCCCCCGGCGCCGGGTTTCAGGCTCCCAGCCCGATGGGCCTCCGCGATCCCCATCCTGCTCCTGCTCGCCGGCATCGCCCTGAACGGGGTCGCCCTCGCGCGCTGGGCGTGGATCCGCCGCCAGCCGTTCTGCGATGGCGCCGGCCGCCTCTGCCTGAAGCAACGGTTCGGCGGCCAGGTGGAGCTGGTCGCCTTTTCCGTCGAATCCCCACAAGCCCGTCCGGGCGAGGACATCGGCCTCACCCTCTGGTTCCGCGCCCTCCGGCCAATCACGGAACCCCTGAGCGTCTACGTCCACGTCCTCCCTGCCGATCACCCCGAGGCCCATCAGGTGTTTCAGGAGGACCACGAGCATCCCGCTTCCCTGCCCCTCCCCCGCTGGAGGCCGGGACCGCTCTACAGCGACTTCTATCTCCTGCAGGTTCCGGCCGCCCTCTCCCCCGGTCGCTATGCGCTCAAGGTGGGACTGTATCGCCGGGCACCTCCCGGCGGCCGGATCCCCGTGGACGGCTCCGGGGCGGACGGCGTGATCCTTCCCCTTCCGATCGAGATCCGCCCCTGAGCCGCTGAACCCATGCCCGGCCTTCCCGGAGGCCCGAACGCCCGGTTTCCGGTAGAATCTTCCTCGGGGACATTTCGAAAAGCCGAGGTCACCGATGGAGATCGGTCTGGTGGGAATGCCCAACGCGGGCAAATCCACGCTCTTCAACGCCCTCACCCGCCATGCGGTTCCCACAGCGCCCTATCCCTTCACCACCATCGAGCCGCACCGCGGCGTTGTCCCTGTCCCCGATCCCCGGCTGGAGGCTCTGGCCCGCATCATCCGGCCGGAGCGGGTGGTCCCGGCCACCCTGACCGTCGTGGACATCGCCGGACTGGTCCGCAACGCGCACCGAGGGGAGGGCCTCGGGAACCAGTTCCTGGCGCACATCCGGGAGGTGGATGCCCTGTTGATGGTGTTGCACGGGTTCGCGGCGCCGAACGTCCCGGCCGGCCTGGGGGAAGTGGATCCCGTAGCCGAGCTGGAGGTGCTGGATCTGGAGCTGGCCCTGGCCGACCTGGAGACGGTGCAGCGGCGCCTGGAGAAGACCCGGAAGGCGGCCAAGGCGGATCCCTCGGCCTTCGCGGAGACCCTGGCCGCGCTGGAGGACCTCGCCGCCCATCTCCAGGCGGGCCGCCCTGCCCGCACCTGGCCCGGCCGGGAGGCCTGGGCGGGGCTGTTGCGGGAGCTCTTCCTGCTCACCGACAAGCCCCGCCTGCTCGTCCTGAACGTATCCGAGGAGGACCTGCCGGAGGACGGCCGGTGGGCGGCGGAGCTGGCCCGCCGGGCCGCGGCGGAGGGAAGCCCTTTCCTCGTCGTCTGCGCGGAGCTGGAGGCCGCCCTGAACGAGTGGCCCGAGGAGGAAGCCCGCGCCTACCGGGAGAGCCTGGGGCTCTCCGGTTCGGCCCTGGATCGTTTGATCCGGGCCGCCTACGCCCATCTGGGTCTCATCACGTTCTTCACCATCACCGGCGGCCATGAGGTGCGGGCCTGGGCCATCCGAAAGGGGACCCGCGCGCAGCAAGCGGCCGGGCGGGTGCACTCCGATATGGAACGCGGCTTCATCCGGGCCGAGGTGATTCCCTGGAACGTCCTGGTCGAGGCCGGCTCCCCCCAGGCCGCCCGGGAGCGAGGCCTCTGGCGCATCGAGGGGCGCGACTACGAGGTCCAGGACGGGGACGTTCTACACTTCCGATTCCACGCATGAGCACACGCCAGGAGGAAAGGATGAAGGTCGCGCTGATCACCGGGGCCGGGCGCGGATGGGGGGAGCGCCTCGCCCGGGAGCTGGCCGCCCGCGGCTTCCACATTGTGGCCAACGATATCCACCCGGCCGCCGCGGAGCGGACCGCCGAACGGATCCGCACGGCGGGGGGATCCGCGGAGCCTTTCCACGCGGATGTGGCCAATCGGGTGGCCGTAGGAGCCATGGTCCAGGAGATCCTGGACCGCTGGGGCCGGCTGGACCTGGTCATCCATCACGCGGAGGTCCATCCGCACCGCGGGCTGCTGGAGATGGGGGAATACGAATGGGACCGCACGGTGGCCGTGATCCTCAAGGGGGCTTTCAATTTGTTGCAGGCCGCCGCCCCGGCGATGATCTCGCGGGGACGCGGGGCCTTCGTCTTCATGATTCCCGCGCCGATTCTGGAGGGGAAGATCCCCCACGCCGCCTATGGGGCAGGGAAAGCCGGGCTGCTCGCGCTGGCCTATGCGGCCCGGGACGCCCTGAATCCCTTCGGCCTGGCCGTGCACATCCTCCTCACAGAGGAAGGGGGTTCCCCTCCCGAGGACAGCGCGGCCGCCGTCCTGGATCAGATCGCCGCCCTGGATGGACGGAGCGAGACGCTGCGCCTCCCCCCTTGCCGGGATCTCAGGCCCCAAACGTGAAGGGCGGCCGGGACCGTGGTATGATGACGGATGAGGCGTTGGGAAGGACATCTCTTTCCTGAGGCGAGAGGGCGATGGAAGACCTCTACCGGGAGATCATCCTGGATCATTATGAGAACCCGCGCAATTACGGCGTGCTGCCGGACGCGGACATCTCCTACGAAGATGACAACCCCCTGTGCGGGGATCGGATCCGGATTGACCTGAAGGTGCAGGATGGGCGCATCGTGGATGTGCGGTTTTCGGGGAAAGGATGCGCGATCAGCCAGGCCTCGGCGTCCATGCTGACCGAGCGGATCAAGGGGGCCACCGTCGAGGAGGCCCGCCGGCTGACCCGCGACGATATCCTGGAGATGCTGGGGATCCCCCTGGGGCCGGCCCGCATCAAGTGCGCCCTGCTCTCCCTGAAGGTCCTCAAAGCCGGCCTCTACGGGTTGCCGAAGATCGACTGGGACGAGCTGGGCTGAGTGGCCGGCCGCGTTGACGCCCTTGCCTCGATTGCGTTATAATAAAAATGCACTGGGCGAGGTAGCTCAAGTGGCAGAGCAGCCGGCTCATAATCGGCGGGTTGTGGGTTCGAGTCCCACCCTCGCCACTCTCGGAACCCCAAACGCCCCGGGGGGTCTACCCGGGGCGTTTTTCACGATTCCCCGGATCCCACCCTCCTTGTGATCTTTTTCACCACATAACGTGAAATTCTTCACTTTTTGCCTCCCCGGGGTCTGCTGGAATAGGAGCTGGGGATGGTATCTCGGACCTCCTCCCGGTTGAGGTGGGGACGGGAGGAGCGCGACGCATGCGGACGGACCGGACCCCGGCGCCGTTAGAGATAAGGAGCCGGCGCATGGCCGCCCTGGAGCGCCGCATTCGCTACGAGGCGGAACTGGACCCCTCGTTCGCCCGGGAGATCATCGCGCTGAGCGGCTCCCCTTCCCTGATGGAATGCATCCAGTGCGGGACCTGCAGCAGCGCCTGTCCCCTCAGCCTGTATATGGATTACACCCCGCGCCGCATCATCGCCATGGTCCGCGAGGGGTTCAAACAGGAGGTCCTGCGCAGCCTGACGATCTGGTTATGCGCCTCGTGCTACGCGTGCACGGTCGAGTGCCCGAAGGGGATCCGCATCACAGACGTCATGTATGCCCTCAAGCGCTACGCCATCCGGGAGGGAATCCATCCCCGGCGCTTCCCCATCCCCCTCCTGGCCCGCCTGTTCTATGAGACCGTCCGTCGCAACGGGCGCCTCACCCAGAGCTGGACGGTCCTGAAGCTCTACCTGCAGGCGTATCCCCTCCGCATCCCGGCGATGGCGCCGATGGGATGGAAGCTTCTGCGCCGGGGACGTTTCCCGCTCCGCCCGGAGCGCATCCGGGATCGCCCGGGGCTGCAGCGGGTGCTTCGGATCGCCGAAGAATAGGGAGGGCTCGCGATGGCCTATCTCTACTTCCCCGGGTGTTCGCTGAAAGGGACCGGCCGGGCTTACGAGGAATCCCTGCGGGCGGTGTTCGAAGCCCTGGGAGCTCCCCTCATGGAGCTCGAGGACTGGAACTGCTGTGGAGCCACCGCGTATATGTCCATTGACGAGCGCCAGGCCTTCGCCCTGGCGGCTCGCAACCTCGCCCTGGCGGAAGCGCAGAACCCCTCCCCCGCCGACGGGGTGGAGCTCATCGCCCCGTGCAGCGCGTGCTACCTGGTCCTCCTGAAAACGCAGCAGTGTCTGGCCACGGACGCCTCCCTCTGCCAGCGCATCTCCACCGCTTTGAAGGAAGAAGGGCTCTGCTACCGCGGCCGCGTCCGCATCCGCCACCCGCTGGACGTGCTGGTCCACGACATCGGCCTGCAGGAGCTCTCCCGCCGCGTGCAGCATCCCCTTCGGGGAATGCGGGTGGCGTGCTACTACGGCTGTCAGATCGTGCGGCCCTACGCCCTCTTTGACGACCCGCATCGCCCCACCACCCTGGACGATCTGGTCCGCGCCCTGGGCGCAGAGCCGGTGGACTGGGCGCTTCGCACGCACTGTTGCGGGGGAAGCCTGACCGGGACCCTGCCGGAGGTGGGTCTGCGCCTGAACTACCTGCTCCTCCGCGAGGCTCAGCGCCGGGGAGCTGACTGCATCATCACCGTCTGTCCGCTCTGCCAGTTCAACCTGGAGGCCTATCAGGATCAGATCCGGCGGCGCTATCCGGATCTGAACGCCATGCCGGTTCTCTACTTCACCCAGCTCATCGGGCTGGCGATGGGTCTCCCGCCGCAGGCCCTCGGGATGCAGCGCCTGATGGTCCCCCTGATCCAGCCCGTGGGGGCTGCCGCGAAGGGAGGAGTCCATGGGCGGGCATGAGGTCTATCCGGACGGGGCGCCTCGCATCGGCGTTTACGTGTGCCATTGCGGCCTGAACATCGCCGGGAAGGTGGATGTTCACGAAGTGGTGGCGTTCGCGCGGACGCTGCCTTTTGTGGTCGTGGCCCGTGAATACAAGTTCATGTGCTCGGATCCCGGCCAGGAGCTGATCCGGGAGGACATCCGCGAGCTGAACCTGAACCGGGTGGTGGTGGCCTCCTGCTCTCCGCTCCTCCATGAGGCGACCTTCCGCCGTGTGCTGGAGCAGGCCGGCCAGAACCCCTTCTTCTTCCAGATGGTCAACATCCGCGAGCACGTCAGCTGGGTCACCGAGGATCCTCGCGAGGCGACGGAGAAGGCGAAGGCCCTGGTGGCGGCCGCCGTCCGGCGGGTGATCTTCCACGAGCCCCTGCAGCGCCGGCGGGTGCCGGTGAAGGATCGAGTCCTGGTGGTCGGCGGCGGCATCGCCGGGATCCATGCCGCCCTCACCCTGGCCGATGCCGGGAAGCACGTTTACCTGGTGGAGCGGGAGCCGACCATCGGCGGCCACATGGCCCTGTTCGACAAGACCTTCCCCACCCTCGACTGCGCCGCCTGCATCCTGACCCCCAAGATGTCCGCCGTGGCCTCCCATCCCAACATCACCCTCTGGACCTACTCCGAGGTCATCGGGGTCGAGGGATTCGTGGGCAACTTCCGGGTCCGGGTGCGGCGGAAACCCCGCTATGTGATCGAGGAGCTATGCGTCGGCTGCCTGCAATGCATCGACGCCTGCGTCTATAAAGACGCCCGTTTCCCGGACGAGTTCAACCTGGGCCTGGGCAAACGCAAGCCCATCTACATCCCCTTCCCCCAGGCCACCCCGCGGGTGGTCCTGATCGACCCCGAGACATGCATCTGGTTTAAGACCGGCAAGTGCAAGCGGACGTGCCTGGAGGCCTGCGAGCGGAAGGCCATCGATTTCGAACAGCAGGAGCGGATCGAGGAGATCGAGGTGGGAGCCATCATCCTGGCCACCGGCTTCAAGACCTTTGATCCGCGCCGCATCCCCGAATACGGCTACGGGAAATACCCCAACGTCTACACCGCCCTGGAGGTGGAACGCCTGGTCAACGCCGCCGGCCCGACGGGCGGGGAGGTGCGGCTGCGGGACGGGCGCATCCCTCAGCGGGTCGGGATCATCCATTGTGTGGGATCCCGGGACGAGCGCTTCAACCGTTACTGCTCCCGGGTCTGCTGCATGTATTCCCTCAAGCTGGCCCATCTCATCAAGGAGCGGACCGGCGCCGAGGTCTACAACTTCTACATCGACATGCGGACCCCCGGGAAGGGCTACGAGGAGTTCTACGATCGTCTCCTCCAGGAGGGAGTGCACTTCATCCGGGGGCGCGTGGCGGAGGTCACCGACTGGGCCGTCACCCCCGAGGAAGAGGGCAAGCTGATCATCCGGGTGGAGGACACCCTGATCGGGGTGGTGCGCCGGATCCCGGTGGACATGGTGGTCCTCGCCGTGGGCCTGGAGCCGCAGCCCGACGCCGATGCCGTGCGACGGATGTTCAACATCTCCTGCAGCAAGGAGGGCTTCTTCCTGGAACGCCATCCCAAGCTGGCCCCCGTCTCCACCTTCACGGACGGCATCTTCCTGGCCGGCGCGTGTCAGGGCCCCAAGGACATCCCGGACAGCGTGGCCCAGGCAGGGGCGGCGGCGGCGGAAGCCATGGCCCTGATCGATAAGGGCTACGTGGAGCTGGAGCCCAACACCGCTTACATCGTCGAAGAGCTGTGCTCCGGCTGCAAGACCTGCATCGGCCTCTGCCCCTACTCTGCCCCTACAACGCCATCTCCTTCGATGAGGCCCGAGGGGTGGCCGTCATCAACGAGGCCCTCTGCAAGGGGTGCGGCACCTGCGTCGCCGCATGCCCGTCCGGCGCAGCTCGTCAGCATCTGTTCGAAGACGCCCAGATCCTCCAGGAGATCGAAGGAGTGCTGGCCTATGTCTGAGCGACCGGCAGGGAACGGCGATTCCTTCGAGCCGCGCATCGTCGCTTTCTTCTGCAACTGGTGCACCTACACGGCGGCCGATCTGGCAGGGACCGCCCGCATGACCTATGCGCCCAACATCCGGATCATCCGTCTGATGTGCTCCGGGCGGATGGATCCTCAGTTCGTCCTGGCCGCCTTCCGCCAGGGCGCCGACGGCGTCCTCATCGGCGGATGTCACCCGGGCGATTGCCATTACCAGGAGGGCAACTACAAAGCCCTGCGCCGTTACCTGTTGCTGAAACGCCTGCTGCGGGACCTGGGCATCGAAGAGGAGCGCCTGCGGCTGGTCTGGATCTCCGCCTCCGAAGGAGACCGCGTCCAGAAGGTGGCGAACGAGTTCACGGAGACCATCCGCCGGCTGGGGCCCCTGCGCCTGGCTCCGCGGCCCGGGCGGATCCACCTCCCGGCGCCCGCCCAGCCCGAGCCCCAGCCCGCCGTCCGGGAAGGAGCGCAGCCATGAGCAAGCCGAAGGTGGCTTTCTACTGGTGCGCCTCCTGCGGGGGCTGCGAGGAGGCCATCGTCGACCTGGCCGAGGAGATCCTCCAGGTCGTGGAGGCGGTGGAGATCGCCTTCTGGCCGGTGGCCCTGGACTTCAAGCGGGAGGACGTGGAACGGCTGGCGGACGGGGAGCTGGCCGCCGCCTTCATCAACGGCGCCATTCGGACATCGGAGCAGGCTGAGATGGCGCATCTCCTGCGCGCCAAGGCCCGCCTCCTCATCGCCTTCGGCAGCTGCTCCCATATGGGCGGCGTCCGGGCTGGCCAACCTCTTCGACCGGGAGGAGATCCTCCGTTACGTCTATGAAGAAGCGCCCACGGTCCACAACCCCCAGCGGGTGCGCCCGGAGACGCGCATCGAGGTGGACGAGGGCCTGCTCACCTTGCCCGCCTTCGACGAAGCCGTTCGCACCCTGGACCAGACCGTAGAGGTCGATTACTACCTGCCGGGCTGTCCCCCGCCGGTGGGGCTGATCCGAAGCGCCCTCCAGGCGCTCCTGGAGGGGCGGCTGCCGCCCAGGGGCTCCGTGCTGGCCCCGGACGTGGCCCTGTGTGCCGAGTGCCCCCGCAAGCCCACCAAGCCGGAGCGGCTGGCGCTGAAGGACCTGAAGCGTCCCCATCAGGTCCTCATCGACCCGCAGACCTGCCTGCTGGCCCAGGGGATCATCTGCCTGGGCCCGGCGACCCGCAGCGGCTGCGGGGCCGCCTGCATCCAGGGGAACATGCCCTGCACCGGCTGTCTGGGGCCCACCAGCCGCGTCCTGGACGGCGGCGCGAAGGCCCTCTCCGCCCTGGCCTCGCTGCTGGACGCCACCGAGGAGGCGGAGATCGAGCGCATCCTGGAAGGCATCCCTGACCCAGTCGGCCTGTTTTATCGCTACAGCCTCCCGGCCTCGCTGCTCCACCGGCGGGCCGGGAACGGCCGGCGCGTCCAGGAAGGGAGGACCCGATGAGCCGTCGTGAGATCGTGATCGACCCGATCACCCGCCTGGAAGGGCACGGCAAGATCCACATCTTCCTGAACGAAAAAGGGGATGTGGAACGGGCTTACTTCCAGGTCCCGGAGCTGCGGGGCTTCGAGAAGTTCGTGGTCGGCCGTCCCGCCGAGGAGATGCCCCAGATCACCTCCCGGATCTGCGGGGTCTGCCCCACCGCCCATCACATGGCGGCCACCAAAGCCCTGGATGACCTGTATCAGGTGGAGCCCCCGCCGGCGGCGAAGAAGATCCGCGAGCTGATCTACTGCACCTTCATGGTCGAAGACCATGCCCTGCACTTCTACTTCCTGGGCGGGCCCGATTTCGTCGTCGGCCCGACAGCGCCCCGCGCCGAACGGAACATCCTGGGGGTCCTGGCCCGCGTCGGCCTGGAGATCGGGCGGGAGGTGATCGGGCTGCGCAAACAGCTGCGCGATCTCATCACCCGGGTGGGCGGCAAGGTCATCCATCCGGTCTTCGGGCTCCCCGGCGGCATCGCCAAAGCCCTCACCCCGGAGGACCGCGAGGCCTTCCTGGCCGGAGCCGATCGGGCCGTCGAGTTCGCCCTCTTCAGCCTGAAGCTGTTTGAGGACATCGTCCTCAAGAACCCGCAGTATGTGGAATGGATCCGCTCGGAGGCCTACACCCACCGCACCTACTACATGGGCCTGGTGGACGAACGAAACCGGGTGAACTTCTACGACGGATGGCTCCGGGTGGTGGACCCCCAGGGGCGGGAGTTCCTGAAGTTCCCGGCCCGCGACTACCTCCGGCATATCGCCGAGCATGTGGAGCCGTGGAGCTACATCAAGTTCTGTTACCTCCGGGATGTCGGATGGAAAGGCTTCACCGACGGGCCGGAAAGCGGGATTTACAGCGTGGCCCCGCTGGCGCTCCTGAACGCCGCGGAGGGCATGGCCACCCCGCGGGCTCAGGAGGCGTATGAGCAGTTCTACGCCACCCTGGGCGGCAAGCCGGTCCACCACACCCTGGCCAACCACTGGGCTCGCCTCATCGAGCTGCTCTACGCCGCCGAGCGGATGCAGGAGCTGGCGCGCGATCCCGAGATCCCGGACCCGCACGTGCGGAACCTGCCCGCGGCTACCCCCCGCGAAGGGATCGGGGTGGTGGAAGCGCCCCGCGGCACGCTGATCCACCATTACGAGACCGACGAGCGGGGGATCATCACCCGGGCCAATCTCATCGTCGCCACCCAGAACAACGCCGCCCGCATCGCGATGTCTGTCGACAAGGCCGCCCGCTCCGTAATCCGGGGAGGGGTGGTCGACGACGGCCTCCTGAACCTGGTGGAGATGGCCTTCCGGGCCTATGACCCGTGCCACGGCTGCGCCACCCACGCCCTCCCCGGCCAGATGCCTCTCCTCATCCGGATCTATAACCCGCGCGGAGAGCTCGTCCGCGAGCTCCGCCGGGATTAAACGGGAGGGCGTCCGATTGGGGATGCAACATGGCGATCCTGATCCTGGGGCTCGGGAACGATCTCCTCGGCGATGACCGGATTGGGTTGCTCGCCGCCCGGGCCCTGCGCGACCTCCTGCAGGGCCAGGAAGGGATCGAGATTGTGGAAAGCGAGGGCTCCGGCCTGGCCCCGCTGGATCTCATGGCCGGCTACGAGCGGGCTATCGTGATCGACGCGATCCAGACCGGACAGGTTCCCCCCGGGACGATCCTGGAATGGACGGCGAGGGAGCCTCTCCCGGTCCGGGCTCCCTCCCCCCACGCCACAGGCCTCCCCGAGCTTTTGGCGGTTGCCCGGGCGCTTCGGATCCCCTTCCCCGAGGAGATCCGAATCTACGCGGTGGAAGTCGCGGACGCCTACACCTTCGGGGGGGAGATCACCCCGGCCGTCCGACAGGCTCTGCCCGAGCTGGTGCGCCGGATTCGAAATCAGCTCCGGGCCTGGCAAGCCTCTCCGGAGGGGACTCAGGGAGCTGCGCTCCGCTCCCGGGGGGCCAAAATCCGGTAGAGGAAGCCGTTCACCGGCACGTCGTCGATGGGCCGATAGGCCTGGCCGATAGCATCTAACACCGGCTGGGGATAGAACTGGGCCCGCAACACCACCACCCCGAACTGCTGCTCCCGGATCATCCGGATCAGCGGCTCCGGGTTGAGCTTGCCGTTCTTGTAAAGGTTCAGCAACTGGGTGGGGTTCGTGACCGGTTCCTTATCCGCCCACAGCGCCCACGAGGCCTCCTCGGTGAGGGCGGGACCCGGCGCATCCCGCACATAGGCCACCACCTTCCAGCCGTTGCGGAGATCCTCCGCCGTGGGCAGATGCCCCAGCTGGGTGTAGCCCACGCGATCCACATAGCGGACCCCCTCCAGGCCCAGCAGCCGGGCGACGGGCCGCGTCAGCGGGTGATCCGTCGGCAGATGGAAGACCAGAGCCGCCTGGAGGAGCAGCGCGAGAGGGACGGCCAGGTCGGTCACGGCCCGCCCCGTCCATCCCTCCAGACGGCTCAAGAAACGGGCTGCGGCCAGGATGCCCGCCACCACCGCGGTGATGAAATACGATTCCCCTGCCCCCCATTTGCCCGCCAGGGCCCCGCCGGCCGCCGCGAAGACCGCCCAGACGCTGAACAGCGAGAGCCGGTCGAAGTAGAGCTCATAGAGGATCAGCAACCACGCCAAGATCAGGACCACCGCATGGAGCCGGAACCACTGGCCATAGAGGAAGAAGGCCTGGCGGTAGTCATACTCGTTGATGTTGGCCTCGATGATGTGCAACCACCAGTAGCCCTGCGTCGCCCAATTGACCAGGAAGAAGAGGACCAGATTGGCCCCCGCGAATCCCACGGCCCACCCCATCGCCCGACGCGGATCCCGCAGGAAGAGATAGGCCAGGACCGCCAGCACGGTGATCAGCGCATGCTGTTTGGTCCATCCCGCCGCCATGAGCGCCAGGGAGCCCCAGATCAACGCCCGGCGGTCCGGGAAGCCGTCCGCCCGGGCCAGGGCCAGCACCGCCAGGGTCTCGAACAGCACCATCATCATATGGCTGCGGGAGAGCGGGCCGATGTGATAGACGTAATTCGAGGCCAGGACCATCCCTCCCGCCCATCCCGCGAGGGCCCAGCGCCCGGTCCACCGCCGGACCGCCAGGCCTACCGCCGCCGCCAGGGCCAGGGTCGCCGCCGTCGAGAGCAGCCGCCCGGCGATCAGCCGCGGCCCGAAAATCCACACCAGCGGAACGGCCAGCAGATGGAAAAGCGGCGGGTAGTTGGAGGCGTAGAAGGGGTAAGATTCGATGTCGCGGTAGGGCCACTGCCCCCGGGCGAAGTAGATGGCGTCCAGGAGCTCGAAGCCCTCCCCCTGATCGTAATCGAAGGGGAAGCGGAAAAGGGCTGCGGCGTAGATCCCGAAGATCAGCGCATAGGCCAGGTAGGCGAGCAGGACCGCGGCCCACAGCCCATAGGCGATGGCTCGGAGAGGACGCGACGGCAGACCGGTCATCGTTGCTGCGCTCATCCGAGGATGAACGACACCGGAGGATCAGGCCGGCCGGCCATCCCACACGAGCAGAGGGAGGGCGAGGACCGCCAGGATCACCGCCACCGCCAGGGCCGCCTGCTGGAGCGGCCCCCATTCCGGCGAACGTCCCATCCGCATGGCCTGGATCAGCACCTGCGACCCGGCCAGCGCCAGAGCCCCCAGCAGCATCAGCCCCCCTACTCCCCGCTTGCTCATCGCTGTCCCTCCGCAAACACCCGGAAGGAACGAACGTCCGTGACGGGGAACCGCGCCTCAAAGTCCCGCGCCGCCCCGGGCGAGGTGGGCTCCTGGGAGAAGACCACCTGGCGGAAGCCGAGCAGGCGATCCTGGCCATCGTAGAAGGCTACGACCACGTTGATCCGGCGCAGCGGAGCGGCGTCGGCGTTGCGCGCCTGGCCGCGGACCACGAAATCGGTCCCCTCCTCACCCCCCTGGGCGCGGAGCACTTCCACGGGCCCGTAGCGCTGGCCGGGCTCCCGGGTCGGCTCGGCGCGGACCACCCGCGCCTCGGCCCGGGCGTAGCCAGCCGGGACGGTGGCGAAGACCAGGGCGAAGGGGGAGCGCCCGCCTGAGGCCAGGATCTCCAGGGCCGTCCCGGCGATCCCAGCTTCCAGCTCCCGACCTTCCCCGTCCCGGAGCACGATTTGCACCTGAACGTTCCGCATCGGATGGGGCTGGGGGTTGATCACCTCCCCCACGCAGCTCAGGCTGCCCAGGGCGCTGGCCGTGCAGCGGAACCCTTGCACCAGCAGCGGCATCGGCGTAGGAGTGGGCAGGCGGGGGCTCTCCCCTCCTCCCCCACCGGGCGCTGGGATCACCAGCCGCTGCCCCACCTGCAGCAGCGTCGGATCCGTGATCCCGTTGGCTTCCTGAAGGGCCGACACCGACACCCCATACTTCAGGGCGATCCCATACAGCGTGTCCCCGGGCTGCACCACGTAGATGATCGGCGTCGGACTGGGGGTGGGCGTCGGGATCGGCGTGGCGGTGGGCACCCGCACCACCACCGGCGTGGCCGTGGGGATCCCGGTTTGAACGTCCGGGGACGCCCGGGTCGGCGTCGGCCGCTCCGAGACCACTCGGCCGCAACCGGTCCACAAGAGGAACACAAACGCGGCGCCCCCGAGGATCCACCCTCTCCCACGAGGCATCATTGGAATTGGAACCTCCCGACATCTGGGATCATGGCTCGAATTATACCCTGAGCGTGGAAGCGCCGTGGGGCCCCGCTCATTCCGTCTCCGGCTCCGGGGAGGTTTCGAGGCGCTCCTCCGGCACCACCCCCAGCTGGAGCAGGGCCGTTCGCACGCGAGGCCAGCCGGCCCGCTGCAGGATGACCGCTGTCGGGGAGAGCACGTCCTGCACATAGCGGCGGGCCTCGGTGGCCAGCAGCTGACGGAGCAGCTCCGGATCGCTGACCTGAAGCACCAGGGCCCACTCCACGCGCGCTTCCGTCCCCCGCGCAGCCCAGCGGGCCAGCGCCTGTCGGAGGGCATCGGGAGGCGTCAGCTCGTAACGTCGGAAGAAATCCAGGATGCGCTCCGGGCCGATGTGCTGGGATCGGGCGCGAGCCAGGGAACGGGCGGTGATCCGGTAACGATACACCTCCCCCGAGGAGATCCAGTCGGCGATGCGGGCCACCTGGAAGCGCTCATACCGCCGGCCCGCCCCCACCTCAATGGTCCCATCCGCCAGCAAGGCGAACCGGGTGTCCCCCTCCGGAGGCGGATCGCCCCGACCCAGGTAGGCGGCCCCGAAGGGCGAGAGGCGGATCCGATCCGGCTCCCCCACTTCCAGGACCCCCAGCCAGTGCAGCGGGCCGAGGAGCAGATAGCGAAGGAGCGCCCCTTCCACCCGATCCCAGTGCTCGAAACCTCGCAGATACTCCCCGGTCTCCGCGTCCCGGATATACCAGGTTGTGAACTCCGCCTCGGTGCGCTGGAACGTGGGGTTCCGGTTCCGGATCTCGTGGATCAGATCCGGGACCGCATACCAGCTTCCCGGATCCAGCCGGCGGAGCAGCTCCAGGAGCGTCCGGCGGGCCAGCCGGGGGTCGTTCTGCCAGGATCCGGTGGGCTCCGGCCGCAGGGTGGGCACATGGAAGAGATCGTTCCACGTCGTATCGTCCCGCCATGCCTCCAGAAGGGCCCGCAGCTGCTCCATCAGCGGGGCCTGCAGCCAGCGGGTGGTCACCTCGGGGTCCAGACGCAGAGCCTCCCGGCGCACCTGGGTCATCCGCAGGATCCGGGCCAGATGCCAGAGCAGGGACCAGCGCTCCCGATGGGGCCAGCGCAGCTGCCGGCGCACCGCCGGGAAACGGGACCAGGCTTCCTCCGCGGTCATGGACGCCGCGGGGGCTTCGTTGTGGAGGAAGATCAGCAGCGTGCAGAAGTCATCCGCCGGCGTCGTGCCGGTCCGCCGGATGCGCGTCGGGGCCGGCGCGGTGGGGATCCGCTCGGAAGGCTCGGGCGGGGGGGACTCCTCCATGGCGGGCAGTCCGAGCCGCAGCTCATCGGGGAGGAACACCACCTCCTCGAAGCCGGCAGGCAGCTCGGCGAACCCGAAAAAGATCCACCCGCGGAACCAGAGGGCCTCCGCCGGGCCGGTCGGTCGTTCCCAGAGCCGCTCGCCCTCCAGGCGGGCAGCCCCGACCCGTCGGATCTCCCCGAAGCGCCGCTGGAAAGCGGCGGCGGGCATCATCCCGCCCGCCGCGAGCAAGGCCTGTAATGCCGCTCGTTCCTCCTCCCCCAGGCGGGCCCAGTGCGCCGCCTGGCGCTCCGGGTCCATCATCACGGGCAGCAGGCGGGCGATCAGCGCCTCCCGGGAGAGCTGATCCGGATCCACCTCCCAGAAGCGCGCGATCACCCGGAGATGGGCCCCATCGAGATCGTTCAGGCTCTGTCGCAGCGAGCGAACCGGCATGCGCGTTCCTCCCTGTTCATTTTACCGAAACCTCCAACCGCTCAAGCCGGGATCGGGGAGTTCCGGCCTTCACGGCGACGGCCAGGCCGTCCGGCCCGAGGGGCCAGCAGACCCGGAACGGACTCGGATCCTCAACGTGCAGGCGGCCAGGCCCTCCACACCTCCAGGGCATCCCCAAGCAGCTCCCTCCACAGGAGGGGCTTTCGCCCCCCACCCTTTGTCTTCCAGACGGGAAGGTTCGCGGGGGAAAGCGCTCCCGCAGCCCCGAACCATCCGCCTTCGAGACGAGAAGGTCGCGGCGAAAGCCGCTCCTACAAAAATCGGCCTTTGCAGGAGGGGCTTCAGCCCCGAACCCCTGCCTTCGATGACGCGAGGCCACGGATTCCCGCAGCGGATGGCCGAAATGGATTTCGGCCTGCAAAGCGACCGATGGCAACGGAAGCGGTTCCGACCCGATCCGGAGAAGCGCTTGGCCTGTCCCGGGAAATCGGTTATAGTTCGGAGCGAAAGAGGGATGCCTCTGTATGGATTCGGAAGCAAACAGGAGGCTCGATGGAAGCGCTGGAGCATCAGCTGGTGCTGTTCCTGGAGAGATTGTTCCAGGGGATGGGTTGGGGCGGCGTCGTGGCGATCATGGCCCTGGAGAGCGCCAACATCCCGATCCCCAGCGAGGTGACCATGCCGCTGGCGGGCTGGATGCTGGTTCAGGCCCGCGGCGGGACGTTGCTCCGGGCCGTCCTGGAAGGCGGGTTCTACGGTGGGTTGGGATGCACCCTGGGCTCCCTGCTCTCCTATGCCCTGGGGTATTACGGCGGGCGGCCCTTCCTGTTCCGATATGGGCGCTACCTGCTGATCCACCCGCGGGATCTGGAGGCCGCGGATCGCTGGTTCGCCCGCTGGGGGATGTGGGCGACCTTCATCTCCCGTCTGCTGCCCATCGTGCGCACCTTTATCTCCTTCCCGGCCGGCGTCGCCCGCGTCTCCATCCTCCCCTTCACCCTCCTCACCTTCACCGGATCGTTCCTCTGGTGCGCCGGCCTGGCTGCGGGAGGCTACATCTTCGGGCAACATTGGGAGGAGCTGCGCCGCCTCATGCGCCCCTTCGACATCCCCATCGCCCTGGCCCTGCTGGCCGGCTTCGCTTATTACCTCTATCGGCACATCCGCCACGCTCGGGAAGGTTACGAAGCGCTGCGCCCGGCCCTCCAGGAAGCGGATCCTCCGGGGGAGGAATAACGCGGATCACGCACCCCCGGGCCTCGGAGCAGTTTTTCGTAAAGCCGGAGGATAAACCCTATAATTTTAAGCGCCGATCCGGCGTTTTCGATCCCTTCCGAAGCGGATGCTTCGGCCACAGGAAAGTCCCGTTCGGCGACCTCCGGGCGGTGGGAGGCCATGGACCCCCGCCCGGGTGAGGGCTTTCAGCAAATTCGGGAGGTTTTCTCATGCCTTCGGTGGAAGCTTTGCTTGCTCATCTCAAAGATGAAGCCACGCCGCTTTCCATCCCGCGGCTTTACTGGCTTTCAGATCTGAGCGAGGAGGAGCTCGAGCAGGTCGCACGGGTCTGGCTGACGCTGTCGACGGCGCGGCGGCGGGCCATCATGAGCCATCTGGTGGACATCAGCGAAGAGAACACGGAGGTGGACTTCGGGCGCATCTTCCGCATGGCCCTGAGCGACCCGGATCCCGAGGTGCGGGCGCTGGCCATCGACGGGTTGTGGTATGAGGATCAGGACCTCCAGCTGATGCGGCGCTTCTTCGAGCTGTTCGAGAAAGATCCATCCGTGGAAGTGCGGGCTCGGGCGGCCATCGGGCTGGGGCGCTATCTCTTCAATGCCTGCATCATGGAACAGATCCCCCTCTCCGCGGTGCGCCCGGCCATCGAGGCGTTGCGGCAGGCGTTCTACAATCCGGAGGAGCCCCTGGAGGTGCGCCGGCGCGCCCTGGAGGCCCTGGGCAACACCCTGGAGCCGGACCTCCCGCTGATGATCGCCCGGGCTTATGAGGATCCCGACGAGCGGATGCGGATGAGCGCCGTCTTCGCTATGGGCCGCACCGGCGAGGAGCGTTGGGCGCCCTATGTGATGGAGGCGCTGCGCAGCCCCAGCCCCGCCATGCGCTATGAGGCGGTGGTAGCCGCCGGCGAGATCGGCATCCGGGAGGCCGTCCCCCTCCTGGCCCGCCTGATCGAGGAGGGGGACGCGGAGATCCAGGAGGCCGCGATCTGGGCCCTGGGGGAGATCGGCGGCCCGCGAGCCCGGGAGATCCTGGAGGAGCTGGCCGAAGGAGAGGACGAGGACCTCGCCGCCCTGGCCGAGGAAGCCCTCGAGGAGCTGAACCTGATGGAAGAGGCCGAGACGTTCCTGCCCCTGCTCGAGATGGACCTGGAGTCCGACGCGGCCGAGGCGGAGGCCTGGCAGGCCCTCTGGGAGGAGGAGGAAGAGGAGGAAGGCGGGGAAGACGATGAGGAGGGGCGACGGGATTGACGCGGAGGACGGAGCGCCACCGGTGATCCTGCGCCTGATCCCCCAGATCCTCTTCCACGATCTGACCCCGGTCCTTCTGGCGATCGCCGCGGGCTGGCTTCTGGGCCGCTACCTGGATGTGCCTTCCCATCCGGCGGCCCGCCTCTCCTTTTACATCCTGAACCCCTCCCTGGTCTATATGTCTCTGGTCCGCTCGGACATCAGCGGCGTGGAGCTGTTCCGGTTCCTGGGCTTCGCCGCCTCCGTGCCTTTCGTCGCGGGAGGCTTCGGCCTGCTTCTCAGCCTGGCTCTGGGCCTCTCCGCCGCGGAGCGGACCGCCCTGATGCTCACGGCGATGTTCGTGAACGCCGGCAGCTACGGGCTGGGGGTCGTGCAACGGGCCTTCGGAGATGCAGCCCTGGCCCGGGCGGTGCTGTATTTCATGACCAACAACGTCCTGCTCAACACGTTGGGGGCCACCCTGGCCCTGCATGGCGGAGGGGGCTGGAGCTGGAGACGGCTGCTCTCCATCCCCACCCTCTACGCGGCCCTCGCTGCCGCCCTGGTGCGCTGGAGCGGCTGGCATCCCCCGGAGCCCATCGAGGCCGGGATCGCCCTGCTCAGCCGCGGCGCGATCCCCGTCCTCCTCCTGGTGCTGGGGCTGGAGCTGGCCCGCATCCGCCTGGAGGATCGACGTCGGCTCATCGGGCTCGGGGCGCTGGTGCGCCTGGTCGGGATCCCTCTGATCGCGATCCCCCTGGCTCGCCTCTGGGGGCTGGAGGGCCCAGCCTGGCAGGCCGGGATCCTGGAGAGCGCGATGCCGGCGGCGATCTCCAACGTGGTGATGGCCATGGAGTTCGGGATCTACCCGCGGACCATCGCCGGCATCATCTTCCTCTCCACCCTGCTCAGCCCGCTCACCCTCAGCATATGGATCGCCTGGCTGCGAGGGTAAGGCCATGAAGCAGGCCCTCCTCGGATTCGTCCTGCTGCTCCCGATCTTCGCCCGCCCCCTCCAAACCTCAACCCCTGCGGGAACGTTCCCCGGACGGGCGACAGTGGAATACACCTTCGGCCAGCGCATGCGCTTCGTCCTGGAGGGCGAGGGCCTTCCGGCCATCTCCGAGGCCATCCTCTACTACACGATGCCGGGGATGGAAACGCCCTACCGGGTGCGCCGGACCCCGGAGGCCTCCGACGGCCTGCGCGTGATCTACGAGCGGGATCTGCGCCGGGAACCCCTCCCGCCGTTCGTCCCCATCACCTTCTGGTGGGAGGTGCGGGAGGATCCCGGGGGATGGCGCTCCACGGAGCCCCAGACCTTCCGGTATCTGGACAACCGGGTGGCCTGGCAGACCCTGAGCGCCGGCCCCTTGCGGCTGCACTGGCACGCCGGGGACCCCGGGCTGGCCCGCTCCGTCCTGGAGCTCGCCCGCCGGAGCCTGGAGCGGATCGGGGGGCCTCTGGGGTATTCCGCGCCGGAGCCCATCGATCTCTTCTGGTATGCGGATCCGGAGCTGGCGCGGGCGGCTTTCCGGCTGGCCGGCCTGGAGATCGAAGGCGAGGTTCGACCCCGCTGGCGCGCCGTGATCCTGATGGCCTCCCCCGACGGCGCGGGGCTGGAGGCGTTGCGCCGCGCCATCCCCCATGAGCTCACCCACGTTGTCCTCCACGACCTGGCGGGCGGACAGCCCCTCCCGGCCTGGCTGGACGAGGGATGGGCGGTCTGGAGCGAGGGGCCGCCGGATCCGGCGCTCCTGCGCGCCCTCCAGGAGCCCCGCCTGGAGGGCGTGTCCCTGATCGGCCTGTGTGGGGATTTCCCCACGGATCCCCTGCGGGCCCGGCAGGCCTACGCCCTCGCAGGCGCCACCGTTCGTTATCTCCACGATCGCGAGGGGATCGGAGGGCTGCGGGGGTTGCTGGAAGCCTACGCCCAGGGCCTCTCCTGCGAGAGCGGCGTCCGCCGCGTCCTGGGGCGGTCCCTGGAGCGCCTGGAGCGGGAGGTGGAGGCAGCGCTGCGCCCGCAGCCGCCCGGGCGCGCCGTCCTGGAGGGGTTGGGCCCTTGGCTCTTGCTCTTCCTGCTGATGAGCCTGGGCCCCTTCTCCCTCCTGCTCGGAGGGCGGTCTTCATCCGCCCGGTGAGCCCCTCCGGGCGGCGCGCCAGCGCTCGATGTCGACGCGGTGCTCCGCATCGTGCTCGTAAGTCTCCGAGGCGATGAGCTCCCACAGGGGTCCCGCAAGGCCGGGGAAGCGTCCGGGCTGTGTGAGATCCGCATCCGAGAAACGCTCCAGGCGCCTCAACAGCTGCTGGAACGTCCCGTGGAAATCGGCCAGCACCCGCTCCAGCGGGCGGTCCTTCTGCTCCCAATAGATGCGCGCGTTCAGCGCGTCCACCTCCGCCGGGGAGAGCTCCAGGTCTTTCGGACGCCGGCCCTGCTCCAGCTGGAAGAGGGCCGTGATCAGGCGGCCCTGCCAGACGGCCAGATGGGCCAGGATGTCCTTGACCGTCCACTCCCCAACCACCGGCACGTCGGTCATCTCCTCCGGGGAGAGCCCCTCAAGGGCTTGCAGCAGACGTTCCCGCTCCTCGTGGATCCGGCGGATCAGCGCGGCTTTGTCCATCGGCGCCTCCCGGACGTCTCTCCGGGTAGAGGATAGCCCCATCTTCGGCGCAGGGGAAGGACGCTGAGGGGGAAGGATTGCCGCCCGGATCCCGCCGGGCTATCATCGAGCCGGAGACCGTCAGGAGGCTCGGGGATGATCCGCGAGGTGGAGATCGAAGGCTTCAAATCGATCCGGCATCTCCGCCTGGAGTGCCGGCGGATCAACCTGTTCATCGGCCCCCCGAACACCGGCAAATCGAACCTGCTGGAGAGCCTGGGGATGTTCAGCCTTCCTTACTACCCCGAGAAGCTCCGCGCCTTCGCTCGTTGTCAGACAATGGCAGATCTCTTCTACGATCAGGACGTGGAGAGCGCCGTTCGGGTTCGGGCAGATGCTTACACATGGACCTTGGAATACGAGCCATCGGGCCTCCGTCTGTTCCGCATCACGGCTGAGATTCATGAGTACTATGACTCCAGCTTCAGGTATGAATACGACTCCGATGCCAACTTTCTGACTGGCAGTTCTTTTAATCCTGAGCATTTTCCGTTCCGCTTTTATCAGTTCACCCCTCTGGAACGCTTCCCTAAGACGGAGCCGGGCTTCCTTCGTCCTCCCCATGGGGAGAACATGCTCCATCTGCTCCTTCTCCACAGGACGCTGCGGCAGAAGATCGCCGAGATCTTCGCGGCATACGGCCTGCGCCTGGTCCTGAAGCCCCAGGAGGACCGCATTGAGCTCCAGAAAGAAGCGGAAGGGGTGATCATCGCTTATCCCTACATCCTGGCCTCCGATACGCTCCGACGCCTGGTTTTCCACCTGCTGGCCATCGAGACCAATGAGGGAGCCCTCCTGATCTTTGAGGAGCCCGAGGCCCATGCCTTCCCCTACTACACCAAGTATCTGGCCGAGCGGATCGCCCTCGACGCGCGGAACCAGTACTGGATCTCTACCCACAATCCCCATTTCCTGCTCGCCATCCTGGAGAAGGCGCCCCGGGAGGATGTGGCGGTGTTCCTGACCGCGTGGCGGGAGGGGGCCACCCAGGTCCGCCCGCTGGGCGAGGCGGAGATCCGGGAGATGGTGGACGCCGGCTGTAGCCTCTTCTTCGACCTGGAACGCTTCCTGAGTTCGGAGGAGGCGGAATGAGCCGCAAGGAGCCGCCGTCCCGCATGGTGCTGGTGGAATGCAAACCGGACGAACGCCTGATCCGCCTCCTGGGGGTCCCCCGCTCCCGCATCCGCCACGAAGGCAGTAAAGGGGATCTCTGCAACCGTCTTCGGCGGGAGGAAAACCACATCGCGGTCATCGATAAGGATCCGGCCAGCGCTCAGCCTTCCTACCTCCGGAACGCCCGGCTCATCGAGGAAAACCATGGCGTTCGGGTGCTGGAGGATCCACAGCGCGGCCATCGGATCCTCATGTTGTGTCCCCGGCTGGAGGGCTGGATCCTGCAAGTCGCGCGGCGAAACGGCATCCGGCCGGAGGACCATCGACTCCCCCCTGATGAGGAAAAGCTCCACGAGGAGATCAACCTCCGCCCGCAGAGATTCGAGGATTTGATCCGAGGGCTTTTGGAACGGAAGTGCCCTGAGCTCGATTACCTGAGGCGATGGATCCGTGCGGGGCGGGAAGGAGCAACCGGACCGCGAGCCCTATGAGGGCGGGCGAGGCGGCTGCTCCTCGGAGGGGGCGGAGCGGGCGAGCTGGCCGAGGACGGCGAGAGCCCGCGGGGGGCGTTCCAGGATGGCGCGCAGGTGATGGCCGATGAGCTCGCCGATCTCCCGCAGGGTCTCCGCCCGCAGGGGGGCCGTCCGGAAGGCCGGGTAAGGCGTCCGCAGGATGAAGCGCATCCCTTTCAGCGCCGCGCGGCTCAACGGGTAAGCCCCCGGCGCGCCCCGGGCGCACCGCGGGCAGAGGACGCCGCCGCGCCGCGGATCGAACCCATACGGGCCCCGCTCCTCCCGCAGCGGTTCCCCGCAGCCCACGCAGAACTCCACCTGAGGCCGGAACCCCGCGATCTCCAGGAGATGCAGCTCGTAGTAGCGGATGACCCGCTGGGGATCCTCGCCGCCGTCCAGGCGGTCCAGGGTGTCCGACAGCAGGCGATAGAGGGCGCGGCTCTCCTCCCCTTCGGGGGCGAGGGCCTCGGCCAGCTCCGCCGCGTAGTGAGCCAGGGCGCTGCGGTCCAGGTCCTCCCGCAGATGGGGATGGGGAGCGATGACCTCCGCCTGGCTGATCACATCCAGCTCCCGCCCCCGGGCCAGGAGCAGGGAGGTCCGCATGAAGCGCTCCAGGTGGCCGGCCTTGCGGCTTCGGATCTTGCGGACCCCCTTGGCTAGCGCGCGGTGCTTCCCGAGCTCCGGCGTCAGCAACACCAGGAGCCGGTCCGCCTCGCCGAAATCGACCCGTCGCAGGATGATGGCCTCCGTGCGATACAGGCGTTCCCGATTCATCCGGAGCCTTCCCGGAGGATGCCCGCTTCGGGATCCCGCTCCGCCGAAGCGGAAGCCGGCGTCGCCGCGACGGGGGTGACGCGGACGGCCTGGGGCCCTTTCGGAGTCACCTCGACCTCGAAGGTGACCGGCTGGTTGGCCTCCAGGACCAGCCCGGGGCGGGCGATCCCCGTCCGGTGGAAGAAGATCTCGGTGCCGTCCTCGCAGCGGATGAAGCCGTAGCCCTTCTCGGGGCTGAACCACTTCACCCGCCCCTCATAGACCTGCCCGGGCTCCAGCTTGCGCTTCGGTCGCGCCGCCTCCGCCCGGCACTTCGGGCACATGGTGGGCTCCACCAGGGGCTGGCCGGCCTCCACCATGCGCCGCTGTTCTGTCACCGTAAACACAAAAGGTCGGCCGCACTTCTCACACGTCAACAGCTTGTCCGCGAAAGGCATCGCGCGCTCCCCCTTATGCGGGATGGAAGCGACCGGAATCCCTTCATCCCCCTCCGGGGATGGGGGTGGAAGGGACCTCGCCAGGGCCCCAGCGGAAGGTCCGGGCGGCCGCCGGGCCAGCCGGCTCGAACCGCACCGTTCCATCTGGCTCCACCACCCGCCGCACCACCTGAACGGTCCAGCGGAAGATATAGGGGCCCGCTTCCCCTTCCATGGCCGATCGGAGGAGGGAAGCCGGGATGTGCCAGGCGGTGGCCCGGGTGCGGAAACGGCCGATCTCCACGCCGTCCTCCCGGAACAGCCGGACCTCATACATCTCGCTGGGCTCGAGCAGCCCGACGGACGCCCACTGGACGAGGACGGGCAACCCGGCTCCTTCCACCCGGGCGCCATCGGGCGGGCTGAGCAAGGGCGGCGGTGGATAGGTCGGCACCGGCGTGGGGGTCGGGGTGGGCGTCGGGCCGGGGGCCGGTGTGGGCGTGGCCAGGGGGATCACCAGGGTCTGCCCGGCCTGGATCCGCTCCGGGTTCCCGATGCCGTTCGCCGCCTGGATGGCCCGCATGGAGACCCCGTAGCGCTGGGCGATGGCCAGCAAAGTCTCCCCCGGCTGCACCACGTGGAGGATCTTATCCGGCCGCGGCGTGGGAGACGGGGTCACCCCCGGCGGGAGCGTTGGGGTGGCCAGGATCGGCGTCGGCGTGTAGACCGGGATCCTCAACACCTGCCCGACGATGATGAGATCTCCCGAGAGGTTGTTCAAGCGCCGGATGTCGTCCACCGTGACCCCATAGCGCTCGGCGATGTAGATCAGCGTCTCCCCGGCCTGGACCTGGTGCTCCAGCGGTGGGATCGGGGTGGGAGTGAGCGTGGGCGTCGGCGTAACGGTGGGCCGGGGCGTGGGGGTGGCGGTGGGGGTGAAAGGCGTTGCGGTGAGGGTGGGCGTCGGGCGGGCCATCGCCGCCCGCGCCATCCGCCAGGCCAGCCCGCCCACCGCCAGGAAGAGCAACACAACCAGCGCGAACCCCAGAAGGGCCGATCGCCAGGGGATCGGCGGCTCGGGCTCCGGCTGGAGGGCCTCCGGTGGGATCGTGAGATCCGCCCCGCACCGCCAGCAGGTGCGGGAGCGGCGGGAAACCGGCATCCCGCATGTCGGGCACCGCCGGAAGAGTCCGGAGCTGCGGGCTTCGCTCATCGCGCCGATCCATCCAGGCCCAGGATGGGGGCGATCCCCTGCATGGCCTCCAGGACGCGGGCCACATGCTCCTCCAGGGGCACCCCCAGCTCCACCGCCCCCCGCTCGATGTCCGCCCGGTTCACCCCGGCGGCGAACCGCCGATCTTTCCATTTCTTGAAGATCGAGTCCACGGTCACGCGATACAGGCTGCGGTCGGGCCGGACCAGGGCGACGGCGGTGATGAGGCCGGTCAGCTCGTCCACGGCGAAAAGCGCCTTGTCCCGCCGGGTGACCCGGGGGACGCCGGTGACTTCGGTGGCGTGGGAGAGGATGGAGCGGATGATGTCCTCCGGCCATCCGCGCTCCCGGAGGATGCGCGCCCCCTGGTTAGGGTGGCCGTCGGGGGCGACGTTCGGGTAGCGTTCGTAGTCGAAATCGTGGAGGAGCCCGACCAGACCCCAGGACTCCTCATCCTCTCCGAAGTAGCGGGCGTAAGCCCGCATGGCCGCCTCCACGGCCAGCATGTGCCGCCGCAGGTTCTCGCTTTGAGTGAACTCGCACACCAGCGCCCACGCGTCCTCCCGGGTGGGCATCGTCCCTTCCACCTCCGATCCGGATCGCTTCCTCATTTTCCTAAATTTCCTCCAAACTTCCCACCCTGTCCACATCGCCGCGCGGCCCGGGTCCGTTTTGGGCATAGGCGAATCGGCGGGCTTCCGGCTGGATCGCCTCCGGTGCCTGGGATCTCCGCTGAATCGCGGGGCGAAAACGGCGGCCTCGCCGGGAGACCATCGGATCCACCGTCCGCACCTCGATCCTTCAGAAAGCCATGACCCGCTGGCGGCGCCGGGGGGACGAGCCGTCCCGCCCCCGCCCGCCTGGCGGTCCGGCCTCGGTTTCAACCGGAGGGCGACGGGGTCAGCCTGCGGCCCGTTCGTAGACCTCCGGGTTCACACAATAGGGGAGCCGCTCGCCCCGGAGGCCGGCCAGCACGTTCAGGGCCGCGATCTCCGCCATGCGGTTCCGCGTGGTCACCGTCGCGCTGCCGATGTGGGGGACCACCATGCAGTTCGGCAGCTGGAGGAGCGGATGATCCGCCGGGAGGGGCTCCGGATCCGTGACGTCGAGGGCGGCGGCGAAGATCCGCCCCTCCTTCAGGGCCTCGTAAAGGGCCTCCGTGTCCACGATAGGGCCCCGGGCGGCGTTCACCAGGACGGCGGTGGGCTTCATCTTGGCGAAGGCCTCCCGGTTGATCAGGCGATAGGTGCTCGGGTTGAGATCCGTGTGGATGGTGATGAAATCGCTCTCCCGGAGGAGGGTGTCCATGTCCACGAAGGCGGCCCCGAGCTCGGCTTCCGCGGCCTCGTTCCGGCGGACGTCGTGATACAGGATGCGCATGTTGAACCCTTTCGCCCGGCGGGCCACCGCCGTCCCGATCCGCCCCATGCCGATGATGCCGATGGTTGCCCCGTAGACGTCCTGGCCCAGCAGGAGCAGGGGGCCCCAGGTGATCCAGCGGCCCTCCCGCACGTAATCGATGGCTTCCCGGATGCGCCGGGCGGCGGCCAGCAGCAGCGCCCACGTGAGGTCCGCTGTGGCCTCGGTGAGGACCCCGGGGGTGTTCCCCACGGGGATGCCCCGACGGGTGCACTCGGCCACATCGATGTTGTCGAAGCCGACGGCCATGTTGCTGACCACCTTCAGGCGCGGCGCGGCGTCCAGCAGCTCCGCGTTGACCTTCTCGGTCAACAGGCAGAGGAGGCCGTCGGCATCGGCCACTTCCTTCAACAGGATCTCGCGGGGGACCGGGAGATCGCTGTCCCAGACTTTGATCTCCGCATGCTCCCGCAGGACCTCGAAGGCCCGCTCCGGGATGCGTCGCGTGATGTAAACCTTGGGACGGGTCATCGGAGACCTCCGCTGGCGTGAGATAGGGTCATGGGCTCGGACGCGGCCCGGGCTGTCGTCGTCCGTCCTCGGCGGCCCCTTAGCCAACGCCCCCGCTCTCCAGGGCGTCCACCGCCTGATCCACCAGCTCGACCAGCTCCTCCCATTCCTCCTCAGTCAGGTGGATGGAGACGTTGCCCAGCTCCAGATGGAAGAGGGACTGGCCGTCGTCGCCGGTGCTGCGCCAGACGGCGAAATGCTCCGTCTCCGCCAGCGTTTCCATCGCGAACTCATCCCCCGGCTCGTCCATCACCATGGCAGGGCTCCTTTCGAGATTCATTGAGGTTTCGGGGCTTCCTCATGAAGGGATCGCCGGCTCAGCCGGGATCCTGCCCGCCTGTCCGCCGCCGGGCTCAGGCGGTCTCTTCCTCCTCTTTACGCCACGCCGCCAGGTCCAGGGTGAGGCGGCTGAAGAAGCTGTTGGGCGGCAGCGCGCCGCTGCCATACTCCAGCTCCACCACGCGGGCCTGAAGCCGGAGGCCCTGGGTTTCCAGCTCCACGATGGCCCCGGGGGAGGCCAGCACCAGGTCCCCCTTCTGCCGCAGGCGGGCCTGAAGGGCGGTGTCCCGATAGGCGTGCTCGCTGGCCAGCACCTTGGTCACGGTCTTGATGTCGTTCTTGTCGAAGAGCCAGACCTCGAAGGCGGTCACCTTGGCCGGGTCCCCAACGCCGATGGTCTCGGAGATCCCCACGCCGAACTCGCCCAAGAACTCCCCGTTGGGCAGCTCGATGGGGAAGGAGAGGTCGAAGTGATCATCCCCCAGCTTGTAGGTCACTTGCCGTTGCGCCAGGGGAGGCGCCCCGACGGCCGGATAGGCCTCGATGGGCGCCGGCGGCTCGGGGGCGGCCGGGGTTCGCATCGGGCCGGCCGGAGCCGCCGCCGCGGGGGCGGGCGTCAGGCGCCGCGGGACCGCCTGGGGGGTTCGACGGCGCAGGAGGAAGAAGGCGATCCCGAGGAGGATCAGACCAGCCAGCCCAACGATACAGTAGGACGGGATCCCACCTCGGGCGGGCGCGGGAGGCGCGGGGGCCTGCTCCCAGGCCGCGGCCAGTTGCTCCATCGCGGCGCGGCGGGCAGGATCCGTCTCCCGGGCGGCCAGGTTGCGGATCTCCCGGGCGGCGTCTCGGGGGTTCCAGCGCTGGCCCAGCCAGCCCGCGCTCTCCTCCACCCGCAGAAAACCCGCCCGGGTGGCGTCCGCCAGCAGGCGCAGATAGTTCGCCCGGTAATCCACCCGCAGATCCACGGGGGCGGCGTCCGTCCACTCCACCGGGGCGATATACCAGCCATAGATCAGCCCGAGGGCCAGGCCGGCCAGGAAGAGGGCTCCTCCGATGAGCAGCCTCTGACGGTAAGGTCGGAGCAGGATCTCGACGGCCTGCAGGATCGTTCCCACGGCGGACCTCCTTCCGGATCTTGGGGGACGCTATCCGCGCACCGGGATCAGGGGGTCGCGGGAGGCATGCGTAAGGATCTCCCGGACCCCATCTTCGCCTACGACCACCATGTCTTCAATGCGCACGCCACCCCAGCCGCTCAGATAGATCCCGGGCTCCACGGTGAGGACGGCGCCGGCGGGCACCGGGTCTTCCGCGATGGGCCCGGCCGAGGGCTTCTCGTGGATCTCCAGGCCCACCCCGTGGCCCAGGCCGTGGCCGAAGGCGTCCTTGTAGCCTGCCTCCTCGATGACGGCGCGCGCCAGCGCATCGATCTCCTTGCCCGGCATCCCGGCCCGCATATGGCGGATGGCGGCCTCCTGGGCGCGCAGGACGATGTCATAGATCTCCCGGAAGCGCCGGGGCATGCGGCCCAGGATGAAGGTGCGGGTGAGATCGGAGTGATAGCCGTCCACCCGCGCCCCCAGGTCCACCACGATGGGCTCGCCGACCTTCAGGGGACGGTCCCCCGGGTGGTGGTGGGCCATGGCCGCGTTCGGCCCGGAGGCCACCAGGATGTCGAAGGCCACATCTTCCCCTCCGTGGGTGCGCAGGTATTGCTCCGCCAGCCAGGCGGCCTCGCGCTCCGTCATCCCCGGGCGCAGGCGGCGACGCAGATAGGCCATGGTGGCATCGGCGATGCGGGCGGCCTCCCGGATGCGGGCCAGCTCCTCCTCATCTTTCACCGCCCGCAAGCTCTCCACCCAGTCCCGGGTCGGAATCCACCTCACCTTCGGCGCGGCCTTTTTCCAGCTCTTCCACTGATCCACCGTGACCCGGGCGCTCTCGAAGGCGATGCGTTGAGGCGAGCCGATCTTCTTCAGGAACTCCGGCAGGATCTCGGAGAAGCGGCGGCTCGGGAGCCGATACAGGGTGAAATCGGGGGCCTGGCGGGCCGCCTGCTCCCAGTAACGGAAATCCGTGAGGATCCAGGCGCCACGGGGCGTGATGCAGAGGATCGCGGCGGAGCCGGTGAACCCGGAGAGATAGCGGACGTTGGGGAGGTAGGTGACCAGGAAGGCCTCGACCTTCTTTTCCGCCATCAGGCGGCGCACGGCTTTCATCCGCTGTCGATGCACCGCAGCCATCCTGCACGCTCCGGGAGGGTTGAAGTTCCATCAGGGACCGGCACCTGGATCGGCCGGTTGGCTTCTTATAGTAAGCAATTCCTCGCTCCCGGGCAAACGCGAGCGACGGAGGAACGGGCCCCGGCACCAGCCGCCGTAGCCTCTCCTTCGGCCCTGGGAGGCCTCGCCTTGGGCGTCGAATGAATTCGACCTGGGGAGGCCTCCGGCCGACGGCCGGCCTGCGCGCCGAATGAATTCGACCTCAGGGGGCCTCCGGCCAACGGTCGGCCTGCGCCGACCGAAAGTGCGTCTCTTGCGTCGGCGAAGGCCGACGCCTGGCGCGTAAGCGCCTCAGAAGGCCGATTTCAATCGGCGTGAAAGCCTCCGGCCCTCGGGCCCTCGGAGCGGCCCCCGCCGTGATTCCACGGCGAGATCTGAGATGTCGGGAGCGAAGGGCCGCCCAGGGTTACAATAAGAAGCCGGCAGGGGCTTCGGATCGGATCGGGAGGACGTGGCATGGGATCCCTGGTGGTGCTGGTGGATGGACATTCTCTGGCTTACCGGGCGTATTACGCCCTGTTGCGGCAGGGCCTGCAGACCCGCAAGGGGGAGCCGACCCATGCGGTCTACGGCTTCACTTCGATGCTCCTGAAGGTCTGGCGGGAGCATCGCCCGGACTACATGGCCGTGGCCTTCGATGTGGGGCGCACCTTCCGCCACGAGGCCTTCGCCGAATACAAGGCGACGCGGGCCGAGCGCCCCTCCGATTTCGACACCCAGCTGGCCCGCATCCGGCAGATCATCGAAGCCTTCGCCATCCCCATCCTGGCCGTGGAGGGCTACGAGGCGGACGATGTGATCGGCACCGCCGCCCGCCAGGCCCTCGAGCGAGGCATGGAGGTCCTCATCGTCACCGGCGACACGGACACCTTCCAGCTGATCCGCCCGGGCATCCGGGTGCTCACCTCTCGCCGCCACTTCGATGACATCGTGATCTACGACGTTCAGGCCATCCGGGAGCGCTACGGCCTGGAGCCCCATCAGCTGGTGGACCTCAAAGCCCTCACCGGCGACCCCAGCGACAACGTCCCCGGCGTGCGCGGGATCGGGGAGCGCACGGCCACCGAGCTGCTGAAGCGCTACGGCTCCCTGGAGAACATCTACGCCCATCTGGACGAGATCCAGCCGGAGCGGGTGCGGCGGCTGCTGGAGGCCGGCCGGGAGCAGGCCTTCCTGAGCAAGGAGCTGGTCCGCATCCGCACCGACGCCCCGATTGCGGTGGACTGGGAGGCGTGCCGGGTCGGACGCTATGACCGGGAGGCGGTTCTGGCTCTCTTCCAGGAGCTGGAGTTCCGGAGCCTGATCCCCCGTCTCCCGAACGGCGCGGCCCCTTCGGAAGAGAAGCCCCCGGAGGCCCCTCCGGGGCCGGCCCGCCAGCCCACCCTCTTCCCGGAGCCCATCGGGCCCGCCGTGGTCCAGCCCTTAACGGTCCCCCCGCTGCGGACGGAGCATCTGCCTCGCCCGACGGAGGCCACGGTGGTGACCGATGAGGCCGGGCTGGCCGCGCTGCGGGAGGCTCTGGAGCGAGCGCCTCGCTTCGCCTTCGATGTGGAGACCGACGCCCTCTCCCCGATGCGGGCGGGCCTGGTGGGCCTCTCCTTCGCCGTGGAGGAAGGGCGGGGCTATTACGTCCCGGTTGGCCATCGGGACGGCACCCCCCAGCTGCCCCTCGGCCGGGTTCTGGAGGTCCTGGGGCCCGTCCTCCGCGACCCGGGGCGTCCCAAGGTGGCCCATCACGCCAAGTTCGACATGCTGATCCTGGCCCGCCATGGGGTGGAGGTGGAGGGGCTGGTCTTCGACACCATGGTCGCCGAATGGGTGCTCAACCCGGCCGCCTACGGTCTCAACCTGAAGCATCTGGCGTGGCTCCGGCTGGGCGTGGAGATGACCACCATCGAGCAGCTGATCGGGAAAGGGAAGGGCCAGCGCTCCTTCGCCGATGTCCCGGTCTCCGCCGCCGCCCCTTACGCCGCGGCCGACGCCGATCTCACCCTGCGCATCGCCCGGGTTCAGGAGGAGGAGCTGCGACGGCAGGGGCTGTGGAAGCTCTTCACCGAGATCGAGATCCCCCTCATCCCCGTGCTGGTCCGGATGGAGCAGGCCGGGATCCTGATCGACGTCCCCCTGCTGCAGCAGATGTCCGTCGAGTTCGAGAAACGGATCCAGACCCTGGCCCAGGAGATCTACCGCTGGGTGGGATATCCGTTCAACCTGGACTCCCCGCGCCAGCTTTCCGATGCCCTGTTCGGCAAGCTGCAGCTGCCCACCGCCGACGTTCCGCGGACCGGGACGGGGATGTATTCGACCTCCAGCGAGGTGCTGGAGAGCCTGCGGGGGGCGCATCCGGTGATCGAGCTCATCCTGGAATACCGGCAGCTGGCCAAGCTGAAGGGCACCTACGTGGACGCCCTGCCGCGGATGATCCATCCGGATACCGGCCGGATCCATCCCATTTATCACCAGACCGGGACGGTGACCGGGCGCATCTCGGCCAGCGATCCGAACATCCAGAACATCCCCATCCGCACCGAGCTGGGCAAACAGATCCGACGGGCCTTCATCGCCCCGCCGGGCTGCGCGCTCCTTTCCGCCGATTACTCGCAGATCGAGCTGCGCATCCTGGCCCACATCACCGGGGATCCCGGGCTGATCGCGGCCTTCCGGGCGGGAGAGGACATCCACCGGGCCACGGCGGCGAAGGCCTTCGGGATCCCGCTGGATCAGGTGACGGAGGAGCAGCGCAACTTCGCCAAACGGATCAACTACGGGCTGATCTACGGGATGAGCGCCCATGGGCTGGCCCAGCAGCTGGGGGTCTCGCGGCGCGAGGCGGAGCGGTTCATCCAGCAGTATTTCACCGCCTTCCCCCGGGTGAAGGTCTACATCGAGACGATCAAGGAACGGGTCGCCCGACAGGGGTATGTGGAGACCCTCCTGGGACGCCGGCGCTACTTCCCGGAGCTGATGCCGGCGGCGCCCGGGCAGCCCCCGCGCCGGCTCCCGGAGGCCGTGCGCCGGAAGGCGGAGCGGGAGGCCATCAACGCCCCCATCCAGGGCAGCGCCGCGGACATCATCAAGATCGCCATGATCCGGATCGACCGGGCCATCCGGGAGCAGGGCCTGCGGACCCGCATGATCATGCAGGTTCACGACGAGCTGGTGTTCGAGGTGCCCGAGGAGGAGGTCGAGATCGTCCGGGCGCTGGTGGACGAACGGATGCGGAACGCCTACCCCCTGCGCGTGCCGCTGGACGTGGAGATCCACATCGGGCCCCACTGGTCATAAGGGGCCGGAAGATCCTCCGATCCGCTCCCAGGGCTTTCCGGTTTTTCCAGATGCGGGACGGATCCGGGCGCTGGGGGATCGGTTCCTGGTCGACGGGTTTCGGATGTGCGTGGCCGGTTTCCCGGATCCCTGCTCACAGGTCCCGGCGCTCGAACTGATAGGCAGCCAGGGCGAGGAAGAAAGCGATGTAGAGGACGGCGTAGAGGAGCATCCGGTCGCTGGGGATGGTGGCGGCGGTGAACGGATTGAAGCCGGCCAGGCGGGCGAGGGGGCTCTGGAGCTCATAGGCCGTGCGCCGCCAGATGGCCTCCGCCGGCATCAGCAACGAGGCCAGGATCCCCAGATCCACCACAGCCGGCTGCCCGATCAGGCTCCCGACCTGCTCCATCCATCCCCCGACGAACGCCACGCCGTAAAGGCCCAGCCCCAGCGCCCCATTGGCCAGGCTCGACAGCCAGGTCCCTCCCCAGAACGAGAGGGAGAGCGGGACCAGGGCCTCGAGGGCGAGGAGGGCGAGCCCCCGGGCCCATCCGGGGGGAGCCCACCCGGTGATCCAGGCCGTCAGGCCCATGATCCCGCCTCCCAGCCCCAGGGCGTAGAGGAGCAACCAGAGGGCATGCCCGAGGAACTTGCCCAGGAGGATCTGGGAGCGGGCCACCGGCCGCGCCGCCACCGCCTGGATCACCCCCGAGGCGATCTCCCCGGCGATGGCGTCCGCCGTCCCGATGACCGCGGCCATGATGATCAGGAAGTTCGCCACATAGAGGGCCGCCAGCATCAGGAACCCCACCGCCTCCTCCCGAACCCGGGGATCCGGGGGGCCGAAGCGGGTGAGCTCCCGATGGACCAGGGCCATGCCAAGGCCGAAGAGGAGCAGGAAGGCGGCCCCCAGGCCGAAGGCCGCCAGCACCAGCCGGCGGCGCGACACCTCCCGCAGGGTCAGCCCGGCGATCAGACGGATGGCCTCCATCGACGCGCCTCCTCACTTTTCCCCGCTCAACGAAGCGGACGTTTCTCCGGGATCCCCGGCCGTCGGGGGTAGCCGGCCGGCGTGGGCGCCGCTTTCTCGAAGACCAGCAACGTCCGTGGGGGAAGATGGGGCGGCCAGGCCACCTCCCGGCGCTCCCGAAGCCGACCGCCCAACCGCTCCAATGCTCCCCGGGCTGCCGCCAGCTCCTCCTCCACTTCCGCCCCCTTCATCGCCACCGCCACCCCATTCACCCGGACCAGGGGGAGCAGATACTCCAGGAGAACGGGGAGAGCGGCCACGGCGCGGGCGATGGCGATGTCGTAGCGCTCGCGATGCGCCGGATCCTGCCCCACCTCTTCGGCCCGGCGCGCCAGCACCGTCACGCCGTCCAGCCCGAGCTCCCGCGCCACCGCCTCGAGGAAGCGGGCTTTCTTCCCCACGGACTCAATCAGGGCGACCTCGAGGGCCGGCCAGGCCAGCTTCAGGGCCAGGCCGGGGAACCCGGCGCCGCTCCCCACGTCGGCCAGCCGGCGCGCCGGCCACCGGGCGGGCGCAGGCGGCCATCCGGGCTCCCGCAGGACCATCAGGGCGGTCAGCGAGTCGATGAAATGGCGGGCGGCCATGGCCTCCGGATCCACGATGGTGGTGAGGTTGATCCGCTCGTTCCACTCCCGCACCATGCGGGCGTAGCGCGCCATGGCCTCCAGGGCCGGCTCCGGCAGGGTCCACCCCAGCCCGCTCAGGCCCTCCTCCAGCACGCGCCGGAACCTCCTCTCGAAGTCCTCATGCTTCATCGGCCGGAACCGAAGAAAACGAAAGGTCGGGCCTAAAGCCCTTCCTGCAGAAAATGGGGAAACATCCGAACGATCGTCGGAAAACTCACGATCCTACCTGGGCGCCGATTCGCGACCACGCCTGGCGGATCCCCCGCAGGAGCGCGTCCTCCTGATCCGGGCGAACCGTGCGCAGATCCAGCCACACCGCATCCTCCTGAACCCGGGCGATGATGGGCGGATCCGCTTGACGCAGCGCGGCCATCAACGCCTCAGGGTCCGGCGGCCGCAGGACCAGGGCGGCGCTGGGCAGGGTTTCGCCGGGGAGGCTGCCTCCGCCGATGGTGGAACGGGTCGGGCGGACCTCCGCGGGGATCCCTTCGGCCCGGAGCCGGGCCGCGCAGGCCTGGGCCCGTCCCTCCAGCTCCTCCAGAGGCGTGGCGATCATCCGCCAGACCGGGATCTCCCGGGTGGCTTCCCCTTTGAGGTAATGGATGAGGGTGGCGCTCAGGGCGGCCAGCGTGAGCTTGTCCGGACGCAGGGCGCGCATCAGCGGATGCCGCCGCATGCGGGCCAGAAGCTCCCGCTTTCCCACCAGGATCCCGGCCTGAGGGCCTCCCAGCAGCTTGTCGCCGCTGAAGCACACCACCGCCGCGCCCGCCGCGACGCTCTCCTGCACCATCGGCTCGTGGGCCAGGCCGAAGGCCGCCGTGTCCAGCAACGCCCCGCTCCCCAAATCGTCCATCACCGGGACGTCGTAACGGGCCCCGAGGGCCACCAGCTCCGCCAGGGGCACCTCGGAGACGAAGCCGATCATGCGGAAGTTGCTATGGTGGGCATGGAGGATGAGGGCGATGTCCTCCCCCCGGGCGAGGGGCTCTTCATAATCGCGGAGGTGGGTCCGGTTGGTGGTGCCGACCTCGATCAGGCGCGCGCCGCTCTGGGCCATCACCTCGGGGATGCGGAAGCCGCCGCCGATCTCGATGAGCTGGCCCCGGGAGATCAGGACCCCGCGCCCCCGGGCCATGACGGTGAGGGCGAGCAACACCGCGGCCGCGTTGTTGTTGACCACCAGAGCGGCTTCGGCCCCGGTGAGCCGGCACAGCTGCTCCTCCACCGCGGCCTGACGCTCCCCCCGCTCCCCTTTCTCCAGATCGAACTCCAGGTCGCTGTAGGCCGCTGCGGCCCGAATGGCCTCCAGGGCGGCCTCGGGGAGGGGCGCGCGGCCCAGGTTGGTGTGCAGGATCACCCCGGTGGCGTTGATCACCGGGCGCGGGCGAGGGGTGTGCCAGCGGGCCAGAAGGGCGGCGGCCCGCTCCAGAACGGCCCGCTCGGACGGCGGGGAGTCGCCCGGCCGGAGCTTCGCGCGGAACTCCGTCAGGGCCTCCCGCAGGGCGTCGGCGACGGCCTCATGGCCGAAGGCCGCCACGAGGGGCGCCGCGCCCTCCGCCCGCAGCAGTCGATCCACGCTGGGCAGCTCCCGACGGGGATCCATCCCCACCCTTTCCCTCCGTGATGGGTTCGATCCGCGGTCTCCCCCAGAGGCCGCCCCATCGCCCCGCAGGGCGGTGGCCGCTTCCGCCACGAGCGCGCTTTCAGAGCGCCTCCGAGATGGCATGCGGATGGATTTCCCGAGTATACTTTACTCCCGCCCTCCGGATCTGCCATCCCGACGGAGGGGGTGTGTCCCAACATCGTAGGACAACTGCAAGCAGTTGTCCTACAAGGCGGCCAGGCCCGACAAAATCGTGACACACCCGACGGAGGGGCACCGTTCGCCCGCTTCGGAGGACGGCCCGATGCGCGAACCGACCCGGCACCCATCTGAGCCCATCGATCCCCCCGATGTCCGGAGGGAACGGATCGCGCCGTCCCTCCCGCCTGAGCGGTCGCTTCGGAACCCGCAACCGGCTCCTTCCAAGCGGGACGCCCGGGCCGCCCTCTTCTACGGGCCTGGAATGCGGCGATTCCGGACCATTCCTGTGAAAGCGGGAGAGAGGGGATGCGGCGGCGGTTTTTCCTTTGGGCTTTCTGGTTGTTTCTCCTGATCGGAGTTGCATGGGCGCGGGCGTGTGTCTTTCGCCCGGGCACCCACCATCCGGGCTCGTATTTCAACCGGGGCCGGAACGCCGCCTGGATCGGCGTGGAGTGGGCCCGCGAGCCCCACCCCGCCCAGGCCATCGCCGCCCTCGCCCACGACCTCCGGCGCCGCCAGATCCGGTATGTGTTTGTTTACACCAGCTACCTCCGGCCGGACGGAACGTTCAACCCCACCTTCGCCCATCTGGCCGACTTTGTATCTCAACTCCGGAGGGCCTATCCCCTTTTGCATATCCAGGCCTGGATCGGATTGCCTCTGGAATATGTCGATCTGAGCGACGCGGCGACGCGGGAGAAGATCGTGCGGTTTTGCGTGAACGTCGTGCGCACGACCGGCGTGGATGGCATCCATCTGGATCCGGAACCCGTTCCCACGGATGAAGAGAACGTGCTGCTGCTGCTGGATGAGCTGCGGGAGGCCCTGGGGGCCCAGGGGGCCCTCTCCATCGCGGCGCGGCGGATCTGGCCGATCTGGCCGGATGGGCCATGGCCCCTGGTCGGGCGCTTCGCCTGGCGGGCCCGCTACTACCGGGAGGTGGCCCGGCGCGTGGATCAGATCGCGGTGATGACCTACGATAGCGCGCTGCCGTGGGCTTTCCTGTATCGATACTGGGTGCGCTTTCAGGTGATCGAGATCAGCCGCGCGGTGGAGGGGACAGGCGCGACGTTGTTTTTCGGGGTTCCCACCTCCGAGGAAAGGACGTGGACCCATCGTCCAGAGGCGGAGAACCTCCGAAGCGGGTTAGCGGGGGTGGTGGACGGCCTGAACGATGCGGCGGCGCGACCGGCCGCGGTCGCCGGGGTGGCCATCTATCCATACTGGGAAACGGATGAGAAGGAATGGCGGATTTATGAGGAGCTGTGGCTGGGCAAAGGGGACCCATAGCGGGGAGATCCGACCAAAAGGGCCTTCACTCCCCCGGGTCTGAAGCGGAGAACCCTGATAGCGAGGAGCCCGTCCGCCTAATTTAAACCATGGTCAATTTTTGGGATGAATTCCGAGCAATCAAAATGTAACGTTCTGTTAACGCAAGATGGGGGGGCGCCGGTTATAATCGAAGCGGAGCCCTTCCGGTGGGAGGCTCGCCGATGGAGCCGCGAGCCTGGATGCGAGGGGAAAAGGGCCTGCAGGCCCCGGAGTGGATCGCCCGGGCTCTGGGGGCGCTGGCCCTCCCGGCGGCCCTGGCCTTTGGGCTGAGGCGAACCGAGGCCGGGCCGGGGGAGGCCCTCTCC
>Ga0080007_1064125_pt1 | contig 106476 bp, 108 predicted proteins | sample OctOCTMetagenome_FD_69210 | JGI IMG/M metagenome (GOLD analysis project Ga0080007, IMG submission 69210) | Hot spring and microbial mat streamer communities from Octopus Spring Streamers, Yellowstone National Park, USA - OCT_B (SPADES... | ecosystem: Environmental > Aquatic > Thermal springs >...
AGCTCGGTCCTTTTGGGGACTGGCGGCCCGGGTAAACCTGATCCTCTTGGTCCACAACCTCATTCGGAGCCGGGTCTTGCTCAGGATGGCCGGGGTGGAGCTATGAGGTAGCACACGAAGGAAGTGGATTTTTTCAACCGAGGCTTTAACTGAGGGCTCCGAGGGCCTGTGGACAACCCTGTGGATAAGTGGCCCCCGGCTACCCAGCGGCACCCGGCCCGTGGCGCTTAGGGCTGCTTCCTTCCGGACCTGACCCGGTTCACGCCCGGACCGCCGCGCTGGACCGGGGGCTTAGGTAGTATAGCACCCATGGAAGCCCTGAGGCTAGAGGGCATCGGCAAGCGCTACGGCAGGAAGCCCATCCTGGAAGGGGTGAGCCTCACCGTGCGCCCAGGGGAGGTCTACGCCCTAGCGGGCCCCAACGGCTCCGGCAAGACCACCCTGATCCGCCTGGTCACCGGCCTAGCCTTTCCCAGCCAGGGCCGGGCCCTCATCCTGGGCGAGGACGTCCACAAGACCCCCGCCGCCAGGCGCCACCTGGGGGCGGTGGTGGAGGCCCCCGCCGCCTTCTACCCCTATCTGACGGGACGGGAGAACCTGCGCCTTTCCGCCTACCTTACCGGGGTCAAGGAAGAGGCCCGCATCGCTGAGGTCCTGGCCCGGCTCGGGCTCCTGGCCGTGGCCGACCAGAAGGTGGAAAGCTACTCCCTGGGCCAGCGGCAGCGTCTGGGCCTGGCGGCGGCCATCCTCCACCGGCCCAAGGTCCTGGTCCTGGACGAGCCCACCAGCGGCCTGGACCCCGAGGGAGTGGATCTGGTCCATGGCCTCCTCCGGGAACTGGCCCGGGAAGGGGTGGCCGTCCTCCTCTCCACCCACCACCTGCAGGAGGTCTCCCGCTACGCCCACAAGGTGGGCATCCTGGGCGGGGGAAGGCTTCTGGACGAGGTGGCGCTTGGGAGCCGGGAGGTCTACCGCCTCGAGGCCCACCCCCTGGAGGGGGCCCTGGCCCTCCTCAGGGCCCTGCCCCAGGTGGCCTCGGCCCGGATCCAGAACGGGGCCATCCTCTTTGAGGGGGAGCGGGAAGCGGTCCTGAAGGCCCTCCTCAACGAGGGCTACCGCGTGGAGGCCCTCTACCCCCAGGGCTTTGACCTCATGGCCTACTACCAGGAACGGGTGAAGCATGCTTAGGCTCTTCCTCTTTGAGCTCTTCAAGCTCTTTAGGCTCCGCTCCGCGCGGCTTGGGCTTCTTTCCGCCTTCCTCCTCCCCTTTCTCTGGGCGCTGGCCCCGGGCCTCAAGGAGGTCTACGGCCTGGTCCTGGCCTCGGGGTGGCAGGTGGTCTCCTTGAGCCTCCTGGCGGGGATGGAGTTCCTCTTCCCCTTCCTGGTGGTCATGGCGGCGAGCGAGGCCCTGGGGAGCGAGGTGGCCCAGGGCACCTTAAAAAGCCTTCTCCTAAGGCCCCTTCCCCGCACCCTCCTCCTTCTCGCCAAGCTCCTGGCCGTCCTCCTCTACCCCTTCGTCCTCCTGTCCGCGAGCTTCCTGGGCGGCCTCCTGGCAGGCCTGCCCCACGGCCTTGGCCCCTTCTACGGGGGCACGGGCCTGGGGGAGGGGGGGTTCGCCGGCGCGGGCCTCCTCACCCCCGATAGGGCCCTCCTGGAGCTCCTCCGGGCCCACCTCCTGGCCGGGGCGGTCCTCACCCCCCTGGCCTCCCTGGCCCTCCTCTACGCCACCCTCTTCCTCTCCACCGCGGCGGGGGCCCTGGCGGCGGTGGCCACCCTCCTCCTCATGCGCCTCCTGGTGGCCTTCCCTGCCCTCACCCCCTTCCTCCTCACCACCTACCTGGACCTCCACCTGAGACCCCAGGCGGCGGGGCTCGGGCTTTCCCTCCTTTTCATCTACACCGCGGGCTTTGCCCTCCTGGCCGTCCTCATCTTTAGGCGCAAGGACCTCTAGACGAACCGCCCCTCGTGGAGGGCGCTCCCGTTCCTCCCCCCGGTCTCCGGGTAACTCCGGCCCAGGGCCAGGTGGACCGTACCCCCCATCTTCTCGTCCAGGAGGATAAGGCCCGTGGGCCGGTTCAGGGCGAAGTTGGTGCCGATGCCCACCTCGCCGAGCCGTCTCGCCCCCGGGTCGGTGGCCAGGGCCTCCTTCAGGTAGTCCTCCCCCACCCGGGCCCGGGCCTCCACCACCTCGCCCCTATGGAAGCGGAGGTAAACCCCCTCCACCCGCCTGCCCCCCACAAAGGCGGGCAGGTTGAAGCGGACCTCGCCCTCGGCGGAGTCCTCGAGGGGCCCGGTGAAGACCTCCCCCGAGGGCATGTTGCGCCGCCCGTCGGAGCTCACCCAGGTGCGCCCCGCCACGGAGAGGGTGAGGTCGGTGCCGGGGGCCAGGATGCGGAGGGTCTTCCCCCGGGAAAGCCGCCGGATGAGCCCCTCCTGAAAGGCGGCAAGCTCCCGCCAGGCGGCCACGGGATCCTCCCGGTCCAGGAAGAGGGCCCTTTCCAGGTAGGCCCGAAAGGCCTCGGTGCCCATGCCCGCCCCCACGGCGTAGCCCACCGTGGGGTAGAGGGTGAGGGCCCAGCGCTTCTGCAGGCGGATCTCCGAGAGGGGCCGCCAGGCCCGCTGGTGCCTGAGGGCGAGGGCAGGGTCCACGGAGGCCCCTTCCAAGGGGTTCTCGGCGGAAAGGGACCCTCAGGAACTTGTCCGCCTTCTCGTAGAGGGCCCGCTCCACCTCGGGGATGGCCTCCAGCCACCTTCCCCCATGAAGGAGGAAGTCCCGGGCTTCCCCCGGGTAGCCCAGGCGGAAGAGGGGGTAGGCCCCCCGCTGGAGGAGGGCTCGCTTCAGGTGGGGAAGAAGGGGCAGCGCCGGGGTTTCCGCCTCCACCAAGACGGTCTCCCCGGGGGCGGCCTCGAGGCAGTAGGCCGCAAGGAGCTCGGCAAAGTGCGCTTCCACCCTGCTATCATAGGGCCAGGATGGAAGAACCCAAAATCACGCCCCTGGCCCGTCGGCTCGCCGAGGAGAACGGCGTAGACTGGCGCAGGCTGAAGGGCACGGGCCCGGATGGCACCATCGTGGAGCGGGACATTCTGGCCTTCCTGGCCAAGGTCATGGCCGGGGAGGTGGACCTCCCCCCCATACCGGCATCGCCCCCGCCCCTGCCCCCCGAGGAGGAGCTGAAGCGGGCCCAGGCTGCCCTGGAAAGGGAAGGGGTGGACCTCTCCGACCTCATCCCCGAGGCCCCCAAGACCCCCACCCTGCAGGTGGAGGAGGTCCCCGAGGAGGAGCTCGCCCTGGGCTTCCCCGAGATAGACCTCCTGGACGAGGAGCCCCTCCTCCTCCCCGAGGAGGAAGAGGCCACCGAGGCCTGGGAGGAGGACCTTTTGGAAAGGCCCCTCCCTGAGCCCGAGCCCCGGCAAGGGGAGCTTCTGGAGGCCGCCCAGGAGGCCCCTGAACCCAAGGCGCCTCCCGCCCTCGAGGAAGCCCTCCCCACCCAGGAGACTCCCCCAAGCCCTCTCCTGGGGGTGGCCCCCGTGCCCGCGCCCGCCCAAAGCGCCCCCCTTCGGGTCTTCCGCCGGAAGGTGGACCAAAGGCGTCTAGGGGAGGCCCTAGCCGCCTTCCACCGGGTCCACGGGGTACCGGAAACCCCTCTGCCCTTCCTCCTCAAGGCGGCGGAAAGGGCCCTCGCCGAGCTGGAGCTCCCCCATAGGCCCCTCCTCGGCCGGGTGGAGGGGGAAAGGGTCAGGGGCCTCAGGCCCAGCCCGGCCTTCCTGGCCCTTTTCCACCAGGAGGGCGGGGAAGAGGGGGAAGGCCTCCTCTGCTTCTTCGGCGAGGAGGAGGTCCACACGGGCCGGCCCAGCCTCTTCCTGGCCCCCGACGGGATCCTCGCCGTCTCAGGGCTGGATGCCCCCCTGGCCAGGAGGCTTCTGGAGCGGGTGGCCCTCTACCTGGAAGACCCCGTCCTCCTGTTGGCCTAGCGCCTTCTCCGCCGCCTCCTCCCCGGAAGGGCTTCCGGGGCCTTCACGCCCTGGAGCCTGGCCTCCAGGGCTCGGATCTCGTCCCTAAGCGCCGCCGCCCGCTCAAAGTCCAGGGCCTCCGCCGCCTGCCACATGAGAAGCTCCAGCTCCGCCAGCCGGGCCTTGAGGTCCTCCTCTTCCGAAGGGAGCTCAAAGGGGGCCTCCCCGTACCCCTCGGGGCGGATCACCGCCCGCACCCCCTTCTCCACCGTCTTGGGGACGATGCCGTGCTCGAGGTTGTAGGCCTCCTGGATGGCCCGCCTCCGGTTGGTCTCCCGGATGGCCCGCTCCATGGCCTCGGAGACCTGGTCGGCGTAGAGCCAGACCTCGCCCCGGGCGTTCCTGGCCGCCCGGCCGATGGTCTGGATGAGGCTCCGTTCGCTCCTCAAGAACCCCTCCTTGTCGGCGTCCAGGATGGCCACCAGGCTGACCTCGGGGAGGTCCAGGCCCTCGCGGAGGAGGTTGATCCCCACCAGGGCATCAAAGTGGCCCAGGCGCAGGTCCCGGATCAGGGCCTGGCGCTCAAAGGCGTCCAGCTCGTGGTGGAGGTAGCGGGCCCGGATGCCGTGCTCCACCAGAAAGTCGGTGAGCTCCTCGGCCATGCGCACGGTGAGGACCGTGACCAGGGTCCTCTCCCCCCGCTGGGCCCGCTCCCGGATGCCCTCCATGAGGTCCAGGATCTGGTTCTCCGTGGGCTTGACCCGCACCAGGGGGTCCAGAAGCCCCGTGGGCCGGATGATCTGCTCCACCACCCGGCCCGAGTGCGCAAGCTCAAAGGGCCCCGGGGTGGCGGAGACGAAGACCACCTGGGAGACCTTCTCCAAAAACTCCTCAAAGCGCAGGGGGCGGTTGTCCAGGGCCGAGGGCAGGCGGAAGCCGTAGTCCACCAGGGTCTTCTTGCGCGCGTAGTCCCCCCGGTACATGCCCATTAGCTGGGGCACGGTCACGTGGGACTCGTCCAGGAAGACCAGGAAGTCCTCGGGGAAGTAGTCCAGGAGGGTGAAGGGGGGCTCCCCGGGGGCCTTGCCCGTGAAGTAGCGGGCGTAGTTCTCCACCCCCGGGCAGGTGCCCATGACCCTCAGCATCTCCAGGTCGTAGAGGGTGCGCTCCTTGAGGCGCTGGGCGTAGAGGGCCTCGCCCCGTTCCTCAAAGTAGCGGACCCGTTCCCAGAGCTCCTTCTCTATCTCCTTCAGGATCTCCTCTAGCCCCTCCGGGGAGAGGTAGTGGGTGGCCGGGAAGAGGACGAAGCCGGGAAGCTCCCGCAGGCGTTCCCCGGTGATGGGGTGGACCTGGAGGATCCTCTCCACCTCGTCGCCAAAGAGCTCCACCCGGATGGGCTCGGTCTCGTAGGCGGGGAAGACCTCCAGGACCTCCCCCCTAGCCCGGAAGCGGCCCGGGGAGAGGTCTATCTCGTTCCGCTCGTAACCCAGGTCCAAAAGCCTCTCCAAGAGGGCCTCCCGGGGGTAGCGCATGCCCCTTTCCACCACCAGGTTCCGCGCCCGGTACTCCCTCGGGTCCCCCAGGCCGTAGATGGCGGAGACCGAGGCCACCACGATCACGTCCCGCCGGGTGAGGAGGCTTCGGGTGGTGGAGTGCCTTAGGCGCTCAATCTCCGGGTTGATGCTGGCGTCCTTCTCTATGTAGAGGTCCTTCCCGGGCACGTAGGCCTCGGGCTGGTAGTAGTCGTAGTAGCTGATGAAGTACTCCACGGCGTTCTCCGGGAAGAGCTCCCGGAACTCCGCCGCGAGCTGGGCCGCCAGGATCTTGTTGGGGGCGAGGACCAGGGCGGGCCGCCCCAGGGCCTCTATGACCTTGGCCATGGTGACGGTCTTCCCCGTCCCCGTGGCCCCGAGGAGGGTGACGTAGCGCTCCCCGTCCCTCAGGGCCTCCAAAAGCTCCCCTATGGCCTTGGGCTGGTCCCCCTTGGGCTCAGGCCCCCGGTAGCGGAATCCCATCCCTTTGAGTATAGGGACTGGGGTCCCCAGCCCGGCAAGGCCGGGCTGGGGTGAGAAAACCCCCGCCCCTAAGGGGCGGGGGAAGGGGCCTAGGGCCTAGAACCTGACGGTGTAGGTGACCCGGAAGGTGCGGGCGTGGTCGCTGAGAGGGGTAGGAGTGCTGCGCTGGATGATGTACTCCCCGTAGTCGGCGCGGAAGCCGTAGTAGGACCAGGTCACGTTGAAGCCGGCCACGAAGCCGCTGGCGGTACCGCTCTCCGAGTAGAGGCGATCGTCCGACGGGTCAAAGGCCTTGTCGGTTTTCCCCACCAGGATGCTCTCCACCCCGGCCGCCCGGTACTCCCCGTAGCGGGCCTCCAGCCTGGAGCCGGGGAAGAGGAACTCGCCCAAGGAGAGGCCCACGCTCCACTTGAGCTCCTCGATCGGGCCACCCGTCGGCCGCTGCGTCTGCCGCGCGGCCACCTCCCCGGTGAGGCTCGGCTTGAAGGGGAGGCCATCCAGCTTGAGGCTGGCCTGGAGGCCGCCCTTCAGGGTCTCATCGCTCGGGTCGTTGAAGTTGGGCTCGTGGTAGCGGAAGAGGATCTTGTCCAGGCTCAAGGGACCCAGGGCGAGCTTGTAGTCCCCGTAGACAGCGAGGCCGAAGTAGGGGGGAGGGTTGTTCAGGTCATCATTGTACGTGACCTCCAGGGTGAGGTTGAGGTCCTTGACCAGGGCGTCCTTGGCGGCCCCGTCGTGGCTGAGGGCGCCGGTGATGCGGGTGTTCGTCCGGGTGCTGAAGTCCAGGTAGTAGGCTCCCTCCCAGGTGCCGTCGTAGGCGGCCTTCAGGCTGAAGCCAGAGAAGAGGGCCACCTTGGCGGAGGCGCCAGCTTCCGTGGTAATGGCGCTAGAGCGGTAGGGGTATTCGCCGTAGCTATTCAGGTAACCGCCAAGCTCCACGGGGCCCAGGGGGAGGCCCAGCTCCACGCCCAGGCCTTCCTCGTTGGCCCTGTAGGGGGCGGGGTTCTGCTTGCCCTTCACGCCGCCGTAGTAAGCCAGGTGATCGGCGGACATGCCGGCCCTGCCGTTGGCGTAATCATCGTCCACGGCGTGGTAGTTGGCCTTGAGGCTCAAGGGCCCGAGCTTCCCGTCCAGCTGGACGTAGTAGACCCAGTCAGACCTGTCGGGGTCAAAGTAGTCCTGGAAGTAGATGCCGGTGGCGGGCCGGCTGGTGACGAAGAGGCCCTTGATGCTGAAGTCCCCCAGCTTCAGGGTGCCGTCCACGCCCAGGGCGGAGCGGTCGGGGTTGCCCGCCGGGGCCACAGTATCCGCCACAGCGTAGTTCAGGGCCAGGGTGAAGCCTTCCAGGGGCTTGAGCGCGGTGCGGATGCCGAAGTAGGTCGTCTCAAAGATGCCCCCGGTATTCGATCCCCCAAGGACCACGGTCACGTCCGGGGTGAGGGGAAGCTTGGTCCCCTGGAAGGTGGCCACCACGCCCTGGCGGTGTTCCCGCCCGGCAGGGTCGCTCTTGTTCACGAAGAGGTAGTCGTTGAACTGGAAGGAGCTGGCAACCCTGTGGTAGGCCACGCTGAAGGGCTGGCCGTCCACGGTGCCCCGAATGGTGGCGGCGTTGAGGCGGATGGCGGGGTTAACGCTGAAACCCCCTCCCGAGGTGATGGTGGCAGCGAAGGCCATCTGGACCGTGGCCTCGCTCACGGCCACCCCGGTGGCGGCGGGGGCGTTGTTCTTGACGCCGAAGTCCAGGGTGAGGCTACCCCTGGTGAGCTGGCGGGAGGCCACGTCTTCCAGTTCTACGTTGGAGTCCTTCTGCTCGGTGGGCCCAAACACCCCCTCGGAGAAGGGCGTGGCGAAGAGGCGGTCAATGTCAAAGTTGTTGTCGCCAGCAAGGGTCACAAAGCCGTAGGTGGCGGTGAGGGAGCCCTTGATGGAGTACTGCACCTTGGAGAGGTCGGCCACCTGGCCTTCCAGCCTGGAGACCTTCTCGGAGAGGCCCACCAGGTCGGAGCGCAGGGCGGCGGCGAACTCCTGGATGGCGGCCACGTCCTCCTTGGTGGCGAAGTCCTCCAGGTTGATGGCGGGGCCCTCACCCCGCTCGGCCAGGGCCTTCTCCAGGGCGGTCACCCGGTCCTGGAGGGAGAGGACGTCCTGGTTGAGGAGGACGGCCAGCTCGTTGAGGGCCTGGATGGCCTGGGCGTTGGCCTCCACCTGGGTGGCGAGGGCGGCCAGGTCGCCCTTCACGCCCTCCACGTCCTGGGCCAGGGCCTCCAGCTGCTCGGCCAGCTGCTGGGCCTGGGCTAGGGCGGTGTCGGCGGCGATGGAGGCGGCCTCCACCCGGTCCAGGAGGTCCTGGAGGGCGGCCTGGTCCATGCCGGGCTCCACCTCGGGCATGGGCTGGGCCCTGAGCTCCTGGATCAAGGCCTCGAGGCGGGCGATGTCCTCCTTGGTAGCGGCGCTGTCCTCCAGGGCGGAGACCCTAACCCCCAGGGCGGCCAGCTCGGCGGCCAGCTCCTGGATGGCGTTCTTCAGGGCCTCGAGGTCCTCGGGGGATAGGGCCTGGAGGGTGGGGGACTCGCCCTTGGCCTTCAGCTCCTCCTCAATCTGCTGCAGGAGGCGGTAGATGATGAGGGCGGCCTGGTAGCGGGTGATGGGCTCGTTGCCCCGGAAGGTGCCGTCCGGGAAGCCCACGATGATTCCCCTGGCCGCCAGGGCCTCCACAGCCTCCTTGGCCCAGTGCCCGGCGGGCACGTCGGAGAACTGGGCTAGACCGAACCCCATGGAGAGGACGGTCAGAAGCCCGGCCAGTAGCGCGACAAGCCTTTTCTTCATATTCCCAACACCTCCTTTGGAGGTCTGGGGCCTTGGCGGGCGAGTTTCCGCGTTTCCTCTCCGCCCTTAGCCCCAGGGGCAAGGTCAGCGGGCGCCTTTCGGCCCGGCTTTGACCTTGCATCCGGGGATATCATAAAGGCCTCATCCCGCTCTTGTCAAGCCTCTAAGGGGTCCCCTATACTCTACCTGGGGCTTTCAGCCCCCAAGGCGGGAAGCGCAGGGGGCCATCTGGCCTCACGAGGTGGCGGACCCCAGCGAGGGGATTACCGGCTTGGGCCGGGAAAGGTCGAGGGAATCCGCGGATGCCGCCCGGGGTGTGCCCGCCCCGCCCGCCTTTAGAACCCCCAAGGGAAAGCCGGCCCCGCGAGGGGAGGACAACCGCGGGGGAGGGCCGAAGGAAGGGGGGATTCCCCCCGGAAAGGGGTTTTATGTGCGGCATCGTCGGGTACATCGGGTTTAGGAAGGCCACGGACGTCCTCGTAGACGGGCTCAGGCGGCTGGAGTACCGGGGGTACGACTCCGCCGGGGTGGCGGTGAAGACGGCGGAGGGCCTGAAGGTGGTGAAGCGCTCCGGGAAGCTTTCCGTCCTGGAGGCCGCGCTAAGGGAAGAGGGGCTTGAGGGCCACCTGGGCATCGGCCACACCCGCTGGGCCACCCACGGGGCCCCCACCGACCCCAACGCCCACCCCCACACCACCGAGGACGGGCGCATCGCCCTCATCCACAACGGCATCGTTGAGAACTACCTGGAGCTCAAGGAGGCGCTGAAGGCCAGGGGCCACCGCTTCAGCTCGGACACCGACAGCGAGATCCTGGCCCACCTCATAGAGGAGAAGTACCGGGGCGACCTCCTGGAAGCCCTCAGGGAGGCTTTGAAGGAGGTGCGGGGGGCCTACGCCGTGGTGGCCGTGCACCAGGACCACGAGGAGATCGTGGCCGCCAGGACCGTGAGCCCCCTGGTGGTGGGCCTGGGGAAGGGGGAGAACTTCCTGGCCTCGGACGTGCCCGCCCTTCTGCCCTACACGAGGAAGGTCATCTTCCTCCACGACGGGGACGTGGCCCGCATCACCCGGGAGGGGGTGGAGATCACCGACCTCCTGGGGAACCCCCTCCTGCGGGAGGCGGTGGAGGTGGACTGGAGCCTCGAAGCGGCAGAGAAGGGGGGCTTTCCCCACTACATGCTGAAGGAGATCTACGAACAGCCCTGGGTCCTGGAGAACACCCTGGGGGGGAGGCTTTTGGAGGAGGTGGGGGACGTGGACCTGGGCCTGGAGCTGGACCCCATGGAGGTGGACCGGGTCCACATGGTGGCCTGCGGGACGGCGGCCTACGCCGGGCTTTACGGGAAATACCTCCTGGAGGGCCTCGCCAGGATCCCCGTGGAGTGGGACGTGGCCAGCGAGTACCGCTACCGGGACCCGGTGGTGGACGGAAAGACCCTGGCCGTGGCCATCAGCCAGTCCGGGGAGACCATTGACACCCTGGAGGGCCTGCGGGAGGCCAAGCGCAAGGGGGCCAGGACCCTGGGGGTCATCAACGCCAAGGGCTCTAGCCTCACCCGGGAGGTGGAGGCGGTCCTCTACATCCACGCCGGGCCGGAGATCGGCGTGGCCTCCACCAAGGCCTATATGGCCATGCTGGCGGCCATGGCCATGCTGGCCATCCGCTTTGGCCGGGCCCGGGGCACCCTGGGCCAGGAGGAGGCCCGGGCCCTGATCCGGGAGCTCAAAAAGCTTCCCCGCCTGGTGGAGGAGGTCCTGGAGAAGCGGCCCATCGTGGCCCACATCGCCGAAAAGTACCACCAGGCCCAGGACTTCCTCTTCCTGGGGCGGCACGTCCAGGTGCCCACCGCCTACGAGGGGGCCCTGAAGCTCAAGGAGATCAGCTACATCCACGCCGAGGCCTACCCCGCCGGCGAGATGAAGCACGGCCCCATCGCCCTCATTGACGAGCACCTGCCCGTGGTGGTCCTGGCCACCCAGGGCCCCCTTTACGAGAAGACGCTCTCCAACATCCAGGAGGTGCGGGCGAGGGGCGGAAAGGTGATCGCCGTCGCCACCGAGGGGGACGAGGAGATAAGGAAGCTCGCCCAGGACGTGGTCTACGTGCCCCAGGTCCACCCTCTCCTCTCCCCCATGGTGAGCGTGGTGCCCCTGCAGCTCCTCGCCTACGAGGTGGCCGTCCTCCTGGGGCGGGACGTGGACCAGCCCCGGAACCTGGCCAAGAGCGTCACCGTGGAGTGAGCGCCTAGATGATTTCCAGGAAGGCCGCCTCCCCGCCCGGGCTCCTAACCCAAGCGGCCACCCACTCCAATAGTTCGCCGCCCCAAGAGGTGGGGGCCAAGCCCCATTCCGGCCAGGCCTCAAAGGCCCGCTTCCGGGGGAAGGCCACCCTGCGAAGGACCACCCGCCTCCCCTCCAGGACCAGGTGGGGCCAAAGGGCGGCCACCTCCCCGGCCCCCTCCGGCAGGGGCTTGGGGAAACGGGCCCGCACCCAGGGCCTCCCCACCTCCCCCCACCAGTAGCCGAAGTAGGCCTCGGCGAGCCGCAGAAGCCGCCCCTCCCGGTCCCCCAGGAAAAGCCCCCCCTGGGCCAGGGCGCTCCCCAGGTTGTTGGCGGGGGTGCCCCAGGCGGCGTAGGCGAAAAGCCGCCCGTAGAGGCCCAGGCCCTGGAGGTAAGCCATGAGCCCGGGATCCCCCCGGTTCACCCGGGAAGGGTCGGCCAGGGCCACGGGGCGGCGGGCCATGAGGCGGAGGAGGTCCAAAGCGGCCTGGCGGGGGCTCTTCCCGCCGTAGACGTAAAGGACCAGGTCCGGCCCCTCCTCGAGGGCCGTGGGCCTGGCGGCGGCGCTTCCCAGAAGGCGGGCCACCGTCTCCTCCAGGGGAAGGCCCTCGTAGGGGGTCACCTGCCGGGCCAGGGCGGGGGTCTCGTAGACCACGGCCACCCCAAGCCCGGGCCTCGAGGCCCTGAGGAGGAGAACCTGCCCCGCCTCGTCGGCCCCGGGGCGGGAGGGGTAAGGGAGGAGGGCGGCCTCCCTGGGCGCGGGGGAGCCCCGGACGGCGTCGTCCCAGACCGCCTCCAGATACACTCCCCTAAGCCCCGCCCAGGGGGCGAGGGCCTTGAGAACCTGAAGGTTCCTCTCCCTGAAGGTGGCGTCCCACCGGGGAATGACCCCGAAGAGGTAGACCTCGCCCCCATGGCGCACCTTCCAGGAGAGGAGGGGAAGGAGCCAGGCCAGGGCGTCCTCGGGGGCGAGGGGGAGGTGGCGGCCTTGGAGAAGCCCCCCGTAGGCCAGGACATCCAGGCTGGCCACGAGGCGCCCGCCTGGCGTGGCGAGGAGCCAGGCGCGAAGCCTCCCCGCGTCCGCCCCTTCCGGCCCCCTATAAGCCTCCCTGGGAGGGCAGAGGACGGGCCCCCAGGCGCACGGGGCCAGGTTGGGAGGGCGGTCGTCCAAGGGCAGGTAGAGGGTCTGGCCCAGGGCCAGGGCCAGAAGGGGGGCCAGAAAGGGGGCGGGCCTCAACCCCGGACCGCTTCTCCCCTCTCCGCCAGGTACTTCTCCGCCATCATGGCCGCCCGGGTCCCGGCCCCCACGCTGGTGGTCAGCTGGCGGTAGATGGGGTCGGCCACATCCCCAGCGGCGAAGATGCCCGGGACCGAGGTGAAGACCTCGTCCCGAACGGCGATGTAGCCGTCGGGCCTCAGCTCCACCACCCCCCGGAGGAAGCCGGTGTTGGGCTCGTGGCCGATGAAGACAAAGACCCCGTCCGTAGGGTAGACGTACTCCTCCCCGGTCTTCAGGTTCTTGAGCCGCACCCCCGTCACCTGCTCCTCCCCCAGGATCTCCGTGACCACGTGGGAGAAGAGGAAGCGCATCTTGGGGTTCTGGAAGGCCCGGGCCTGGGCCATCTTGTTGGCCCGAAGCTCGTCCCGGCGGTGGACCAGGGTCACCTTGCGGGCGAACTTGGTGAGGAAAAGCCCCTCCTCCACGGCAGCGTCCCCCCCGCCCACCACCACCACCTCCTTGTCCCGGTAGAAGAAGGCGTCGCAGGTGGCGCAGGTGGAAACCCCCCGGCCGTAGAACTTCTCCTCCCCCGGGACCTGGAGCTTCCTGGGGTTGGCCCCGGTGGCGATGATGACGACCCGGGCGGGGTAGTTCCGCTCAAAACCCCGCACCAGAAAGCCCTCCTCCGTCTTCTCCAGGCCCTGCACCTCGTCCATGACGATGCGGGCCCCGAACTTCTCCGCCTGCTTTGCCATCCGGCCCGCCAGCTCCGGCCCGGAGATGCCCTCGGGGAAGCCGGGGTAGTTCTCCACCTCCTCGGTCTGGGCGATCTGCCCGCCGGGGAGACCCTTTTCCACGATCACCGTCTTCAGGCCGCCCCGGCCGGCGTAGATGCCCGCCGTGAGGCCCGCGGGCCCCCCGCCGATGATGACCACGTCGTAGGTTTCCTCCTTCCCGCCCCTTTGTCCGAGCCCAGTCAGGGTGAACTCCATGCCGTCCTCCTTTACCTCCTTTACCTCCTTTACCTCCTCCAAGGCCACTTTACACCCCACCTATACGGAGTGGGGGTACTAGCCCTACTGATTCTGCTGGAAGGGAGGGGTTGGGTCAAGGGAAGAAAGCGGCCGAGCCGCTTTGGTGACCCCAGGGGGATTCGAACCCCCGTCTCGGCCTTGAGAGGGCCGTGTCCTAGGCCTCTAGACGATGGGGCCGCGGTGCGGCTCGGCGCTTTGGTGACCCCAGGGGGATTCGAACCCCCGCCGCCGCCTTGAAAGGGCGGTGACCTAACCACTAGTCGATGGGGCCAATGTTTGGCTGGGGTGCGTGGACTCGAACCACGACCGGCGGATCCAGAGTCCGCTGTCCTACCGTTAGACGACACCCCAGCGCGGTGTGCCCGATCCCTCGGGCAGAGGATATGGTACACTCTGAAGGGCGGATTGGCAAGCCCCTTCGGGTCCATATGGAGGAGAGCCTTTTAGAGATCCTGAGCCGGTATGTCTCCCCCCGGGCGGCGGAAAGCCTCCTGGGGCGGGCTACCGAGATGAGGAAGCCCGCAAATCCCGGGGAGTGGGCCAGGCTGGTGGAAGGGGTCATCTGGCCGGAGCTTAGGCGCCTTCTGCCCTTCCAGGAGATGCCCCCTGAGCTGAAGGCCTGGGTGCGGGAGATGAAGGCGTTGGCCGCCCAAGAGGCGGAAGGCGAGGAGCAAGAAGAGGAGGAAGAGCTTCGCCTCGAGGCCGTGGACCTGGAGGACCCCGCCGCCCGCACCGCCTTGGCCCAGCGCCTGGCCCGCCTAGAGGGGGTGGTGGGGGTGGTGGTGGCCGGGAAAAGCGGCCGGGAAGAGCTCTTCGCCGGGGAGCCCGTCCCCCTGGACCCCTTTCACCTCCTTCTGAAGCGGCAGGGGTACCAAACCTTTTACGGCCTTTTGCAGCATAATCTGGTGGCCATGAGGGCGCTGGGGCAGGGGTACATCGGCCTTGTGGCCCGGAAGGAGACCAACGTGGGCCGCCTCCTCCATAACCTGAGGCGGCTTACCGGCCTATCGGAGGTGGCGGGATGAAGAGGTGGCTTTTATGGGCGGCGCTTCTCGGTCTGGCCCTGGCTGCGCCCCTTCCCCAGGTCTACGACCGCCTGGAAACGACCCTGGCCCGGGTGCGCCTGGATAACCCCACAGGGGCCCTGGCCGCCCTGGACCAGGCCCAGGGGCTTCTGCGCCAGGAGGCGGAGGGGCTTCCCCCGGTCCTTCGGGACGCCGCCATAAGCAACCTCCAGGAGGCCCGGCAGGCGGTGCTTCGGAAAAGCCCGGTAGACCTCGAGGCCCGCCTCTTCCTGGTGCGCCACCTCCTGGGCAAGGCCCTTTACGACGGCTTCTTCACCGCGCAGGGGGAGGAGAAGGCCCTCTACCTCAGCCGCCTGGTGCGGGCCACCGGCCTGGGGCAGGGCGCGGTGAGGGAGGTGGCGGGCCTGCCCCCTGAGGAGGCCAGGAGGCGTCTGGAAGGGCGTTACCTGGCCCTCATGGCCCAGGACCTGGCCCAGGCCCTTGCCGCCACCTCCCGCCCCCAGGCCTACCTGGCCCTGGCCCGGGCCTACGCCCGCTACCTGGTGATCCAGGACAGCCAAAGGAGCACCCTCAAGGCCCAGGACTTCATCCAGGCCTTGGCCAAGGTCTCGGGCGGGGAGGCCTTCCGCCCGGAGGTGGGGGAAATCCAGAAAAAGGTTCTGGCCTGGAGGGAGGCTCTCAGGCCGGGCGCCGCGGCCCCAGTTCCCAGCCCCCAGGCCGGCACCCCGGCCCCAGCACCCTCCTCTCCCCTTCCAGTCCAGGAAAGCCCCCGGGTGGAAACCTTTTACGTGGCCTCCTGGGCAGACCCCGCCCTCAGGGAGCGCCTGCGCCGGGTAGCCTACGACCTGGGCTTCGCCTACTACCAGGACTTTCTGGAGGTCCTCACCCAGACCCAGCTCCAGCTGGGCCTGGCCACCGCCGCCCTGGGTCAGGGAAACCAAGGGGAGGCCAGGGCGCATCTGGAGGCAGCCTTTTGGAACTTCTCCGCCAAAATAGAGCCCCTGGCCGCCCTGGTGAACCCCAGCCTCACGGAAAGGACTCTAAGAGCCCTCACCCGCCTGACCCAGGCGGTGGGGGTGCGGGCCATAGATGTCTTCCCCGTGTACGAGGCCTTGGAGGAGCTAGGCCGCCAGTTCCGTACTGGCCCTAGGGAAACCCCCTGGCTGGACTTCCGGCTTAGCCTTCTGAACCTAGTGGGCATTCCCAGGGCGGTCTTCTTCCTCCTGGCCGCGGCTCTGGCCTTTTTTCCTCTCTACCTCATCCGGCTCACCTTCGGCGGGCGCAACGTTTACTGGAACCTCTTAGGCCTGGCCTTCCTCTTCCTCCTTCTGCCCATCCTGGCGGAGGGGCTTTCCTACTTCGCCTCGGTCATGGCCGAGTACGGGGGCCTGCCCTGGTTGGCGGCGTTGGCCAACCTCTCCATCGGCCAGGGCCTCCTCCCCTACTTGGCCTGGGGGCTTTCCGCCTTTTTGGTGGTGGCCCTGGCGGGGGCGGGCCTCAGGGGCATCGCCGCCCAGTTCGGCCTCCTGAAGGAGCGGGGGGCGGAGGTGATGGCCACGGGGGTGGAGCCGCCCCCAAGCACCCTCACCAGCGAGACCATCGTGGAGTGGGACGAGGAGTTCTAAAGTACCCCACTGCGGCTTTCGCCGCGGTGGGGGCCCCAAAAGAAAGGGTGCAGGGGAGTCTAGGGGAAGGTTTGGTATGGCAACGGGCGGCCGCCTTGCGCCAGAAGAGGGGCCCCGGCAAACCCCCTGCGGCCTTGACCGCGCCGCGGGGGCTACTCCAGGCGGGTCCCCGGCAAAACCCCGTAGCCCCGGGCCCAGTCGGCGGCAGGCATGGGACGCCGGCCCTCGGGCTGGACCTCTAAAAGCCGGATGAGCCCTTCGCCCGTCCCCACCAGAACCCCCTCCCGGTCCACCGCCTGGACCACGCCGGGCTCCCCTTGACCCGGTTCGGGGCGCATCTTTAGAACTTTGACCCGCCTGCCCTCGTGGAAGAAGTAACTCCCAGGCCAGGGCTGGACCCCCCGGTGGCGGTTATAGATGGCCTCGGCGCTTTCCCCAAAGCGCATCCTCCCCTCCTCCTTGGTGAGGAGGGGGGCGTAGCTGGCCTCGCCCTCCTGGGGCGTGGGCGTGAGGTGGGGCAGGTCCTGCAGGACCTTCAGCAGAAGCTCTATGCCCTTGTCCCGGAGGCGCTCGGCGAGGGCCACCGCGTCTTCCTCCGGCAGGATCTCCGTGCGCCAGAGGGCGTAGAGGGGGCCGGTGTCCAGCCCCTCCTCGGTCTTCATGATGGCCACCCCGGTCTCCTTCTCCCCCCGGATGAGGGCCCAGGGCACGGGGGCCGGGCCCCGGTACTTGGGCAGGAGGGAGGGGTGGAGGTTGAGGAAGCCGTAGGGGGGGACCTCGAGGACCTCCTTGGGCAGGATCTTGCCGTAGGCGGCGGTGACGGCCACCTCTGGACTTACGGCCCGGAAAGTCTCCAGGAACTCCTCGTTCCCCTTGAGGCGCTCGGGCTTGAGGAGGGGGAGGCCGCGCTCCAGGGCGTACTGGGCCACGGGGCTCGGGGCGGGCTTCAGGCCCCTACCTTTGGGCTTATCGGGCTGGGTCACCACCAAGACCACCTGGTGGTGGCGGTTTAACGCGTCCAGGACAGGCACCGCCCAGGAGGGGGTGCCGAAGAAGGCCACCCTCATGGGGAAAGCTCCTTCAAGAGGGCCCGGGCCTCCTTCTGGAAGCGGGCGAGCTCGGCCCGGTGCTCCTCCAAGAAGGCCTCCCGCTTGGGCTTGGGCAGGCGCTCAAAGAAGAGCACGCCCTCCAGGTGGTCTATCTCGTGCTGGAACACCCGGGCCATGTACCCCTCCAGCTCCAGCGTCCTCCTGCGCCCCTCCTCGTCCTGGAACTCCACCCGGATGCGCTCGGCCCGGGGCACCTCCTCGGAGTAGAGGCCGGGCAGGGAGAGGCACCCCTCGAGCCCCTCCACCAGCCCCTCCCGGTGGGTGATGACCGGGTTGACCACCACGTAGACCTGGCGCACCAGGTCCCTCAGGGGCCTCTCCTCCTCATCGGGCTCGTCGGCGTACTCCACGGCCACGAAGAGCCTCTGGGAAAGGCCGATCTGCGGGGCGGCAAGCCCCACCCCCCGGGCCTCCCACATGGTCTCCAGCATGTCCTCGGCGAGCTTCTTGAGGCCGGAAAAGTCCTGGACGGGGCGGGCCTTCTTCCGCAGAACCGGGTCCCCGTAGAGGCGGATGGGGTAGATCATCCCGTCTATTTTAGCGCAAACCGGGCCCTTCCCAAAACCTGGCCCAGGGGCCTCACCCCCGGAGGCAGGGTGAGGAGAAAGGGGCCCGCCACCTCCCCGGGCCGGAAGCCCTCCTGGGGCCTGGCCTCCACCTCTTCAAGGCCCTCCAGAACCTCCCTGGGCCCCACCACCTCCACCTCCTTGGGGGCGTAGTCCAGCACCTCGAGGCCCTCCGGGGCCTTTAGGACCAGGGGGAGGACCTTGCGGAACAGGGGCTCCTCCCGGGCCACCACCCGCGCCTTGGGCGGGGAGAGGGTCACCGCGGGCAGGGGGCCTCCCGGCCCGAAGGCGGTGAGGGCCACCTCCTCCCCCTGGTCCAGGCCAACGGCCGCCACCGCCGCCTCCACCTGGCTCCTGGGGCCTCTGGCCTCCACGAAGGCGGGCTCGGTGCGCACCCACACCCCCTGGGCCAGGACCTCCACCTGCAGGGTGCGGGTGAGGAGGGCCTCCACCCGCCCCTCCACCCTGGCCGGGCGCACCTCCAGGACCTCCACCCCCCGGGGGGCGGCCACCCGCACCTCCCGGCTGAAGGCCCCCTCGGCCCCGGAGAGGTCCAGGTAGGCGGAGACGGGGGGCGTGCCCTCCACCAAGGGGGCGGGGCCCCGGAGGCGCAGGAGGACCTCCCTGGGCACCCCCTCCGCCACCCGGTCCCCTTCCAGGCCCACCGCCTGGAGGGGGGCGCTCAGGGCCCTTTCCACCACGGGGGCCCGCTCCTTGAGGGAGTACCAGACGGCCAGGGCGGCCAGGAAGGAGAGGAGGAGGGCGGGCCAGTCACGCATGCAGCGCCTCCTTGAGCCGGGCCCGCAGGGCCTCGAGGCTGAGGGGCGGGGAGAGCCTCCCCCCCTCGGCCAGCCGGACGCTCCCCGTCTCCTCGCTCACCACCAGGACCAGGGCGTCGGAGACTTCGGAGAGGCCCAAGGCGGCCCGGTGCCGGGTGCCGAGGCCCACCTGGGCCTCGGAGAGGGGAAAGAGACACCCCGCCGCAAGAAGCCTCCCCTCCCGCAGGATGGCCCCTCCGTCGTGGAGGGGCGTCCCGGGGTAAAAGAGGGTCACCAAAAGGCGGGCGGAAAGCCTGGCGTCCAGGACCTCCCCCGTGGCGGCGTACTCCCCCAAAGGGGTGCGCCTTTCTAGGGCGATTAGGGCCCCGTACCGCCTTTCGGCGAGGCGGGCCACCCCCAGAAGGAGCTCCTCCAGGGCCAAGGAGGTGGCCCTGGGCCCCTGGGGGCGGCCCAGGCGCTCCAGAAGCCCCCTGAGCTCCGGCTGGAAGACCACGATCAGGGCGAAGGCCCCCAGCGTGGCGGCGTTGCCCAGGATCCAGGAAAGGGTGGCAAGCCCCAGGAGGTTGGCCAGGAACCAGACCAGGAGGTAGACGAGAAGCCCCCGGACCAGGTTCAAGGCCCGGGTGCCCACGATGAGGCGCCAGAGGGAGTAAAAGAGGGCGGTGACGAGAAGGATGTCCAAAAGGTCGCGCCAGGTGAAGGCCATAGCCTACACCAAGCTCTTCCCCGGCCCCTCCCAGGCGAGCCCGAAAAGCCTGGCCCAGGTGGCCCCCAGGTCGGCGAAGCGCTCCCGGGTGCCCAGGTCCCCCCTGACCCCCGGGCCCGCCCAGAGGAGCATCCCGTACTCCCAGGTGTGGTCCGTGCCCAAGAAGGTGGGGTCGTTGCCGTGGTCGGAGACCAGGAAAAGGTGGTCCTCCGGGCCCAGGGCGGAAAGGAGCCGGGGGAGGAAGCGGTCCACCTCCTCTAGGGCCCTGGCGTACCCCTCGGGGTTTCGGCGGTGGCCGTACTTGGCGTCAAAGTCCACCAGGTTGGTGAAGACGAGGCCGGAAAAGCCCTCCTCCATGAGGGCCAGGGTCTTCTCCAGGCCGCCCTTGTTGTCCTTGGTCTTGACCGCCCGGGTGAAGCCGCGCCCGGCGTAAATGTCGGGGATCTTGCCCACGCCCACCACCTCGAGGCCCCCTTCCTTCAAAGCGTCCAGAACGTTTCTGGGAGGCTCCAGGGCGAAGTCCCGCCGGAGGTGCTCCAGGCGGTAGAAGGCCCCGGGCTCCCCGGCGAAGGGCCGGGCGATGACCCGGGCCACCTGGTGCTCGCCCCTTAGCGTCTCCCGGGCCACCTGGCACCAGTGGTAAAGCTCCTCCAGGGGGACTTTCTCCACGTGGGCGGCCACCTGGAAGACCGAGTCCGCCGAGGTGTAGACGATGGGGTAGCCCGTCTTCAGGTGGGCCTCCCCGTAGTCCCGGATGGCCTCGGTGCCGGAGTAGGGGCGGTTGAGAAGCCACCCCCCCACCCCGATCCGCTCCGCCCAGGCCCGAAGGAGCCCCTCGGGAAAGCCCTCGGGGTAGGTGCGGAAGGGCCTTTCCAGGTAGATGCCCACGAACTCCCGGTGCCCGGTGGTGGTGTCCTTGCCCGGGTTCACCTCCCGCATGCGGCCAAAGGCCCCTTTGGGCTCCTTGGGCCTGGGCAGGGTGTGGACCCCGGCCACCCACCCCAGGCCCAGGTCGGCCAGGTGGGGCAGGGCCACGCCCGTCTTGAGGACGGTGCGGTCCAGGGTGTCCGCTCCCTCGTCGCCGAAGAGGGGGGCGTCCGGCAGGTAGCCCAGGCCCACCGAGTCCAGGACGATGGCCACCACCTTCATCTAAGAGCGAAGCCCCCCTTCGTCCTCCTCTTCCTCTTGGGCCAGGGCCATGATCTCCTCCGGGGACATCTCCGAGAGGGCCCGGACCGCCTGGAACTCCTCCACCAAGCCCTGGATCTCCTCCATGGCCTCCTCCAGGGAAAGCTCCCCGTCCCCGTACTCCTCCAGAACCTCCTCTATGGCCTCCAGGATCCCCACCGCCGCGCTGGCCTGCGAGAGGGCCTGGGCCAGCTCCGAAAGCTTGTCCGCCAGGTCCATGCTCCCATGCTACCCCAAAAGCTCCGCCGGGCGGGAAAGGGCCCGCCCGTACTTTGAGGCCGCCAAAAAGATCGCCGAGCTGGTGGGAAGCCCCACGGCCGGGGTGGTGCTGGAGTGGCAGGGGCGCCTCGAGGCCATCCGCGGGGTTTCCCCGCAAAGCCTGAATGCCTGGCTCGCCCGCTACCGGGAAAGCGCCTAAGTACCCCGCCGTGGCAAGAGCCACGGCGGGGGCCCCAAAAGGGCGCACCAAGGCCTAGGGAAAGGCTTTCTATGGTGAACGAATGGCCACTTAGCCCAGGGCCTTCAGGTGGTGCTCCTCGTGGTAGAGGGCGGCCCTCAGCCAGCCCAGGGCGGTGAGGGGGCCAAGGAAGGGGTGGGGGAAGGTGGCGGGGTTGTCGGGGTCGGCCCTTTGGGCCTCCTCCAGGAGAAAGCCCCGGGCCCTCTCCAGTAGGGCCAAAACCTCCTCCAGGCTTAGCCCCCCTTTGGGCCGGACGGGCTCGGGGGCCTGGGGCTTCCCCTCCTTGAACTCCCCGGGGACGAAGGGGACGGGGGGAAGGTTCTCCCCCGCCGCCACCCGCCTGAGCCGCCTCAGGACCCGGGCGGTGGCGTCCTCCACCAGGGCCACGTGCTCGGCCACCATGAGGGGGGTCCAGGCCCCCTCCCGAAGGGGGGCGGTGAGCCAGCTGGGGTCCGCCCCACGAGAGAAGCGGCCACGCCCTGGGCAGAACGCCTCCTCGCCGAGGACGGGGAGATGGTGGTGGCCTGGACGGCCGAGATGGAAGCGATCTCGGCCCTGGGCCGGAGGAAGCGGGAAGGGGCCCTTAGGGATGAAGGCCACGCCTTGGCCTTGAAACGCCTTCAGAGGCTCAAGGTCGCCTGGCACGAAGTCCTCCCCTCAGAAGGGGTGCGCCGGGAAGCCCTCCGCCTCCTCCAGACCCACCCTTTAAGGACCTTGGATGCCCTTCAACTGGCTTCCCTCCTGGTGGCGGCCGAGGGGGATCCAGAAGCCTTCCCCCTGGTAACTCTGGATGGGCGGCTTGCCCTGGCGGCCTCCTCGGAAGGGGTTCTCGTGATAGGGCCTTCGCCTTCGGTATAATCCCCCCATGCTCACCGTAGACCTTGCGGGCAAGAAGGCCCTGGTCATGGGGGTCACCAACCAGCGAAGCCTGGGCTTCGCCATCGCCGAGAAGCTCAAGGAGGCGGGGGCGGAGATCGCCCTAAGCTACCAGGGGGAGAGGATCCGCCCCGAGGCGGAGAAGCTGGCCGAGGCCCTGGGCGGGGCCCTCCTCTTCCAGGCCGACGTCACCAAAGACGAGGAGCTAGATGCCCTCTTCGGCGGCCTGAAGGAGGCCTGGGGGCACCTGGACTACCTGGTCCACGCCATCGCCTTCGCCCCCAGGGAGGCCATGGAGGGCCGGTACCTGGACACCAGGCGGGCGGACTGGCTTCTGGCCCTCGAGGTCTCCGCCTACTCCCTGGTGGCCGCGGCCCAGAGGGCCGAGCCCCTCCTCAGGGAGGGGGGTGGGATCGTCACCCTCACCTACTACGCCAGCGAGAAGGTGGTGCCCAAGTACAACGTGATGGCCATCGCCAAGGCGGCCCTCGAGGCCAGCGTCCGCTACCTGGCCTATGAGCTCGGCCCCAAGGGGGTGCGGGTGAACGCCATCTCGGCGGGGCCGGTGCGCACCGTGGCCGCCAGGAGCATCCCCGGCTTCACCAAGATGTACGACCGGGTGGCCCAGGTGGCCCCTCTAAGGCGCAACATCACCCAGGAGGAGGTGGGGAACCTGGGGCTTTTCCTCCTTTCCCCCCTGGGAAGCGGCATCACCGGCGAGGTCATCTACGTGGACGCCGGCTACCACATCATGGGGATGGAGCTAGAGAAAGCGGGCGAAAATCCGGGCTAGGGCCTCGAGGTCCTCGGGCTCCACTAGGGCCAGTATGGGCGCTCCGCCTTGGGCCAAGAAGGTGGCCCGGCCTAAGGGTCTTCCCCTTCCCCTCGGCTACCATGGAGGGGATGAGGCGTCCTACCCCCACGGTCTGGGTGGGCCGCGTCCCCCTGGGAAGCGCCCACCCCATCGCCGTCCAGTCCATGACCAACACCCCCACCCAGGATGTGGAGGCCACCACCGCCCAGGTCCTGGCCCTCCACCGGGCGGGGAGCGAGATCGTCCGCCTCACGGTGAACGACGAAAAGGCGGCCCAGGCCGTGCCCGAGATCAAGGCCCGCCTCCTGGACCAGGGGGCGGAGGTGCCCCTAGTGGGGGACTTCCACTTCAACGGCCACCTCCTCCTGCGCAAGTACCCCAAGATGGCCGAGGCCCTGGACAAGTTCCGCATCAACCCCGGGACCATGGGCCGGGGTACCCACAAGGACGAGAACTTTCGCGAGATGGTCCGCATGGCCATGGACCTGGGGAAGCCGGTGCGCATCGGGGCCAACTGGGGGAGCCTGGACCCCGCCCTCCTCACCGAGCTCATGGACCAAAACGCCCGGCGCCCCGAGCCCAAGGAGGCCCACGAGGTGGTCCTCGAGGCCCTGGTGGAAAGCGCCGTCCGCTCCTACGAGGCCGCTTTGGAGATGGGCCTTGGGGAGGACAAGATCGTCCTCTCCGCCAAGGTCTCCAAGGCCCGGGACCTCCTCTGGGTCTACCGGGAGCTAGCCCGAAGGACCAGAGCCCCCCTCCACCTGGGCCTCACCGAGGCCGGCATGGGGGTCAAGGGGATCGTGGCCTCGGCCGCCGCCTTGGCCCCCCTCCTCCTGGAAGGCATCGGCGACACCATCCGGGTCTCCCTCACCCCGGCCCCCCAGGAGCCCCGCACCAAGGAGGTGGAGGTGGCCCAGGAGATCCTCCAGGCCCTGGGCCTTCGCACCTTCGCCCCCGAGGTGACCAGCTGCCCCGGGTGCGGCCGCACCACCAGCACCTTCTTCCAGGAGCTGGCCGAGGAGGTGAACCGTCACCTCAAGGCCAGGCTCCCCGAGTGGCGAAGGCGCTACCCCGGGGTGGAGGGGCTCAAGGTGGCGGTGATGGGGTGCGTGGTGAACGGCCCCGGAGAGAGCAAACACGCCCACATCGGCATCTCCCTGCCCGGAAGCGGCGAGGAGCCCAAGGCCCCCGTCTACGCCGACGGCAAGCTCCTCACCATCCTCAAGGGGGAGACCATCGCCGAGGACTTCCTCAGGCTGGTGGAGGAGTACGTTAAGACCCGCTTCGCCCCAAAAGAGGCATGAGCCCCTTTCGGTTCCAGGTCACGGCCCGCGCCGGCCGGGCCCGGGTGGGCCTCCTTGCCACCCCCCACGGGACCGTGGAAACCCCCCTCTTCATGCCCGTGGGCACCCGGGGCTCGGTCAAGGGCCTCCTCCCCCGGGACCTGAAGGAAATCGGGAGCCAGGTCCTCCTGGCCAACACCTACCACCTCCTCCTGCGCCCGGGGCCCGAAAGGGTGCGGGCCTTTGGGGGGCTTCACGGCTTCGCCGGCTGGAAGGGCCCCTGGCTCACGGACTCCGGGGGCTTCCAGGTGATGAGCCTGGGCCACCTGCGCCGCATTGACGAGCGGGGCGTGGTCTTCCAAAGCCACCTTAACGGGGACCTGGTGGAGCTTACCCCCGAGCGGAGCATCGCCGTCCAGGAGGCCCTGGGGGCGGACCTCATCATGGCCCTCGACGAGTGCCCTCCCTACCCCTCCCCCAGGGAGTACCTGAAGGCCTCCTTGGAAAGAACCCTGCGCTGGCTAGAGCGGAGCCTGAAGGCCAAGACCAGGTCCGACCAGGCCCTTTTCGGCATCACCCAGGGGGGGACGGACCCAACGCTCAGGCGGCTTTCCACCCTGGAGACCCTCCGCTTTGACCTGCCGGGGTACGCCATCGGGGGCCTGGCCGTGGGGGAGCCCAAGGAGGAGATGTTCCCCATGGTGGAGCTCTCCACCGCCCTCCTCCCCGAGGAGCGCCCCCGCTACCTCATGGGGGTGGGCCACCCCGAGGACCTGGTGGCGGCCATGGGCCTGGGGGTGGACCTCTTTGACTGCGTCTATCCCACCCGCACGGGCCGCTTCGGCAGCGCCCTAGTGCCCGAGGGGCGCCTCAACTTGAAAAACGCCCGCTACCTCGAGGCGAAGGGACCCCTGGAGGAAGGCTGCGACTGCTACGCCTGCCAGAACTTCAGCCGGGGCTACATCGCCCACCTGGTCCGCTCCGGGGAGATGCTGGGGGCCATCTTGCTTTCCCTCCACAACCTCCGCTTCCTCCACCGCCTCACCGAAGGGGCTAAAGCGGCCATCCGAGAAGGCCGGTACGGGGACTTCGCCCGGGCCTTCGCCGAAAGGCGCTTTGGCCGGGAGGTGCCCCTTTGGTTCCGGGAGGCCTTGGCGGCGGGAGGGCACTGGTAAAATGCCCCTGGTATGAAGCCAAGGTATCTCCTCCTGGGCCTGCAGCACACGGTGGCCATCTTCGGGGCCACGGCCCTGGTCCCCCTCCTCACCGGCCTCAACCCCTCGGCGGCCCTCTTCACCGCCGGGCTCGGCACCCTGGTCTTCCACCTGGTCACGGGACGGATGGTGCCGGTCTTTCTGGGCTCCAGCTTCGCCTTCATCGCCCCTTTGCCAGTGCGGTGGTGAGCGCCATGTTCTTCCGAGGACTTTTCTCCTTCTCGCCCAAGCTGGCCGCCCTCCTGCAGACCCTGCCCCAGGGGGTTCTGGGGGGGATCTCCATGCTCCTCTTCGGCATGATCGCCTCCATCGGCATCCGCACCCTGGCCGAGGCGGAGATTGACTTCACCAAGAGCCGCAACCCGATCGTGGTCTCCGCCATCCTGGTCCTGGGCGGGGCCGCGGCCAACCTAGGCACCATCCAGGTGGCGGGGGCCGCCCTTCCCCTCAAGGTGAGCGGCATGGCCCTGGCCGCCCTGGCGGGGGTGGTCCTGAACCTCCTCCTGCCCCAAAAGCTGGAGCCCGAAGAGCTGGTCACCGAGGAGGAGCGGATCCCCTAAAAAACCCTCAGCCCTCCCGGTAGAAGCGGCTTTGGCGGTAGCAATCCTCCAGGAGGACCTTTAAAAAGGCGGCGGCGGGCACCCCCAAAAGGGCCCCCCAGAGGCCAAGGAGGCTCGCCCCTACCAGGATGGCGGCGATGGCCGTCACCGGGTGGAGGCGGGTAGCCCGGCCCACGATCAGGGGACCGAAGAGGTTCCCCTCCAGCTGGTTGGCCAGCCAGAGGACCAAAAAGGCCAGGAACACCTTGGCCAGGCCCCCCGTGGCGGCGAGAAGCAGGGCGGGGACCCCGGAGACGATGACCCCCACGAAGGGGATGAGGTTGAAGACCCCCGCCAGAAAGCCCAGGCTCGCCGCCAAGGGCACGCCCACCAGGGAAAGCCCCACCCCCACGATAAGGCCCACCAGAAAGGCCACCAAAAGCTGGCCCCGCACGTAGCCCCCCACGCTCCGGTCCAGCTTCCGGGCCAGGTCGGCCACCAGGGGCTGGTAGGGCTCGGGGAAGGCCAGAAGGGCCGCCCGCCCCAGGCGGGGCAGGTCGTAGAGGAAGTAGATGGAAAGGGTCAGGGCGGCGAGGAGCTGGAAGACCCCGCCCACCAGGGAGGCGAAGAAGCCGAGAAGGTTTCCCCCCTGGCCCAGGAGGCCCTGGGCGAAGCGCAGCAGGGTTTCCAGAAAGCCCTGCAACAGGCCCTGGAGGTTGCGGCTGGCCTCGGCCAGGATTGGCTTCAGGCTCTCGGGCACCGGGACGGCCCGCACCCGGTCGGGAAGGCTGAGGAGCCAGGCCAGGAAGGGGTCCAGGAGGCGGGGGAGCTCCTGGGCCAAGCGGGAAAGCTCCACCACCGTTTGCGCCGTGAGGAAGGAGGCGAGGCCCAGGAAGAGGCCGAGCCCCAGGTAGACCAAGACCACCCCCAAAGCCCGGGGAAGCCTCTGGGCCTCAAAGAGGCGCACCAGGGGGTGGGCGAGGTAGGCGAAGGCGAAGGCGGTGAGGAGGATCTGCAAAGCGGGCCAGGCCCGCTGGAGGAGGCGGAAGCCTAAGTAGAAGAGGAGGAGGTAAACGGCCACCCGCACGTAGGGGTTGGCCCAGACCTGGCCGAAGGCTTCCCTCATATGGGGGCTATTTTACGGAGAAGAAGGCCTTGGCCTGGCGGAGGAGCTCCTCCTTGGGAAGGCCCTGGAAGAGGAAGGTTCCCCGGTCGGGGGCTCCCTCCCAGACCTCAAAGAGGAGCCTGGGGGCCCCGCCCTGAAGCCCGGTGTTGCCGAGATAGCCCAGGGGGTCTCCCCGGAAGACCTTATCCCCCACCTTTAGCCCCGGGTAAGGGGCCTGAAGGTGGGCGTAGACCGAGGTGCGCCCGTCAGGGTGGCGGACCCAGACCTCGAGGCCCCGCAAGAGGTCCATGTCCTCCGGGGAGGCCCCGTCCTTCACCTGCTCCATGAGGGCCCGCCAGGCCTCGAGGCTTGGCTCCTGGTAGGCCTCTTCCACCTTGACCAGCTCCCCGGCCTGGGCCGCCACCACCCCCATCCCCCGCACCACGGGGACGCAGGCATCCCCGTCCACGAAAACGAAGCCCGCGCTCACCCCCTTGCGGTAGGGGCGGGGGGCGCCGGGCAGGTTCTCCGGGCGGGAGGGGAGGCAGGCCCCGGGCAGGGGGAGGCGGTAGCCCTCGGGGACCAGGGCCGCCTTCTGCCTCAGAAGGCCCACCTCCTCCCTCAGGGCGTGAAGCTGCCGCCCCCGAAGGGCGAAGCCCAGGGTCACCACCAGGGCGTAAAGGGCGAGGGCGAAGAGGAGGTAGTGCCCCGGCTTCAGGTTCATGCCTCCAGTCTAGAGGGCCCAGGGGTCAGCCCCTGGGCCCTTTGGGCAAGGGAAGCTAGAGGAGCTTGAGAAGCTCCTTCTTGATCTCCTTGGCGGAGAGGCCCTCCAGCCTAAGCCCCCGGGCCTTTTCCAGAAGCTCGTAGACCTTGGGGATGTGGCTCGCCGCCACCCGGAAGGTGATCTCCTGGCCAGCCACCTGGACGCGGACCTTCTGCAGGTTGGGGTACTGGCGGCGCTTGGAGATGCCGGTGGTCTTCTTGCCCACGCCCCCTTCCCGCTTGGCCTTACCCCGCCGCTCAATGCTGTTGGCCACGATGGGCCGCTTTCCGCTCAACTCGCACACCTTGGACATGGCACCCTCCTGCCCGAAGGCAAACCCTAAGGAGTATAGCACAGGTTAGACTCCTGGGGATGCCCACGGTGCTGGTACCCCTTCTTTTGGTCTTTGACCAGATCCTGAAGCTCTGGGCCCTGGAGAACCTCTCCCCCATCCCGAGGCCCCTCCTGGGGGACCTCCTCTACCTCACCCTGGTCAAAAACACCGGGGCGGGCTTTGGCCTCCTTCAGGACAAGGCCCAGATCCTGGGCTGGGTGAGCCTTCTCGTGGGGGGCATTCTCCTCTACCTCCTGGGCTTCCGCCGCTACCCCCCGGCCTTTACCCTGGGCCTTTCCCTGGTGGCGGCGGGGGCTTTGGGGAACGGCGTTGACCGCCTGGGCCGGGGCTGGGTGGTGGATTATTTGGACCTGGGGACCCAGATCCCCCTCATCGCCCAGTTCCCGGTCTTCAACCTGGCGGACGTGTGCGTGACCCTGGGGGCGGCCATCCTGCTTCTTTCCCCCGGGAGAAGAAGGCGCTACTGAAGGGCCTGGGCGAAGCGCTCTAGGGCCTTCTTCAGGTTCTCCTCGCCCGTGGCGTAGGAAAGGCGCACGTGGCCAAAGGCGGCGAAGTCGGTGCCCGGCACCACCGCCACCCCCGCCACAAGGAGCCTCTCCGCCGCCTCCACCTCGTTTGGGGCGAAGGGAGAGGTGTCCATGAGGACGTAGAAGGCCCCGCTGGGGCGCACCGCCTTGAGGCCGATCCGAGAAAGCCCCTCTAGGAGGAGGTCCCGCCTTTTCCTGTAGGCTTCCCTGGCCATGGCGATGAAGGCCATGGAGGCCTCCCGGTTGGTGAGGGCCTCGAGGGTGGCCCACTGGGCGACGGTGTCGGGGCTGGTGGTGGACTGGCTGGAGACGTCGGCCATGGCCTTGATGACCGCCTTGGGGCCGCAGGCGTAGCCGATGCGCCAGCCCGTCATGGCGAAGGCCTTGGCGGCGCCGTTCACGGTGATGGTGTGCTCTGGGGCCAGGGTGCCGGGGGAGAAGTGGGCCCCCTCGTAGATGAGGTGCTCGTAGATCTCGTCGCTGACCAGGTAGAAGTCGTGCTCGAGGGCCATCTCGGCCAGGGCCCTAAGGACCTCCTCCGGGTAGACGGCCCCCGTGGGGTTGTTGGGGGAGTTGACCACCAGGGCCTTGGTCCTAGGGGTGATGGCCCGGCGCACCCGCTCGGGGTCAGGGACAAAGCCCTCCTCGGGCAGGGTGGGGACCTCCACCGGCACCCCCCCGGCGAAGCGCACCATCTCCGGGTAGCTGACCCAGTAGGGGGCCAGGACGATGACCTCGTCCCCGGGGTCCAGGATGGCCTGGAAGAGGTTGAAGAGGGCCTGCTTGCCCCCCACGGTGACGATGGTCTCCTCGGGGGTCACCTCCAGGCCGTTTTCCCGGCGGAACTTCTCGGCCACAGCTTCCCTCAGCTCGGGGATGCCGGCGGGAGGGGCGTACTTGGTCTTGCCCTGGACTAGGGCCCGCCTGGCCGCCTCCTTGACGTGCTCGGGGGTGTCAAAGTCGGGCTCCCCGGCGGTGAGGGCCACCAGGTCCACCCCTTTTCGCCTCAGCTCCAGGGCGCGGGCGTTGACCGCCACCGTGGCCGAGGGCTTCATGGACTTCACCCTTTGGGAAAGGCCGCGCATAGCACGAGTATATGCCAAGGGGTAGGCTATCCCTTCCGCCCCCTGCCTGCAGGAGGGGATTCAGGCGGGAGCGGGGCTCACCGCGGGATTTTCCCCCCTGACCGAGGCCCGCCTTCCCACCACCTTAAGCCCCAGGGGCTTCACCTCCGCCCGGTATCGGGAAGCCTCGGGAAGAAGCTCCCCGTCGGCGTGGGCGGGCACGGGGTGGGGGAACTCCACCGCCACCTCCCGCCCGGCGAGGAAGAGGATCTGGGGGTGGCCCAGGTGCCGGCCCAAAAGGAGCCTGGGCAGGATGAGGACCACGCCCAGCCGGGAAAGCTCCCGGGCCAGAACCAGGGAGAGGAGGCCGTCCCTGGGGTCGGCCATGGGGGCGATGGGGATGCCGCCTCCGTAGGCGGGCCCGTTCATGGCGGCCAGGAGGAGCATCTTTCCTCGGTGGACCTCCTCCCCGTCCAGGAGAACCCGGCCCTCGGGCAGGCGGAGGTCCTTGAGGACGGAGAAGAGGGCGTAGAGGTAGCGGGGCATGCCCCGCAGGAAGGAGGGGGCGGCCAGAGCCCTCTTGGCCACCAGGGCGTCAAAGCCGATGCCCAAAGCGGCCCCGAAGGCCTCCCCGTTCACCAGGCCCAGGTCCACGGCCTCCTCGGGGGCGAAGAGGGCGTGCTCCAGGGCCTCCCGCCAGGAAAGGCCCCTAAGCCCCAGCATCCGGGCGAAATCGTTGCCGCTCCCGATGGGGACCACGCCCAGGACCTTGCCCGTGCCCGCCAGGCCCTTCAGGACCTCGTGCACGGTGCCGTCGCCGCCCACGGCCACCACCCGGGCCCCCTCGGGCGCCTCTCGGGCGATCTCGGTGGCGTGGCCCGGGCCCTCGGTGAGGAAGGCCCTCGCCCCCCGCTCCCGGGCCGCCTTCAGGATGGCCCCGGAAAGCCGCCCCACCCTCCCCCGGCCCGCCGCCGGGTTCACGATGACCCACCTTTCCACCCCCGTATTCTACGGGCATGGGCCTCTTAGGCCACTTCCTCAAAGGCCCCCACCCCAAGACCACCCTCCTCCTTACCCGGGCGGGGCCCGTGGAGAACCCCCACCACCTCCTCTACAGCCACCCGGGCCTCCCCCTGTCCCGGGAAGGAAAGGAAGCCCTCCTGGCCCTCCTTCCCCTCCTGAAGGCCCGCCCCGTGGCCCACGTCTACAGCGCGGACAGCCTGGCGGAAAGGGAGGCGGCGAGGCTCCTCGCCGAGGCCCTGGGCGTAGGGTACACCCTCCTGCCCGAGCTTCGCGAAAGGAGCTGGGGGGCCTGGGAGGGAAGGAGCTTCGCCGAGGTGGAGGCCCGCTTTCCCCAAGAAGTCCAGGCCTGGCTTCGGGACGAAGCGGGCTTCGCCCCGCCGGGAGGGGAAAGCCTAAGGGCGGCCTGGGAAAGGGGGAAGCGGGCGGTGCGGGGTCTTCTGGAGAAGCACCGGGGCCAGGCCATCCTAGTGATCGGGAACTGCACGGTGAACCGGGCCGCGCTGAGCCTGGCCCTGCCCCTTCCCCCGGAGGAGGGCCTTCGGCTGGAGCAGGACTACGCCCGGCTTTCCGTGGTGGACTTCTACGGGGAGGAAGGGGTGGTCAAGGCCCTGAACCTGGACATCTGCCCCCGGTCGGGGGGGTAAACTGAGGGCATGATCCGGCCCGTGGCCAGAAAGGACCTTCCGGGGCTTCTTGAGCTCCTGCGCCACATGGACGAGAGCCCCGAGCGGGGAGTCCTGGCCCCGGAGGCCCGGGACCTCGAGGGCCTGGCCGAGGAGCTGGAGGACGGCCTGGTCCTGGAGCGGGAGGGGCGGGTGGAGGGGTACGTGGGCCTCTGCCCCTTCTGGGATGGGGCGGCCCTGGAGGGGCCCTTGGCCTACCAGAAGGAGGACCTCCCCGCCCTCCTCCAGGCCGCCGAGGCCCGGGCCCTGGAGCTTGGCGTGGAGCGGCTTTACGCCTTTCCCCAGGAGGCCAACCGCCCCCTGCGGGAGGTCCTGGAGGCGGCGGGGTACGACCTCCTCCACACCACCTACTTCTTCGTGAAAAACCCCAAGGGCCTGGACTACCCGCCCCCCAAGGGCGTGCGCATCAAGAAGGGCTTCCCCGGGGCAGGGGTCTACCGGGAGCTCTACCGGGAAAGCGAGGAGGGCTGGGCCCTGAGGCTCAAGTGGACGGACGAGGAGCTGGAGGAGCACTTCGCCGAGCCCCACGTCCACCTCCTGGTGGCCTACCAGGGGGAGGAGCCCGTGGGCATGGCCGAGGTGGAGGTGGAGGGGAAGGAGGCCAGCGTGGCCTACATCGGGGTCGTCCCCAAGGCCCGGGGCCAGGGCATCGGCCGGGCCCTCCTGGCCGAGGCGGCCCGGCTGGCCGAGAAGAAGGGGGCCGATCTCCTCCGGGTCCGGGCCCACGACCACGAGACCGGGGCCCTAGAGCTCTACCGCAACCTGGGCTTCAGCTTCGAGGAGGCCGTGGCCACCTACGCCAAGGAGCTCAGGGCCAGGCGGTAGGTGGCGGCGTGGGCCTCCACGGTGAGGCGGGGGTCGCGGTTGTACCCCCCGCCCATGACCACCACCAGGGGCACCCCCAGGGCCCTGACCAGGCGGAAAACGCGGGCATCCCGCCGCTTCACGCCCTCGGGGGAAAGGGCCAGCCTGCCGAAGCGGTCCCCCTTTAGCACGTCCACCCCGGCGTTGTAGAAGACCAGGTGGGGGCGGAAGGCCTCTGCCTTTTCCAGGGCCTCGTCCAGGGCCCTCAGGTAGGCCTCGTCCCCCACCCCGTCCGGCAGGCCCACGTCCAGGTCGCCCTTCTCCTTCTTCAGGGGGTAGTTGCGCTCCCCGTGGAGGGAGAGGGTGTAGACCGTGGGGTCGTCCCGGAAGAAGAAGGCGGTGCCGTTCCCCTGATGGGCGTCCAGGTCCACCACCAAGACCCTCCCCCAAAAGCCCTTCGCCCTGAGCCAGCGGACGGCCACGGCCACGTCGTTGAAGAGGCTGTACCCCTCGGCCCGGTCGGGAAAGGCGTGGTGGGTACCCCCGGCCAGGTTGAGGCCGAGGCCCGTCCTAAGGGCGTCCTCCGCCGCCATCAAGGTCCCCCCCGCCGCGTGCAGGGCCCGCTTCAGAAGGCCTGGGCTGAAGGGGAGGCCAAGCCTTAAGGACTCCTGGCGGGAAAGCCCTTCCCGGAAAAGCTTTTCCAGATAAGAGGCCTCGTGGGCCAGGAAGAGGGCCTCCCGGGGGACCTCGGGGGCGGGGAGGACGGGGACGAGACCCTTTAGGGCCTCGGCCACCCCCCGGTACTTGTAGAGGGGGAAGGGGTGCCCCTCGGGCAAGTCCAGGGAGAGGTGGGCCGTGGAGTAGGCCTGCACGCCCCCATTTTGGCAGAATGTAGAAGCGTGCGCCTCCTCCCTTCTCTCCGACCAGGCCCACCCCCACATCTACTCCCACCGCTTTCCCGAAAACCTTCCCCCCTTTGACCTGGTCCTGGCGGCGGGGGACCTGCCCGGGGCGTACCTGGAGTACGTGGCCACCAAGGTCCGGGTGCCCGTCCTCTTCGTGCCCAGAAACCACGGGTCTTCCACCGCCTCTTCCGCCCCCGGCTCCACGTCCACGGCCACACCCCCCTCCTCGGGGCCAACCCCGAGCGGCGCCACCGCACCCTCCTGGGGGTGGAGGTCATCCACGCCCAGGGGTACGCCCTGGTCCAGCTTCCCTGGGCTGGCGGTAGGCCTCGTAGGCGGCCACCCCCACGGCCACCGCCAGGTTCAGGGAGCGCACGGGCCCCGGCATGGGGATGTAAAGGCTCGGGAAGCGGCCCAGGACCTCCGGGGGAAGCCCCCGGGTCTCGGGGCCGAAGAGGAGGTAATCCCCCTCCTGAAAGCGGGCCTGGTAGAGGTTCCTTTCGCCCCGGGCGCTGAAGGCCAGGACCCTGGCCCCCGGGGCAGAGCCGCCAAAAAGGCCTCCCAGGTATCGTGGACCCTAAGGTCCACGTAAGGCCAGTAGTCCAGGCCCGCCCGCTTGAGGCCGGGGTGGGAAAGGCGGAAGCCCAGGGGGCGGATGAGGTGGAGGGGGAAGCCCAAAGCGGCGGCGGTGCGGGCCACGTTGCCGGCGTTTTGCGGGATCTCCGGCTGAAAGAGGACCAGGTGGACCACCTTTACCCCCGCTTCCCGTACCGGGTGGCGGGGCCCCGGCCCAGGCGCTCCAGGCGGCCCTCGAGGACCAGCCTCTTCAGAAGGGCCAAGGCGCCCTTGGGGGATAGCCCCAAGAGGGCCTCCGCCTCCCGCCGGCTCATGGGCCGGTCCATGCGGGCGAGAAGCCTCTCCTCCAGGGGGTCCCGCCTGGCCAGGCGGTAGCCTCCTCCTTCCCGGCGCACCAGCCCCATGCGCTCCATCCGGGAAAGGACCCGCCTGGCGGCTTCCTCGGGGAGCTGGAGGGCCTTGGCCAGCTCGGCAAGCCCCGCCTCCCCCACCCGCTTCAGGTGGGCCAAAGCGATCAGGTGGTCCAGGCTGAAGGCCCCAAAGCGCTCCTGGGCCTCGGCCAGCTCCCGCACGAAGGCCTCGTCCAGCTCGGGGTTGTAGAGGACCAGGGTGAGGGCATCGGGGTAGAGGCGGTACTCCGGGGGCTCCTTGCCGTACTTGAGGAGGAGGCGGTACGTCTTGTCCACCCCGCTTCCCGCCCGCTCCACGTAGCCCAGGCGGTAGAGGGCCTCGGCCAGCCGGGGGTTCCGCCTCTTGGGGGGGTGGCGGAGGACGTTCTCCGGGGTGATGCCGGGGGGAAAGCCCCCGGGGTTGGAGACCTCCAGCCGGTCCGGGTGGTGGTGGACCTGGATGGCGTCCTGGCTCTGCCAGTCCCAGTGGACCAGGGCGTTCAGGAGGGCCTCCCGGTAGACCTCCTGGTCGTAGTCCCAGACCTCGAGGCGGAAAAGCCCCACGGTGAGGTAGCGGACCCGGTTCCGGGCCTGGATCAGGTCCCTAAGCCGCTCCAAAAGGGCGGGGATGGGCCTCAGGATGTCCTCCCGGAAGCGGTACCCCTCCTCCCCCTCGTGGTGGTAGTAGCTCACCTCCGCCTGGGGCAGGAGGCGCCGCAGGGCCAAAGGGGTTCCCGCCAGAAGGAGGCCGGCCACCGTGGGGCGGTCCTCCCACTCCACCCGCGCCAGAAGGCCCAGGGCGAAGAGGAGCTCCAGGTCGGGCAAAGCCGCCAGGTTGCTCCCCCTTTCCTCCAGGATGCGCCTGAGCCTTAGCACCTCCACAGGGTCCAGGTCGGAGAGGCTGGCCGCCGGCAGGACCTGGGCGGTGAAGTCGGGCTCGGGCAGGGCCTGGCCCAGCTTGAGCTCCGTGAGGCGCTTGCCGTCCTAGAAGGGCACCCGACCCGCCCCCACGGAGACGGCCGCCGGGCTTTGGGGCACGTGCAGGGCCAGGACCCGCCCCTCGGGGCCCTCCACCACCTCCACGTAAGGGAGCAGGAGGCCTTGGGTGAGCCCGAAGAGGGCGTGGGTGATCTGCAGGGGGTGGATCTCGGAGGCCCCCAGCACCCGCCCCTCCGGGCTCACCCCCAGGAAGATGGTTCCCCCCTTGTGGTTGGCCAGGCCGGCGGCGTAGCGGGCCAGCTCCTCCGGGGAGAGGTCGGGGGGCAGGAAGAGGGTCCGCTCGTCCTGCCCTGCGGCCAGGCGTTGGGCCAAAACCCTTTTAGGCATAGCGGCAGTAGGGCTAGCAGGCGTGGCCTCGGCGGAGAGGCTCAATGGGGCGGACACGGCCTGGATGCTGGTATCCACGGCCCTGGTCCTCCTCATGACCCCGGCCCTGGCCTTCTTCTACGGGGGGTTGGTGCGGAGCAAGAACGCCTTAAACGCCATGATGATGAGCTTTGCCGCCCTGGCCTTCGTGGGGGTGGGCTGGGCCCTTTTGGGGTACAGCCTGGCCTTCGCCGAGGGAAGCCCTTGGATAGGGGGGCTCGGCCACGCCCTCCTCCGGGGGGTGGGCCTCGAGGCCAAGGGGAGCATTCCCCATCTCCTCTTCATGGCCTTCCGGGGCACCTTCGCCATCCTCACCGCCGCTTTGGTCTCGGGCTCCCTGGTGGAACGGATGCGCTTTCCCGCCTACCTGGCCTTCCTCACCCTATGGGGGCTCTTGGTCTACGCTCCCCTGGCCCACTGGGTCTGGGGCGGGGGGTTCTTGGGCCAGATGGGGGCTTTGGACTTCGCCGGCGGGACGGTGGTCCACATCAACGCCGGCATCGCCGGGCTGGTGGGGGCCATGGTCCTGGGCGCCCGAAAGGACTACGGCCGCCAGGCCATCCTGCCCCACAGCGTCCCCTTCACCCTCTTGGGGGCCGCCCTCCTCTGGTTCGGCTGGTTCGGCTTCAACGGGGGTAGCGCCCCGGCCGCCAGCGAGATCGCCGGCTTGGCCTTTGTGAACACCCTCCTGGCCCCGGCGGCCACCCTGGCGGTCTGGATTCTCCTGGACCTCCTGCGCACCGGCAAGGCCACGGCAGTGGGCGCGGCCACGGCCATCATCGTGGGCCTGGTGGCCATCACCCCGGCGGCGGGCTTCGTCTCTCCCCTTTCCGCCCTGGTCCTGGGTGGCCTCAGCGCCCTCCCCAGCTACTTCTTCCTCCTCTACCGCCCCAGGACCCGGCTGGACGACGCCCTAGACGTCTTCGGGGCCCACGGCCTGGCGGGGATCACCGGAGCCCTCCTCACCGGCATCCTGGCGGAAAAGGCCTGGAACGGGGTGGCGGACGGGCTCCTCTCCGGAAACCCGGGGCAGCTCTTCGTCCAGGCGGTGGCGGTGGCCACAGCCATCCTCTACTCCGCCCTGGGCACCTTCCTCCTCCTCAAACTGGTGGGGCTCTTCACCCCCTTGCGGGCAACCCCCAAGGAGGAGGGCGCGGGGCTGGACGTGGTCCAGCACGGGGAAGAGGCCTACGCCAGCGGGGAAGGGGCCATCCTGGTGCTCTCCGAGGGTCTACCCCCTGCCCCCAAGCCTGCCGGAAAAGCATGAAGCTGGTTGTGGCCATCATCCGTCCAGATAAGCTCAACGAGGTCCTGGAGGCCCTCTTCAAGGCGGAGGTGCGCGGCCTCACCCTGAGCCGGGTCCGGGGGCACGGTGGGGAGACGGAGGAGGTGGAGACCTACCGGGGCACCACGGTGAAGATGGAGCTCCACGAGAAGGTGCGCCTGGAGATCGGGGTCTCCGAGCCCTTCGTCAAGCCCACGGTGGAGGCCATCCTGAAGGCGGCCCGCACCGGGGAAGTAGGGGACGGGAAGGTCTTCGTCATCCCCGTAGAGAAGGTCTACCGCATCCGCACCGGCGAGGAGGACGAGGCGGCCGTGACCCCGGTACAATAGAGGTGTGACGGCCAGGCAGCGGCGGATTCTCCACCACCTGGTGGAGGTGTACATAAGGACCAAGGCCCCGGTGCCCTCGGCGAGGCTCGCCGAGGCCTTGGGCCTTAGCCCCGCCCTGGCCCGGTACGAGCTCATCGCCCTCGAGGAGATGGGCTACCTCAGCAAGCCCCACGCCTCCGCGGGAAGGGTGCCCACCCGCCAAGCCTACCGCCAGTACGCCCTCTCCCTCCTTCCCCCCGCTCCCCTTCCCGAGGCCACCCAAAGGAGCCTGCAAAGGGCCCTGGAGGGGGCCCGGGAGCCCGAGCTCTTCCTGGTGAAGATGGCCTCGGGGCTTTCCGGCTACCCCGCCCTGCTCCGCCTCCGCCCCAAGCGGGCCCCAAAGGTCCTCCAGATCCACCTCTCCCCCCTCCCCGGGGGCACTTTGGCCGTGGCAGTGCTGGAGGGAGGCAGGGTGCGGGAGGTCCGGCTTCCCCACACCCTGCCCAAGGAGAAACTTCGGGAGGCGGAGGAGGCCCTCTCCCGGCCCTTCCGGGAGCTTCCCGAGGCCCCCAAGGGCCTCGAGGACCTCTTCGCCACCCTGGCCCGGGCCCTTTCCGCCGGGCTTTCCCTCACCTACCGGGAGGGCCTCGCCCAGGTCCTCAAGGAGCCCGAGGCCCAGGACCCAGGCTTCCTGGAGCGCCTGGTCCGCCTCTACGAGCGGGGCGAGGAGGACCTTCTCACCCCCCCAGGCCGGGTGGACGTGCGGGTGGGGGAGGTGGAGGGGCTGGCCCAAGTGCAGGCGGGCCTGGAGCAGGGGGAGTGGCAGGGGGAGCTGGTCCTTTTGGGCCCCATGCGGATGCGCTACCCGGAGGCTCTCTCCGTGGCCCAGAGCCTTTCCCAGGTCTATACTGGTACCCATGCGGGTTGAGGTGCGCCTCTTCGCCCTGTACCGGGAGCAGGCGGGCCAGGACCGCCTCCACCTGGACCTTCCCGAAGGCGCCCGGGTAAAGGACGCCAAAGAGGCCCTGGAAAGGCTTTTCCCCGGCCTCTCCCTCCAGGGGGGCATGGCCGCCGTGAACCAGGCCCTGGCCCAAGGGGAAACCCCCCTAAGGGAGGGCGACGAGGTGGCCTTCCTGCCCCCGGTCTCGGGGGGGCAGGACAGCTTCGGCCTCACCCATGAGCCCTTGGACCTGAAGGCCCTAGTGGACTGGGCCACGGCTCCCGAGTACGGGGCGGTGGTGAGCTTCCTAGGCACCACCCGAAGCCCCAACCGGGGAGAGGAGGTGGCCTATTTGGAGTACGAGGCCTACCCGGAGATGGCGGAGAAGGTCATGGCGGAGATCATCGGCGAGATGCGGGCCCGCTGGCCCCTGGGCCGGGTGGCCCTCTGGCATCGCCTGGGCCGGGTGGACCCCGGGGAGGCCTCCATCGCCATCGTGGTCTCGGCCCGCCACCGCAAGGAGGCCTTCGCCGCCTGCCAGTACGCCATTGACCGGGTCAAGCAGGTCCTCCCGGTCTGGAAGAAGGAGCACCGCCAGGACGGGAGCTTCTGGGTGGAGGGCTTCGCCCCGGAGGAAGGGCGGCTTTGATACCACCCCAGGCTGGCCCAAGCCAGACTGGGGGCCCCAAAGAAGCGCATCCGAGGCTCAGGAAGGAAACGGGAAGCAAGGGCATGACCTCTTTCACTGCCGTCGCCTTTATCCTCCTCCTCGCCCTCTGGGCCCTGCCCCTCCTCCTGGGCTTCCTCTCGGGAAGGGCCCACCGGGAGGGCCGGGGCCGGGTGGCCCTGGGCCTTTTCCTCTTCGGGGTCTTCCTGGGCTTTCTGGCCCGCCCCAGGCCCCTGGGGCTTTTCTTCCTCCTCCTGGGCCTGCTTTTGGGCTACGGCCGCCTGCGCTAGAATGGGAAGATGACCGAACGGGCCCTGCGCCCCCTAACCGAGGAAGAGTACCTGGCCCTGGAAAGGGAAAGCCCCCTTCGCCACGAGCTTCTTGAGGGGATCCCCTACGCCCTGGCCGGGGCGGGCCTGGACCACAACCTCATCGTCACCAACCTGGTGGCCCTCCTCAAACCCCTGGCCCGGGCCAAGGGGTGCCGGGTCTACGGCGAGACGGTGAAGCTCAAGCTTTCCGAGGACACCTTTTACTACCCTGATGTGATGGCGGTCTGCGGCCCCAAGGCCCATCCCCTCTACGAGACCGCTCCTTGCTTGGTGGTGGAGGTCCTTTCACCCAGCACCGAGGCCCAGGACCGGCGGGAGAAGCTTTCCCGCTACCTCCGTCTCCCGAGCCTCCTCGGCTACCTGATCCTGGAAAGTGAGCGGCCGGGAGGGCGCCTTTACCGGAGGACCCCGGAGGGCTTCCAGGAGGAGGCCCTGGGGGAGGTCCTCCACCTGCCCTGCCTGGAAGGCCCTGTGCCTCTAGACGCCGTCTACGAGGGCGTGGCGTGAAACCCATTCTGGAGCTTTTCCCCGAAGAGTTCCCCGGCGAGGGCTACCGCAAGGCCCAGATCGCCCACTGGGTCTTCGCCCGAGGGGTCCTGGACTTCGCCGAGATGACCGACCTCCCCAAGGGCCTGCGGGAGGCTTTGGCCAGGGAGTGGCGCGTGAGCGAGTTCCAACTGGTGGAGGCCTACCCCAGCAAGGACGGGAGCGTCAAGTACCTCTTCACCCTCCTGGACGGAAAGAAGACCGAGGCCGTCTACATGCCCTACCAGAACCGCAAGACGGTCTGCCTCTCCAGCATGGTGGGCTGCCCCGCCGGGTGCACCTTCTGCGCCACCGGGGCCTTGGGCTTTGGGCGGAACCTGACCGCGGCGGAGATCCTCTCCCAGCTCCTCGCCATCGCCCACCACCAGGGCCTCTCCCCCAGGGAGATCCGCAACGTGGTCCTCATGGGCATGGGGGAGCCCCTCCTGAACCTCACGAACGTCCTCAAGGCCATCCGGGTCATGCTCCACCCCAAAGCCCTGGCCATGAGCCCAAGGCGCATCACCCTCTCCACCGTGGGCATCCCCCGGGGCATCCTGCGCCTGGCGGAAGAGAACGTGGGCGTGCGCCTGGCCCTCTCCCTCCACGCCCCCGACGACGAGACCAGGCGGAAGATCATCCCCACCGCCCACCGCTACCCCATCGCCGAGATCATGGCGGCGGTGCGCCGCTACTACGAGCGCACCAAGCGGCGGGTCACCTTTGAGTACACCCTCCTCAAGGGCCTGAACGACCACCTTTGGCAGGCCCGGCTTCTGGCCAAGCTCCTCAAGGGGATCAGCGCCCACGTGAACCTGATCCCCTTCAACCCCTGGGAGAACGCCCCGGTGAAGGGGACACCCAAAGCGGGCATCCTGGCCTTCGCCGAGGAGCTTAAGCGCCTGGGGGTGCCCACCTCCATAAGGTGGAGCCGGGGCCAGGACGTGGGGGCCGCCTGCGGTCAGCTGGCCCTCAAGGCCCCCAAGGCCCTCACCTTCACACCCCTTCTAGAAGACGCCGGGCAATGACCAACTTGAGGATCTCGCTGGTCCCCTCCCCGATCCTGGTGAGGCGGGCGTCCCGCCAGTAGCGCTCCACGGGGTAGTCCTTGACGTAGCCGTAGCCGCCCAGGATCTGGATGGCCTCGTCGCAGGCCCTGACCGCCACCTCGCTGGCGAAGAGCTTGGCCTGGGCGGCCTCGAGGGCAAAAGGCCTCCCGGCGTCCTTGAGCTCGGCCGCCTTAAGGTACAAAAGCCTCGCCGCCTCCAGCTCTGTGGCCATCTCCGCCAGCTTGAAGGACACCCCCTGGAACTCGGCGATGGGCCTGCCGAAGGCCTCCCGCTCCTTGGCGTGGCGCAAGGCAAAGTCCAAGGCCGCCCGGCCCAGACCCACGGCCATGGCGGCGATGCCGATCCTGCCCCCGTCCAGGACCCTGAGGACGTCGTAAAAGCCCTTCCCCCGCTCGCCCAAAAGCCCCTCCTCGGGGACGAAGAGGTCCTCCAGGAGGAGCTGGGCGGTGTCCGAGGCGTTGAGGCCCAGCTTCTCCTCCTTCCTCCCCACCCTAAGCCCCTTCTCGGGCCGGAAGAAGGCGAAGGCGGAGATGCCCAGGTGCCTCTTCTCCGGGCTTGGGGCCGGGTCGGTCCGGGCCATGATCACGTAGACCCCGGCCACGCTCCCCTGGGTGATGAACTGCTTGGTGCCGTTTAGGAGAAACCCCCCGGGCACGGCCTCGGCCCTGGTCTTGAGGGCGGCGGCGTCCGAGCCCGCCCCCGGCTCCGTCAGGCCCCAGGCCCCCAGGGCCTCCCCCGAGGCCAGCTTTGGCAGGAACTCCGCCTTCTGCTTCTCGTTCCCGGCCAGGAGGATGTGGCCCGTGGCCAGGGAGTTGTGGCTGGCCACGGTGAGGGCCAGAGCCCCGTCGTAGTAGGCGACCTCCTCCACCATGCGGGCGAAAAGCCGCATGGGGAGGCCGGCGCCCCCGTAGGCCTCGGGCACCGTGGCCCCGAAGACCCCGAACTGGGCCATCTTGCGCACCAGGTCCCAGGGGAAGGCCCCCGTCCGGTCCCTCTCCGCCGCCCCCGGGGCCACCTCCGCCTTCAGGAACTCCCGCAAGGGCCCCAGGACTGCCCGCTCCTCTCTGCTTTCCTCAAACCACAGGGCCATGGCGGGGTCAGTATAACACTTTCCTGCCGAATTGCAAAAATGCGTCAGACCACAGGGCGTGCTAGAGTCTTTCCCGATGCTCCTCCTCCTGGGCCCCACGGACGTGGGCAAGTCCACCCTGGCCCTAAGGCTTCTGGAGCGGGCGGGCGAGGCCTACCTCCTGGACCTGGACCCCGGGCAGGGGTCCTTGCCCGGGACCTTCACCCTCTTCCGGCACCAGGGCGGGCTTATCCCCGTGCGCCGGGCCCTGGTGGGGGCGCTTTCCCCGGTGGGGGTGGAGGCCAAGGCCCTGGTGGCCGCCTTGCGCCTGGCCCGCCTCATCCCCAAGGGAAGCCCGGCCATCGGGGACACGGACGGCCTTCTGGACCCCACCTACCGCCTCCTTCAGGTGGACGCCCTAAGCCCCGCCGAGGTCCTGATCCTGGGCTCCGAGGCCCTCTACCAGGCCTTAAGTTGGCGCAAGGACCTGAGGCTCCGCCTGGCCAAGCCCCTCCCCGAGGCCCGGAGGAAGACCGCCGCCGAGAGGCGGAAGGCCCGCTTGGAGCGGCTTCTTGCCCACTTCCAGGGGGCTACACCCCGGGCCTTTCCCCTGGAAGGCCCCGCCGAGCCCGGGAGGCTCTACGGCCTCCTGGACGCCGAGGGCTTCTTCCTGGCCTACGGGAAGCTCCTGGCCTGGGAAGGGGGGGAGGGGCTTTTCCTCACCCCCCATGAGGGGGAGGTGGCCCGCCTCGAGGCCACCCGCCTAAGCCTCCCTACCCCCGCACTACCAGGTTGAGGATCTTGCCCGGGACGTAGATCTCCTTGACGATCTCCTTGCCCTCCAGGTGGGCCTGGACGTTTTTCACCTTGAGGGCCTCGGCCTTGGCCACCTCCAGGGGGGCGTCCTTGGGGATCCGGATGGTGCCCCGCACCCGGCCGTTCACCTGGACGGCCACCTCCACCACGTCCTTCTCCAGGGCCTCCGGGTCCAGCTCGGGCCAGCCCGCCTCAAAGAGGCTATCGGGCCAGAACCAGTGCCAGAGCTCCTCGGCTAGGTGGGGGGCGAAGGGGAAGAGCATCTGCAGGTAGTAGCGGATGGCGGTGCGGTAGAGGGGGGTGACGGGGCGCTCCCGGCGGTACTCGTAGAGGGCGTTCAGGAACTCCATGAGGGCGGCGATGGCGGTGTTGAAGCGCAGGGCCTCGAGGTCCTCCGTCACCTTCTTGAGGGTGGCGTGGAGCTTCCCGTAGAGCTCCCGGTCGGCCCCCTCCAGCGCCTCTTTCTGGAACCTACCCGAGATCTTCTCCAGCTCGGAGCGGTCCTCGGCCACCCGCCTATAGATCCGGTTCAGGAAACGCCAGGCCCCCTGGACCCCCTCCTCCGTCCAGACCATCTCGTTCTCGGGAGGGGCGGCGAAGAGGATGGTGATGCGGGCGATGTCGGCCCCCTCCTCCTTCACGAAGGGCCCCACCATGACCCCGTTGCCCTTGGACTTGCTCATCACCGCGGGCTTCCAGAGGTGCACGGTACCGTCCTCGTGGGGCCTGAGCTCGGCCCCCATCTTCTTCACGTCCTCCAGGGAAAGCTCCCTTTCCTGGACCTCCAGGCGGATGCGGGTGGGCTCGGGAAGGCGCACCCTCTCCCCCTCCACCTCCACAGGGCCGAAGTCCGTCCAGGCCAGGACCATGCCCTGGGTGAAGAGGCCCTTGAAGGGCTCCTCCACCTCCACCATCCCCAGGTCGTGGAGGAACTTGGTGAAGAAGCGGCTGTAGAGGAGGTGCAGCACGGCGTGCTCCACCCCGCCGATGTACTGGTCCACGGGCATCCAGAAGTTGGCCTTCCCGGGGTCAAAGGGGAGGCGGTCGTTGTGGGGGTCGGTGTAGCGGAGGTAGTACCAGCTGCTGTCAAAGAAGGTGTCCATGGTGTCGGTGTCCCGCTTGGCGGGGCCGCCGCATTTGGGGCAGGTGGTCTCGTAGAACTCGGGGTGGGCCTCCAGGGGGCTTTTCCCCTTGGGCCGGATGTCCTCCACGTCCTTGAGGTCGGGGAGGAGGACGGGAAGCTCCTCCTCGGGGACAGGCACCACGCCGCAGGTGGGGCAGTGGACCATGGGGATGGGGGTGCCCCAGTAGCGCTGGCGGCTGATGAGCCAGTCCCGGAGGCGGTAGGTGACCCTGGCCTTCCCCAGGCCCTTTTCCTCCAGCCAGCGGGTGATCCGCCCCTTGGCCTCCTGGCTCATGAGGCCGTCAAAGGGCCCCGAGTTCACCAGAACGCCGGGCTCCTCGTAGGCCCTTTCCAGGGGCTCGGGGAGGGGTTCTCCCGGCCGCTCCACCACCTTCTTGATGGGGAGGCCGAACTTCTTGGCGAACTCGTAATCCCTCTGGTCGTGGGCGGGCACGGCCATAATGGCCCCGGTGCCGTAGCTATAGAGCACGTAGTCGGCGGTGAAGATGGGGATCCTCTCCCCGGTGGCGGGGTTTATGGCGTAGGCCCCCAGGAAGACCCCGGTCTTCTCCCTCCCTTCGGCCTGGCGCTCAATCTCCGTCTTGCGCTTGGCGGCCTCCACGTAGGCCAGGACCTCCTCCCGCCGCTCGGGGGCGCAAAGCTCCAGGGTGAGGGGGTGCTCCGGGGCCAGGACCATGAAGGTGGCCCCGAAGAGGGTGTCGGGGCGGGTGGTGAAGACGGCGATCCGCTCCTCCCTCCCCTCCACGGGGAAGAGGATCTCCGCCCCCTCCGATCGGCCGATCCAGGCCCTCTGCATGGCCTTGACCTTCTCCGGCCAGTCCAGGCCCTCGAGGTCCTGCAAAAGCCGGTCGGCGTAGGCGGTGATGCGGAGGTACCACTGCGTGAGTTCCCGCTTCTCCACGGGGGTGTCCTCGTGCCGCCAGCACCGCCCTTCCACCACCTGCTCGTTGGCCAGGACCGTCTGGCACTTGGGGCACCAGTTGACCAGGCCCCCCGCCCGGTAGGCCAGGCCCTTCTCCCACATCTTGATGAAGATCCACTGGTTCCAGCGGTAGTAGTCGGGCTCGCAGGTGGTGACCTCCCGGTCCCAGTCGTAGAGGATGCCCATGAGCTCCAGGCTCTCCTTGGCCTGGCGGATGTTCTGGTAGGTCCAGTCCCGGGGGTGGAGGCCGAACTTAAGCGCGGCGTTCTCCGCCGGAAGCCCGAAGGCGTCCCAGCCCATGGGGTGGAGGACCTCGTAGCCCTGGACCTTGCGGAAGCGGGCCAGGACGTCCCCCATGGTGTAGTTCTTCAGGTGGCCCATGTGCAGGTCCCCGGAAGGGTAGGGGAACATGACCAGGACGTACTGCTTCCCCCTCTTCCCGGGGACCTCCTTGGCCTTCATGAAGCCCTTCTCCTTCCAGAAACGTTGCCACTTGGGCTCTATGGCGTGGGGGTTGTACTTCTCCATCCTCGGCCTCCTCAAAAAAACCCTTCCCCTCCCTGGGAAGGGACGGCTAGGCCCCTCCCCACCCTCAGGGGGCTAGCCTGGCCCAGCGCATAGGACCATCATACCCCTAGGCCCTCAGGGTCCGGGCCACCACCGCCCCCAAAAGGAGGGCGTAGAGGACCAGGTAAAGGCCCAAAAGGGCCAGGACGAAGCCCGCCAGGGGCCCGTAGAGGAGCTCGTACTGGGAGCGGGGCAGGAGCCTGGGCAGAAGGAGGCGCACCCCCTCAAAGAGGAGGGTGGCCACCCCCGCCCCGGCGCTTAAGGGCAGGAGGTCCCTAAAGCCCCTCAGGCCCCGGAAGAGGGCGTAGGTGAGGAGGAAAAGCAAAAAGGCGGAGAAGAGGGGCAAGAGGGCCTGCAAGGCCCGGCCCTCGAGGGGCACGTAGCGGAGGAGAAAGCCCAGGAAGAGCCCAAAAAGGGAGAGGAGGAAGAGGGAAAGGGCGAGAAGGGGCGGCATGAGGAGGCCCAGGAGGCGGTGGCGGAGGCCGAAGGGGGTTCCAAAGATGAGGCCTAGGGCGTAGCTCAGGGCGGCGAAGAAGTTGCTGCCAGCCCAGAGGAGGAGGCTGCTTCCCAGGGTGAGGGGGAAGGCGCTTCGGGTCAGGAAGGCCAGGGTCTCCCCCGCCAGCTCCGGCCGGGCGGGGAAGAGGGTCAGGGTGAGCTCCTCTAGGCCCTGGAAGACCTCGGCCCGGAGGGCGGGGTTCCCCGAGAGGAGCAGGCCGAAAACCCCCACCAAGAGGAGGAGAAGGGGCGTGAGGGAAAGGAGGGCGTAGTAAGCTAGGGCGGCGGCGAAGAAGGGGACGTGGGCCTCCCGGTAGAGGCGAAGGAGGTCCCTAAGCAAGGGCCTCCACCCCCTTCACGTCCGCTCCTGCCCCTCCCCCAGGGCCACCCACTTCAGGGTGGTGAGCTCCATAGGGCCCATGGGCCCATAGGCGTGGAGCTTGGAGGTGCTGATGCCGATCTCGGCCCCCAGGCCCAGCTCAAAGCCGTCGTTGAAGCGGGTGGAGGCGTTCCAGAGGACCAAGGAGGCGTCCACCTCCTCCAAAAAGCGCCAGGCCGCCCTGGGGTCTTCGGTGCAGATGGCCTCGGTGTGGCGGGAGCCATAGCGGGCGATGTGGTCCAGGGCCTCCTCCAGCCCCGAGACCACCTTCACCCGTAGGATTAGGTCCAGGTACTCCCGGTCCCACTCGTCCTCCCGGGCGGGGACCGCCCCCTTAAGGAGGGGAAGGGCCTTAGGGCAGGCCCTGAGCTCCACCCCTTTGGCCCTCATGGCCTCCTCCAGGAGGGGTAAGAAGGCCTCCGCCACCTTCTCGTGGACCAAGACGGCCTCGAGGGCGTTGCACACCGCGGGCCGCTGGGTCTTGCCGTTCACCGCCAGCCGCAGGGCCATGAAGAGGTCCGCCCCCTCGTCCACATAGAGGTGGTTGACCCCCTTAGCGTGGGCCAGTACAGGCACCCGGGCCTCCTTCTGCACCAGGCGGATGAGCTCCTCGCCGCCCCGGGGGATCAGGAGGTCCAAAAGCTCCAGGCGGCACATCTCCAGGATGGCCTCCCGGTCGGTGGTGGGCACCAGGGTCACCGCCTCCTCGGGAAGCCCCGCCTCCTTCAGGGCCTCGTGCCACAGGGCCACTAGGGTCCGGTTGGAGCGGAAGGCCTCCTTACCGCCCCTAAGGAGCATGGCGTTTCCCGCCTTGAGGGCCACGGCCACCGCCTCCACCGTGGCCCCGGGCCTGGCCTCGTAGATGAAGCCGATGAGGCCCAGGGGCACCCGCATCCTCCCCACCCTGAGGCCGTTGGGCCGCTTGGCGAGCCCCTCTATCCGGCCCAGGGGGTCGGGGAGGGAGGCCATCTGGCGAAGCCCCTCGGTGAGGGTCTTCAGGTCCTTCTCCTTCAGGGCCAACCGGTCCAGCTTGGCCCGGGAAAGCCCGGCCCCTTCCGCCTCCTCTAAGTCCTCCCGGTTCGCCTTCAGGACCTCCTCCCAGCGGCCCTCTAGAAGCTCCGCCATCCGCAAAAGGGCCAGGTCCCGCCTCCCCTTGGCGATCTCGGGAAGCCTCCTTTTCGCCCTTTCCGCCAGCTGCCAAAGGGTCACGCCCGTCATCCTTCCTCCTTCAGGGCCAGGTGGTCCCGGTGGACCACCTCCTCGGTGTAGCGGTAGCCCAGGACCTCCTCAATCTCCCCGCTCTTACGGCCCCTGATCCGGGCCACCTCTTCGGAGGCGTAGTTGGCTAGGCCCACGCCCACCTCCTCCCCGCTTTCCGTAAGGAGGCGGACCGCCTCCCCCCGGGAAAACCGCCCCCGCACCTCCTTGATGCCGGCGGGAAGGAGGCTCGCCCCCCGCTCCTTGAGGGCCTGGACCGCCCCCTGGTCCAAAACGAGCTCCCCTTTGGGGCGAAGGAGGCCGTAGAGCCAGGCCTTCTCCCCGCGGTAGCGCCTCCTGGCGTGGAAGTAGGTGCCTATGGGGGCCCCCTTCAGGGCCTCGAGGATGACCCCGGGCCGCCTGCCGGGGAGGAGGAGGCTGGGGATGCCCACCCGGCCCGCCAGCCTGGCGGCCAGGAGCTTGCTCCGCATCCCCCCGCTCCCCAGGGGGTTCCCGCCCCCGGCGTGGGCCAGGACCTTCTCCACGTCCTCCACCTCGAGGATGGCCCTGGCCCTAGGGTTCAGCTTGGGGTCCTCCTCGTAGAGGGCGTCCACATCGGAAAGGAGGAGGAGAAGCCCCGCCTCTACCAAAGCGGCCACCCGGGCGGAAAGCTGGTCGTTGTCCCCGAAGCGGATCTCGTGAAAGGCCACGGTGTCGTTCTCGTTGATGATGGGGACCACCCCCAGGTCCAGAAGGGCCCTAAGGGTGGCCTTGGCGTTCAGGTAGCGCTCCCGGGCGGAGAGGTCCTCGGCGGTGAGCAGGACCTGGGCCACGTGGAGGCCCAGGGGGGCGAAGGCTTCCCGCCAAAGGGCCATGAGGAGGGGCTGGCCGATGGCAGCCAGGGCCTGCTTCTTGGGCATGTCCTTGGGCCTGGGGAGGCCCATGAGGGCCATGCCCGCCGCCACCGCCCCCGAGGAGACCAGAACCACCTCCCGCCCCCCCTGGCGCAAAAGGGCCACCTGGCGGGCGATCTCCCCCATGACGTCCGGGTCCAGCCCCCCCTCCCCGGCCAGGACGGCGCTCCCCACCTTCACCACCAGGCGTTTCGTGGAAAGCCCCGGCCGCATTAAGGCCCAGGATAGCACCTCTCATTCCCTTTCCCTTGGTGCCTGTTTCCTTCGGCCCACCATGTCTGGTAACTTCCCCAGGAACCTTTTGCCGGGGCCCCATGCTGGCTTGGGCCAGCATGGGGTGGTATCAGACGGGCTAGGGGTCCGGAGACACCCTTTCCCCCGCTAGCCGAAAGCGCCCCCCCTCAAAGGCCACCCGCCCTTCCCGCCTGAGCCGCACCAGAAGGGCGAAGAGGCGGGCCTTGGTGAGGCCCGGGTGGAAAGGCCTGAGAGCAGCGTGGAGTTCCTCCAGGGTACGCTCCCGCGCCAGGGCCTGAAGCAAAAGGGCTTCCAGGCGCCGTTCCCGCACCCTTCCATTATTGACAAGTCCCCTTGGGGCGTGGTATGTTTGAGCTTGGCTTGGGCCCGTAGCTCAGTTGGATAGAGCGGCTGACTACGGATCAGCAGGTCAGGGGTTCGAATCCTCTCGGGCCCGCCAAGGTCCCCCGGAACCTTCCGGGGGTTCGCCTTTTTTAGAGCCCTACAATGGGGCCATGAAGATCTACACCAAAACGGGAGACGCGGGGGAGACCGGGCTCTACGGGGACGAGCGGGTGGTGAAGGCCCACCCCCGGGTGGAGGCCTACGGCACGGTGGACGAGGCCAACAGCGCCATCGGCCTGGCGCGAAGCCTTCTGCCCAAGGAGCACCTGGACCTTCAGGACCTTCTGGAGCGCATCCAGAACGCCCTCTTTGACCTGGGGGCCGACCTGGCGACCCGCATGGGAAGCCCCTATGAAAAGAACATCGCCCGCATGGACGCCGAGGACGTGGAAAACCTGGAGAGGGCCATAGACCGCTACCAGGAGGAAAGCCCCCCCTTCCGGGGCTTCATCCTGCCCGGAGGGCACCCGGCGGCCGCCGCCCTCCACCTGGCCCGCACCGTGGTGCGCCGGGCGGAACGCAAGGTGGTGGCCCTGAGCCGGGAGGAGCCGGTGAACCCGGAGACCATCCGCTACTTAAACCGCCTCTCCGACCTCCTCTTCGTCCTGGCCCGGGTGGTGAACGCCCGGGAAGGGGTCAGGGAGGAGGGCTGGCTGGTCAAGAAAAGGCGCTAGGGCCAGGGCTTGCCGTAGACCCGGACCTCGGCCCCGGGGAAGGCGTTTTCTAGGAGATCTTTAAGGAATAGGGCGGCGGAGGGCAGAAGCCCGCCGCAGGGGCCTTCCATGTAGAGGAAAAGGTACCGGGGCCGCCTGGGGGACTGGGAGAAGCCCAGGCATCCCTCGTACTCGGGAAAGTACTCGTAAAAGAGCTCCAGAAGGTCCCGCACCAGGTCCTTGGCCTCGGGCAGGGCCTCTATGGAGCTTCTGGGCTTGACCCAGAAGGTCATGGCCTTCACGCCTCCATTATCCTCCTCCCAGGGGGGTTTGCAAAGTGATATCACACCGCTATAATGGGCTTGTGATCCAGGCCCAAGGCCTCACCAAGCGCTATGGCCCCAAGACCGCCGTGGAGGGGCTATCCCTGAAGGTAGAGCGGGGAGAGGTCTACGCCCTCCTTGGCCCCAACGGGGCGGGCAAGACCACCACGCTGAGGATGCTCGCCACCCTGGTGCGGCCCACGGCGGGAAGGGCGGAGGTGGCGGGGTTTGACGTGCGGAAGGAGCCCTTGGAAGTCCGCCGCCGCCTGGGCCTGGTGAACGGGGGGATGCGGGTCTACGACCGCCTCACGGGGCGGGAGGTCCTGGCCTTCTTCGCTTCCTTCTACGGCCTCGAGGGCCGCGCCTTTAAGGAGGCCCTGGACTGGGTGGTGGCCCTTTTGGAGATGGAGGAGACCCTGGAGAAAAAGGTCCTGGAGATGTCCACGGGCATGCGGCAGAAGGTGGTCATCGCCCGGGCCATCCTCCACCGCCCCCCGGTCCTCCTCCTGGACGAGGCCACCGCGGGTCTGGATGTCTTCGCCAGGCGGGCCCTCCTGGACTTCGTGAAGACCTACCGGGACCTGGGGAACACCGTCCTCTACTCCACCCACGTTATGCCCGAGGCCGAGGAGGTGGCCGACCGGGTGGGCTTTTTGCACCAGGGGCGCCTGGTCTACGAGGGAAGCAAGGAGGAAGCCTTGGCCGTGGGGGAAGGAAGCCTGGAGAGAGCCTTTATCCGAAAGGTGAGGGAAGCGGCATGAAACCCGTCTGGCGTATCGCGTGGAAGGAGTTGGTCCAGGTCTTCCGGGACCGGAAGCTCGTCTTCTCCACCCTAGTTCTCCCCGTACTCCTCATGCCGGTCTTCATGTTCGGCCCCCACCTCTTCCTCTCCCGTCTCCTGGAAGGGACCTCGGCCAAGGTCCAGGAGGTGGCCGTGGCCGGGCTTCCCCAGGAGGCCCTAGAGGCCCTCCTGGAGGCCAACCTGGCGCCAAAGCCCGTGGAAGACCCGGAAAAGGCGGTGCGGGAAGGGGAGTACCCCGTGGGCGTGGTCTACAAGGGGGGCCGCTACCGGGTCTTCGGCCGCCTGGCGGGAGGGGTTTCGGAAAGCCAGGTGGCGGTGGGCAAAGCGCAGGCCGCCCTCCAGGGCCTCAAAGAGAGGAAGGTGGCCGAGGCCCTGGCGGCGAAGGGGGTTTCCCTGGACCTCCTCCATCCCTTTCAGGTGGAGACCGTGGACGCCTCGCCCCCAAGGGAAAAGGCGGGGGGGCTATTGGGCTTCCTCCTCCCCTTCTTCCTGGTGAGCTTCATCCTCTCCGGGGGGCAGGTGGTGGCGGTGGACGCCACCGCGGGGGAGAAGGAGAAGGGGACCCTCGAGGCCCTCCTCGCCGCCCCCGTTCCCCTTCTCCACCTGGCCCTGGGCAAGACCCTGGCCACGGTGGCCATGGCCCTCCTTTCCGGGGTGGCGGGGCTAGTGGGCTTGGCCCTGGGAGGGGTTCTGAGCGCCCGCCTGGGCGGGGAGCTCCTCAGCAAAGGGGGTCAGGTCCTCGCCTTGGGAGGGCAGATCCAGCTGGATGGAGGGGGTTTCTGGCCCTCTTCCTCACCGCCTTTCTCCTGGCCCTCTTCATGGGGGCGGTCATGGTGGCCCTAGGGCTTTACGCCCGGAGCTTCAAGGAGGCGCAAAGCTACATGGCCCCCCTCCTGCTCCTCGCCCTTTTCCCTTTGCTTTTCCTCCAGTTTCGGGGCTTTTTTGAGCTTCAACCCTGGCACCACCTGATCCCCCTCTTCAACGCCGCCCTCCTCATGGACGCCCTCCTCAAGGGGCAGGCGGAGGGCCTCCAGGTAGCCCTCACCTGGGGCTCCACCCTGGTCTACGGGGCTTTGGCCCTCCTCCTGGCGGTGCGGGTCTTCGCCCGGGAGGACGTGGTCTTCAGGAACTGAGGAGGCACCTATGCGGGAGATCAAAGAGTTTCCGGCCTGGCGCACGAGCGGCTTTCTGGGTTTCACCCTCCTCCCTTTTGCCCTAGCCTGCCATCCGGTCGGAGGCGGCCATCCGGGTCTTGGCGAGCCGCTACCCCTATGACGCCCAGGGCAAGTCCCTGCGGGGCAACTCCGAGGAGATCGCCGAGGAGCTGAAGGCCGAGGTGGAGGAGAGGCTGAAGGTGGCGGGGGTGGAGGTCCTCGAGGCCCGCCTCACCCACCTGGCCTACGCCCCCGAGGTGGCCCAGGCCATGCTCCGCCAGCAGCAGGCCCTGGCGGTGGTGGCCGCCCGCCGGCTCATTGTGGAGGCCGCCGTGGGCATGGTGCGGGAGGCCCTGGCGGGCCTCGAGGCGGCGGGGCTTCCCCTGGACGAGGAAAGGAAGGCGGCCATGGTCAACAACCTCATGGTGGCCCTGGTCTCCGAGGCCCAAGCCCAGCCCGTGGTCAACGTGGGCACGCTGTACACCTAAGGAGGCGGGTGAAGGGAAAGCCCGAGGGAAAAAAGGCCTTTCTCCTGAGGCTGGACCCGAGGCTTTACCGGGTGCTGGAGAAGTGGGCCCACGACGAGCTCCGGAGCGTGAACGCCCAGATAGAATACCTCCTCAAGGAAGCGGCCAAAAGGGCGGGGCGGTGGAAGGATGAGGACGAGGCTGGAGCCCAAGAGGGACGGGAACCCTAAAGCGCTCCTTCTAGCCCTCTACCTGGCCTCCCTCGTGGCCCTCTTTAACCTCTGGCTTAGGAGGCGGGTATAGTCAGGTGGATGCGGTTTCTGGTCCTAAGCGGCCTCTCTGGGGCGGGCAAGACCACGGCCAGGGGGTCCTTAGAGGACCTGGGCTACTTTATGGTGGACAACCTCCCGCCCCGCCTCTGGAAGCCCCTTCTGGAGGAGCTTAAGAACCGGGGCGTGGAGCGGGCGGGCGTGGTGCTGGATGCCCGGGCCCTGGCCTTCTTCCCCGACCTCGAGGAGGCCTTAAGGGAGCTCAGGCCCACCGTGGTCTACCTGGAAGCCCGCCCCGAGGTCCTCCTCCGCCGCTACAACCTGACCCGCCGCCTCCACCCCCTGGGGGCGGGAAACCTCATGCGGGAGATCGGCCGGGAAAGGGAAATCCTCTCCGCCCTCCGGGAAAAGGCCCACCTGGTCCTGGACACCTCGGAGCTTTCCCCGAGGGCCCTGAAGGACGCCTTAGCCCGCTTTCTGGGCGAGGAGGCAGGCTTCATCCTGCGCCTTCTCTCCTTCGGCTTCAAGTGGGGGCCGCCCCAGGAGGCCGACCTGGTCCTGGATGCCCGCCCCCTGCCCAACCCCCACTACGACCCCCTCCTCAAGCCCAAGACCGGCCTGGACCCCGAGGTCAGGGCCTACGTCTTCCGGGAGGAGGAGGAACCCTTTTACCGGGCCCTTCTCGCGGTGGCGGGGCTCTCGGCGGAGGGGGCCAGGAAGGAGGGGCGGGCCTTTTACACCGTGGCCGTGGGGTGCACGGGGGGGCGGCACCGCAGCGTGGCCGTGGCCGAGAGGCTGGCCGAGGACCTTTCCGGCAGGTTCCGGGTGGAGGTGAGCCACCGGGATGTGGAAAAGGAGTGAGGGCCTCTTCCGCCGCTTCCCCGCCCTGCGCTGGCTCTGCCCGGGGATGCGGGTCAAGCGCTACGCCCTGGTGGCGGCCCTTGGGGTCCTCCTCCTGGCCCTAGGCCTCGCCCCCCTCCTGCCCGCCCTGCCCCGATGGCCCTGGGCCCTGGCCTTAGGCCTTTTGGGCCTCCTCCTCCTCGTGGGCGGGATCAGGGCCATGAACCGGAGCCTGCTTTCCGCCCTCACCGAGCCCGAGGAGGTGCCGGAGAGGGTCTATGTGCGGCGGAGGCTGGAACGGGGCCCCAAGGTGGTGGCCTTCGGCGGGGGCACGGGGCTTTCCCGGATGCTTAGGGGCCTAAAGGAACACACCGCCAATACCACGGCCATCGTGGCCGTCACCGACGACGGGGGCTCTACGGGCCGCCTCCGGCTCACCTTCGGCCTGCCGGCGGTGGGGGACCTGGTGGACTGCCTGGCCGCCCTCTCTGACCACCCCGCCCTGGCCCAGCTTCTGGCCCACCGCTTTGACCGGGGGGAGATGCAGGGGCACACCTTCGGCAACCTCTTCCTGGTGACCCTCTGCCAGGAGGCGGGGGACTTCGCCGAGGCCATCCTCGAGGCCAACGCCATCCTGAACCTGAGGGGCCAGGTCCTCCCCGCCACCCCCGAGGCCGTGCGCCTCAAGGCCCGCTTCCAGGACGGGGAGGAGGTGGAGGGAGAGGTGGCCATCAGGAAGAGGGGGGGCAGGATCCGGGAGGTCTTTTTGGTGCCGGAGCCCAAGGAGGTCATGCCGGAGGCCCTCGAGGCCATAAGGAAGGCGGACCTTCTGGTCCTGGGGCCGGGAAGCCTTTACACCAGCGTGATCCCAAGCTTCCTCCCCGGGCCCCTCAAGGAGGCCCTGGGGAAGGCCAAGGCCCCTCTGGTCTACGTGGTGAACCTCATGACCGAGCCCGGGGAGACCGACGGCTACACCGCCTACGACCACTACAAGGCCGTCGCCCAGCACCTGGGCCGAAGGCCCCAGGTGGTCCTGGTGCACACCGCCCCCATCCCCGAGGAGGTCCTGGCCCGCTACCGGGCGGAGGGCCGCTTCCCCGTGGCCTACGACCCCCGCCCCTTCGCCGTGGACGGGGTGCGGGTGGTGGAAGGGGACTTCCGGGAGGAGGGCCCCCTGGCCCAGCACGACCCCAGGAAGGTGGCGGAGGCCCTCCTAAGCCTGGTATAACCGTGGGCGTGTTCTTCCTCTTCCAGGACCCTCTGGGCGACGACCACGGCCTGGCCTACCAGTACCCTCGGGCCGCCCTATACCAGGAGGCGGGGGAGGGCTTCGCCGACCTCCTGGCGGTGGCGGGGGAGGCGAGGGAGGGGCGCCTCGTCCTCAAGGTGCGCCTGGCCCGCTACCCCAACCCCCTCGAGGGCCCCTTGGGCTTCAGCCTGGCCACGGTGGTCCTCTTCCTGGACACGGCGGAGGGCGGGGAGGAGACCCTGGTGCCGGGCCTATCCACCCCTAAGGGACAGGGCTGGGAGGTGGCCTACGTCCTCACGGGCTTCGGGGCGGAAAGGCGGACCCCCAAAAGCGAGAAGGCGCCCGTCCGGGCCTGGCGGGAGGGGGACTGGGTCCTCCTGGACACCGGCCTTCCTCCTGGGCGCTATGGGGTCTACGGCGGGGTGGGCCTCTTTGACCCCTTCGCCCCCTGGTACCTGCGCCCCACAAGCCCCGATGGCGGCCCCTGGACCCTGATGGCCCCCCCGGGAAGCCCGCCCCTGGTGGACCTGCTGGCGGAAAACCCTCTGGACCAGGCCCGGGCCTACGAGACCGGGGTTCTGAAGCCCCTCTGGCCCCAGGGGCTTTATCTGAGGCGGGAAAGCCTCCTGGCCTTCGCCCTAGGGGGCCTCTCCCTCATCCTGGCCTTTCTCCTGCGGAAACGTTAGAGGGGCCTCAGGTCCTCCAGAAGGAGCCAGCCCACCCCGGGGGGGAGGCCCTCCAGGTGCTCCCTAAGGGCCTCCGCTACCCTTTCGGCCAGGGGCTTAAGGGCCTCCGGGGCCTCCTCGGTGAGGAGGAGCAGGGTGACCTGGTAAAAGGCCTGGGTGGCCGTGGGGGTGCCGTCCTCAAAGAAGGGGGTGGGCGGGGGCACGGGGTCTATGAGGAGCCGCGCCCCCAGGACCTCCTCGGGGAGGAGGGCCCTGGGGTCCAAGGAAGCCTCCTTGGGGTGCCAGAGATAACCCTGAAAAAGCCTAACCGCCTGCACGGGCCCACTCTACCCCTTCCAGGAGGTAGACCCGGGGCAGGCGGCGGGAGAGGTGGACGGCCACCTCGTAGGGGATGGTGCCCCGGGCCTCGGCCCAGGCCAGAAGGCCCGTGGGGCCGAAGTCCGGGGAAAGCACCTCAAAGACCGCCCAAAGGTCCACGGGGCCGGGGAGGAGGACCGTGGTCTGGTCCATGGAGATCCGCCCCGCCACCCTAAAGCGTTCGCCCCCAGGCCCCCTCACGAAGGCCACCGCCCCCCGGGGAAGCCCGTCGGCGTAGCCCACGGGCAGGGTGGCCAGCCACTCCCCCCCTCGGGCCACGAACGCCCCTCCGTACCCCACCCGGTCCCCAGGCCTTAGGCGCTTGACCAGGGTGGGGCGAGCGAGGAGGCGGAGGACGGGCCTCAGGCCAAACCCCGGCACCAGGCCGTAGAGGGCGAGGCCCACCCGGACGTTCTCTCCCCCGTGGAGGAGGAGGCCATAGGAGTTTTCCAGGTGGTAGAAATACCCCGGCCCCAGGGCCTCCCGCACCCTCTGAAACCGCCCCCGTTGCACCTCCACGAAGGCCTCGTCCTCCCCCGCCGTGGCCAGGTGGCTGTACACTCCCTCCACCCGCACCCCCAGGGCCTCCACGGCCCTCAGGGCGGCCAAGGCCTCTTCCCAGGGGAAGCCCACCCGGTTCATCCCCGTGTCCACCTTGAGGTGGGCCCTAGGGGTGAGGCCCAGGGCCCGGGCCCTCTCGGCCAGGGCCCGGGCGGCCTCCAGGGTGGAGAGGGTGGGCGTGAGGCCCCACCTTAGGGCGGCCTCGGCCTCGAGGGGGTGGAGGCTCCCCAGGAGGAGCACCTCCCCCCACACCCCCCCTTCCCGGAGGGCCCGCCCCTCGGCGATGGCGGCCACGGCGAACCGCCCCACCCCCCTTTCCTCCAGGAAGCGGGCGATGGGCAGGGCCCCGTGGCCGTAGGCGTCCGCCTTGAGGACAGGGATCACCTCCCCCTGGGCCCTGGCCTTGAGGAGGAGGTAGTTGGCCCAAAGAGCATCCAGGTCCACCTCTATCCAGGCCCGCCAGCCCTCCACGCTCAGTCCTCCAAAAGCCCCACGAAGCGGTGGGGGTCGGGGTCCAGCTTAAACCGCCGCCGGTCCAGGCGGGCAAGCATCTCCTGCAGGCGCTCCGTGCTCCCCCTCAGGAGGAGGTGGTAGACGTAAACCCCCTTGACCCTGGGGACGGGGGCGGGGGCGGGGCCCAGGACCTCCTCCTCCCGGGCCACCCCCTTCAGGGCCTCCTTTAGGGCGAAGGCGGCCTCCAGGGCCCGCGCCTCCCGGCGGTGGCTCACCTCCAGCTTCACCATGCGCACCTTGGGGGGGTAGTGGAGGGCCTCCCTCAGGGCCTTCTCCGCCCAGGGGAAGGCCTCCACGCTCCCCTCCAGAAGCCCCTCGTGGGCGGGGTGGTCGGGCGTGTAGGTCTGGAGGAGGATCAGGGGCCTCCGCCCGGGCCTGAGCTCGGTCAGGGCCCATAGGAGGCGGTGGTACCGCTCCGCCGCCCGGAAGTCGGAATCGTAGAGGAAGCCATCGGCGTAGGGCAGGAGGACGAGGGCCAGCTCGGGGAGGCTCGGGCCCCGCAAAAGGGCCGTGGTCCCCACCACCACCCCGGGCTTTCCCTCCAGGAGGGGCTTCAGGTCGTCCTTGCCCTCCTTGGCGTAGCGCAGAACGGGCAGGGCCAGGTGCCGCCTGAGCTCCTGAGTGAGCCACTCCAGCCCGGGCCCCTTGGGCTCTAAAAGGGGGGAGCCGCACTCCGGGCAGAGGAGGGGCGGGGGCTCCTGGTGGCCGCACTGGTGGCAGAGGAGCCTGTCCCGGCCCTCCCGGTGGTAGCGCAAGGAGAGGGCGCAGTTGGGGCAGGTGGGCTTGTAGCCGCAGTCGCCGCAGAGGAGGAGGGCGCTATACCCCTTGCGGGCGGCCAGGACCACGGCCTGCCTGCCCTTTTCCTCCACCTGCTTTAAAAGGGCCAGGGCCCGGCCGGTGAAGGGGTAGCCCTTCTCCCGCTTCAGGTCCAGGAGCATGACCCTGGGCTTGGGGACGGGGAAGGTGAGGCCGGGCCTGTCCAGGACCTCCACCGAAGGCACCAGGGAGAGGTAGGTGAGGGGGATGCCAAGGAGCCTCGCCCGGAGCTCCGCCAGCGGCGGAACGAAGGCCCGGGCGCCGGAGGCCAGCTTGTAGCTCTCGCTCCCCTCCTCCACCACCACCAAGGAGTCCGGGGTGAAGGGGAGGAAAAGCCCCCCGTAGGTGGCGAACACCACGCCCCCGGGGCTTTTAAAAAGGGCCTCCCTTTCCCATAAGGAAAGCCCCCCGTGGTAGGCCCTGGCCTTGGGGAAGAAGGCCAGAAAGCGCAGAAGGAGGCTCACCTCGGGGAAGAGGACCAGGTGGCTCCCCCGGGCCAGAAGCCCCTTCAAAAGCCTTAGCCTCTCGGAAAACCGCCCCCCGTTCAGGCGCTCGGGCCTCTTCGGCAGGAAGAGGGGCTCCACCCCGCCCTCCTCCCCCCTGGCCTCCGGCGGGGGGCCGTAGCCCACGTAGCCCTCCTCCAGAAGGCGCTTGAGGCGCCGCACCCCAAGCCCCGTGGCCCGGGCCCAGGCGGCGAGGCTCTCGGCGTGGCCCATCTCCCCAAGGCGCCTAAGGGCGCGGGAGAGCTCGGGGTCGGGGTGGTCCTCCTTGAGGGGCAGAAGGACCCTCTTCCCCTCCTTGAAGGCCACCTCCTCCTCCAGGACCCCGGCCTCCCGCAGGAGGTCTAAAAGCTTGGGGTCAAGGCCTTTGGCCTCCTGCCAGTCCGAAAGGCCCTCGAGGCCCGGGGGCAGGACCTTGGGGTCGGCGCCGGGGTAGAGGCGGACCCGGTGCTTGAGCTTGGGGAAGGGGGGCAGGAAGTCGGCCAGCACCTGGCCCAGGGGGGCGAAGAGGTAGCGGGCGGCCTCCTCGGCGAAGCGGACCTCCTCCTCCCGCAGGTAGGGCTTCTGGTCCAGGTAGGCGATGGCGTGGCGCAAACCCGGCCCCGGCCTCACCTCCTCCTCCCCCACCACCACCCCCACCCGTACCTCCCCCCGCCAGGGCACGGCCACCCGAAGGCCCAAAGGGGCCCTCCCCTCCTCTCCCAAAGGGGGCAGGTAGCTCATGGGGGGAAGGGGCAGGAGGAGGGCCACCTTTAGGGCCCGCATACGCCTAGGATAAGGGGGTGGGCCTGGCCGTGCTCCTCTCCAGGGTGGCCCTCTACAGCGCCCTCTACGCCGTCGTTCCCCTCCTTCCCCTCCTGGAAAGGCTCTTCGGTGCGCCCCCGGGGGCGGCGGGGCCGGGCGTGGGCCTCCCCCTCCTCCTCCTGGTCCTCCTCTCGCCCCTGGTACCCAGGCTCCCCTGGCCGGCGGAGAGGGTTCTGGGCGCGGGGCTCCTCCTGGTGGGGCTTGGGGGGCTTCTGGGGGCCCTCAGCCCAAGCCTTTTCCTTTGGATCCTTTCCCGCCTTCTCCAGGGGGTGGGGGCGGCCATGGTCCCCGCCCTGGCCATCGCCCTGGTGCCCCGCCTTTTCCCCCAAAAGGCCCTGGAGATGGCGGGGGTGTACATGGCAGGGAACGTGCTGGGCGGGGGGTTGGGCCGGGTCCTGTCGGGCCTCCTCGCCGAGGCGTTTGGGGTGCGAAAGGCCCTCCTTTTCCTCTCCCTGCCCACCTTGATCCTGGGCCTTCTCCTCCTCTGCGCCCCAAAGAGCCTCCTCGTCCTGGGCCCGCCCCGGTACGAGCTCCGGGCCTGGCCCCTCTGTTTGGTGGGCGGCGTCCTCCTCTTCCTCAACCTCTTCCTGGCCAACCTCCTCCCCTACCGCCTCCTGGAGATGGGCTTTGGGCCGGGCCAGGTGGGCCTCCTTTACCTGGCCTACCTCTTCGGCATCCCGGGAAGCGCCTTCTCCGGCTTCCTCTCCCGGAGGTTTGGCCCCGTGGCCACCTTCCGCCTGGCCTTCTTGGGGGTCATCCTGGGCATGGCCCTGCTCCTCCTGCCCCCGCCCGGCCTGGCCCTGGGCTTCGTCCTCATGATGGCGGCCCTCTTCACCGCCCAGAGCCTGGCCTCGGGGGCGGCGGGGAGGCGGGGGCCCGGGGTGAGCGGGGCCTATGCGGCGGCCTTCTACCTGGGGGGCACCCTGGCGGGCCTCCTTTACCCCCTCTTCCTCCACAGCTTTCCCCTGGCCGTGGGCCTGGGCGTGGCCTTGGCCCTTCTCGCCCTCCTCCTGGCCCCGGTGGGATAATGGCCCCATGGAGGTCCACGCCGCCGATCAGTACCTGGTGGCCCCGGGGGAGGCGGGGCTATTGGAGGTCTACGGGGCCCTCGAAGGAACAGGCCTCTTTCCCCCCTTTCCCCCGGTGGAGCTTCCCGGGGGCGTGGGGGGGCTTGTGGCCCGGGGGGGCTTCGCCCAGACCTTCTTCTTCCCCGCCGAGGTCCTGGGCCTCACCTTCCGCACCCCCAAGGGGGAGGTGGTGCGGGCCGGGGGCCTTGTGGTCAAGAACGTCCAGGGCTACGACCTGGTGCGCCCCTTCGTGGGGAGCTTTGGGCTTTTGGGGGAGGCTTTGGAGGTGGTCTTCCGCCTCAGGCCGGGGCGGGCCTTCGCCTTCCTGAAAAGGCCCTGGGAAGGGGCCTTCCCCGAGCTTTCCCCTAGGCCCCGCTTTCTCTTCGCCCTGGAAGAGGCCCTCTACGCCTTCCACTATGGCCACGAGAAGGAGGTGGCCCGCTTCCGGGAGGCCTTCTTGGGGGAGGAGGTGGGGCCCTTGGACCTCCGCCCCCTCTTCCCCCGGGGGATGGGGGTGGGGGAAGGGCCCCTAAGGGACCTCCGCTTCGCCTGGAAAGACGGCGGGGAGGCCCCAAGGCCGCCCGAGGCCTTCCTCCGCTGGGTGCGGGGAATGGGGTATCCTCTTTAGGATGCGGGAGCTGGAAGAAGCCCTAGCCGCCATCCAAAGCGCCCAGGACCTCGAGGCCCTGAAGGTCCTCAAGGCCCGGTACCTGGGCAAGAAGGGCCTCATCACCCAGGAGATGAAGGCCCTCGCCGCCCTCCCCCTGGAGGAAAGAAAGGCGCGGGGCCGGGCCCTGAACGCCCTAAAGGAGGCCCTGGAGAAGGCCCTGGAGGAGCGGGAACGGGCCCTGGAGGAGGAGGCCTTAAGGCGGGCCCTGGAAGGGGAGCGCCTGGACGTCTCCCTGCCCGGGGTGAGCCTCTTCGCAGGGGGGCTTCACCCCATCACCCTCATGGAAAAGGAGCTTCTCGCCATCTTCCGGGGCCTGGGCTACCAGGCGGTCACGGGGCCCGAGGTGGAGGGGGAGTTCTTCAACTTTGACGCCCTCAACATCCCCGAGCACCACCCCGCCCGGGACATGTGGGACACCTTCTGGCTGGAGGAAGAAGGCCTCCGCCTGAAGGGCCCCTTGGGGGAGGAGGTGGAGGGGCGGCTTCTTTTGCGCACCCACACCTCCCCCATGCAGGTCCGCTACATGGTGGCCCACACCCCCCCTTTCCGCATCGTGGTGCCGGGGCGGGTCTTCCGCTTTGAGCAGACCGACGCCACCCACGAGGCCGTCTTCCACCAGCTGGAGGGGCTGGTGGTGGGGGAGGGCATCACCATGGCCCACCTCAAGGGGGCGATTTACGAGCTGGCCCAGGCCCTTTACGGTCCCGAGTCAAGGGTGCGCTTCCAGCCCGTCTACTTCCCCTTCGTGGAGCCCGGGGCCCAGTTCGCCATCTGGTGGCCCGAGGGGAGAAGGTGGCTGGAGCTGGGTGGGGCGGGCATGGTCCACCCTAGGGTCTTCCAGGCGGTGGACCAGTACCGCCAAAGCCTGGGCCTCCCCCCCGCCTACCGGGGGGTCACGGGCTTCGCCTTCGGCCTTGGTGTGGAGAGGCTCGCCATGCTGCGCTACGGCATCCCCGACATCCGCTACTTCTTCGCCGGCAGGCTTAAGTTCCTGGAGCAGTTCCGGGGGGTTCTATGAGGGTGCCCTTCTCCTGGCTCAAGGAGTACGTCCCCGAGCTGGAAAGCCCCGAGGTCCTGGAGGAACGCCTGGTGGGGCTGGGCTTTGAGACGGACCGCGTGGAGCGCCTCTTCCAGATCCCTCCCGGGGTGGTCTTCGCCCGGGTCCTCGAGGCCCACCCCATCCCGGGGACGGGCCTAAAGCGCCTGGTCCTGGACGCCGGAGAGGTGGTGGAGGTGGTCTCGGGGGCCGAGAACGCCCGGGCCGGGATCGGCGTGGCCCTGGCCCTGCCCGGGACCGAGCTCCAGGGCCTGAAGGTGGGGGAGCGGGTCATCCAGGAGGTGCGCTCCTTCGGCATGGCCCTCTCCCCCAAGGAGCTCGGGGTGGGGGAGTACGGCGGGGGGCTTTTGGAGTTCCCCGCCGAGGCCCTTCCTCCCGGCACCCCCCTGGCCGAGGCCTGGCCCGAGGAGGTGGTCTTGGAGATAGAGGTCACCCCCAACCGCCCGGACGCCCTGGGCCTTCTGGGCCTGGCCCGGGACCTCCACGCCCTGGGCTACGTCCTGGTGGAGCCCCAGGTCCCCTACCGGGCCGAGGCCCTGCCCCTTCCCTTCCGCCTGGAGGTGGAAGACCCCCTGGGCGCCCCCCACTTCACCCTGGCCTACGCCTTTGGCCTCCGGGTAGGGCCAAGCCCCATCCCCCTGCAGCGGGCCCTCTTCGCCGCCGGCATGCGCCCCATCAGCAACGTCGTGGACATCACCAACTACGTGATGCTGGAGAGGTCCCAGCCCATGCACGCCTTTGACCTCCGCTTCGTGGGGGAGGGGATCCTGGTGCGCCGGGCCCGGGAGGGGGAGAGGCTTCGCACCCTGGACGGGGTGGAGCGGGCCCTCCACCCGGAGGACCTGGTCATCGCCGCCATGAAGGGGGAGGGAAGCCTCCCCATCGGCCTCGCCGGGGTCATGGGCGGGGCCGAGAGCGAGGTGCGGGCGGACACAGAAGCCATCGCCCTGGAAGTGGCCTGCTTTGATCCCGTGGCGATCCGCAAGACCGCCCGCCGCCACGGCCTCCGCACCGAGGCCAGCCACCGCTTTGAGCGGGGCGTGGACCCCCTGGGCCAGATCCCCGCCCAGAAGCGGGCCCTGAGCCTCCTCCAGGCCCTGGCCGGGGCCCGGGTGGCCGAGGCCATCCTGGAGGTGGGAAACCCCAGCCCGCCCGAGCCCATCCCCTTCCGCCCCCAGTACGCCAACGCCCTCTTGGGCACGCAGTACCCAGAGGAGGTCCAGATCGGCATCCTGAGGCGGCTGGGATGCCGGGTGGAGGGGGAGGGTCCCTACCGGGTCACCCCGCCCAGCCACCGCCTGGACCTCCGCCTGGAGGAGGACCTGGTGGAGGAGGTGGCCCGCATCCAGGGCTATGAGACCATCCCCCTGGACCTCCCCGCCTTCTTCCCCGCCCCCGACAACCGGAGCGTGGAGGCCCCCTACCGCAAGGAGGAGAGGCTCAAGGAGCTCCTGGCGGGCCTGGGCTTCCAGGAGGTCTACACCTACAGCTTCGCCGACCCCGAGGAGGCCCCCCTCTTCCGCCTCCCCCCCTACCCTCTGCGCCTGAAAAACCCCCTGGCCCCGGAGAAGGCCGCCCTCAGGACCCACCTCTTCCCTGGCCTCCTCAAGACCCTCAAGGAGAACCTGGCCCTGGACCGCCCGGAGCGAGCCCTCCTCTTTGAGCTGGGCCGGGTCTACGGCGTGGCGGGGGGCTTGGTGGAGGAGAGGACCCACCTGGCGGGCCTCCTCTTCGGCGAGGGCCTGAAGCTCCCCTGGGCCCGGGAGGGCCTGTCCGGCTTCTTCCTCCTCAAGGGCTACCTGGAGGCCCTCTTTAGGAGGCTTGGCCTGGAGCTTCGGGTGGAGGCCCACCCCTACCCCTTCCTCCACCCCGGGGTCTCGGGGCGGGTCCTGGTGGAAGGGGAAGCGAAGGGCTTCCTGGGCCAGCTCCACCCGGGGATCGCCCGGGCTTTGGCGCTCCCTCCGGTCTGGATCTTTGAGCTCACCCTGCCCTTCCCGGAAAAGCCCCTGGCCTTCCGGGACCCCTCCCGCTACCCCCAGGCCCTGCGGGACCTGGCGGTGGTGGTTCCCGAGGCCATCCCCTACGGAGAGGTGGAAAGGGTCATCCGGGAAGCGGCGGGTCCCTATTTGGAAAGCCTCGCCCTCTTTGACCTTTACCAGGGCCCGCCCCTCAAGGAAGGGGAGAAGAGCCTGGCCTTCCACCTCCGCTTCCGCCACCCGGAGAGGACCCTCAAAGACGAGGAGGTGGACGCCGCCATGGCGGGCATCTTCGCCGCCCTAAGGGCGAGGGGCTTCGGCATCCGGGAGTAAACTCTAGCCATGCTGACCTGGGTGGACCTTTTGGCCCTCTTCAGCCTGGCCCTAGGCCTGGCCCTGGGCTACCGGGGGGGGCTTCTGGGGGCCGGGATGGGGCTTGGGGTCCTCCTCTACCTGGTCCTGGCCCAGCTAGGGCTAAAGGGCCCCTGGTGGGGCCTGGGTTTGGGCCTCCTTCTGGGGACGCTGGCCAAGAGCCTGCCCCTCCCCGCCCTTTCCCGGGGCCTCGAGGGCCTGCTCGGGGCCCTGGGGGGGCTCCTTTTGGGGCTGTTCCTGGCCTTCAGCCTGTGGACCGGCTTCCCCTGGGAGGTGGTGGGGGGGACCCTCCGCTACCCCTCGGTGCGCCTCCCCACCCCCATCTACGAGGGGATAGGACAGAGCCCCTTCGCCCGCGAGGCCTTCCGCCTGGCCTGGCAGACCCCCTGGCTCAGGAAGGCCCTGGCCCTAGAGGGCGAGAACCCGCGATAGGGCAAGAAGCGCCCGGTTGATGTCCTTCTTGCGCTCCACCGCCTCCTTGAGGGGGGTGAGCTCCACCTCCCCCTCCACCTCCCCCACCATGACCCCGCTGGTCCCCCCAGCCAGGGCCTCCACCGCCGCCGCCCCCAGGCGGCTCGCCAGGATGCGGTCCTTGGCCGTGGGGCTTCCTCCCCGCTGGATGTGGCCCAGCACTGTGACCCGGGCCTCCACCTGGACGTGCTCCTGGATGGCCTTGAGAAGCCCCGTAGCCCCCCCGGGGTAGGCCCCTTCCGCTACCACCACGATGGAGCTGGTCTTGCCCCGCTTCTGGGACTCCAGAAGCCCCTCGGCGATGGCCTTAGGGTCCACGGGCTCCTCGGGCACGGCGATCACCTCGGCGCCCCCCGCCAGGCCCACATCCAGGGCGATGAAGCCCGCATGCCGCCCCATGACCTCTATGAAGAAGACCCGCTCGTGGCTGGCGGCGGTGTCCCGGATGCGGTCTATGGCCTCCAGGGCCGTGTTGAGGGCGGTGTCAAAGCCGATGGTATAGTCGGTGCCAAAGAGGTCGTTGTCAATGGTGCCCGGCACCCCCACCACGGGGACCTTGTGCTCCTCAATGAGGCGCATGGCCCCGCGGAAGGTGCCGTCGCCGCCGATGGCCACCAGGCCCTCTATCCCCGCCGCCTTCAGCTTGGCCACCGCCTTGGCCCGCCCCTCCTCGGTGAGGAACTCCTGGCTCCGGGCGGTGAGGAGGATGGTCCCTCCCCGTTGCAGGATGTTGGCCACGTCCCGCACCCCCAGGGGGACCATCTCCCCCTGGATCATGCCGGCGTAGCCCCTGCGGATACCGATGACCTCAACGCCCATGGCGTAGGCCTGGCGCACCACGGCCCGGATGGCCGCGTTCATGCCGGGGGCGTCGCCCCCGCTGGTAAAGACGCCGATGCGCTTCATCTCTCCTCCATGCTGAGGCGGTAGGCCTCGTTGCGGGCAACCCCCGCCGCCACCAGGGCCCGGAAGAGGGCCTTCCCGGAAAGGCCCTGGCCCTTGAGCTCCGCAAGAAGCCTTTCCGCGTCCGGGGCCGGGGCCTCCTTGGGCCCCAGGACCAGGACGAACTCCCCCTTGGGCTCGGCGAAGCGGGCCCAGGCCTCCTTCAGGCTTCCCCGGAAGACCTCCTCGTGGACCTTGCTGATCTCCCGGGCCACGGCCACGGGGTGGGCCTCCCCGTAGACCTCCATGAGGTCCTCCAGGGTCTTCCTCAGGCGGTGGGGGCTTTCGTAGAGCACCGCGGTCCTCCCTTCCCGGGCCAGGGCCTGAAGCCTTTCCTTGCGCTCCCTTCCCGCCTTGGGCAAAAAGCCCTCAAAGGTGAAGCGGTGGGTGGGCAGGCCCGAGGCCACCAGGGCGGGGATGAGGGCGGTGGGGCCAGGAAGCGCTTCCACCCGCCAGCCCCATTCTAAGGCCAGCCGCACCAGCTCCGCTCCCGGGTCCGAGATCCCCGGGGTGCCGGCATCCGTGGCGTAGGCCACGTAGGCGTAGGGGGCGAGGAGCTCCTTGGCCCGGTCCAGGGTGTGCTGGTCCAGGCGCAGGGTGGGGGTGGGGATGCCGTAGTGGCGAAGGAGAAGCCCCGTGCGCCTGGTGTCCTCGCAGGCCACCACCTCAGCCTCCTTTAGGGTCCTGAGGGCCCTCAGGGTGATGTCCTCCAGGTTGCCGATGGGGGTGGGAACCAGGACCAGGCGCATGGGGCTAGAGCAGGATGGGCCTCAGGGTCTTCACCACCTGGCGGAAGGGGAACTCGTACACGGAGCCCGAGGGCAGGGTGAACTCCAGAAGGTCGGGCGCTCCTGGGAAGACCACCCGCCTCGGGGCCAGGGGCCCCCCGTCGGTTTCCACGTGGACGGTGAGGTAGTCGGGCTCCAGGTTGGGCTCGTCCTCCGCCTCCTTCGGGGCCTCCTCCAGCCGCCTCAGGGCCTCCAGAGGGTCGGCCTCGGGGGCCCGCACCTCCTCCTCCAAGGTCCCGTCGGAAAGAAGGCGGAGAACCGCCCCGCAGGCCTCGCAGTCCAGGAGGTCCCCCGCCTCGTAGCCCTCCGGGTCCAGGGGCTCGCCGCAAACCGGGCAGACCATAAACACCTCCCAAGGAGGATTCTACCCCTGGGAGCCTAAGCGCCCCCCATTCCCTTCTCCACACCGAAGGCTTTCCCCGAGCGATGCGCCATATCGGGGGCCCCCGCCGTGGCTTTTGGCCGCGGCGGGGCGCTTAGCCCCCTTTAGCGGCCGTAGCGGGCGATGGCGGCCTGGATCTCCTCCAAGGCCGCCTGGCGGTCCCGCCAGCCGGTGACCCGGACCCACTTGCCCTTCTTGGCCTCGAGGGCCTTGTAGGTCTCAAAGAAGTGCTGGATCTCCTGCTTGACGCCCTCGGGAACGTCGCCGATGTCCTGGATGTGGTCCAGGCGCTGGTCCTCGGCCACCACCCCCAGGATCTTGGCGTCGCTCCCCTTCTCGTCCTCCATGAGGAGAAGGCCCACCGGGCGCACCTCCACCACCACCCCCGGCAGAAGGGGGTAGGTGGAGAGGATGAGGCCGTCCAGGGGGTCCCCGTCCTCGGCCAGGGTGGAGGGGATGAAGCCGTAGTCCCCGGGATAAAACTGGGCTCCCGGCAGGACCCGGTCCAGCTTGACGACGCCCAGCTCGGGGTCGTACTCGTACTTGTTGCCGGAACCCCGGGGGACCTCAATGACCATGTGGACCACCTGGGGCGCGTTCTTACCCACGGGAAGGCTCTTCAGGTTCGCCATAGCCCCCCCATTATACGAGGACCTCCGGGAAGTCCGTGACCAGGGCATCCACCCCCCAGGCCGTGAGGGCCTGGGCCTCTCGCTTGTCGTTCACCGTCCAGACCAGGACCCGGTAGCGGGCCTTCAGGCGGCGGACCTCCTCTTCGTCCAAGAGGCCCACCCAGGGGTGCACCCAGGCCACGCCCAGACAGGGGGCCAGCTCCAGGGCCTCGGGCTTCTCGTAGAGGAGGCCTAGGGGCGCGACGCCGAGGCGCCTCAGGCGCACCAGGGCCAGGGGGTCAAAGGAACTCACCCAGACCCTTTCCGAGGGAAAGCGGGCCAGGAGCCGCGCCAAAGCCTCCTCCCGGCCATCGGTCTCAGGGGGCAGGCTCTTGAGCTCCACGTTGATCCAGGCGCCGGGAAAGCTCTCTAAAACGGCCTCCAGGGTGGGCACGTAAGGGGGAAGCTCCCTCAGGGAAAGGCCGGCGATGGGAGCGCCTCCCAGGGTGAAGTCGTGGTGGACCACCAGGACCCCGTCTTTGGTCAGGTGCACGTCCAGCTCAAAGCCGTCCAGGCCCGAGTCCAGGGCCTTCCTGAAGGCCTCGAGGGTGTTCTCCCGCACCCCCAGGGCGATGCCGCGGTGGCCTAGGCGGAGGGGCACGAGGGGGAGTATACAATGGGGCCATGGGCAAGTACGAGGAAGCCTTTTCCCGCCTGGGAGAGCGGGCCCTGGCGCGCCTGGAGGGGCCAGGCGGATTCCTGGCGGTGACGGAAACCCACCTGGTCCTGGTGGACGAGGCCGGGGTAAAGAAGATGGAGCTTGCCCGCATCCGCCGGGTGGGCCGGGGGGAGGGGGGAAGCCTTTTGGTCCAGAGTGAGGAAGAGGCCCTCGCCATCCCCCTTCGGGCCTTTCCCCTGGAGGAGCTCAAGGCCTTCCTGGAGGGGCTAAAGCCCCACGTGGCCCGCGCCCGGAAGGCCACCCAGGCCTCCCGGCCTCTAGAGCCCAGGGAAACGCCCAAAGCCCCCCTCTGGGAGGAAGAGGCCTCGCCCAAGCCCGCCTCGGTGGAGCTGGCCCCGGAGCCCCAGGAGGCCAAGGAGGCCACCCCACCGGCCAGGCCCCGGGGGGGCGGGAACCCTTTGGCCCTTCCCCTCAAGGTCCTCGCCCTCCTCACCCTAGGCTACACCGTGGCCTTCGTGGCCCTGAACCCGGGCGCCGACCTCTGGGCCCTTCTGGGCGTGGTCTTAGGAGGACTCGGCCTGGCCCTGACGGAGTGGTCCTTGGCTACCTCCTGGCGGTAGCCCTTCTTGCCCTCCTCACCCTCTGGCCCAAGCTGGCCCCCAGGCCTCTCCCCGTCCGGGTGGAGGCCCTGGCTGAAGCCTCCTTCACCCCTCCCGCCCCGGAGCCCGTGAGCCTGAACGGGGCGAGCCTGGAGGAGCTGGAGGCCCTTCCCGGGATAGGCCCCACCCTGGCCCAAAGGATCGTGGAGGGGAGGCCCTACGGAACCGTGGAGGACCTCCTCAAGGTGAAGGGCATTGGGCCCCGCACCCTGGAGAGGATCCGCCCCTACGTGAGGCCGTGAAAGGAGCCCCTTCTTCCTCCGGCGTGGGTCTGGGCCTGGGGGGCCTCCTGGGGGCTCTAGCCCCCCTCTACCCCGCCCTTCTGCTCCTGGCCCCCCTGGGCCTCCGCTTTGGCCTCCCTTTTTTCCTGGGGCTCGTTCTCGTCCTCTTGCGGGGCCTCCTTTTTCCCGTCCCAGAGCCCCCTTACGGGTTTAGGGTGGAGGGAACCCCGGCCGTCCGGGAGGGGTTCACCCGGTGGGAGGGCCACCGCCTCAGGGTGAAGCACTTCCCTCCCCTCGAGGACGGGGTCTACCACCTCCGGGGCTACCTGGCCCCGCCCGAGCTCCGGCGCAACCCCGGCGGGTTTGACGAGCGGGCCTGGCTCCTGGCCCAGGGGATCAAGGGCGTGTTTCACGTGGAACAGGCCAAGCGCCTCTCGGCCCTGCCCGACCCCCGGACCTCCTTTAGGGCGCGGCTCGCAGAGGGCCTTTCCCCGCCCGCCAAGGAGGCCCTCGAGGGCCTGGTCCTGGGGGACAAAAGGGGGCTGGAAGACGCCTACCTTCTCTTCCAAAAGGCCGGGCTGGCCCGCCTTCTTGCGGTCTCCGGCCTCCACCTGGGGTTTCTGGTGGGGGCTGTTCTCCTCCTCCCCCTGGGGCGGTGGCGCTACCTCCTGGCCCTGGCCCTCCTTCCCCTTTACCTTTTCCTGGCGGGGCCAAGCCCCTCCCTAGTCCGGGCGAGCCTCATGGCGGGCCTCTCCCTCCTGGGCCTCTTCCTGGGCCTAGGGGCGGCGGGGGTGGTCCAGGCCCTGGGACTCGCCCTCTTCCTCCAGCTCCTCCTCAGGCCCGAGGCTATCCTCGGCCTGGGCCTCCAGCTCTCCTATCTGGCCGTCCTGGGCCTGGCCCTGGTCCTGCCCGCCCTCAGGCTTCCGCCGGGGCTCAAGGGCTACCTTTTCGGGGGCCTGGCCGCCAGCCTGGCGGTCCAGGCCTTCCTGGCTCCCCTCCTTCTGCACCGCTTCCACCTCCTGCCCCTTCTGAGCCCCCTGGCCAACCTCCTGGCCGCCCCTGTGGTGGCCCTCCTGGTCCCCCTGGGCTTCCTGAAGCTCCTTCTGGGCGGGGCGCTGGCCTGGGCCGTGGAGCCCCCGGCCCGGGGGCTTCTCTTCCTGGCCGGGGCGGCCTCCCAGGGGCCCCTCCTCCGGCTGGGGGAGATCAGCCCCCAGGGCTTCGCCCTCTACTACCTGGGGCTTCTTCCTCCGCTCCTCGCCCTCCACCACCTCCTCCCCTGGCGGAAAGCCCTCCTCCTGGCAAGCCTCCCCGCCCTGGTGGGCCTGGCCACGGGCCTCCCCAAGCCCGTGGACCTCTGGCTTTTGGACGTGGGCCAGGAGGACGCCCTCCTGGCCCGCATGGGAGGGGCCGAGGTCCTGGTGGACGGGGGGAGGCCGGAGCAGGGGGAGAAGGTGGTGCGGGCCCTGAGGGCTTTGGGGGTGGAGGCCCTCGAGGTCCTGGTGGCCACCCACCCCGGCGCCGACCACGACGGAGGGCTCCTTAAGGTGGTGGAGGAGGTGCCCGTGGGCCTGGCCCTCCTCTCCCCCGCCTATCAAGAAGACCACCCCCTGGTCCAGGCCCTAAGGGCCAAAGGGGTGCCCATCCTGAGGCCCGGGGCGGGCACGGCCTTCCGGGTGGGGAAAGGGCGGATCCAGGTCCTCTGGCCCTCCTACCTGAGCGGGGACGACAACCAGGACGGCCTGGCCCTCCTCCTGGACCTGGGGCGCGCCAAAGCCCTCCTCCTGGCGGACCTTCCGGCGGAGGTGGAGGAAAAGCTGGCCCCTGGCCCCGTGGAGGTCCTCAAGGTGAGCCACCACGGGGCCAGGACCGGCACCTCCGAGGCGCTCCTGGCCCAGGCCAGGCCCCAGATCGCCCTGATCGGCGTGGGGAAGAACCCCTTCGGCCACCCCCACCCCGAGGTCCTAGAGCGCCTGCAGGCCCACGGGGTGAAGGTCTACCGCACGGACCGGATGGGCGCGGTGCGGGTGGACCTGGGCTACGCCTGGTAGCCGAGCCGCTCCAGAAGGGCCTCCAGCTCCTCCAAAGAGCGGTAGTGGATGACCACCCGGCCCCGACGTCCCCCCAGCACCTTGACGGGCAGGCCCAGGTGCCGGGAAAGCTCCAGGGAAAGGGGGGAGGGCTCCTTGGGCCTCTTCTCCCGGCCCAGGCGCTCCCTTAGGGCCTCGGCCTGCCGCACGGAAAGCCCCTTTTCCAAGATCTCCTTGAGGCCCCAAAGCCGGTCCTCGGGCTCCAGCATGAGGAGGGCCCGGGCGTGCCCGGCGGTGATCTCCCCGGCCTCCAGGGCCCTCAGGACCTCTTCCGGAAGCTGGAGAAGCCTCAGGGCGTTGGCCACCGTGGAGCGGGCCTTGCCCACCCGCTTGGCCACCTCCTCCTGGGTCAGGCCCATGGAAAGAAGGGCCTGGTAGCCGCGGGCCTCCTCCACAGGGGAGAGGTCCTCCCGCTGGAGGTTTTCCACCAGGGCCAGCTCCAGGGCCTCCCGGTCGGTGAGGTCCCGCACCAGGGCCGGCACCTCGGTAAGCCCGGCCATCTGGGCCGCCCGGTAGCGCCTCTCCCCGGCCACCAGCTCGTACCCGTCCCCCTTGGGCCGCACCAGGATGGGCTGGAGGAGCCCCTTTTCCCTGATGGACTGGGCCAGCTCCTCCAGGCTCTCCTGGGAGAAGCGCCGCCGGGGCTGGCCGGGGTTGGGCCGGATGGCCGAGAGGGGGAGGCGCACCACCCCGCCGCCCCCCTTGGGCAGGAGGGCCTCGAGGCCCCTCCCAAGACCGCTAGCCTTCTTGGACACGGGCGATCACCTCCTCCGCCAAACGCCGGTAGGCGTGGGCCCCCGGCGAGGTGGGGGCGTGCTGGGCGATGGTGCGGCCAAAGCTGGGGGCTTCCGCCAGGCGCACGTTCCTGGGGACCACCGTCCAGAAGACCTTCTCGCCGAAGTGCGCCCTGAGCTCCGCCTCCACCTGCTGGGAGAGTAGGGTGCGGCCGTCGTACATGGTGACGAGGATGCCAAGAAGCCTCAGAGCGGGGTTGAGGCGGCTCCGCACCTCCTCCAGGGTAGAAAGAAGCCCGGCCACCCCCTCCAGGGCGTAGTACTCCGCCTGCACCGGCACGATGACCCCCTGGGCCGCCCCCAGGGCGTTCAAGGTGAGGGGGGAGAGGCTTGGGGGAACGTCCAGCAGGGTGAGGTCGTAGGCCTCGTCCTTCAGGGCCTCGGCCAGGGCCAGGGGGTTTTCCGCGAGCCCCACCGCCGCCCCCACCAGGTCGGGGGTGGCGGGGAGGAGGTGGAAGGCGTCCACCGGCTGGACCAAGGCCTCCAGGGGCTCCCCCTCCAGAAGCTGGTACACCCCCTTTTCCGCGCGCGCGCCCAGGCCGCTGGTGGCGTTCATCTGGGGGTCCAGGTCCACCAAAAGCACCCGCTTGCCCATGCGGCCCAGGTAGGCCGCCAGGTTGATGGCGGTGGTGGTCTTGCCCACCCCCCCTTTCTGGTTGACCACGGCGATGCGGCGCACCTCGCCCTTTAGCATAAGGGTTTTTTCTCGGGAACCCCGGGGCGGCGGGGGTAGGCGGCGGGAGTGGGGACCTCCTTGGCCAGGACCACCAGGGCCCGCTCCTCCTCCAAAAAGGGGAGGCGCAGGGAGCGGACCTCCCTCAGACTACCCCCGAGGAGGCCCAGGGCCTTGGGCAGGGGAGCGAGCTCCTCCGCCACCCTGGGCCCCTTCTGGGCCACCATGACTCCCCCTGGCCCCAAGAAGGGCAGGCCCAGCTCCGCCAGAACGCAGAGGTGGGCCACGGCCCGAGCTGTGACTCGCTGGTAGGCCTCCCGGTGCTCCGGGAGGTGGGCTACCTCCTCGGCCCGGCCCCAGAGGGGAAAGGCCCCTTGTAGCCCCAAAGCGGCCACCACCTCCTCTAGAAAGGCCACCTTCTTCCGGGTGGCGTCTAGGAGGACGACCTCCAGCTCGGGGCGGACGACCTTGAGGGGAAGCCCGGGGAAGCCGGCCCCCGTTCCCAGGTCCAAAACCCGCAAGGGCCCCTCCCAGAGGGGAAGGAGGAGGAGGGTCAGGGAGTCCAAGAAGTGCTTGGCCACCACCTCCCTTTCCGTGCGCAAGGCGGTGAGGCTCGCCTTGCGGTTCCCTTCCAGGAGGAGGTCGTAGAGGGTGGAAAAGGCCTTCAGGTGGGGCGAGAGGTCCAGACCCAAGGCCCTGCCCCCTTCCAGAAGGAGCCTCTCTCCCTCCGGGCTCAGCCCCACGCTCCCCCCTGTTTCCCGTGAAACACTAGCCCTCCCGCCTCAGGTGGACCAACAGGGCGGTGAGGTCCGAGTCCCGTACCCCGGGTATCCGGGCGGCCTCCGCCAGGGTGCGGGGGCGGAAACGGGAAAGCTTCTCCACCGCCTCCCGCGAAAGCCCCGGGACCCTGGGGTAGTCCAGCCCCTCGGGCAGGCGCAAGGCCTCCAGGTCCCGCATCTTCTCCCGGAGCTTCTCCTGCCTCTCTATGTAGCCGGCGTACTTGGCCCGGATCTCCACCTGCTCCCGCTCCTCCGGGGAAAGGGGGGTGGGGGAGGGGAAGCGCTCCAAAAGGGCCTCGTAGGTGTTCTCGGGCCGCCTCAGCCACTGGAGGCCGCTCACCCCGTCCACCCGCAGGGCCTCGAGGCGCTTAAGCTCGGCCTCCACCCGGGCGTACTTGGCCCGCACCCGCTCCAGGTCCTCCCTGGGCCTCAGGCCCCAGGCCACGGCCAGGGGGACCAGGCGCTCGTCGGCGTTGTCGGCCCGGCAGAGAAGCCTTAGCTCCACCCGGCTGGTCATCATCCGGTAAGGCTCGTCGGTCCCCCGGCCCACCAGGTCGTCCACCATGACCCCGATGTACCCCGTCTCCCGGCCCAGGTGGACCTCGGGCAGTCCAAGGGCGTACCGGGCGGCGTTCAGCCCGGCCAGAAGCCCCTGGGCGGCGGCCTCCTCGTACCCCGAGGTGCCGTTTACCTGCCCGGCGCTGAAAAGCCCGGGCAGAAGGCGGGACTGGAGGCCCCGGGTGAGCTCGGTGGGGTCTAGGCTGTCGTACTCCACGGCGTAGGCGTAGCGCTGGATCACCGCCCGGGAGAAGCCGGGAAGGCTTCGCACCATCTCCTTCTGGAGCTCGGGGGGAAGGCTTGAGGAGAAGCCCTGCAGGTAGACCTCGCTGGTGGCAAGGCCGTCGGGCTCCACGAAGAGGAGGTGGCTCTCCTTGTCGGCGAAGCGCACCACCTTGTCCTCAATGGAGGGGCAGTAGCGGGGCCCGATGCCCTCAATGTCCCCGGCATAGAGGGGGGAAAGGTGCAGGTTCTCCAGGATGAGCCGGTGGGTCCTCTCCGTGGTGCGGGTCTGCCAGGTGGGAAGCCGGTCGGCATAGGGGCCGGGCCTCCCCGTGAAGCTCCCCGGAGGCACCTCGGGGGGGACCAGGCTAAGCTCCGAGAAGTCCACGGAGTCCGCCCGGATCCGGGGCGGGGTCCCGGTCTTGAAGCGGCGCAGGGTGTGCCCCACCGCCTTCAGGCTTTGGGAGAGGAAGCGGGCCGGGGGCTCCCCCTGCCTTCCGGCAGGACGGGACTTCCGCCCGTACCAGACCACCCCGGAGAGGAAGGTCCCCCCCGCCACCACCACCGCCCTGGCGGGGATGCCCCGGCCGTCCACGGTGCGCACCCCAAGGAGCCTTCCCCCCTCCACCCAGAGCGAGGCCACCTCCCCCCGCACCACGGCGATGGGCCTTTCCGCCAGGATCTCCTGGGCCTTCAGGGCGTAGAGGTCCCGGTCCACCTGGACCCTAAGGCTCTGCACCGCCGGGCCCTTGGAGCGGTTCAGGACCCGGGTGTGGATGGCGGCGGCGTCCGCCGCCCGTCCCATGAGCCCCCCCAGGGCCACCAGCTCGGCCACCAGCTGGCTCTTCCCCGGCCCCCCCACCGCCGGGTTGCAGGGCATCATGCCGATGCGCTCCGGGTTCACGGTGACCAGGGCCACCCGGACCCCCAGGGCGGCCGCGGCCCAGGCGGCCTCGAGGCCCGCGTGCCCCCCACCCACCACCACCACGTCGTACCCCATCCCGCCCTCCACTTTACCCAAGGCCCTGGCGTAGAATGTTCCCTTGGACGGGGGGGTGGCCTTGACGCACGAGGCGGTCTGGCAGCACGTTCTGGAGCACATCCGCCGCAACATCACCGAGGTGGAGTACCACACCTGGTTTGAGAGGATCCGCCCCCTGGGTATCCGGGAGGGGGTTTTGGAGCTGGCGGTGCCCACCTCCTTCGCCCTGGACTGGATCAAGCGGCACTACGCCCCCCTGATCCAGGAGGCTTTAGGCCTCCTGGGGGCCCAGGTACCCCGCTTTGAGCTTTTGGTGGTGCCCGGAGCCGCCCAGCCGGTCCAGGTGGACATCTTCCAGGCCGCCCCCCAGGCCGACCAGGGGAAGTCCAAGCTCAACCCCAAGTACACCTTTGAGAACTTCGTGGTGGGGCCCAACAACAACCTGGCCCACGCCGCGGCCGTGGCCGTGGCCGAGTCGCCCGGCAAGGCCTACAACCCCCTTTTCATCTACGGGGGGGTGGGCCTGGGCAAGACCCACCTCATGCAAGCCGTGGGCCACTCGGTGGCCAAGCGCTTCCCCAGCCTCAAGATTGAGTACGTCTCCACCGAAACCTTCACCAACGAGCTCATCAACGCCATCCGCGAGGACCGCATGGCGGAGTTCCGGGAGCGGTACCGCTCCGTGGACCTCCTCCTGGTGGACGACATCCAGTTCATCGCCGGCAAGGAAAGGACGCAGGAGGAGTTCTTCCACACCTTCAACGCCCTCTTTGAGGCCCACAAGCAGATCATCCTCTCCTCCGACCGCCCTCCCAAGGACATCCTCACCCTCGAGGCCCGCCTGAGGAGCCGCTTTGAGTGGGGGCTCATCACCGACATCCAGCCCCCCGATCTGGAAACCCGCATCGCCATCCTGAAGATGAACGCCGAGCAGAGGGGCCTCCGCATCGGCGAGGACGTCCTGGAATACATCGCCCGCCAGGTGACCTCCAACATCCGCGAGCTGGAGGGGGCCCTGATGCGGGTGGTGGCCTACGCCTCCTTAAACGGCGTGGAGCTCACCCGCCAGGTGGCCGCCAAGGCCCTCTCCGACATCTTCGCTCCCCGGGAGGTGGAGGTGGACCCCCAGGAGATCGTGCGGGTGGTGGCGGAGCACTTCGGCCTCCGCCCGGAGGACCTGGTGGGGGGCGGCCGGCGCAAGGAGGTGGTCCTGCCCCGGCAGATGGCCATGTTCTTGGTGCGGGAACTCACCCGGGCCTCTTTGTCCGAGATCGGCCAGCTCTTTGGGGGCCGGGACCACACCACGGTGCTCTACGCCATCCAAAAGGTTCAGGAGCTCTCGGAAAGCGACCGGGAGGTCCAGGCCATCCTGCGCGCCCTCAGGGAGAAGGTGGGGTGAGGCCTGTGGATAACCTGTGGATAACCCTGTGGATAACCCGGCCCAACCTGTGGATAACCCTGTGGACAACCTGTGGAAAACTGGGGGGTCCTCGAGGCCTGTGGATAACCCGCCACTTATCCACACCTTATCCACAGGCCAAGCCCGGTTTTCCACAGGAGTTATCCACAGGCCCTTTGCCCTCCAGGAGCGCTTTTCCTCCCCTTATCCACATATCCACAGGCCCTATTGCTACTACGGCTATTCCTTTAAGACCTTTAAAAAAGTCCTTAGCAGCAGTAAAAGAAGGAGGACCCCAAAATGCGCGTAACCCTTCCCAAAAACCTGTTGGCTGAGAGGATCGCCCTCCTGGAACGGGTCATCCCCTCTAGAAGCTCCAACCCCCTTCTTACCTACCTGGGCCTGGCGGCCGAAAAGGACGTCCTGGTCCTTTTCGGCAGCAACGGCGAGGTGGACCTGGAGGTGCGCCTTCCCGCCCAGCTGGAGGGCGAAGGGCGGTACCTGATCCCCTCCCAGCCCTTCTTCCAGCTGGTGCGAAGCCTTCCCGGCGAGACGGTGGAGCTCAGCCTGGGAAGCGAGCTGGCCCTGGCCTCGGGGCGCTTCACCACCCGGCTGGCCCTGGCCCCCATGGAGGGCTACCCCGAGCTCCTTTTCCCCGACCTGGAGGGTGGGGAGGGGGGCTTCACCCAGCGGGCCCAGTTCCTGGCGGAGGAGCTTCAGCGGGCCCTTTCCCAGGTGCGCTACGCCGCCAGCAACGAGGAGTACCGGGCCATCTTCCGGGGGGTACAGCTGGAGTTCTCCGACCGGGGCTTCCGGGCCGTGGCCTCGGATGGCTACCGCCTGGCCCTCTTTGACCTGGAGAGGCCCCAGCCCTTCACCAAGAAGGCCGTGGTCCCGGCCCGGAGCGTGGACGAGCTGGTGCGGGTCCTGAGGAGCGCCGAGGGCGAGGTGGTCCTGGCCCTGGGGCCCGGCACCCTGGGCCTGGCGGTGCGGCAGGAGGAGGGGGCCTTGCGCATGGCGGTGCGGCTCATGGAGGGGGAGTTTCCCGAATACGAGCGGGTGATCCCCAAGGAGTTCCCCCTCAAAGCGGCCTTGGACGTGGAGCCCTTCCGGGAGGCCCTAAAGCGGGTCTCGGTCCTGGCCGACAAGCAGAACCACCGGGTGGACCTCTTCCTGGAGGAGGGGCGGGCCCTCCTTTCCGCCGAAGGGGACTACGGCAAGGGGCAGGAGGAGGTTTCCGTTTCCCTGGAGGGGGCTCCCATGAGCCTGGCCTACAACGCCCGCTACCTCCTCGAGGCCCTGGCCCCCCTTTCGGGCCGAGCGGAGCTGGGCTTCTCGGGGCCCACCAGCCCCACCCTGGTGCGCCCCCTGGAGGAGGGGGGCTACCAGGCGGTGGTGGTGCCCCTCCGGGTGTAAGCTGGGGGACGGGTGGAGGAAGGCTTTCCAGTTGCTTCCTCCCATGGGGGAGGTTGCCATGACCACGATTGTGAGCGTGAGGGCGCGGGAGGTTCTGGACTCCCGGGGCTTTCCCACGGTAGAGGCTGAGGTGGAGCTGGAAGGGGGGGTGAGGGGCCGGGCCATGGTTCCCTCCGGGGCCTCCACCGGCACCCACGAGGCCCTGGAGCTTAGAGACGGAGGCCGGCGCTACCTGGGCAAGGGCGTGCGCCGGGCGGTAGAGAACATCCTGGAGCGCATCGCCCCCGAGCTCATCGGCCGGGATGCCCTGGACCAGGAGGGGGTAGACCGCGCCATGCTGGAGCTGGACGGCACCCCCAACAAGGCCAATCTGGGGGCCAACGCCATCCTGGCCGTTTCCCTGGCCACGGCCCGGGCGGCGGCCGAGGCCTTGGGGCTTCCCCTTTACCGCTACCTGGGGGGCGTGCAGGGGGTGGTCCTCCCGGTACCCCTCATGAACGTCATCAACGGGGGCAAGCACGCCGACAACCGGGTGGACTTCCAGGAGTTCATGCTGGTGCCGGCCGGGGCGGAAAGCTTCCGGGAGGCCCTGAGGATCGGGGCCGAGGTCTTCCACCACCTCAAGGGGGTTCTGAAGGAGAAGGGCTACAGCACCAACGTGGGCGACGAGGGCGGTTTCGCCCCGGACCTCAAGAGCAACGAGGAGGCGGTGGAGCTCCTCCTCATGGCCATTGAGCGGGCGGGCTACACCCCGGGCCAGGAGGTCTCCCTGGCCCTGGACCCCGCCATGAGCGAGCTCTACCGGGACGGCAGGTACCACCTGGAGGGGGAGGGGAAGGTCCTGACCTCCGAGGAGATGGTGGCCTTCTGGGAGGCCTGGGTGAAGAAGTACCCCATCCGCTCCCTCGAGGACGGGCTGGCCGAGGACGACTGGGAGGGCTGGCGCCTCCTCACCGAGCGTCTTGGGGACAAGGTGCAGCTGGTGGGGGACGACCTCTTCGTCACCAACCCCGAGAGGCTCAAGCGGGGGATTGAGGCCGGGGTGGCCAACGCCATCCTGGTGAAGGTGAACCAGATCGGCACCCTCTCCGAGACCCTCGAGGCCATCCGCCTGGCCCAGCGGGCCGGCTACCGGGCGGTCATCAGCCACCGCTCGGGGGAGACGGAGGACAGCTTCATCGCCGATCTGGCGGTGGCGGTCAACGCCGGCCAGATCAAGACGGGCTCGCTTTCCCGCTCCGACCGCCTGGCCAAGTACAACCAGCTTCTGCGCATAGAGGAGGAGCTGGGTCCGGCGGCCCGCTTCCTGGGTTATGGGGCCCTTTAAGCGCACCAAGATCGTGGCCACCCTGGGCCCGGCCACGGACTCCCTGGAGGCCATCCGCGCCCTGGCCGAGGCGGGGGCGGACGTCTTCCGGATGAACTTCGGCCACGGGGCTCCCGAGGACCACAAGCGGCGGGCGGCCTGGGTGCGGCAGGTCTCCGAGGAGCTGGGCCGGACCCTGGCCCTCCTTCAGGACCTCCAGGGGCCCAAGATCCGCATCGGCCGCTTCAAGGAGGGCCGGGTGGAGCTAAAGCCCGGCCAGCCCTTCGTCCTCACCCGCGTTCCCCTCGAGGGGGACGAGACCCGGGTTTCCCTCACCTACCGGGGCCTGCCCGATGACGTGGTGCCGGGCCAGGTCCTCCTCCTAGACGACGGGCGGATCCGCCTCCGGGTGGAGCGGGTGGTGGGGGACGAGATCCACACCGTGGTGGAGGTGGGGGGGGTCCTTTCCGACAACAAGGGCATCAACGTCCCCGGGGCCGACCTCTCCATCCCCGCCCTCTCGGAGAAGGACATCCAGGACCTGGCCCTGGGGGCGGAGGTGGGGGTGGACTGGGTGGCCGTCTCCTTCGTGCGCACCCGGGACGACCTTCTTCTCGCCCGCCACTACCTGGCCCGCTACGGCTCCCGCGCCCGCCTCATGGCCAAGATTGAGAAGCCCTCGGCGGTGGAGCGGTTTGAGGAGATCCTGGAAGAGGCGGACGGCATCATGGTGGCCCGGGGGGACCTGGGGGTGGAGATGCCCCTGGAGGAGGTCCCCATTGTGCAAAAGCGCATCATCCTCCGGTGCATCGCCGCTGGGAAGCCCGTGATCACCGCCACCCAGATGCTGGAGTCCATGGTGCAAAACCCAAGCCCCACCCGGGCCGAGGCCTCCGACGTGGCCAACGCCATCTTTGACGGCACCGACGCCGTGATGCTCTCCGCCGAGACCGCCGCCGGCAAGTACCCGGTGGAGGCGGTGGCCATGATGGCCCGGATAGCCAGGACGGTGGAGGCCTCCCCGGAGTTTATCCAGAAGCTCAACGTCCTGAGGCCCGCCCCCACGCCCACCACCCAGGACGCCATCGCCCAGGCCGCCCATGACATCGTGGAGGCGGTGGGGGCCAGGGCCATCGTGGTCTTCACCGCCACCGGGGGCTCCGCCCGGCGCATCGCCCGCACCAGGCCCCAGGTGCCCATCCTGGCCCTGACCCCAAGCCCCGAGGTCCGCAACCAGCTGGCCTTGGTCTGGGGCGTGATTCCCCATCTGGCCCCCGACCCCCGGGACACCGACGACATGGTGCGCCTGGCCCTCGAGGCCGTGAAGGCCCTGGGCCTGGCCCAGGTGGGGGAGCGGGTGGTCATCGCCGCCGGGGTGCCCTTCGGCGTGCGGGGCACCACCAACCTCATCCGGGTGGAGCGGGTGGCCTAAGTACCCCACCGCGGCTTTTGCCGCGGTGGGGGCCCCAGAAAAGCCCTTAGCCCCGACTTGGGCACCCCGTGTTGCGAAACCAAAGTGCGGGCCCTTAATACCACCCCTTGCTGGCGCAAGCCAGCATGGGGCCCCGGAGGGAGGAAGTGGACCGGTCTACTTGACCGGGGGACGGGACTTGAGCACGTCCTGAGGGGAGAGGGCCCTGGCCCTGGCCGCCTTGACCTCGGCGGCGGTGATGGGCTTGGCCTTGGACTTGGCGAAGGTGGTGAGGACGTAGTTGAGGACGTCGGCCACCTCCTGGTCCTTGAGCTGGCGGAAGGGGGGCATCACGCCGTTATAGCTCTTGCCCTCCACGGTCAGGGGGCCCTGCAGGCCGTAAAGGACCACCCGGACCAGGTACTCCCGCCCCCCCTTAGCCTGGACCACCTTGTCCAGGTGGGTGAGGGGAGGGAAGGCCCCGGGGAGGCCCTGGCCGTTCGCCTAGTGGCAAGTCTGGCAGTTGGCAGAGAAAATCCTGGCCCCTGGGCTCTGCCCGAAGGCCAAGAGGCCGAGAAGGGCAAATAGGGGCAGAAGGCGCTTCATGGTTTCACGGTACGCCGGGGCCTCCCTCTCAGGCCAGGGGCATTTGTCCTGGGGTGTGGGCGCACCGGGGATCGGCGGCCAGGTAATCCCCGGTCTCGGCCCAGGCCCGGGCCCGGCTTCCCCCGCAGATCTCCCGGTACTCGCACAGGCCGCATTTCCCTTGAGAAGCGCCTTGTTGCGGAGCTCCTGGAAAAGGGGGCTTTCCCGGTAGATCTCCAAAAGGGGGCGTTCCCGCACGTTTCCGGCCGACAGGGGCAGGAAGCCCGAGGGGTAGACCTCCCCCGTGGAGGAGACAAAGACAAAGCCGAAACCGTCGGAGAGGTGGATCCCCCGCCCCTCCCCCACCAAAGCCCCATCCTCAAGGCAGGCCCGGGTCATCTCCCAGGCCACCAGGAGGGGGAAGCGGTGGAGGTCCGGCTTCATGCCTCCACCATGCCCAAAGGGGGCCAGGGCAGATCTCCCTAGCGGGGCAGGGTGAGGCGGTAGACGAAGGTCCTGGCCTCCCGGGGCTTCAGGGTGGCCTGAAGCCGGTACCCCTCGGGGAGGGGGGTCGCTCCGGGGAAGTCCAACCGGAAGGGCCGGGGAAAGACCTCCGAGAGAAGGAGGACCACGGGGTAGGGATAGGGATTCTCCAGGCAGGTTTCCACCCGGTAGCCCGCTTCCTTCTCGGTTCCGCTCACCTGCTCCACCTTGCGGGTTAGCCTGGCCTCGAGGTCCTTACCCAGCCAGACCTCCGCCTCCTCCCCCTTGGGCGTGGGGGGCATGAGGGCCTGGCCTAAGAGGAAGCCCCCTTCGCTCACCTCCAGGACCCCCGGGGCCAGGGGAAAGGGGGCCTGGAAGCGGTAGCCCCGTTCCAGGGGGAGGAGCCTTTCTGTGCGGAAAGGGGCCTGGTATCGGAGGAGCCGCTCCAGGGTCACCTCGGCCTTCAGGAAGGGGATCTCGGTGGTTCCGGGAAGCAGCTTCCTGCCCGGAAGCTCGTAGCGGACCCAAAGGGGGCTTCCGGCGAGGCCCCCTCCAGGGTGCGGAAGGCCAGGGCCTCGCCGGCCGGGCTCAGGAGGGGCGCTTCCCCCGCCAGGAGGGTGAGCCTTTGGGCCTCGAGGGCCTCCCCCTCGAGGGGGAACCGGGCCCAGGCGGTGAGGCGGCCCTCCTCCAGCGTGTAGAAGACCTCCCCGGAAAGCCCCGTGTAGAGGTAGCGCAGGGTGGCCGGCCCCTCCCCCCGGTAGCGGAAGAGGACCGCGCCCCCCTGGTAGACCCGCTCGGTTTCCTCCACCCCAAGAAGCCGCAAGGAGCCCTGGGGGATTTTGGCCAGCTTCTTCCCCCCCCATGAAGACCCAAGCGGAGGGGGGCAGGACCACGGGCTCCCGGATCTCGGCGTAGCCGGGGTAGACCACCGCTTACTGGGCCATGGCCAGGCCCAGGAAAAGAAGGGCCAGGGTTTTCCTCATACCCCCAGTCTAAGGGCCAGGGCCTCCACCCTAGCCCGGTCCAGGGGCCCCCCGTGGCCCAGATAGACCCACTCCGCCCCCAGGTCCAGGATCTTGCGCACCGTGCGCCGAGCCAGCTCGTGGTCCTCGTTGATGAAACTGGGAGGAAGGCCCCCGCCCCTCAGGGCGTCCCCCGCCAGGAGGACCTTTTCCCGGTAAAGGCCCACCTGGCCCAGGGTGTGGCCGGGCAGGGCCACCACCCGCCAGCCATGGACCTCTTCCCCCTCCTCCACGGGCACCAGGGCCTCCTTGGGGATGGGCGGGCCCAGGTTGGCCAGGGTCTTGCCCAAAAGGGGGATGGGCAGGGGCGGGCGGAGCCTTTCCCCGGTCAGGTAGGGCCACTCCCTGGGGTGGGCCAGGACGGGGAGGCCAAAGCGCTCCCAGAGGGCTCTAGCCCCGCCGCTATGGTCCAGGTGGTGGTGGGTGAGGAAGAGGAGCCGGGGCGGGGTCTTGAGGAGGGCAAGAAGCCTCCTGGCCTCCCAGGAGAGGCCCGCGTCCACCAGAAAGTACCCCTCCTCCAGGGGGACGCGGTAGAGGTTGGCGGCGAAGCGCAGGACCTCAGGCCCGCTCACGGACCCGCTCCACCCCCATCTCCTCCAGAGCCTTGCGGATGCCCTCCGGGTCTATCCCCGCCTGGCGGTGGAGGCTCGGGATGGGCCCGTGCTCCAGGAAGCGGTCGGGAAGGCCCAGGACCCGGACCTCGGGCCTCAGGCCCATCTCGTTCAGGGCCTCCAGGACGGCGCTCCCGAAGCCGCCCATCTTCTGGTGGTCCTCCACGGTGAGGAGCTTGTAGCGGGAAAGCTTCCTTAGCATCTCCCGGTCCAGGGGCTTGAGGAAGCGGGCGTTCACCACGCCCACCCTGGGGTCGTCCCCGGCGGCCTCGAGGGCGTACCTCAGGGTCTTGCCGAAGGCCAGGATGTAGACCTCCGTCCCCTCCTTAAGGACCTCCCAGGTACCCCAGGCGATCTCCGGCCAGAGGCCCTCCTCCACCCGCTCCACGTTGTCCCGGGGGTAGCGGATGGCCACGGGGCCCCCGACCTCCAGGGCCTTCTTGAGCATGGCCCGAAGCTCCAGGGCGTCCTTGGGGGCGGCGATCTGGAAGTTGGGAATCGTCCTCAGGTAGGCGATGTCAAAGACCCCGTGGTGGGTGGGCCCATCCGCCCCCACCACCCCGGCCCGGTCTATGGCGAAGACCACCGGCAGGTTCTCTATGGCCACGTCGTGGATGGCCTGGTCGTAGGCCCTTTGGAGGAAGGTGGAGTAGATGGCCACGATGGGCTTCATGCCCTTAAGGGCTAGGCCCGCCGCCGTGGTCACGGCCACGTCTTCGCAGATGCCCACGTCCAGGTAGCGCTCGGGGTGCTCTATGGAGTAGCGCACCAGCCCCGAGCCCTCCCGCATGGCAGGGGTGATGACGAAAAGCCTGGGCTCCAGGTGGGCCAGCTCCGTGACCGCATCCCCGAAGGCCTGGCTCCAGCTATAGCCCTTGGAGACCTTCTCCGGCTTCTCGGGGTTGAAGCCGGGGGGGCCGTGCCAGTAGATGGGGTCGGCCTCGGCCACCTCGTAGCCCTTGCCCTTCTTGGTGACCACGTGGAGGAGCGTAGGGCCCTCCAGCTCCTTGAGATGCTCCAGGATGTGGATGAGGCCCTTGAGGTCGTGCCCGTCCACGGGGCCCACGTAGCGGATTCCCCAGGCGTAGAAGGGGTTCTCCTGGTGAAGGAGGAGCTTGGCCGCCTCCTTGGCCCGGTCCACCAGGCCGAAGAGCTGGGGAGAGATGCGCTCCAGGATGTTTCGGCCCAGCTTCTCTGCGTCCTGGACCCACTTTCTTATTTGGAGTTCCTTGAAGTACTTACTGAGGGCCCCCACGTTCTCGGAAATGCTCATCTCGTTGTCGTTGAGGATGATGAGCATCCGCTTCTGGAGCTCCCCGATCTTGTTGAGGGCCGCTAAGGCCATCCCCCCCGTCAGGGCCCCGTCCCCGATCACCGCCACCACGTGGTGGTCCTCCCCCCGGAGGTCCCGGGCAATGGCCATGCCCAGGGCGTTGGCCAAGGAGGTGGAGGCGTGCCCTGCGGTGATGGCGTCGTGGGGGGACTCGGAGACCTTGGTGAAGCCGGAGATCCCCCCTTCCTGGCGCAGGGTGTGGAAGCGGTCCTTGCGCCCGGTCACCAGCTTGTGGGCGTAGGCCTGGTGGCCTGTGTCAAAGAGGATCTTGTCCTTAGGAGACTGGAAGACCCGGTGCAGGGCCAGGATGAGCTCCACCGCCCCCAAGGAGCTGGCCAGGTGGCCGCCGTTTTGCGCCGTGACCCGGATGATCTCGCTCCTGATTTCCTCGGCCAGGAGGAGAAGCTCCTCCAGGCTCAGGTTCTTAAGGTCCTCGGGGCCGTTTACCTTTTCCAAGACCATGCTTCACCTCTAGCGGAAGTTGCGCTCCACCAGGATCCGCCCCTCCCGGGTGCGCACCTCCCCCACCCTGGGGGCAAACCAGACCTCGCGGATGTCCTGGCTTCGGCTGTCCCGGAAGGTCTGGCGGATGCGGTAGATGCCGAAGGTCCCCGCCGGCACCCGCACCTCCCGCTCCTCCAGGACCTCCATCTCGTAGGCCAGGGTGCCCTGGGCCAGGGGCTCCCGGCCCGAGGGGGTGAGGAGCTCCACCCTGACCTCCGTGCTCCCGCCCCAGCGCCCGCCGGGGGCCAGGAGGGCCTCGGGGGGGTACTCCAGGAGGGGAGGGGAGAAGACCACCCGGGCCGAGGGCTCCTGGAATCCCAGAAGCCTCACGCCGAAGGCCCCCACCTGGCGGAAGTAGGTCCGGTCCTCCCCCCGGCCAAAGACCCGGAAGCGGAGGGCCTCCTGCCCCTCATAGGCCGCCGGGCCTTCCACCCGCATGCGGTAGGGCGGGGAGGATAGGGGCTCTCCCTCGGGCACGTAGACCCACTCCAGCCCGGTGCTGGCGGGGTAGAAGGCCTTCTCCTCCAGGAGGGGGCGAGCCTCCGGGGCCTGGGTCACCTGGGGGGCGCAGGCGGCGAGGGCCAGGGCGAGGGCCATGAGATGCCGACTCATGGTATAGAGTTTACCGCCTGCCTTCCCGTAGGCTGGCCAACACTTCCCGGAGGTCGGCCAGGTGGGCCTCCAGCCTTCTGGCGGCCTCCAGGTCCCCCTTGGCCAGAGCCCTTTCCGCCGCTAGGCTCTCCAGGAGGGTCACAAGCTGCCTCCTTTCTTCCCGCACCTCTTCCAGGGCCCTCTCTAGCTCCTCCCGCGTCTTGGGGAGGAGGTGGGGGGCGGCTAGGGCCCGGGAAAGCTCCCTTTCCCGCCCCTCCAGGGCCTTGAAGGCGGCCTCCACCTCGCGAAAGTCCACCAGCCCCTTCAGGTGGCGGCGCACCCAGGCCCACCCCTCCTGGGGGCGGAGGAGGTAGGCCAGGGCCAGGAGGAGGAGGGCGAGGAGGAGGATCTCCAGGACCTGGGGCATCTAGGCCTGGCCTAGCTCCCGCTTGAGGCGGAGGAGCTCCTCCTCCACCTCCTTGTCGGCGGACAGGGCGGAAAGCTCCTTGTCCAGGTCCTGGCCGTCCAGCTCCTTCAGGGCCTCGTGCCGGTCCTCCATGGCCAGGATGCGGGCCTCCATCTCTTCAAAGGCCTCGAGGGCCGGGTGCCTTTCCAGCCGGGACTCCATGCGGCGCACGGCCTCGGCGGCCTCCACCCCCTTCTTGCGGGCCAGAAGGAGCTTCTTCCTGGCCTCGGCCTCGTCTATCTTGGCCTCGAGGGCCTTCAGCTGGGTCATGAGGCGGTTGGTGAGGCCCTTCTGCTCCTCGAGCTGGGCCTTGAAGCCTTCGGCCAGGTCCAAAGCCCGCTTCCTGCGCCTCAGGGCCTCCTTGGCCAGGTCCTCGCGCCCGGCCTTCAGCGCCTCCTTGGCCTTCTCCTCCCAGAGGGCGGCCTCCTTTAGGTGGCTTTCCACCTCCCGCTCCAGGCGCTTGGCCTCGGCCATGGCGGCCGCCACCTGCTCCCGGGCCTCCTTGAGGGCCTCTTTCATGTCCAGAACGGCCTGCTCAATGATCTTCTCCGGGTCCTCGGCCCGGCGGAGAAGGTCGTTGAGGTTGGCCCGGATGAGGCGGCTGATGCGGTCCAGCAGGTTCATCGCTTACCTCCCAGAAGAGTATGCCACACCCCGGGTTGACGGGAAGGAAAACCGGGGGTAGGGTGGCCCTGGGACGTGGTTCGGGCGGAGGCCATCACCAGAATCCCCCTCGTCCTAGGCTCTTTGGCCGCCCCGGTCCTCCTCCTGGCCTCGGCCCGCTTCCGAAGGCAGGTGGCGGTGTGAGAAGGTGGATCTGGCTCTTCTTTTTGGGGCTTGGGGCCCTGGCCCAGGGCCGCCTCGAGGCCGGGGCCTACTTCCAGGGCGGGCTTTTCCCCACCCTGGAGGCCGGCTTTGCCCTAGAGGAGGGGGAGGTCTACCTGCGCCTCCAGCCGGGCCGGGGGGGGCTGGGCTACCTGGGGGGGGTCGCCCTGGGGCCCCTCGGCTACCTGGGCTACGGGCTCCAGGGGGAGGTGGGGGAGGGGGGCCTGGGCGGGGCGGTCTTCCTGGAGGGCGGGGCGGGCCCTCTGGCCCTGGAGGGAAGGCTTTCCTACCGCCCCCAAGCGGCTTTTCCCCTTTTCCCCGAGGAGGGGCTTTGGGGGAGGCTCGCTCTCCGCTACCGCCTGGCCCCCAAGGAGGTGGCGGGCCTCCTGCTGGAAGGGGGGCGGGCCGAGGCCACCTACGCCCTGAGGGAGGGGGCCACCTACACCCTGGGACTGGGGGTGGCGGGGCCGCCCTACCTGGTCCTGGGCTTTAAGGGGGAGGTGGGGGAGGGCGGGGAGGCTCTGGATCTGGCCCTGCGCCTTGGGGGGGTGAACCGCCTCGAGGGGGGCCTTTACTTAGGGGAGGCTAGCCTCCTTTTCATCCTTTCCCATCCTTGGGCGGGTAGCCTCACCTTGTGGCTTGGGGACCTGGGCCTGGAGGCGGGCTTTCGCAATAGCCCCTACGCCTGGGTCCGCTACGCCTGGAGGTGGCCGTGATGCGCCTATTGCTGACCCTTTTCCTCGTTTTGGCTCCGGCTTTGGCCCAGTCTGTGGAGGGAATCCTGGACCGGGTGGAGAAGAACCTCACCGAGCCCTGGCAGGCGGTGGTGAGGGGCACCTTCCAGGGCCCCTCGGGCCCGGAGGAGCTGGAGGCCAGGGTCTACGCCATCCCCAAGGAGGACCTCTTCCGCATAGAGTACCTAAAGCCCGCCTCCTTGGAGGGCAACTTCACCGTGATCACCGCCAAGGAGGTCTGGAACTACCTCTACCTCACCAACCAGGTCATCATCTCTCCCCGGGAGAGGGCCCAAGTCCAGGGGCTGGGCTTCTCCCCCCAGACCTTCGGGGACCCCAGGGCCTTGGCCAAGGAGGTGAGCCTCCGCCTGGTGGGGGAGGAGCGCCTTCCCGAGGGGGTGGCCTGGAAGCTGGTGGGCCAAGCCAAGGGGAACCAGGGCTTCGCCCAGCTGGAGCTTTACGTCCTCAAGGCCGACCCCCGCCCGGTGCGCTTCCTCTTCCGCGACGAGGGGGGGAAGGTCCTGGCGGACCTAAAGGTGGTGGCCTTCAGGCGGGCGAACCTGACCCCGGCGGCCCTCAAGCGCTACCCTAAGGATGCCCAGGTGGTCCGCCGCTAAGCACCCCGCCGTGGCTCTTGCCACGGCGGGGGCCCCAGAAAAGCCCTTCCAAAGACCAGACTTGGACACCCCATGTTGCGAAACCAGAGCGCGGGCACTTAGTCGGCGTAAAGGGGGGTGGAGAGGTACTTCCAGCCCCCGTCCGGGCTGATGCAGGCCACCCTCTTCCCGGGGCCCAGTTCCCGGGCCACCTGCAGGGCGGCCCAGACGATGCCCCCGGAGCTCATCCCCAGGAAAAGCCCCTCCTCCCGGGCCAGCCTCCTGGCCAGGGGAAAGGCGTCCTCCTCCCACACCTGGATGACCCCGTCCAAAAGGGAAAGGTCCAGGTTCTCGGGGATGAAGCCGGGACCCATCCCCTGGAACTGGTGCTGGCCCATCCTGCCGCCGGAGAGGACGTTGGAGCGGGCGGGCTCCACGGCGATGACCCGCACCCCTGGGATGCGCTCCTTGAGGTAGCGCCCCACGCCGCTGATGGTGCCGCCGGTCCCCGAGCCGTAGACGAAGGCGTCAATACGCCCCTCGAGGGCCTCGTAAAGCTCGGGCCCCGTGGTCTCGTAGTGGGCCCGCACGTTGGCGGGGTTTTTGAACTGGTCCGGCATAAAGGCCCCGAGCTCCTCCTTGAGGCGCAGGGCCTCCTCCCTGGCGGCCAGCATCCGCCTTTCGGGGTCGGTGAGGACCAGCTCCGCCCCGAGAGCCCTCAGGACCCGCTTCCTTTCCTCCGACATCTGGGCGGGCATGGTGAGGATGAGGCGGTAGCCCCGGCTGGCGGCGATCATGGCCAGGCCGATGCCGGTGTTGCCGCTGGTGGGCTCCACGATGACCTGGCCGGAGCCGGGGCGCAGGAGGCCCCTTTCCTCGGCGTCCCGGATCATGTACCAGGCGGGGCGGTCCTTGATGGAGCCCCCAGGGTTCTGCCCCTCCAGCTTGACCCAGACCTCGGCCATGCCCGGCTCCACCACCTTCTCCAGGCGCACCACCGGGGTCTTGCCGATCACCCGCTCCACCCGCATACCCCCACTATAGGGCCGTTAAGGTGGGGGAGTGGTGCCTTAGGCAGGAAAGAATCCCCCTTCCCCTTTTTCGGAGGCGGGGTTCTGGTAGGCTAAGGGGAGCAAGCCTCTTTGGGGCTCCTACCCCAAATGAACCCCTTTGGGGCCCCTACCCCAAATGAACCCCAGCTTGCGAAAGGGTGAACATGAAGGTTGAACAGGACAAGGTGGTGACCATCCGCTACACCCTCCAGGTGGAGGGGGAGGTCTTGGACCAGGGGGAACTCAGCTATCTACACGGGCACGGCAACCTGATCCGGGGCCTCGAGGAAGCGTTGGAGGGCCGGGAGGAGGGCGAGCGCTTCCAGGCCCACGTGCCCGCCGAAAAGGCCTACGGCGCCCGCGACCCCGAGGGGGTCCAGGTGGTGCCCCTCTCCGCCTTTCCCGAGGACGCCGAGGTGGTCCCCGGGGCCCAGTTCTATGCCCAGGACATGGAGGGCAACCCCAGGCCCCTCACCGTGGTGGAGGTTCAGGGGGAGGAGGTCACCATAGACTTCAACCACCCCCTGGCGGGGAAGGACCTGGACTTTGAGGTGGAGGTGGTCAAGGTGCGGGAGGCCACCCCGGAAGAGATCCTCCACGGCCACGTGCACGAAGGCGGCCACGCCCACTAAGCCTTTGGGCTTTGCGCCCCGGGCCTGGCCCGGGGCTTGACTTTCTCCCCAAGGCGTGGGGCCAGGAAGGTTCCCCGGATCTAAGGCCCCAAGCGGGCAAAAAGGGCCCCTTTGGGGTCCCTTTCCTTTAGGCTTTAGGCATGCGCATCCTGGTCTCCAACGACGACGGCATCTTCTCCCCAGGCATCAAGGCCCTGGGCCTGGCCATGCGGGCCCTGGGCGAGGTGTACGTGGTGGCCCCGGACGTGGAGCAGTCGGCGGTGGGCCACGGCATCACCGTGCGCCGCCCCTTGCGCTTCAAGCACACCCAAAGCGCCGGCTTTGGGGAGATCCCCGCCTACCGGGTGGACGGCACCCCCGCAGACTGCGTGGTCCTGGGGGTGCACCTTCTGGGGCGGCCTGACCTTCTGGTCTCTGGCATCAACATTGGGGTGAACCTGGGCCTGGACCTGACCCACTCCGGCACCGTGGCGGCGGCCCTGGAGGGCACCTCCTTGGGCATCCCCTCCATCGCCTTCAGCCTGGACACCTCCGGGGAGGAGCTGGACTTCACCGAGGCCGCCCTCTGGGCCCAGCGCCTGGCCCGCTTGGTGGCCGAGAAGGGCCTGCCCAGGGGAATCTTCCTCAACGTTAACTTCCCCGCGGGCACCCCCAAGGGCGTCCTGGTGACCCGCCTTTCCACCCACCACTGGGAGGACAAGGTGGTGGAGCGCCTGGACCCCGAGGGCAGGCCCTACTACTGGATCGCCGGCACCCCGGTGGGCGAGGAGGAGGAGGGCACGGACCTCTGGGCCGTGCGCCGGGGCTACGTTTCCGTGACCCCGGTGGGCCTGGACTTCACCGCCCTGGACTTTCTCCCCGAGGTGGCCCGCTGGGTGGAAGGCCTCTAGAGGAGCCGCACGGGCATTCCCTCCCTTAGACCCAAGGCTTCCCGGGCGCTTCCCCGGTTGACGGCGATCTCCAGAAGCCCGGCGCTTCCCAGGTAAGCCAGGGCCTCCCCCTCCCGGGCCTCCCCGAAGGTGCGGAGGACCCTAAGCCGCTTTCCCGCCACCTCCACCCACCCCCCCAAAGGGGCGGAGAGGAGGGTGGTGATGGCGTTGCCAAAGCGGTCAAAGGTCAGGATCTCCCCCGTGGGCCCTGGGCTGAGCTTTAGGGGCAGGCGCACCAGGTCCTCTACCGGAACCTCGGGTCCCAGGCCTTCCGGGGGAAGCCCCAGGGCCAGGTGGGCGGCGGCGGGGGCGAAGAGGTCCCGGCCGTGGAAGGTGTGCCCCCCGGGTTGCCAACCGGGGAGGGGGTTTACCCCCTCGGGCCTGGGTGGGGAGAGGGTTTTCAGGAGAAAGGCCCTTTGGGGTGGGTCCAGGAGCCAGGCCAGGGTGAAGAGGCCGTTGTCGGGGCCCACGTAAAGGCGCTCGCCCCAGGCGGCTACGGCCCGCCTCCCGGTCCCCACCCCGGGGTCCACCACCGCCAGGAGGACGGCTCCCGGGGGCAGGTAGGGCAAGGCCTCAAAGAGGGCGTAGGCGGCCCGGCGCAGGTCCCCTGGGGGCAGGCCGTGGGCCAGGTGGACCACCCTTACCCCGGGGGCCCGGGCCTCGAGGACCGCCTGGACAATGCCGGCGTAGGGGTCCTCGAGGCCAAAATCGGAAAGGAAGTAGACGGGGCGCATGCTAGAAGCGTCGGAGCCAAGAGGCGGGGAAGAGGGCCAGGACCACCCCCGCCACCACCCAGCCCAAGGAGAGGCCCAGGAGGCTTTCCGCCCGTTCCTTGGCCAGGTAAAGGACCGCCCCCAGAAGGAGGAAGAGGAGGGTGGGCCCGGGCAGGGCCAGGGCGAAGAGGAGGACGGAGAGGTAGGGGGCCAGGTCCCGGTACCGCTCCTTCAGGACCATGGGGGCGAAGCCCCTGAAGAAGGGCTCCATCAGGGCCAGGCCCAGGAAGGTGAGGAGGTTTAGGGGCAGGGTGGAAAACCCCAGGAGAGGCCGGACCAGGCCGTAGACGAAAAGCAGGAGGACGAGGAGGGGCCCCACCCAGAAGCCCTCTACGAAGCCCTGGGGCGGGCCCAGGATTGCGGCGAGCCGTTTCCTCTGCCAAAGGAGAAGCCCCAGGAAGAGGAAAAGCCCCAGGAAGAGGTAGAAGCTGGGCAGGACCTGGTTCTGCTGGTAGGGGGTCACGAGGGCCAGGGCGTTGGCGAAAAGGGCCTTGCCCAGAAGCACGGCCAAGCCCAGGGCCAGAAGGAGGGCCAGGAGGAGAAAGAGGTAGAGGCTCCCGGGCCCCGGCAGGGGGTTTTCCACCACCTCCACGGTGCGCAGGGGCTCAATGCGGCTTTCGCCTAGGAGGATGAGGCCCAGGAAGGCCAAAAAGGCCAGAAGCCAGGGCCAGGCCCGCGCCAAAAGGAGGCCCGGCAGGTTCACCAGGCCCGAGAGCTGGGCCAAGGCCGCCTGCCCCCGCGCCCAGTCCCCCTGGCCCAGGTAGGCCAGGACCAGGGTGGAAAGGGCCTTTCGCGCCAGCTCGGGCTGGCCGGCCAGCTCCGGCAACAGGGCCTCCAGGAGGGGGATGGCCTCGTTGGGCCTTCCCGAAAGAAAGAGGAGGCGGCCCTTTTCCAGCCTCTCCTCCAGGCCGGAGTCCAGGACGGAGAGGCCCTCCTCGGGCTTGTCCAGGGCCAGGTAAAGCCGGGCCAGGAGGAGGCGGACCTCGGGGGTGGGGAGAAGGGTCTTCGCCTCCTTTAGGGCCTCCTCGTAGCGCTTCAGGCCCTCGAGGGCCAGGGCCCTTAGAAGCCGCCCTTCCGGCCCCTCGGGCAGGGGAAGGGAGAGGACCTCGGCGGGCTTCCCCCTCAGGAGGAGGAGCCTGGCCCGGAGGAGGGGGGCCTCGGGGTCGTCCCCGAGGCGCTCCAGGTAGGTCCCCGCCTGGTCGGGTTCCTCTTTGTCTAGGTGGATCCGAGTGAGGAGCCGGAGGGCGGGCCGGTGGCTGGGGTCGCCCGCTAGGGCCAGCTCGCAGGTGGCCTGAGCGCTCTCCAGGGCCCCTTGCTGGTAAAGCCTCTGGCAACGGGCGTAATAGGTATCGGCCTCCTGGGCCAGGGCCTGGGAGGCCAGCAGGAAGAGAATGGCAATAAGCCTCATGTCTTCCAGTTTACGCCCCCCCTTTGCCGGGAGAATTTGACTCGGTATAATCCTTGGCGGTGATGCGTGTGAACACGTCGCGGATGGAGCCGCCCCCCACGGCGGTCACCGCGGCCAGGACCAGGACCCCTAGGAGGTCAAACCCCTTCTCCACCCCCTTTGAGGCCCCGGTGGTGGCGAAGACCAGGGTGCCCAGCCAGACCAGGGCCTCAACCATCTAAAAGCACCACCGCCCGGGCCTGGACGTGCCTGGGGGCCAGGCCCTCCGAGGTCTTGAAGGTGAGGCCCACCCGGTCCTGGGGAAGGCCCAGGAGGCGGGAGAGGTTTTGCGTCAGGGCCTGCCGGTGGGGGGCAAGCTTGGGCCTGTCCAGGACGATGACCAGGTTGGCCTGGAGGAGCCTCCCTCCCTGGGCCTCCACCAGGTTTAGGGCTTCCTTCAGGAAGATCTCGCTCCGCGCGTCCCGCCACCTGGGGTCGGCGTCGGGGAAGAGAAGGCCGATGTCCCCCAGGCCAAAGGCGGAGAGGAGGGCGTCCGTGAGGGCGTGGAGGGCGGCGTCCCCGTCGGAGTGGGCCTTGGCCCCTAGGGGGCTTGGCAGGAGGAGGCCGCAGAGGTAAAGGGGCCGCCCCTCCACAAGGAGGTGGCTGTCCTCACCGTAGCCCAGGCGCATGGCTATACTTTAGGGCATGCCGAGCTTCCAGGATGCGCTAGCCCTCATGGAGGCCTGGACCGAGAGCGAGTCCCTTAGGCGGCACATGCGGGCGGTGGAGGTGGCCATGCGGGCCTACGCCCGCCGCTTTGGCCAGGACGAGGAGCTCTGGGCCATGGCCGGGGTCCTCCACGACATGGACTACGAGAAATACCCCGAGGCCCACCCCTACCGGGGGGTGGAGGAACTTAGGCGGCTCGGCTACCCGGAGGAGGTCCTCGAGGCCATCCTGGGCCACGCCAGCCACACGGGGGTGCCGAGGAAGAGCCTCATGGCCAAGGCCCTCTTCGCCATGGACGAGCCCACCGGCCTCATCACCGCCGCCGTCTATGTGCGCCCCGACCGCTCCATCCTGGGCCTCGAGCTCCCAAGCCTGATGAAGAAGTTCAAGGACAAGGCCTTCGCCAAGGGGGTGAACCGGGAGGAGATCAAAATGGGGGCCCAGGACCTGGGGGTTCCCCTGGAGGAGCACATGGCCTTTGTCCTCGCCGCCATGAAGGAGAACGCCGAGCTCCTGGGCCTGGCCTAAGTGCCCCACCGCGGCGAAAGCCGCGGTGGGGGTCTAGCCCCGGCTCGGGCACCCCATGTTGCGAAACCAAGGCGCAGGCCCTTAGGTGTCCTCGGGTTGCCTTGGGGCCCTTTTCCCGCTAGGGTGAGGGGGATGGAGCTTCCCGACCTCACCCCCTACCTGGGCCAGGTGACCTTCGGGGCCCTGGCGGGGTACGCCGTGGGCTACGCCCTGAAGAAGGTGGGCCGGGCCCTGGCCATCGTCCTGGGCCTCCTCTTCATCGCCCTGCAGCTATTGGCCCAGGCGGGCTACGTCCAGGTGGACTGGACCCGCATCCAAAGGGACGTGGAGCCCCTTCTGCAGCAGCCCGGGCTGAAAAGCCTCTGGGAGCGCCTCCTCTCCACCCTCACCCACAACCTCCCCTTCGGGGCCAGCTTCGTGGGGGGGCTTCTTCTGGGCCTCAGGGCCGGATGAGCCTCTGGGGGGTGGCGATCAGGTCCACCCGGCGCTCGGGGGGCACGGGGAGCCTGGGGTAGACCATGACCGGGTGGGCCAGGGTGGCGAAGGGGGCCGCCACCTCCAGCCAGGCCTGGGGGAAGCCGTAGCCCTTGCCCACCCAGCCCCCCTCCTCGTCCACGGCCACGGCCCCGATCAGGACCAGGTCGATGGGCTGGCCCTTCAGCTCCGCCCGCACCCCGTAGCGGTAGGCCTCCCGCACCCGCTTGAGCCGCCTGGGGTCCACGTCTTTGAGGAGGAGGAACTCCCCCGGGCGGTCGGGGTGGGGGAGGAGGAGGGCCTTGCCCCGCTTTAGGGCCTCCTCCCTGAGGGGCTTCAAGACGGCATCCATCCCCGCCAGGATGAGCCTGGCCCCCTGGAACTCCGGGGTTGCCATGAGCCTTTCCGCCGCCCGCCTGGCCCCCAGGAAGTTGGGGTGGTGGCCGTGGGGGGGCGTGGGGTGGAGGGCCAGGTCGTGGTGGGCCAGGAAGTTCCAGACCTCTTCCCGAAGCTGGCCTAGGGTCATGGGGCCCAAAGGTCCTCCGCCCGGATTCCGCCTAGGACCCCTTGGAGAGGGGTAATCCCACCCCATGCTGGCCCAAGCCAGCATGGGGGCCCCGGCAAAAGGTTCCTGGGGAAGCTACCAGGCATGGTAGGCCGAAGGAAACAGGAAACAAGGGTATAAGGGACCAAATCCGCTTTGGGGTGAAGAGGGCCTCGAGGGCCTCTTCCTGGGGGGAGGGCGCGTCCATCACCTGCCCCAAGTCTAAGCCCTAAACTGGTGGGGTATGGGGTCCAAGCTCAAGTTCGCCCACCTGCACCAGCACACGCAGTTCTCCCTCCTGGACGGGGCGGCCAAGCTCCAGGACCTCTTGGAGTGGGTCAAGGAGACCACGCCCGAGGACCCCGCCCTGGCCATGACCGACCACGGCAACCTCTTCGGGGCCGTGGAGTTCTACAAAAAGGCCACGGCCATGGGGGTGAAGCCCATCATCGGCTACGAGGCCTACGTGGCGGCGGAGAGCCGCTTTGACCGCAAGAGGGGGAAGGGCTTAGACGGAGGCTACTTCCACCTCACCCTTCTCGCCAAGGACTTCACCGGCTACCAGAACCTAGTGCGCCTGGCCTCGAGGGCCTACCTGGAGGGTTTTTACGAAAAGCCCCGCATCGACCGGGAGATCCTGAGGGAGCATTCCGAGGGCCTCATCGCCCTCTCCGGGTGCCTGGGGGCGGAGATCCCCCAGTTCATCCTCCAGGACCGTCTGGACCTGGCCGAGGCCCGCCTCAACGAGTACCTCTCCATCTTCGGCGACCGCTTCTTCATTGAGATCCAAAACCACGGCCTCCCCGAGCAGCAAAAGGTCAACCAGGTCCTCAAGGAGTTCGCCCGCAAGTACGGCCTGGGCCTGGTGGCCACCAACGACGGCCACTACGTGCGCAAGGAGGACGCCCGGGCCCACGAGGTCCTTCTCGCCATCCAGTCCAAGACCACCCTGGACGACCCCGAGCGCTGGCGCTTTCCCTGCGACGAGTTCTACGTGAAGACCCCGGAGGAGATGCGGGCCATGCTCCCCGAGGCGGAGTGGGGGGACGAGCCCTTTGACAACACCGTGGAGATCGCCCGGATGTGCAACGTGGACCTGCCCATCGGGGACAGGATGGTCTACCGCATCCCCCGCTTCCCCCTCCCCGAGGGGCGCACCGAGGCCCAGTACCTCAGGGAGCTCACCTTTTTGGGCCTCCTAAGGCGCTACCCCGACCGCATCACCGAGGCCTTCTACCGGGAGGTCCTCCGCCTTCTGGGAACGATGCCCCCCCACGGGGACGAAAGGGCCCTGGCCGAGGCCCTGGCCCGGGTGGAGGAGAAGGCCTGGGAGGAGCTAAGGAAGCGGCTTCCCCCTCTGGAGGGGGTCCGGGAGTGGACCGCCGAGGCCATCCTTCACCGCGCCCTTTACGAGCTTTCCGTCATTGAGCGCATGGGCTTCCCCGGGTACTTCCTCATCGTCCAGGACTACATCAACTGGGCCAGGGGCCACGGGGTCTCCGTGGGGCCGGGAAGGGGGAGCGCCGCCGGGAGCCTGGTGGCCTACGCCGTGGGCATCACCAACATTGACCCCCTGCGCTTCGGCCTCCTCTTTGAGCGCTTCCTGAACCCGGAGCGGGTCTCCATGCCCGACATAGATACCGACTTCTCCGACCGGGAGCGGGACCGGGTCATCCAGTACGTGCGGGAGCGGTACGGGGAGGACAAGGTGGCCCAGATCGGCACCTTCGGGAGCCTGGCCTCCAAGGCCGCCCTCAAGGACGTGGCCCGGGTCTACGGCATCCCCCACAAGAAGGCGGAGGAGCTGGCCAAGCTGATCCCCGTCCAGTTCGGCAAGCCCAAGCCCCTGCAGGAGGCCATCCAGGTGGTGCCGGAGCTAAGGGCGGAGATGGAGAAGGACGAGCGGATCCGCCAGGTCATTGAGGTGGCCATGCGCCTCGAGGGCCTGAACCGCCACGCCTCCGTCCACGCCGCCGGGGTGGTCATCGCCGCCGAGCCCCTTACCGACCTGGTGCCCCTCATGCGGGACCAGGAGGGCCGCCCCGTGACCCAGTACGACATGGGGGCGGTGGAGGCCTTGGGGCTTTTAAAGATGGACTTCCTGGGCCTCCGCACCCTCACCTTCCTGGACGAGGCCAGGCGGATCGTCAAGGAGTCCAAAGGCGTGGAGCTGGACTACGACCGCCTTCCCCTGGACGACCCCAAGACCTTTGAGCTCCTCTCCCGGGGGGAGACCAAGGGGGTCTTCCAGCTGGAGTCCGGGGGGATGACGGCCACGGTGCGGGGCCTGAAGCCCAGGCGCCTGGAGGACATCATCGCCCTGGTCTCCCTCTACCGCCCCGGGCCCATGGAGCACATCCCCACCTACATCCGGCGCCACCACGGCCAGGAGCCCGTGAGCTACGCCGAGTTCCCCCACGCCGAGAAGTACCTGAGGCCCATCCTGGACGAGACCTATGGCATCCCCGTCTACCAGGAGCAGATCATGCAGATCGCCTCGGCAGTGGCGGGGTACTCCCTGGGGGAGGCGGACCTTTTGCGCCGGTGCTTGGCGGAGGGGAGCTTGGTCTTGGATGCCGCCACGGGGCAGAGGGTCCCCATAGAGGCGGTGAAGCCCGGGATGGAGGTTCTCTCCCTTGGGCCCGATTACCGCTTCTACCGGGTCCCGGTGCTGGAGGTCCTGGAAAGCGGCGTCCGGGAGGTGGTCCGGCTTAGGACCAGAAGCGGCCGTACCCTGGTCCTCACTCCCGACCATCCTCTCCTGACCCTGGAGGGGTGGAAGCCCCTCTGTGACCTGCCCCTGGGCACCCCCATCGCCGTTCCCGCAGAGCTTCCCACGGGTGGGCACCTGGCCCCGCCCGAGGAGCGCATCACGCTTTTGGCCCTGCTTCTGGGGGACGGGAACACGAAGGTTTCCCACCCCAAAGGGCCGAAGCCCAACGCCTATTTCTACTCCAAGGACCCGGAGCTCCTGGCTGCTTACCGGCGGTCCGCCGAGTCCTTGGGGGCTAAGGTCAAGGCCTATGTGCACCCCACCACGGGGGTGGTGACCCTGGCCACCTCAGCCCCAAGGCCAGGGGCCCAGGACCCGGTGAAGCGCCTGGTGGAGGAGGCCGGTATGGTGGCAAAGGCGGAGGAGAAGCGGGTCCCCGAGGAGGTGTTCCGTTACAAGAAGGAGGCCCTGGCCCTCTTCCTCGGGCGCCTTTTCAGCACCGATGGCTCGGTGGAGAAGGTGCGGATCTCCTACAGCTCGGCGAGCCTGGCCCTTGTGGAGGACGTGGCTCACCTGCTACTCCGCTTGGGGATCGTGGGCCAGGTGCGTTCCAGGGGGCCCAGGGCCCACGAGGTCCTGATCTCTGGGCGGGAGGACATCCTCCGTTTTGCGGAGGTGGTTGGTCCTTACCTCCTGGGGGCCAAGCGGGAGCGGATGTACGCCCTAAAAGTCCAAGCCCAGGCGCGGCTTTCGGGACAGGGCTGGCACCTCCGCCTTGTGCCGCCTTCGGTGGCCCATCGCATCTCGGAAGCCAAGGGGAAAAGCGGCCTTTCCTGGAGGGAAGCGGGCGAGAGGGTGGGGATCCCGGGTAATCACCTTTCCGGTGGCCTTAACTTAAAATCTCCCCGGCGCCACCTTTCCCGCCACCGCCTGCTTCTTCTGGGTGAGGCCTTCGCGGATCCAGGCCTCAAGGCCCTTGCTGAAGGTCAGGTTCTCTGGGATCCCATCGTGGCGGTAGAGCCCTTGGGCAAGGCCCGCACTTACGATCTCCGGGTGCCCCCCTTTGCCAACTTCGTGGCCGGGGACCTGGTGGTCCACAACTCCATGGGCAAGAAGAAAGTGGAGGAGATGAAGGCCCACCGGGAGCGCTTCGTCCGGGGGGCCAAGGAGCGGGGCGTGCCCGAGGAGGAGGCCAACCGCCTCTTTGACATGCTGGAGGCCTTCGCCAACTATGGCTTCAACAAGTGCCTGCCCGCGAGGGCCAAGGTGGTGGACTGGCGCACCGGGAGGGTCGTGAGCCTGGGGGAGATCGTCCGGGGCGAGGCCCAGGGGGTCTGGGTGGTCTCCTTGGACGAAGACCGCCTCCGCCTGGTGCCGAGGCCGGTGGTGGCCGCCTTCTCCAGCGGCCGGGCCCGGGTCTACGCCCTCCGCACCGCCACGGGTAGGGTCCTGGAGGCCACCGCCAACCACCCCCTCTACACCCCTCAGGGCTGGCGCCCCCTGGGGGCCTTGGCCCCGGGGGACTACGTGGCCCTGCCCCGCCACCTGCCCTACCGGCCTTCGGCCCACCTCGAGGACCACGAGCTGGACCTCCTGGGCTTCGCCCTTTCCGAGGGTAACCTCCGCCATCCTTCCGGCTTCTACCTCTACACCTCCTCGGAGGAGGAGCTCGCCGCCATGGAGGAGGCCCTGAGGCGCTTCCCCAACACCCGCACCCGGGTGGCCTGGTGCCGGGGCGTGGCCCACCTCTATGTGGGGCGGCAAGACCGGAGGCGGGAGGCGGGGGCGGTGGCCTTCTTGCGGGAGCAGGGGCTTTTGGGGCTTTCCGCCCGGGAAAAGCGCCTGCCGGAGGTGGCCTACCGGCTTCCCCCCGAGGAGGTGGCCCGCTTCCTGGGACGGCTCTGGACGGGGGACGGAGGGGTGGACCCCGGGGGCCGCCTCATCCACTACGCCACCGCCTCCCGGGCTCTGGCGGAGGGGGTGCAGCACCTCCTCCTCAGGCTGGGCCTGCAGAGCCGGCTGGTGGAGAAGCGCACGGGGTACGCCGTCTACCTCTTGGGGGGCCTTGAGGCCGCCCGCCGCTTCGCCCAGGTCATCGGACCCCACCTCATCGGCAAGAGGCGGCGGGACCTGGAGGCCCTCCTGGCCTCCTGGGAGGCGGCGGGCCGGAGCACCAAGGACATCCTCCCCCTCGCCTTTCTGGACACCGTAAAAGCGGCCTTGGCCGAGGCCTCCCGGGGCCAGGTGGCGGCCCTCTTGAAGGAGGCCGGCCTGGCCCAGGGGCTCCTTCGCCCGGGGCGGGGGAGGCTGGGGCTTTCCCGGGCCACCCTGGAGCGCCTGGCCGCCCTCACGGGAAACCTGGCCCTCCTCCGCCTGGCCCAGGCCGAGGTCTACTGGGACCGGGTGGAGGCCATAGAGCCTTTGGGGGAGGAGGAGGTCTTTGACCTCACCGTGGAGGGGACCCACACCTTCATCGCCGAGGACGTCATCGTCCACAACTCCCACGCCGCCGCCTACAGCCTCCTCTCCTACCAGACCGCCTACGTGAAGGCCCACTACCCCGTGGAGTTCATGGCCGCCCTCCTCTCCGTGGAGCGCCACGACTCCGACAAGGTGGCCGAGTACATCCGGGACGCCCGGGCCCTGGGCATCCCCGTTCTGCCCCCGGACATCAACCGCTCCGGCTTTGACTTCAAGGTGGTGGGGGAGGAGATCCTCTTCGGGCTTTCGGCGGTGAAGAACGTGGGGGAGATGGCCGCCCGGGCCATCCTGGAGGAGAGGGAGCGGGGCGGGCCCTTTAAGAGCCTGGGGGACTTCTTGAAGCGCCTCCCCGAGCAGGTGGTCAACAAAAGGGCCCTGGAGTCCTTGGTGAAGGCGGGGGCTCTGGACGCCTTCGGGGATCGGGCCAGGCTCCTGGCCTCCCTGGAGCCCCTCCTCCGCTGGGCGGCCGAGGTGCGGGAAAGGGGGCGGAGCGGCCTCGTGGGCCTCTTCGCCGAGGTGGAGGAGCCCCCTTTGGTGGAGGCTTCGCCCCTGGACGAGATCACCATGCTCCGCTACGAGAAGGAGGCCCTGGGCATCTACGTCTCCGGCCACCCCGTCCTCCGCTACCCCGGGCTCAGGGAGGTGGCGAGCTGCACCATAGAGGAGCTTTCCGAGTTCGTGCGGGGGCTTCCGGGCCGGCCCAAGGTCCTCCTTTCCGGCATGGTGGAGGAGGTGGTGCGCAAGCCCACCCGCTCGGGGGGGATGATGGCCCGCTTCACCCTCTCCGACGAGACGGGGGCCCTGGAGGTGGTGGTCTTCGGCCGGGCCTACGAGGGGGTCTCCCCTAAGCTCAAGGAGGACATCCCCCTCCTGGTCCTGGCGGAGGTGGAGAAGGGCGAGGAGCTTAGGGTCCTGGCCCAGGCGGTCTGGACCCTCGAGGAGGTCCTGGAAGCCCCCAGGGCCCTGGAGGTGGAGGTGGACCACGCCCTATTGGACGAGAAGGGGGTGGCCCGGCTCAAAAGCCTCCTGGACGAGCACCCGGGAAGCCTCCCCGTTTACCTCCGGGTGCAGGGGCCTTTTGGCGAGGCCCTCTTCGCCCTGAGGGAGGCCCGGGTGGGGGAGGAGGCCTTGGGCCTTTTGGAGGCCGAAGGGTACAGGGCCTACCTGGTGCCGGACCGGGAGGTCTTTTTGCAGGGGAATGGGGGCGGGCCTAAGGAGGAGGTGGTGCCCTTTTAAGTACCCCACCGCGGCTTTCGCCGCGGTGGGGGCCCCAGAAAAGCCCTTCCACATGCTGGCGCAAGCCAGCATGGGGGCCCCGGCAAAAGGTTCCTGGGGAGCTTATAAGCCCCAAGAGGGCGTATCCGAGGCTTAGGGAAGGGTCTTGGCGTGGAAAAAGCTATTGGATGCGCCTAAAGAGAAAGGGGCCGGGCTTAGGGCCCGGCCCCCAGTCCCTTCAGGCTAGAAGTCCATGTCCCCGGCGCCCGCGGGGGCGGGGGTGGACTCCTTCTTCTCGGGCTTCTCCGCCACCACGGCCTCGGTGGTGAGGATCAGGGCGCCGATGGAGGCGGCGTTCTGCAGGGCGGAGCGGGTCACCTTAGCGGGGTCCACGATGCCCGCCTCCACCAGGTCGCGGAACTCCCCGGTGGCGGCGTCAAAGCCGAAGCGGGGGTTCTTGGTCTCGGAGAGGATCCGCTGCACGATGACGGAGCCCTCGTACCCGGCGTTCTCGGCGATCTGGCGGGCGGGCTCCTCCAGGGCCCGGCGCACGATCTTGGCCCCGGTGGCCTCGTCCCCGTCCAGCTTCTTGAGGAGCTCCTCCACCGCGCCGATGGCCCGAAGGAGGGCCACGCCGCCGCCCGGGACAATCCCCTCCTCCACCGCGGCCCGGGTGGCGTTCAGGGCGTCCTCAAAGCGGTGCTTCTTCTCCTTGAGCTCGGTCTCGGTGGCGGCGCCCACCCGGATCACGGCCACGCCGCCCGCCAGCTTGGCCAGGCGCTCCTGGAGCTTCTCCTTGGCGTACTCGCTGTCGGTGGTCTCCAGCTCCTTCTTGATGCCGTTGATCCGGGCCTCAATGTCCTCCTTCTTGCCCTTGCCGCCCACGATGGTGGTCTCGTCCTTGGTGATGCGCACCCGCTCGGCCCGGCCCAGCATGGAGAGGGTGGCGTTCTCCAGCTTGAAGCCCAGCTCCTCGGAGATCACGGTGCCGCCGGTGACCGCGGCGATGTCCTTGAGCATCTCCTTCCTGCGGTCACCGAAGCCGGGGGCCTTGACGGCGGCCACGCTCAGGGTGCCCCGGAGCTTGTTGACCACCAGGGTGGCCAGGGCCTCGCCCTCCACGTCCTCGGCGATCAGGAGGAGGGGCTTGCCGGTCTGGGCCACCTGCTCCAGGATGGGGAGGAGTTCGCGGACGTTGGAGACCTTCTTCTCCACGATCAGGATGAAGGCGTCCTCGAGGACCGCCTCCATGGCCTCGGGGTTGGTGACGAAGTAGGGAGAGATGTACCCCTTGTCAAACTGGTACCCCTCCACGAACTTCAGCTCGGTCTCCAGGCTCTTGGACTCCTCAACGGTGATGATCCCCTCCTTCCCCACCTTCTCCATGGCGTCGGCGATCAGCTTGCCGACGTCGGGGTCGTTGGCGGAGATGGTGGCCACCTCCTCAATGGCCTTGCGGTCCTCCACGGGGATGGCCAGGGCCTTGATCTTCTCCACGGCGGCGTCCACCGCCTTCTCAATGCCCCGCTTCAGGGCTAGGGGATTGGCCCCGGCGGCCACGTTCTTCAGGCCCTCCCGGACGATGGCCTGGGCCAAGACGGTGGCGGTGGTGGTGCCGTCGCCGGCCACGTCGTTGGTCTTGGAGGCCACCTCCTTGAGGAGCTGGGCCCCGATGTTCTCCAGGTGGTTCTCCAGCTCAATCTCCTTGGCCACCGTCACCCCGTCTTTGGTGATGGTGGGGGAGCCGAACTTCTTCTCCAGGACCACGTTCCGGCCCCGGGGGCCCAAGGTGACCTTCACCGCATCGGCCACCGCGTTGACGCCGCGCTCCAGAGCCCGGCGAGCCGCCTCGTCAAAAACCAGAATCTTCGCCATACCCCACCTCCTTTAGGAAAGGACCGCCAGAAGGTCCCGCTCGGAGAGGATCACGTACTCCTCGCCGTCGATCTCAATCTCGGTGCCGCCGTACTTGGCGAAAACCACGATGTCCCCTTCCTTGACCTCGAGGGGCACCCGCTGCCCGTTCTCCAGGATGCGGCCCGTGCCCACCGCGATCACCTTCCCCTTCTGGGGCTTCTCCTTGGCGGTGTCGGGGAGCACGATGCCCCCCTTGGTCTTGGGCTCCTCCTCAATCCGCTTCACCACTACCCGGTCGCCTAGGGGCTTGATCACGGTCTTCACCTCCGCAGCCATACGCACTCCCTCCTTTGACGCTCAAAGGGCGAGAGTGTCAAACCAAGGCTTATTATTCCGGCCCCGCCGGGCTTTTGTCAAGGGGGTTGAGGGGGGTCTTGTAAGGAGCGCTGGCGCAGGGCCTCGTAGAGGAGGAGGGCGGCGCTCACCGCCACGTTGAGGCTGTCCGCCCGCCCCCGCATGGGGATCCGTACCCGGGCCTGGGCCCGCTTGAGCCAGGCCTCGGGCAGGCCCCGGTCCTCGGCCCCCAAGAGGAAGGCCACGCCCCGGCGGTAGTCCTCCTCCCAGTAGACCCTTTCCCCCCTGGGGGTGGCGGCCACGGGGTAAAGGCCCTTCTCCTCCAGGAAGCGGGCCGCCTCCTCCTCGGCCACGGGGAAGACGGGCAGGCTGAAGACCACCCCGGTGGAGTTGCGGATCACCTGGGGGCTATAGAGGTCCACCCCCTCGGCCACCAGGACCAGGTGGGCCCCGGCCCCGTCGGCGGAGCGGAGGATGGCCCCCAGGTTCCCCGGCTTCTCCAGGCCCAGGAGGACCAGGACCAGGGGGTCTTGGGGGAGGCGGACCTCCTTAAGCGCCCTTCTTGGGATGGGAAAGACGGCGATGACCTGGGCGGGGTTCTCCCGGCTGGAGACCCGCTTCAAGGCCTCCTCGGAGAGGCGGAGGACCTCGCCCTGGGCCAGGGCCTCCTCCGCCGGGGTGGCCCTGGGGCCCAGGAGGACCGTGACCGGCTTCAGGCCCGCCTGGAGGGCCCTTTCCACCTCCCTTCTTCCCTCCACCAGGAAGAGGCCCGCCCGCTCCCGCTCCTTCCTCTCCTTCAGGGCGGCCAGGGCCTTCACCCGGGGGTTTTTGGGGCTAGCGATCACCAAGGGCCACCTCAAACCGGGCCACCCGGGGGCCGGAAAGCTCTAGCTCCAGGCGCTCCACCTGGGGGAACTCCTCCAGGAGGCGGGAGACCCGGAGGACGATCTCCCGGTAGGGCCCGGGGTCCACGTGCCCCTCGAGGGGCCTTAAAAGCTCCTGGGCGTCCTTTTCCGTGAGGGGGCTGAGGCGGAGGCCCAAAGGGGTCTCCCCCAGGGGGGTGGGGAGGAGGAGGGTCAGGACGGGGCCGAAGAGGGGGTGGGGGGTGGCGGTGAGGCGGAGGCGGAGCCCCTCGCCCTCCCCCAGGGGCAGGCCGAAGGCCAAAAGGAGGGCCCGGGCCTCCTCCGGGCTCAGGCGCCTCTTCCCCTCAAGAAGCCTTCTCGCTTCCTCCAGCTTCAGGTCGGGGAAGTCGGGGAAAAGGAGGGGCTCCTCCCGCCACCTCCGGTAGGCCCAGGCCCGGCTTAAGGCGATGGCCGCCGACTCGGGGAAGCGATAGAGGACGGCCCCGGGAAGGAGCCTGGCCCGAGGGCCCTCCACGCCCAGGAAGGAGGCCAGGAGGGGCTTGGGGCTCTCTGCCTCCCGCACCAGGGCCAGGACCTCCTCTTCCTTGGCGAAGCCCATGGGGACGAAGAGGAGGAAGACGCTTCCCGCCTCGCTTTCCAGGGCCTCCCGGAGGGCCTTCTGGAAGGCCTCGGCCCGGGCCTCGGAGCCCAGGTCCACGTGCTCCACCTCCAGGCCGCCCTCCTTCAGGGCCTCGAGGGCCAGGTTGGAGGGGCCGGAGGCGTTGGAGATGAGGCGCACCCGGCCGTTTTCCGGGAGGCGGCCCAAGGCGAGGAGGGCGGCCACGTCAAAGGCCTCCTCCAGGCTATTCGCCCGCACCACCCCCGCCTGGGCGAAGAGGGTCCGCACCAGGGGGTCGCGGGAGGGGTGGACGGCCAGGATGGGCTTCCTCTTGCCGATCCGCCGGGCCAGGCGGGAGAAGCGCCTGGGGTTGCCGAAGCTCTCCAGGTAGAGGAGGATCACCCGGGTGGCCTCGTCCTCCTCCCAGAACTGCAGGAGGTCGTTGGAAGAGATGTCGGCCTTGGCCCCCAGGGAAACGAAGGAGGAGACTCCAAGCCCCATCCCTTCGGCATAGGCGATGACCGCCCGGCCCAGGGTGCCCGACTGGCTGGAGATGGCCAATGGCCCCCCTCTGGGCAGGGGGACGAGACCCGCCGCCAGGCGGGAGGCGGTGTGGATTAGGCCCAAAGAACCCGGGCCCAGGAGGCGCATGGAAAGCCTGCGGGCCTTTTCGGCCAAGGCCTTGGCCTCCTCGGGGGTGAAGCCCGTGGTGAGGACGATGACCCCCCGCACCCCCCGGCGGCCCGAGGCCTCGAGGGCCTCTCCCACCCTTTCCTTGGGCACGGCGATCACCGCCAGGTCCACGGGGCCGGGAACCCGCTCCAGGCCGGGGTAGGCCAGCAGGGGCCCCACCGTCCCCCCCTCCTTGCCGATGGCCTCGTTGACGGGGAAGACCGGTCCCTGGAAGCGGCCGAAGATGAGGTTTTCCACCACCCGGTAGCCGATGCTCTCCGGGTCGCGGCTGGCCCCCACCACGGCCACCCCCTTGGGGAAGAAGAAGGGGTGGAGGCTGGCGATGGTGGAGACCTTCTCCCGCCACTCAAAGCGCTCCGCCGCCTTCTCCGTCAGGACGATCTCAAACTCCACCTCCACCTCGCCCCCCTCCCGGTGGGCCTTGACCTGGAAGCCGCTTTCCATGAAGACCGAGAGCATCTTCTGGTTTTGTGCCAGGGTAAAGGCCTGGAAGCGCCTCACGCCCCGCTTGGCGGCGATGAGGGCGAGCCTTTCCAGAAGCAGGGTGCCCAGGCCCTTGCCCTGGTAGGCGTCGTCCACCAAAAAGGCCACCTCGGCGGTGTCCTGGCCCTTCAGGCGCACGTACTCCCCCGTGGCCACAATCCTTTGGGGCTCCCCGCTCAGGACGATGAGGGTCACCTTCTCCTCCTCGGGCTTGGCCGAGAGGAGGAGCTCCGCCGCCTTCTCCGAGGAGATGGGGGAGAAGAAGCGCATGCGCAAGGATTCTGGGGAGAGGCGCCTCAGGAAGGCTATGAAGAGGGGAAGGTCCTTCTTGCTGGCCCGCCGAAGGAGGGCGGTGCGCCCGTCCCTGAGGAGGACGGGGCCCTCCTCGAGGCCGTGCTGGGGCGCGGGGGGCGGGACGTAGCCCATACCCCTATTCTCCAGCAAAGCGGGAGGTTGACAACAGCCGCCATTTCAGGGCTTTACCCAAAACTCCTTCCTCGCCCTCCCTTAGCCTGCTTCAAGAGTTCTTGGGTGACTTCATAGTTGAGCAGGCGAACCAGGCCCCTCAGGAG